>Ga0070737_10004928_pt1 | contig 13032 bp, 13 predicted proteins | sample Coa_R1_10_FD_66438 | JGI IMG/M metagenome (GOLD analysis project Ga0070737, IMG submission 66438) | Surface soil microbial communities from Centralia Pennsylvania, which are recovering from an underground coalmine fire - Coalmine... | ecosystem: Environmental > Terrestrial > Soil > Unclassified... | reverse complement strand
ATGTCCATCATCGTGCTGCGCACCACACCCACCTCCCATGGCGCCTCACCTGCATATCCGATAGTGCCACGAGCGGGAGCGGGCGCGGCAGGCCCAGCGCCGGGCAGGCCGCCGCGGCGGCTCTCGCCGCCGCGGCGATATTCCTACCGCCTGATATAGGCGGATAAATCATAATTCGCAGTATGGAGCGTTACCGGCCGGGATCCTCGCCGAGTTCGGCATCACCGCGCAGCCTGGCAACCGCGCGCGACACCATGCTCTTCACCGTGCCCAGGCTGACGCCGAGCATCGCCGCGATTTCCGGTTCGGTCCTGTCGTCGAGGTACCTGAGCATGACCGCGGCGCGCATTCGCTCCGGCAGGCGGCCAAGGGCGCGCCGGACCATATCGGCCGTGTCGGCCTCGCGCGCGTGATCGGCCATCACCTGGTCGGGCAGTTCGTCGGTCGGGTATTCCGCGAGCCTGCGGCGGCGCCACCAGGATATGTGCGTGTTGACCATCGCACGCCGCACGTATGCGTCGAGTGCGGCACGGTCGTTGATCTTGTCCCAGGCCAGGTAGGTCTTGGCGAGCGCGGCCTGCACCAGGTCTTCGGCATCGGTCTTGTTGCCGGTGAGCATGACGGCCATCCGCAGCAGGGCAGGCCCGCGGGTCAGGACGTAGTCGCTGAAAGCGGCGTCGCCGCCGGCTCGCGATTCCCCTCCGGCGAGGCTCATGCCGACTACCTTACTCACCGAAAGTAATCATGCTAACTACTCTGCGTGCTTCAAACGGCGGCTGACCGGCGAGAGGGGCCGCGGATGGCTGCCGCCGGCGGCAACCGAATGACTTGACGTGACCCTCGATCCGAAGCAGGGTCATATTCGAGCCCATGCAATCCCACGGAGGGCGAACGAAGCAATTGGCTGACATTTCCCGCTGGTGTGACGAGGTTACCGAGTCGGCAGGTCCGGATCGTTTTGCGCGCAGGCCCCTGCTGAAGGCGGCGGTGCTGGGGATCGGCGGCGAGACGGCACCGCGCTCCGGCGGCCAGGCCGGCGCGGGAGCGCCCGGCGCGGCCGGAACCGGCGCCTACGCCCTTTCCGGAACGATCCTCGACATCAGCCCGCACGTCATCGTGCTGGACGCCTGCCACGGGGAGCAGCGCTTCCCGCTGACGCCGACGGCGCAGGCATGGCGCGGCGGCCCGGTCCCGCCCGCTGCGCTCCGCCAGGGTGATCATGTCGTCGTCAGGCGCAAGCTGCCGGGCGGCCCGGCCATCGACCGCATCTGGGCGCAGGCCGGCCGGGTGACAGGAACCATCATCGAACGGGAAGGGCCGGCCACCTTGCTGGTCGACGAGGGCCCGGCCAAGGGCCGCAAGATCGTGATGATCGGCACCGCTGCCACGGGCCGGATTCAGGTCCGGTTCCCGCGGCTGGAGCCGGGCTACCTCATCGACGTGATGGGCCTGAAGCACGAGGGCTTCCTGCAGGCCCTGATTCCCGCCACGTCGCAGCCGCCGTACCGCGCCGACCGCCCGCCAGCGCCGCCGCCGGTCAACGGCCATGTGCCCGATGCCATCAGCGGGACGGCGGTCTGGCATGAGCCCGGGGAGGAGCCGGAGAACCTGCTGGGGCTGGCGTACCCGGCCCTGGACCCGGAGACAGGCTGCGAGCATGCCACGGCGGTGCCCCCCACATCAGCCGCCGACCTGTATGCCGTGGATCCGCACCGCACCGGGCCAGGGTGCGTCCGGCTGCCATACCTGTCGGTAGGCAGCCTGCTGCGGCTGCGCAACGACTGCACCGGGCGGAGCCGGGTGCTGCCGGTGACCAGCTGCGGGGCGACGGCCAGGCTGTTCTGTGATCGCTGCGTGACCTGCGGGACCTCGCCGAAGGGCAGGATCGCCGACCTGACCATGGTCGCCTTCGCGGAACTCGGCGGAGAACTGGAGACGGGCTGCTTTAACGTCACGATGACGGTCGGCGGGTGAGCATGCTCGCCGCCGCCAGGGAACTGCAGATCCCGCTGCTGGCCGCGATGCTGCTCGGCGGATGCGCGGCCAAGGCGTGGCGGATGCTGCGGTCGCGTTCCATCGCCGCCGGCCTGGGCCCCACCGCGCTGTTCCCGCTGCGGCTGCGACGCCCGGTCATGGTCGTGATCTGCGCGGCCGAGTTCGGCCTCGGCCTCGGCCTGATCGCCACCGCCGGGGCGGCGGCGGCGGGCCTGCCGGCCACCGTCGTGCGCACCGGGACGGCGCTGTTCTTCCTCGTCGGCGTCGGCGCGCTGTACGAGGTGCGGCAGCGCAGGCCGGCCGCTGGCTGCGGCTGCTTCGGCGAGCTGAGCGGCACGCCGGTCGGGCTGCGCGCGATCGCGCGCAGCGGCCTGCTGTGCGCGGCCGCCGCCGTCACGGTCGGCGTGACCGCGCTGCGCATGCCGACCTCCCATGCCGCGGCGGAGTTCTGGCTGGCCGCGCTGGCCTTCGAGCTTGCGCTGCTGGCCTTCCTGTCGCCGGAGCTCGGCGAGATCATGGTCAGGCTGGGCTACTCCGAGCCCTGCGAGCTGCGCAGGTTCCCGGTGCGGCACACCATGGCCACGCTGCACGGCAGCTCGCAATGGCGCAGGTACGCGCGGCAGATCTCGGCTCCCGGACCCGTCGACGTGTGGCGAGAGGGATGCTGGCGGTTCGTGGTCTACCCGGGGCTGGCCCGCGGACGCCCCGTCGAGATCGTCTTCGCGGTCCACCTGCAAGCACGCAGGCCCGTCATCCGGGCTGCGGTCGTGGACGCGGGCACCGACGAGGCCCTCGGGCCCGCGGTGCCTGCGCCTCTGCCGCTGTCTAGGCAATTCTAGGAATCACGCTAGGCGCCGCTAGAGACAGCGATAGCGTCCGCCGGATCACCCCACCGGCTGCGTGCGGAGGAACTTGCCGAAGTGCGGGACCGTGAATGCGATCAGGCCGCGCTCGGAGCTGTAGATCAGCCCCTTCTTGATCAGGGCGTCCCGCGCCGGCGACACGCTGGACGGCTTGACCCCTAGCTCGTCGGCCACCACCGAGGTCGGCACCGGGTCGTCTCCGGTGGCAGCCATCGCGCGCATGTACTTACGCTCGGCCGGCGTGGCCCGCTCGTACCTGCTGCCGAAGAAGCCCACGGCCAGCTCCGCCTCGGCCTCCGGCGCCGCCACGCTCACGTCCGCGGCGGTCACCGGGCTCGCGGCGGCCACGTCCCAGGTGACCTTGCCGTAGGCCTGGACGAAGTAGGGATAGCCGTCCGCGGCGGCATAAAGCGCGTCGAGCGCCTCGTCGGTAAAGGTCACGCCCTCCCGCTGTGCCGGGGCAAGCAGCGCGAGGTCGGCGGCCTCTCGCTCCAGCCGGTCGATGCGGGCGTACCTGAACAGCCGTTCCGAGTAGCTCTTGCTCGCCGACAGCACCGAGGGCAGGTGGGGCAGGCCAGCGCCCACCACGATAAGCGGCCCGCCGGTCTGCGACAGCTCGTGGCAGGCGGCGCACAGCGCGGAGATGTCGGCCGCGGGCACGTCCTGCATCTCGTCGACGAACAGCGCGATCCCGACGCCGAGGTCGGCGGCGACCGAGGCGGCCTCGGCGAACAGTTCGGTCAGGTCCACCTCCAGGTCACCGGAATCCGCGCGGCCGCGTTGCGCCGGCACGTCGATGCCCAGCGCGACGGTGACGGACGACCCCTTGGGCGCCTTGGGGTCGCGCAGCGCGAACGCCTTGAGCACGCCGAGGAAGTATTCCACCCGGTCCGGTGCGCGGTGCCGCGGCGCGAGTTCCCGTACCGCCAGGTGCAGTGCGGCGGCGACCGGCCGCCGCAGCGACTGGTCGGGCCTGGCCTCGATCTTGCCGGTGCCCCACAGCCGCTGCAGGGCCATGGATCTGAACGTGTTCAGCAGCACGGTCTTGCCGACCCCCCGCAGCCCGGTGAGCACCATGCTCCGCTCCGGCCGGCCGCGCGCGATCCGCTCCAGCACGACCTCGAACTGCCTGATCTCCCGGTCACGCCCGGCGAGTTCGGGCGGGCGCTGCCCGGCGCCGGGGGCGTACGGATTACGCACCGGATCCATGGCATCGGACTCTATGGCCAGATCTAGCGCGAGCCCTAGATTTCGGTAGACAGCACAATTGGCGTGTCGCGGCGGCAGACTAGGCCGCGGCGCCTCAGGACCGCGATCGCAGCGGCGGGTCAGCGACCGCTGTGCTTGCTGAGCCGGGCCAGGTAGGCGTTGTAGGCGGCAAGGTGCTCGTCGTCATCGACGCTCCCCCCGTCGCCGGCCTGGGCCGCCTGCGGCGGGCCCTCGCCGGCGCGGGCATCGTGGTGCGTGGCGACGACCGCGGCGAAGTTGGCGCGGCGGGCGGCTTCCAGCCAGCCGAGCCCGCCGTCGGCGCTCGCCTGCCTGCTCCAGGCGAGGAACACCGCCATCATGAGCGCGAACATGATCCCGGCGCCGCCGACCCACATCACCGCGCCGCCGGTGTGCACGTCATCCAGCGGGCCCGGCGCCCAGGCCGGGCGCCCGGCCGCAAGGGCCGGGAACGGGTTGCTGCCCTCGGAGCCGAGGACAACGCCGGTGAAGGCATCCACCGGCATGGCAAGGAACAGCAGGAAGATCCGGCTCGGGTAGGAGATCCGCCACCGGATCGGCTCCCGCCCGACCAGCGGCAGGAAGTACAGGTAGCCGGCGACGAGGTAGAGGACATGCTCTGCCTCGTGCGCCGTGTCGTCGGCGAGCACCAGGTTCATGAAGCCGGTCAGGTGCGTGCCGACGATCGTGGCGGCATACAGCGCGACACCCAACGGCGGCCAGGTGATCGCGGTCACCAGCCGCGAGCGGAGCGACCTCTTCACCCAGGTGTGCAGCGGGTTCCGGCTGGCGTGCAACGCGAGCGTGGCGGGTTGGCCGACGACCAGCAGCGGCGGGGCGACCATGAGCAGCAGCAGGTGCTGCACCATGTGATCCCAGAACAGCACGTCGTCGTAGCTGCCGATGCCGCTCTCGGTCGCGATCACGATCACGCCCAGGCCCGCCAGGAACGCCGCGGTCCGCCGCCGAGGCCACGGGCGCGCCGGGTGGCGCCGCCGCACCCGCAGCGCCCCCCACAGGTACAGTCCCGCCGCCACCACGACGGAGGCGGTCACGACCGGCGCGAACTGCCATCGGATCAGGATCTGCAGCGCGCTGACGGCGGGCAGGGACTGGCCACCCATGCCGCCGAGACTACTAGCCCCCGGTCACCGGGTCGCACGGAGCCCGGCCGCCGCGCGGCGGCCGGGCAAGCGCGTGGCCGGCTGCCGGCGTGCTGGCCGTGCGACCCGCCCGCCCCGGTCGCGTCCTAGCCTGCGGGGTGGCCAGTTCGCGTGCTGGCGTGGCCAGCAGCCCGCGTAGCGCGGCATCCGCCGGCCAGGTAGCGACCCAGGTAGCGACCGGCCCTACGGGCCGGGGCTGTCATAAAGCCCCGGCCCGGCATGGCCACCCGGGCTGGCGGAGGGCGTGGGATTCGAACCCACGAGGACTGTCACCAGCCCTAATGGTTTTCAAGACCATCGCCATCGGCCTCTAGGCGAGCCCTCCTGTGGCAACACACTATCGTGTGCCCGAGCTCGCGCCGGGGGCAAGCACCCGCCGAGGTCGCGCCCGTGCGGGCCGCACCGCGCAGGACCGGACGGCCGGCGCTCGCAGCCACGTGTGCCGAACGCGCACACGCCACGGTAACGCCGCCCGGCGGGGGCAGGCGAGCCCGTCCCCGACCAGCGCGGCCAGCTCCAGGTACGCATCGGCCGTGTCGCGGCCGAGCAGCTCGAGCTCGACCTCCGCGCCCTCCTCCAGGTGCGCGTCGTAGGGGATCCTGACCACGGCGCGGCAGCGGGCGGCGAAGTGATGCTCGAGCCGGTCCAGGTCCACGGTGCTCTTGCTCTTCGGACGGATCGCGGACAGCACGACGATGCCGTTCCGTACCAGGTCGGCGCAGCTGTGCGCCTCCAGCCAGTCGAGGGTGGCGCTGGCGCTGCGCGCGCCGTCCACGGACGGGGAGCTGACCACGATGACCTGGTCGCCCAACTGCAGCACGCTGGACATGGCCGAGTGCAGCAGCCCGGTCCCGCAGTCGGTGATGCAGATCGAGTAGAAGCGCTCCAGCAGGCACGCCGCATCCCAGTAGTCCTCGGCGCCGAACGCGACCGAGACCGCCGGATCGCGGTCGGAGGCTAGCACCTCCAGCCGGCTCGGCGCCTGGGAGGTGAACCCCCGCATGTCGCCGTAATGGCGTATCTGGTCGCGCTCGTTCAGCAGGTCCCTGACCGTCGCGGCGGTTTCCAGGCGGACCTTGTCCGAGAGCGTGCCGCGGTCGGGGTTCGCGTCCACGGCGATGACCCGGTCGCCGCGCAGGGTGGCCAGCGTTGCGCCGAGGCCGACGGCGGTGGTGGTCTTGCCCACCCCGCCCTTGAGGCTGAGCACGGCGATCCTGTGGTGGCCGCCGGCGACGGGAGTCCTGGCCCGGTGGACGAGGTCGCGGTGGCGCAGTTCGGCGGCCGGCCCGCCGAATCGCAGCAGCCCGCCGGTCAGCCGGTACACGCCGCGCCGCCAGCCGGGCCCGGGTGCCGGCCGCCCGCCGGGCAGCAGCACCCCGGGGGCCAGGCCGCCGGGGCCCTCCGGGTACTCCGGCTCGGCCCGCGGAGGCAGCGGCTCCAGCGGCGGCACGGCACCGGCGCCGTCCGGGTAACCCCCGCCGTTCGGGTAACCCCCGCCGTCCGGGTAACCCCCGTCCCAGGGGTACGCGGCATCCGCGGGATAGCCCGGCACGTAGCCGGGCTCCTGCCCGAACCCGGGCTCCTGCCCGTCGTCCAGGTCGTATTCGTCGTGAGCGTCAGGCGCAGAGCCTGACCCCGCCGGGTAACCGGCCTGCGCGGGGTCCGGGAGATCGGGCGGGATCGCGGCGAAGCCCGGCCCACGCGGATATCCCCGCCGGGGAGGGTAGAACGACGGCTGCGGGTAGTCGTCGGCCTGCCCGGCCCAGTCCGGCATCCACTCCGGGCCGCCGGCGGCTTCGCGGGATGCCTGCGGCGTATCGTTGTTCGTCGTCACGGCTCGTCCCCCTTTTGTCCGGAGTCGGTGCGGTGCTGCGGGCAGGATTGATGCGGCTACCGGAAGCGTAAGCCAAGTTCCGCCCGACTTCGATACCCAGTGTACTGATTTGATGGCAATGAGTCGCCAGCGAGGAGGCACGCATGCGCGCCGTCGTCATCACCGAGCCCGGCGGCCCCGAGGTGCTGCGCTGGCTCGAGGTCCCCGACCCCGTCGCGGGTCCCGGCGAGGTGGTCATCGACATCGCCGCCGCCGGCGTCAACCGCGCGGACCTGCTGCAGCGCCAGGGCCTGTACCCGCCGCCGCCGGGCGCTCCGCCGTACCCGGGCCTGGAATGCTCCGGCAGGATACGCGCGGTCGGCGAGGGTGTCACGACGTGGCGGCCCGGGGACGAGGTGTGCGCGCTGCTGGCCGGCGGCGGCTACGCGGAACGGGTGGCGGTGCCGCAGGGCCAGGTTGCGCCGCTGCCCGGCGGCGTCGGGCTGACGGCGGCGGCCGCCTTCCCCGAGGCGGCGTGCACGGTGTATGCGAACGTCTGCGCCAGGGCCTGCCTGCGACCCGGCGAGATGATCCTGGTGCACGGCGGGGCCAGCGGCATCGGCACGATGGCGATCCAGCTTGCCAAGGCGCTCGGCGCCCGCGTCGCCTGCACCGCGGGGTCGGCGGCGAAGCTGGCGCGATGCCGCGAGCTTGGCGCCGACGTGGCGATCGACTACCGCAACGAGGACTTCGTCGCGGCGGTGCGCGAGGCCACCGGCGGCGCGGGCGCCGACGTGATCCTCGACATCATGGGCGCCAGCTACCTGGCACGCAACCTGGCCGCGCTGGCCGTCGGCGGCCGCCTGATCATCATCGGCAGGCAGGGCGGGAACCGGGCCGAACTCGACATCGGCATGCTGCAGGCCAGGCAGGCGAGCGTGCATGCGACCACGCTGCGGTCACGGCCGGCCGCGGAGAAGGCCGCGGTCGTGGCCGCCGTCCGCGAGAACGTGTGGCCGCTGGTCGCCGCCGGGAAGGTGGCGGCGGTGATCGACAGGGAGCTGCCGATGTCCCAGGCGGCGCAGGCGCACCAGGTGATGGCCGCCAGCGAGCACACCGGCAAGATCCTGCTGCTGCCAAAGTGACCCCGGCGTGCCCGGCGGGTCGCGGGATCGGACAGACTGGGTCCATGAGCGACGGGATGAACGCCGGGCAGCAGGAGCCGCAGGTCCTCGTGGTGGGACCCAACGGCATCGCGATGTCGGGCGAGAGGCAGCACGACGGCGGCGACCAGGAACGGCCGATCACCGATATGGTCGAGCAGCCCGCGAAGGTCATGCGGATCGGCAGCATGATCAGGCAGTTGCTGGAGGAGGTCAGGGCCGCCCCCCTGGACGAGAAGAGCCGGGCCAGGCTGAAGGAGATCCACGAGAGCTCCATCAAGGAGCTGGAGGACGGGCTGGCACCGGAACTGGTCAGCGAGCTGGAACGGCTGTCGCTGCCATTCACCGACAACGAGGTGCCGAGCGAGGCTGAGCTGCGGGTCGCGCAGGCGCAGCTCGTCGGCTGGCTGGAAGGGCTGTTCCACGGCATCCAGACCACGCTGTTCGCCCAGCAGATGGCGGCAAGGGCACAGCTGGAGCAGATGCGGCGGGCGCTGCCGCCAGGGATGATCCCGCGCGAGGCGGAGGGCCAGCAGTCGCGTCCCGGCTCGGGACCGTACCTCTAGCTCACTGACGCCGAACGGCCGGCGGCGCCGCGGTTACGGCCGGCCGAACCGGAGCCGCCCCAGCCAGGCGGCGGCCGCGGCGAACTCGGCGTCGGACGTGCCCGGCCGCACGTGGGTGACGGCGCCCTCGTCGCACCTCGGGTAGCTGCCGAGGAACCGCACCTCGGCGCACACCCGGCGCAGCCCCATCAGCGCCTCACCGACCCGCGCGTCGTCGACATGGCCCTCGCAGTCGATGAAGAAATAGTACTGGCCGAGCCGGTCGCCGGTCGGGCGCGACTGGATCGTGGTCAGGTTGATGCCCCGCACGGCGAACTCGGTGAGAATCTCCAGCAGCGCCCCGGGACGGTCCTGGGCGAGAAACGCGGCCACCGACGTCCTGTCCGTCCCGGTCCGGGCGGGCAGCGGCCCGCGCGCAGCCACCACGACGAACCGGGTCACCGCGTTGGCCCGGTCATGGACGTCGGAGACGAGGACCTCAAGGCCGTAGCAGTCCGCGGCGAACGCTCCCGCCAGCGCCGCGTCGAGCTGGCCGTCGGCGGCCTGCCGGGCCGCCTCGGCGTTGGACGCGGCCGGGACCCATTCGGCCTCCGGCAGGTTGGCGGCCAGCCAGCCGCGGCATTGCGGCATGGCCTGCGGATGGCCGCCCACCCGCTTGATGTCGCCCAGCGCCGTCCCGGGCCTGGCCAGCAGCGCGAACGCGATGGGAACCTGCAGCTCGGCCGCGATGACCAGGTCGCCGCCGGCGGCAAGCTCGTCCAGCGTGGCGGTGACGACCCCCTCGACCGAGCTCTCGATGGGCACTACGGCCCGCTCCGCCGCGCCCCCGCGCACCGCGGCCAGCGCGGCCTGGATGGTCGGGCATGGCAGCGGCTCGGCGCCGGGAGCCACGGCGCGCAGCGCTGCCTCGGAGAAGGTGCCCTCGGGTCCGAGATAGGCATAAGGCATGGCTCACATCATGCCAGCATCGCCCCGGCGAGCGGCCCGGGTACGGCCGCCGCCTCCGGCAGGCCGCTGGTGGACCGGGCCGGCGGACCGCGGTCACAGCCGGGCGGCGAGTGCCCTGGCGACGTCGGCGAACTGATGGGCACGGTGCAACTGGGCGCGAAGCCCGGTGCCGGTAGCCCGGTGCGCGAGATCCACCTGGACCTCGCGGACCCGCAGCCCCTTGCGCAGCAGGTCGATGGTGAGCCCTGTTTCCGCCCCCCAGCCGTGTGCCAGCGGGCGCGCCGCCTCGAATGCCGCGCGGGTCAGGCAGCGCTGCCCGTTCAGCGGCTGCGCGGGGCGCCAGCCGGTGGCCCTGCGGATCCCGGCCGCGGACAGGCCGACGACCAGGCCGTGCCCGCCGAGCTTGACCGTGGCCGCGAACACGGCGATCGTCATGTCGGCGCTCCCCGCGAGCACCGGGTCGGCAAGCGGCCCGGCCAGCGCGGCGGTCTCGCCGAGGTCGGCATCGAGGAACAGCAGGTGCCTGGGGCGCGGCCGAGGCTGGCGCTGGTCCAGCAGGCGGACCGCCGCCGCGCCGGTCTCCATGGCGGCGCCCTTGCCCCTGTTCCTGGGGTGGCGGAGCACGGCGGCGCCCGCACGCCTGGCTGCGGTCGCCGTGGCGTCGGTCGAACCGTCGTCGACGACCACGACCGCGTCGACGACGGGCAGCCGCGCGGCCGCGGTCACGGTCGCCGCGATGCGATCGGCCTCGTTGCGCGCCGGGATGACGACGGCGACGTCACCGCCTGGCGCACCTGCTGACATGGCACGTTCTAGGCAGGCTTCGTCCCGCTCAGACCCGCCGCCTTGGCGTCGGCGAGCGTGAAGACCGAGTCGAGCCCGGTCACCTGGAGGATCTTGCGCACCGCGGGCTTGGGGGAGGCGATCTCGAGCTCGCCGCCGCGCTCGCGCGCACGGCGCAGGCAGGAAAGCAGCACGTTGATGCCGGTCGAGTCGCAAAACTCGACGCCGGACATGTCGATGACCACCCGGGCGGGCATGCCTGCGGCCAGCACGGCGGCGATCTCGCCGTGCAGCCGGGGAGCGGTATAGAGATCGATCTCACCGGCCACGGTCACGACCGTGTGATCATCGTGAAATCGAGTCGAGACATTGAGCTCCACGAGCCGAACCCTACCGCAGCAGCGCCCGCGGCGGCGACCCGCTGGCCGCCTCCGGGGATTCCGCCCCGCAGCTGCCCGGCGCCCCTGGTCACCGGGGACTCCCGCCGCGGCGCCCACCGGGGGCTCTGCCGCCCTCCGGCGCGCTTCAGCCGGCCTGCCCCGGCGGCCCCCCGCTCACGCCGTGGGCGACGGCGGGCACGGCCGCCTCGGGCCGGCGGCGGACGGGCACCTCCGCCCAGACCGTGGTGCCCTCGTCGTCGCTGTGGGCGCCCCAGCGCCGCGACAGCCGCTCCACGATCCGCAGGCCGCGGCCGCCGGTCCTGGACCGGCTCGGCGTCCCCAGCTCCGGCCGGGTCTGCGCGCCGCCGTCGGTGACCGATATCAGCACGCTGCCGTCGTCCAGCCGCCATGCCACGCGCAGGTTGCAGCCGGGCAGCGGACGGGCGTGCCGCAGGGCATTGCTCAGCAGTTCGCTGATGACCAGCGCGGCATCGCCGCCCGCGGATCCGTAGATGCCCGCCCTGGCCAGGTCCGACATCAGGCGGCGCCGTGCCGCGCCGACGCTCGAGGCTGCGAACGGGAGCACCAATACGCTCGACTCAGTCACCTCCAGGCCAGCATGTCTGTGCCGTGCACGAATCCGGTACGAGCGGAAATGCCCCGCCGCGGCGCGGCGGAAACACGTTGGCAACTGCGATATCGCAACGGTAATGCCGTCTCAGCAGAAACCGCCGCCGACACCGGTCCCTCGCGCGGGCGCGGTAACGTCTCAGGCATGACGCGGCGAGCACGTGACCAGGACGGCCCGGGCACGCTGACCGACGACCTGATCCTGCAGCAGGCGGACCAGGGTGCCCTGCCGGACGAGCCGCTGGCCGAGCTGGCGGCACGGTACCAGCTGCGGCCGAGCGCCGCCCGGCCGGGCGTCCTCGCCTACGCCGCGCAGCTATGGGCACGGCGCCACTTCATCATGGGCTTCGCCACCGCCCGCAACGTGGCCATGTACACCGAGGCGCGGCTCGGCCAGCTATGGCAGATCATCACCCCGCTGCTGAACGCCGCGGTGTACTACCTGATCTTCGGCATCATCCTCGACACCAGCCGCGGCGTGCCGAATTTCCTGGCCTTCCTCATCACCGGGATCTTCGTGTTCAACTTCACCCAGCGCGCCTTCATCACCACCTCGCGGGTGATGCCGGACAGCCTGCCGCTGATCAGGGCGCTGCCGTTTCCCCGCGCCTGCCTGCCGATCGGGTACGTGCTGATCGAACTCGAGCAGCTGGTCATGTCCATGGTGGTGCTGGCGGTGATCGTGCTGGCCTCGGGCGAGCCGCTGACCTGGTACTGGCTGCTGGCCATCCCGGCGCTGGGCCTGCAGACCGTCTTCAACGTCGGCATGGGCCTGTTCCTGGCCCGGCTAGGCGCCGGCGCGGACGACTTCAGCCAGCTGCTGCCGTTCCTGGTGCGTACCTGGATGTATGCCTCCGGCGTCATGTACAGCATCCAGACGATCAGCTTCGTCCGGCGCCACCCGACGGTCGGCTACCTGCTCCAGGTCAACCCGGCCGCCGTCTTCATCGACCTGGTGCGCACCGCGATCCTGCAGACGCAGCGGCTGGGCTGGCCGGGCAGCAAGCCGTACAACGCGGCGGCCTGCGCGCTGTATGACCTGCACGGGACCCACCTGGAGAACAGCGCCTACTGCCACGGGACCGTGGCGATGGGCCAGCTGTGGCTGTTCGGCGCCGGGTGGGCGGTCGTCGCGATCGTCGTCGGGTTCGTGTTCTTCTGGGAAGCGGAGACGAGGTACGGCCGTGGCTGACCCGACCGTGATCGTGGACGACCTGCACATCGTCTACCGCGTGTACGGCGCGGGAGGCGACAAGGGCACCGCGGCCACCGCGCTCGTGCGGGTGCTCAGGCGGCAGCGCCGCCCGTCGGTCCGCACGGTGCATGCCATCCGGGGCGTCTCGTTCGTCGTCTACCACGGCGACGCGATCGGGATCATCGGCAGGAACGGCTCGGGCAAGTCCACGCTGCTGCAGGCGATCGCCGGGCTGCTGCCGCCGGAGCAGGGATGCGTCTACACCAGCGGCCAGGCGGCCCTGCTCGGCGTCAACGCCGCGCTGCT
>Ga0070737_10004924_pt1 | contig 13045 bp, 8 predicted proteins | sample Coa_R1_10_FD_66438 | JGI IMG/M metagenome (GOLD analysis project Ga0070737, IMG submission 66438) | Surface soil microbial communities from Centralia Pennsylvania, which are recovering from an underground coalmine fire - Coalmine... | ecosystem: Environmental > Terrestrial > Soil > Unclassified ... | reverse complement strand
TGGGAATGGCGTAAGGATAGCTGGAATTTCAAATCGATTTGAGCCCGATTTTTCCTTAAGTTCATAAGACCGTTCGGCTTACGGAGAAATCCACATTCGATAGTTGGACACTACTGATTTTACAAATTGGGTGTCGAGCGTTGCCCTGCGGGTCATGAGCAACCGGCGGTTCAAACCGTGGAATTTGGCGTCGATTCCGCTCGCATGCTAGACTGTGAGACTTGCAAAGATCACCATGGCGACTTACTTAGTGACAGGCGGAAGCGGTTTTATTGGCTCTCATATTGTGGATGAACTCCTGCGACGCGGTGAGAAAGTAAGAGTGCTCGACAATCTCGCCACAGGTCGGAAAGAAAACTTAGACCATATCAGGGACCGAATTGAGTTCCACGCACTTGACATTCGGGAATTGGAAAAAATCCGTCCGGTGTTCTCCGGGGTAGACTACGCGATTCATCTAGCAGCGCTGCCCTCGGTGCCCAGGTCGGTGGCCGACCCGATCACCTCCAATGCGGTCAATATCGACGGAACGCTCAATGTTCTGGTCGCCGCGCGCGACGCCAAAGTGAAGCGCGTTGTTTTTGCAGCTTCTTCCTCAGCCTACGGGGACAATCCGGAACTGCCTCGCGTGGAGACGCAAGTCCCGCGGCCACTTTCGCCTTATGCGCTCGGCAAGCTGACGGGCGAATATTACTGCCAGCTTTTCACGCGCCTTTACGGACTGGAGACTGTGGCGCTGCGATATTTCAACATCTTTGGCCCTCGCCAGAACCCTTATTCTCCCTATACGGGGGTCTTATCCATCTTCATCTCCGCCTACATTCGGGGCCAGACGCCCACCATTTTCGGCGATGGTGAGCAGTCGCGGGATTTTACCTACGTCGCGAATTGCGTGGAGGCCACGCTTTTGGCGTGCACAGCTCCTGAAGCGGCGGGAAAGGTGGTCAACGTCGGGGTGGGCGAGCAATTCACTTTGAACCGCACAGTGGCCTTGCTCAATCAAATTTTTGGTCGGGAAGTGAAGCCCAACTATGCGCCTCCGCGCGATGGCGACGTTCATGATTCGCTGGCCGATATCACCCTGGCCCGGCAAGTGCTCGGTTATCGCCCCAAGGTGCGCTATGAGGAAGGCTTGCGAACAACTGTCGAGTGGTACCGGAAAGAATTGAAAGGCTAGCGCAAGTAACGCCGCTATCGTCTCCGCAACACGCCCAATAGCCTGATGAGCTTTGCTGTCCTCTTTGTCATCATCCTGATCCTGGTATGGGTCGTGGCCCTGCTTTACTACGGATGCTCGGTTCCCAGTTCGCAACTCCTGGGACCGGCGCTGGTGCGCGGAACGGCTGGCAAGGGACGAGTCGCGCTGACCTTTGATGACGGCCCTACGCCGCCTTACACGGATCAGATCCTCGACATTCTCAAGAAGTATGGCGTGACGGCCACCTTTTTCGTGAACGGCAAGCAGGTGGATCGTTATCCTGACCTCCTGCGACGCATTGAGCGGGAAAAGCACACCATTGGCAATCACACCTATCATCACATTTTTCTTTACTTAAAAACCAAAGGCAGAATGCGCGTGGAAATCGATCGCACACAGGAGGCGATCGAGCGCGTTACAGGTCTGCGGCCGCGCATTTTTCGCTGCCCTTACGGCATTCGCTGGTTTGGTCTATTTTCCGTTCTCCGCGAACGCGGCATGGTTGCCGTCCAGTGGTCCGACACGGGTTTTGACTGGGTCCAGAAGAATAAGCCCGCGGATATTGTCCGAAAGACGCTTAAGAATCTGAGGGATGGTTCGATCATCCTGCTTCACGATGGCTGCGGGGCTAAAGAGCCGGGGGAAGTGGACCACTCTTTTACGGTTGAGGCGCTGCCCGCAATTATTGAGAACGTTCACCGGAAGGGACTGAAGTTTGTCTCCGTCGATGAATTTCTTCCCCAGTGAGCGCGCCTTTTGATCGCTGAACCTTCCTGCCATGATGGCCGCATGAGCAAAATTCTGATTCTGACCACCTCCCACGGGGCTTCGCATCGTCGCGCGGCAGAATCTCTGAAGAAAGCCTTCCTCGAAATCAAGCCTGATTTTTCCGTAAGCGTGGTCGATGCTCTGGAACACTGCGCGCGCTGGTTCCGTATCTATTACGATTCATATGCTCTGCCGCTGCGCTACTGGCCTGGCTTGTGGCGAAGGATTGAAAACTACCAGCATCGCCAGCACTCTACCAGCCCTCTGTGGCTTTATCGCCGGGGAGGAAAACCGCTTTTTCGCTTTATTCATGCTTTCGATCCTGACGTGGTGATCGCAACGGAAGTGGGAGTCTGCGAGCTGAGCGCATTGTATAAACGGCAGACGCAGGCGCGATTTTTTCTGGTGGGGCTTGAACTGATGGATTTCAACCAGGCCTGGGTGCAACCGGAAGTCGATCTTTACCCTGTGGCGCATCCTGATCTTGGCGAGGAATTGATCGCTGCGGGCGCGCCGAAGTCGAAAGTCATGGTGTCAGGAATGCCGATTGATCCGATTTACACTCATCTTCCGTCAAGGGCCGAAATGCGAGCGCGCCTTAACGTGCGCGGCGATCTTCCCTTGATCCTGATCCTATTTGGCGGGACAGGGTTTGGCAAACCCCGGCAGATTGTAGCGGAGCTTCAGAAAATTCCGATGCCTTTTCAGGCGGTGTTTATTGCAGGGAAGAATCGCGCTTTGGAAAACGAACTGCGCCGCTGCTGCGGCTCGCTTCCTTATTCGCAGGCGCTTGGGTGGGTGGACAATATTCACGAATGGATGCTCGTTTCAGACCTTTTGATCAGCAAGCCGGGAGGCGGCACGGTGATGGAAGCTGCCGCCTGCAGCCTGCCTCTCCTGGCTCTTGACCCCCTCCCTGGAAACGAAGAGCGCACCTGCCAGTGGCTTGAGAAATGGCAGATCGGCATCTGGATCAAAAATCATGCCGAGATTTCTCGAACAGTCGAGCGGTTGTTGAAGGACCCCGATGAACGTGAAGGTCTTCGGCAGAAGGCTCGAGAATTCAGCCGTCCCAATGCTGCCTACGATGCCGCCAGAGCGATCCTTGATCGCGCAGGCTTCAACAACAGACCATCACACAAGTAGGCCGACAAAGCCGGCAGCCTGTTACTGCCGAGCCTTTGTCATTCATCCTGAGCGAGACCGAAGAATCCCTCCTATTTCGGCTCAATAGAAAAATATCTGATATTAACATTGAGTTATGTACTAATAAACTAATATCGTATTGACAATAAACGGCTTCCATTGTAATTTGACGCTATGGAAAAGGGCCTGCTTGATCAGATTTCTCAACAAGCTCCCATCCCATCGCTTTCAATAACCAACACCCGTCTTGCTGGCGAGCACCTGAGCTTATTGATCATTGCCCGGGATTCGCATCTCGCCGATCTATGTGTTTCGCTGTTGCAAGGAGTGGGATATGACGTCGCGGCAGATATCATTCCCACTCCCAAGCGCTTTCGCGAGACCCTCCAATCAAAGTCCTACGATGCCATTTTGCACGAGTTGGGGCGCCGCGCAGCGCGTGCCCCGACCGTGTGGGATGAACTCGAAAAAGACGGCGCAAACATCCCGGTCATCATCCTGGGACGCCGATTGGGGGCCCAGGAGTCGCGCGATCTGCTTGAAAAGGGGGCGGCGGACTTCGTCGCCATTGAGCACCTGGTGAGGCTTCCCTGGGTGATGAGGAGGGTGATTGAATTCCGGAGACTGCGTGATGGGATGGTGCGCGCCGAGGAAGGACGGCGACGGACGGAGGAACGATATCGCCTGCTCTTCGATCGCAACCTTGCGGGAGTCTATCGGGCTTCAATCGACGGACACATCCTGGATTTGAACGAGACGTGCGCCCGCATGTTTGGATACCTCAGCCCGAAAAAAGCCCAGAGACATACCCTTCAGGAGGCCGTTCCAAGCCCGGAAGACTACGAGCATCTGATGCGCAGCCTGCGGGAGCAGAAATCCATTAACAATCTTGAACTCCAGCTTCGTCGCCGTGACGGTCAACTACGGTGGGTGCTCCTGACGGCCAGCCTGATTGAGACTCCCCAGGAATCGCAGCCGGTGATTGAGGGCACGATTATCGACGTTACAGACTGGAAGAGAGCGGAAGATGCGCTTCGCCAGAGCGAAAAAAGGTTCCGGGCTCTGGTTGAGAAAAGCACCGACGGCATCTCGCTGGTGGATGCCACCGGCAAAGTTCTCTATTCCAGCCACGCGGTGAGTCCTATCTTCGGCTATCAACTGGAGGAGCGGCTTGGCAAGAACATTTTCGAGCTGATGCATCCGGAAGATTTGCAGCGGGCGTTGCCGCTCTTTAAGAAGCTGGTTGAAAAGCAGCTCAGTACGGTCACGGTGGAGGTCCGTTATCGCCATAAGGATGGCTCCTGGCGCTGGATTGAAGCGCTGGGCACGAATCTGCTGGAAGATCCCAACGTCGGAGCGGTGGTGATTAACTATCGTGATGTGACCGAGCGCAGGCAGTTGCAAGACCAGCTCTTTCAAGCGCAAAAAATGGAGGCTGTGGGGAGGCTGGCCGGCGGCGTAGCTCACGATTTCAACAATCTTCTCACCGCCATTCTGGGTTACAGCGACATTGTGATGGAAAAGCTGGAGCCAAGCAGCCCGCTCCATCGATACACCCAGGAGATCAAGAAGGCGGGCGAGCGCGCTGCATCCCTGACGCGGCAGCTTCTGGCTTTCAGCCGCCTGCAAGTGATGTCGCCGCAGGTGCTGGATCTCAATGCCGTCATCTCGGATTTGGGAAAGATGTTGCGGCGCGTGATTGGCGAAGATATCCAATTGACCATCGCGCCGGAAGCCAAGCTGGGGCGCGTGAGGGCCGATCCGGCGCAGATCGAGCAGGTTGTTTTGAATCTTGCCTTCAATGCCCGTGACGCCATGCCGCAAGGGGGCAAGCTCACCCTGAAGGTCTCCGACGTGAATCTTGAGGAAGGTTTTATGGTGGAGGGGGTCAAAGCGACGCCTGGACCCTACGTGTCGCTTGAGGTGACGGATACCGGCTGCGGCATGGATCAGGAAACGCGCGCTCGCGCTTTTGAACCTTTCTTCACGACGAAGGAGAAAGGGAAGGGGACGGGATTAGGTCTTTCCACAGTCTACGGGATTGTGAAACAGAGCGGCGGATACATCTGGCTCACCAGCGAGCCGGGTTATGGCACGACGTTCAAAATCTACCTGCCCAGCGTTGAGGATGCGGTGACCCCGGTGCAATTGCTGGAGGCTCCGGTTCGCCAGCACCGGGGAAGTGAAACCGTTCTGGTTGTGGAGGATGAGGACGCGGTGCGCACGCTTGTCCGCAGGCTTCTGAAGTCGCAAGGGTATCAGGTGCTCGAAGCGACGCGAGGCGATGAGGCCCTGGCGCTCTGCCATCGGCATAAGTTGCCGATTCATCTGGCGCTGATGGATATTATCATGCCGCAATCGAATGGCCAGGAGCTTTCTCGCCGCATTCGAGCCATTCACCCGGAAACTAGAATCCTCTTTATGACGGGCTATGCCGGCAACAAGATCGGAAGCATCGATGTGCTCGAAAAAGGCGCCCAATTCATTCTGAAGCCCTTCACGGCAGACGCGCTCAGTCAGAAGATTCGGTCGGTTTTGGATGCGCGATGAAGCCCCGCGACTGAGGATTCTACAGGGGATTACAAATTATAGTGACACTATTTGCTGTAGCGGCGCTGTCCTCAGCGCCGAAAGACGCCGGTGGGGACACCGGCGCTACAGAAGAAGTCGTCACTATAGTTTGTAATCTTCAATAAATCACCACGATGGCCTTGGCGGCTGCAGCGTTCCGCTCCTGGTTCTCTCGAAAATTGCTCATCCGGTTATTCCGTGAAGGCGGAAATCCACGGACTGAAAAATAGGCTCCGTATGGATTCCCGCTTGCGCAGGAATGGCATCGCCTTTTTCACGCACAGCAATCCTCCAATGTATTTCTGTTGCTGATTTTACGATTTCCTGTAAATTAAATTCCCACGCTGCGCCTGACGCTCGCTGTAGAATCTGGCATGGTAAATATCAGGACGTAAAGCACTTAAGATAGGTGAGAACGACAAACGGGCCGGATTATAATGGATGAAGAAGTCACTGAATTTGCCGAGTGCGAGAGGGGGAGTAAGATTATCCTATTGGGAGCGAGGTGGGACGCTCTGCTTACCTTTGTGTCCCTCCGTCTCTTGCTCCTGGTCGGAATGTGGTGAAAAAGACGCGTTCTAATCTGAACCTTGAAACTGGTGAAAAACTAATCAATGAAAATCAACAAAGATGCTCGAGTATTGGTGGTGGATGATGAGGCGCATCAAAGAGAGGGTTTGGCAACCCTGCTTCAAAGCTGGGGGTATGAGACGGAGACGGCTTCGCACGGACGCGAGGCGCTCGACAAGATTCCGTCTTTTAATCCGGTAGTGGTCATCTGCGATCTTCGCATGCCAGATATGAGCGGCATGGACCTTCTGCGCGAGCTTCGCCACTCGCGGCCCAGCATGAGCTTTATTATGCTTTCCGGCCAGGGAACGATTGGTGAGGCGGTTGAGGCCACAAAGCTCGGAGCATTCAATTTCCTGGAGAAGCCGCTGGATGTGAAGAAATTGCAGGTGGAACTGCGCAACTGCCTGGAACGACGGATGAACGAGCGGGAATTGGAAATTGCGCAGCGACGTCTGAGGGATGCCGGCATTCTTGGAAGCCTGGTGGGTCACTCCAAAAAGATGCAGGAGGTGATGTCGCTGGTTGCGCAGGTGGCGCCCTCCAGCGCGTCGGTGCTGATTACGGGTGAAAGCGGAACCGGCAAAGAGCTGGCGGCGCGAACCATTCATGAGTTAAGCCCTCGTCGAATGGCGCCTTTTGTGGCTGTCAACTGCGCCGCCATTCCGGAGAGCCTGATGGAGAGCGAGATTTTCGGTCACGAGAAAGGGGCTTTTACCGGCGCCATGGACCGGAGGGCGGGATGTTTTGAGCTTGCGGATGGGGGCACGCTGTTGCTGGACGAAATCGGCGAGATGCCTATTGCCACGCAGGCAAAACTTTTGCGCGTCCTTGAGGATTCAAAAGTGCGTCGCCTGGGAAGCAAGGCGGAAATCGTGACCGACGTGCGCGTGCTGGCTGCCACGAACAAGATTCCCGAAGAGGCGGTGGCCAAGGGACAACTCCGCAGCGACCTTTATTTTCGGCTGAACGTCGTTCACATTGCGATGCCTCCGTTACGCGAACATCTGGAGGACCTGGAGAGCCTGATCGAGCGCCTTTTGGAGGAATTGAATCAGAAGCATCAAAAAAATGTCAGAGTGGCGGATCCCGAAGTTCTGGACCTTTTCCGCCGCTATAGCTGGCCTGGAAATGTGCGAGAGTTACGAAATACCCTGGAGCGAGCCGTGGTGGTATGCTCCGGCGAGGTGCTGCGAAGGGCGGACCTGGCGCCGGGGTTTGGCCAGACAACGCCGGCTGTCGCCGAGGGAGATTTGATGATCCGGCCGGGCCTTACGGTGGCGGAGGTTGAACGACTCCTGATCCGGGAAACGCTGGCTTTTACAAGCAATAACAAGACGCGCGCCGCGGAAATTCTGGGCATCAGCCTGAAGACTTTGCACAATAAGCTTAAGGAATATGAGAGTCAGCCTCAAAGTTAACCTTAAAGTTAAACTCACGGCCCTCATTTCTCTTCTGGTTTTGGGTGTGGTGCTGGTCACCTCGGCCCTCTATCTTGTGAACTCGGTTCATCAGACGGTTCAGGGGGTGCAGCAGATCGGGACTTATATCCGCGATGAAACGTACTCGCGGGCCCGCGCCATGGTGGCCGCTACCCGCATTCCGCCCTATATCGATCCGAAAGATTTTGATGAAGTGCGAGCCTTCATCCGGGTTCAACTGAGCCAGGACGAAGGCTTGCGCTCACTCATGGTGTCCGCGGTCAGTTACTCGCCAGTCGTCGATTACGTGGCAATCACGGGCCCGGACCGGATGATTCTGGTCCACAACGATCCGAGCGTCATTGGCCAGCCGCTGCCCCCCGCGCGTCCCCTTTCCGATCTTCTGAATGCCGGATTGTACCGTCAACTCCGCACCATCTACGGTCCCATTCGGGATTACGAGCTTGATCTGCCGCTGGTGATGAACCAGCAGCCTTTCTGCGACGTCCGAGTGGGCGTCTCGACGGTCTTTCTGGCGGCGCAGGTGACGCCCCACCTGAAAAGCGCACTGGAGCTCGCAGCGCTCGTGATTTTGCTCGCCACCGTAACGGCGGGCCTTCTTTCTTTTCGCATCCTGCGGCCCCTGGCTGCCATTTCGCAGAGCGTCGATCTGCTTGCCCGCGGAGAATTTATAGAGCCGGTAAAGATCAAGAGCGAGGATGAATGGGGAGCGCTTTCCAGCAAGCTGAATCTGTTGGGCGAGCAGATTCGCGGCGACAAGGCCGCGTATCTGGCCCTCAAGGAGAACCTGGATCAGCTCTTTGCCAATCTGACGGACGGCGTGATGTTGTTCGACAGCAAGGATCGATTGGTCCTGGTCACCCCTGCAGCCTCGCGATTCCTCAATCGTCCTGCCGAAGAGTTGCTCCATCGCACTCCGGCTGAAATTTTTTCAGATGAGAAGCCTCTCAGCCGGTTGCTGCGCCAGGCTTTTCAGGAGAGGACCTCTCTGGCGGGGCGCCGAGTGGAATTGTCGGAAGACGCCGCGACTTCGAGCGTTGCGGTCACAACCCATTTTGTGCGCGATCGGGGGGGACTGGTGGCGGGCCTTGTGATGTTGCGCGACGCCGGAACACGCGCGCAGTTGAAGGATCAGATCGGGCTGGCCACAAAGCTTGCGGCGCTGGGCCGCCTTACTTCCGGGGTGGCGCACGAGGTGAAGAATCCTCTCAGCGCCATGAGCATTCAAATTGAGATCGTTAAATCCAAACTTCTTCAGCATGAGCAGGCCAGCGAAGTGCAGCCCCAGTTGGACATCTTGACCGAGGAGATTCGGCGGCTGGACCGCGTGGTGAAGACGCTGCTCGATTTCACAAGACCTCTTGAAATTCATCGCACCGAAATCAACTTAACCGACGTGGTCCGCGAGGTCTTTACGCTGGCGGAGCCTCAGGCTCAGAAATACAATGTGAAGTTAATTCTGGAGCCCAACGGAGCCTTGCCGCCGCTTAAGGCGGATCGCGATCTGATTAAGCAGGCGCTGCTCAATCTGGTGCTGAACGGCTGCCAGGCGATGCCGCGCGGCGGAGAGCTGCGGGTGAAGCCCCAGGCGCGCGCCCGGAGCGTTGAGCTTGAGATTGCAGATCAGGGGGTCGGAATTCCCGAGAAAGACCGGCAGAAGATTTTCTCCTTGTTCCATACCACGAAGCCGGGGGGCACCGGCGTCGGCCTGGCCATGGCTTTCCGCATCATTCAGCTCCACGACGGATCGATTGACTTTTCGAGCGAGGTCAATCAAGGAACTGTCTTCCGCATTTCCCTCCCGTCACAAGAAGCGGTTTAATCGGAACGCAAAAAGCAAGGTTGCCATTTCGTTGTGAAGGCGATCTGTAAGGCCCTGCTTTCTGGAATCTGGAATTTGAAATCTGGCTTGGGTTGCGGCTCTGCCGCGCTGTGCTCTTGACAGAGTTGCCGCCCCTGAGCCTGCCGGTTACCCTTTAACGAAGGCGCGCTTCGCCGCTGCCTGATACATAAGGCGGAATGCTCAGGAGCTGCCCTCGGCAGGCGGCGCTTCGTGCCCTTACAGGCCTAATCCTCGGATCTGGCCTCCGCAGCCTTAGCGCTGAAGGATTTTTCTTCCTCCCATCGCCAGGGCTAAGAAACCGGTACCCAACAGGAGTAAGACGGGAGGCTCGGGCACCTTCGCTCCTGGATCGACGACCGTCACGCTGATTGTGTTTTGGCCTACAGGCAGTATTCCGCCATTGGGCGCTCCCTTTGCAGGTTTCTCCTTCAGGAGTCAGGATGCTTGGGAGGCTGGGGCTTGTTGATGGCGCGGTCTTCTGGTATGGTTTGCATCTTTGCTTGATCTGGTATAAGGACTCAACTTCAGGGGGGCGCTTCTTAAAGTGTTCGCCGTAAAAAGATGGATGGCTGTTTCCCTGTTTCTCGTGGCAAGCGCTGCTCTTTTGCCGGGCCAGCCGGTGAAACGAAATCTCACGCTTGAGCTTGTCAGCCATCCCGATGAGTTGGTTCCTCCTGGGCCGCAGAATATCCGCTGGCGTCCGCACACAGATCAAATCAGTTTTATCGAACAATCCTCAAGCGGAGGGCATGCGCGCGCCATCTGGCTTTACGATGCAGCAACTGGCGCAAAGCGGCGGCTGCTGAGCCAAGGTCAGGCCGGCTCGAAGATCAACCTGGGTTCTTATCAGTGGTCGCCCGATGGCAGCCGATTATTGCTGGAAGGCGGCGGTGATCTGTGGCTCTTTGACGTGAACGCCGGCAAAGTTCGCCGCCTCGCGCATGGGGCAGAGCCAAAAGGGGAATCGGCTTTCTCACCGCGAGGAGACCAGGTCGGCTTTATCGCGGGCAATAATTTGTACGTTGTGGATTTGAAGAGCGGCCACATCCGCCAACTTACCCGCGATGGCAGCGCCACAGTTCTCAATGGCGTGCAGGATTGGGTCTACGGCGAGGAACTGGCATACCGCGAGACGAAGCGGGCTTACGAGTGGTCGCCCGACGGCGCGAAGATTGCCTATCTTCGGCTTGATGACGGCCCGGCGCCACGATATCCGCTCATCGACTTTCTTCAGGTTCACGCCACGCTTTTCGAGCAGCGCTTTCCGCAGCCCGGTGATCCAAACCCGGTTGCAACCATGCACGTGGTCAACATCGCGGGCGGTCAGGATTCAGCCTGCAAACTTCGTCAGGGCGCTGAATATATTGTGCCGGCATTCACGTGGACTCCAGACTCCCAAGCCGTTTGCTTTCTCACCCTGAACCGGGACCAGACGCGCGAAGTGGTGCATCTCTGGAGCTCCAAGGGGGACTTCCATCCCGTCGCTGAAACAGACCCTTATTGGATCAACAACGTCGAGCCGCCCCAATTCATCGACCGTGGCCAACGATTTCTCTGGCTCTCTGAGCGGGATGGCTGGCTTCATCTCTATCTTTTCAGCCGCGATGGAAAGCTAGTAAAACAACTGACCCACGGGAAGTGGTTGATCGACCATCCGGTTTTTGAGGATATTCCTTCGTTCCAGATCGATGAGAAGGGAGGGTGGGCTTACTTTGAATCCACCCGTCAGGATCCGCGCGAGCGGCAGATTTATCGAGTGCGGCTCGATGGAACGGAAATGCAGCAGGTTACTAGGCAGCCCGGAACCCATGACCTTCATCTTTCTCCGGATGGGCGCTTTCTGGTGGATGATTTTTCCTCCATCACCGATCCTCCTGAAACGCGATTATTGAAAAGCGATGGGACTTACATCTCGACTCTCGATAAACCCGTGAACTATTTATCAGAGTATGCGCTGGGACAAACCGAGTTTGTTTCGATAAAAGCCGTGGACGGGACTACGCTTTACGCCCGGCTCCTCAGACCTCCGAACTTTGATCCTTATAAGAAATATCCCGTCATCGTCTATGTTTACGGCGGTCCTCATTTCCAGATTGTTCGCAACGAGTGGGGGACAACTTCGTTGCTGGATCAGTTGCTGGCCGAGCACGGGTTCCTGATCTGGTCGCTCGATAACCGCGGCTCGTGGGGCAGGGGGCACGCTTTTGAAACGGTCGTCTTCAAGCGCCTCGGAGAGCGAGAGCTTCAGGATCAGCTTACGGGAGTGAAATATCTGAAATCGTTGCCTTACATCGATGGGTCTCGAATCGGCATCTGGGGTTGGTCCTACGGCGGCTATATGACCCTCTATAGTTTGACCCACGCTCCCCAGGTGTTTAAATGTGGCATCGCAGGCGCTCCAGTTACAGACTGGCGCTTTTACGATTCAATTTACACGGAACGCTATATGCGCACGCCAGAGGAAAATCCTGAAGGCTATCGCAAGTCTTCGCCAGTCAGGTCGGCGAGTAATCTGCGAGCAAAATTGCTCCTGATCCACGGCGTTGCGGACGATAACGTGCATTTGCAGAATACGCTGAATTTCATCCAGGCTCTGATCAAGGCCAGAATCCCTTATCAGCTTTACTTGCAGCCCGCGCAGAAGCACGGATTTCAAGGGGAAACTTCCATCGGCTATCGGAACATGAGAATCTTTGATTTCTTTGAAAAGAACCTGTGAGGAATGATCGTGAAGAACGATTTAAAGCAAATAACCGCGCTCCGTTGGATGGTCATCTTCGCAAGCTTTATCTTCCTCGGCTTCGAGTGCGGGACGCTGGCTGCGTCGTCTCAATCCGACCCGACCCTGCAAGGTTTTTCTGCGGCCAACGCCCAGACGGAGCAGCAGTGGGAGTCGAAGTTCCGCGCGATCCCGAGCGCGCAGATTATCCGAGACACGAACAAGTTTCTCTCCGCTTATCCTCACAACGCCGGATCGGCGCGCGACAGGGAGAATGCGGAATGGATTCTTAAGAAATTCAATCAGTGGGGATGGAAGGCGAGTATTGAGACGTTCTATGTGCTGTTGCCGATGCCGAAGGAGCGTCTTGTGGAACTCGTGGCTCCGACTCGATTCCGAGCAAGGCTGGAGGAGCCGACGATTGCGGCTGACCCTACCAGCGATCAGCATCAGGAACAATTGCCGACTTATAACATGTATTCTGCCGACGGGGACGTGACGGCGCCCCTGGTCTATGTGAATTATGGGATGGAATCCGATTACAAGCAGCTTGAACAATTAGGCATCTCGGTGAAGGGAGCTATTGTGATTGCGCGGTATGGAGCAGGCTGGCGCGGCCTGAAACCCAAGCTTGCGGCTGAGCACGGGGCGGTGGGCTGCCTGATTTATTCTGACCCGCGCGATGATGGCTACTGGCAGGGTGAGGTCTTCCCACAAGGTCCCTGGCGTCCGCGCGGCGGCGTCCAGCGGGGCAGCGTCATGGATATGGTGATCTATCCGGGTGATCC
>Ga0070737_10004923_pt1 | contig 13048 bp, 13 predicted proteins | sample Coa_R1_10_FD_66438 | JGI IMG/M metagenome (GOLD analysis project Ga0070737, IMG submission 66438) | Surface soil microbial communities from Centralia Pennsylvania, which are recovering from an underground coalmine fire - Coalmine... | ecosystem: Environmental > Terrestrial > Soil > Unclassified... | reverse complement strand
TATGTACTCTCAGCATTAATGAGCTCGCCTTTCAGGCATTCCGGTGTGTTATCTATTAGCTCTAATTCACCAAGAAATAGGCTATTGGGCTTATAAGAAGTGTTTTTCACATAAACGAGTTGCTTGCCCATTATTTCATACTCGCTAACTCCCTCAGCAACGCTGCTTAAGCCTGAACAAAGGCGTTTCAATATATTTTTTCCATCTTCAAACTCAATGAATGTTATCGAATTGCCAGCATATTTTGGTAAAAATTTCTCATGTTTGCTCTTATATATCCATCTCCAGCTCCTTTTGTCCACGTCATACTCTCCAACGTCGAAATATTCATCCGAATTGGAAGTGAAGAGAAATTTTCTCCTTCCTATATCAACTCCCCCCAGAAAGGTTTCCGATTTTTCAAACTTGAGCAATATAACGTCTGTATAGTTATTCAGGTTGAAAAGCCTGATCTCAGTATCGTATATACCCTTTACATAGAGTATTTCATCATTGCTAAGCCAGTCAAAGCTGAATATTGGATCGCTCCAGCCTGTGAGTTCTTTTATTACTCCATTTTCAAATAAGTAGAGTTGCGAAGGTTTCCCTTCTTTATTAGATAACATGGCAATTTTCTCGTCATTCAAGCTAAACTTTGGAGAATTGTAATAATGTGAAGAATCATTCGTGAGATTTTTCTCTTCATTCGTGGAAAGGTCGCGAAGAATTACTTGATAGTTCTCGTCACCTTCATGATCCATAAGATAAAGGATGGATTTCCCGTTATGAGAAAGGAAAGGTTCCAAATAAGAATCTTTTCCAGTGGTTATCCTAGATAGTAATTTACTAGATAAACTATAGATATATACATCCCATTTGCCTTCCTTATTCCAGTTGAAGGCTATGCAATTATTTTTCTCGTTAATATTAACATTTAAGACGGCTCTAGTTTTTGCAATGACCTCATGGATTTCATCTTGCATATCCTAATAGTATAAGCTATGCTTAAATTGAAATCTTACAACTCCATTACACCTTATGACATTTTCAATAGTAATTTATGACCCAGATGAAAAAGCCTGGGGCGTAGGCGTTGCTAGCAAATTTCTAGCAGTGGGAGCATTCGTGCCATGGGTGAAGGCTGGTATTGGCGCAATAGCCACACAATCTCTGGCAAATCTAGAGTATGGAACGAAAGGATTAGAGCTACTCGAGAAATATAATGCAGAAGAATGCTTGAGGAAACTCATATCTGGAGACCCACTTAGAGAGAAAAGGCAAGTAGGACTTGTCGATTCCAAAGGAAATAGTGCCGCATTTACTGGCAAAGAATGCTACCCTTATGCAGGCCATATTACAGGGGAACACTACTCTGTTCAAGGAAACATACTCGCAGGTCAAGAAGTACTCGAGGCCATGGCTAAGGAAGCTGAGAGAAAGGGAAGTATATACGAAAAAATAATTCGTGCATTGAAGGCAGGTGAAGCAAAAGGTGGAGATAGAAGAGGAAAGCAAAGCGCTGCAATGCTAATAGCGAAGATTCCGAGAAAAAGTGAAGCTGAGTTCGATCCTTTAACAGTTGGTAAGTTTGTAGACATTCGCATCGATGACCACACTGAGCCAGTTAAGGAACTTGAAAGAATTTTGGAAATATGGATCGCTACTTTCTTAGAAGAAGAAATGGTAGAAGTAAGAGCATACGAAAAGGAAATAGCTTTAGCATTGAGGAAGCTAGGATATGAGAATTTGACCGCGTGGATAGAATTAAATAATTTCGAAAGTAAATATACAGGCGAAAAAATTGGTAAAAGCGTACTTAATATTTTATTAAAACAAGCACAAATCACAAAAATTAATCAATAAACTTATTATAATTGAGTATTACTAGATTCAAATACTAAAGTTTCCTCTTAAGAAATAACTTAGCTCTTAAGGAATTTATCATAATATTTAATAAGTCCATAATCATGTGATAGATAAAATAATATATTGCTTAATTTACTAGATTGATATGCGTATCTGCTCCTTTTTGCCAAGTGCAACTGAAATCCTCTATGAGCTAGGTTTGGGTGATAAGATTTATGGCGTAAGTTACGCATGTGATTACCCTCCAGAAGTCAAAAACAAACCAGTTGTAGTCAAAAGCGCAATAAATACAGCTAACATGAGTAGTGAAGAAATAGACATAATTATCAGCAAATACTATAGAGAAAAGCGAGATCTTTATGTATTGGATGAAAAATTACTGAAGGAGATTAGGCCAGATGTAATAATAGCTCAAGGAATATGTGAAGTTTGTTCTCCTCATAACAAGGAAGTTGAAAAAGCAAGAAAAATCTTAACCAATTCACCAAAAGTTATCTCACTTGACGCTCATGATGTCGATGAAATTCTAGATAGCATCCTATATCTTTCAAGGGAACTAGGTGTGGAAAAAAGAGGAAATGAACTAGTAACATCTATGATCGAGAGAATATCATATATTCAGAAGCGTTGTCTAGAATCGAAATCAAAACCAAAAGTTCTTTGCCTAGAATGGCTCAAACCTCTATATAACGCTGGCCATTGGGTACCTCATATGGTGGAGATATGCAATGGAATTAACTGTATAGGCGCTAAAAAAATGCCTTCAAGGAGAATAATATGGGAAGAAATAAGGGAAGCGGATCCAGATATCATCATATGCATGCCTTGTGGTTTCGATTTAAAACGCACACTTAGCGAGATAAATACTCTCGAATATAATGACGAATGGAATAAACTTAGGGCTGTGAGAAATGGAGAGGTATACGCAGTTGAGGCGAGTTCCTATTTCAGCAGGCCTAGTCATAGAGTTGTAAAAGGCATAGAAATTCTTGCTAAAATCTTGCACCCTTACCTATTTCAAGACTTAGATGTGGACAAATACTATAAGAAGATATATTAAAAATTTTGATTTAACAATCATTACATGCTATCAGAAATAATAACAATAATCATCCTCACCTTAACTGGTGAATTAATTGTAGCATTACCTGCAGCGCTAGTATTAGGTATGGATCCGCTTCAAGCATTGACAATCGTAGTCCTCACTAATATATTTCCATCGATACCAATTTTTAAATTTTTTAATTTTTTAAATAAAAAAGAAAATAAGTTCGTTAAATTCCTTATGAAAAGAGGTGAATATCTTAAAAATAAAGGCGGAAAAGGGATAGACGTTACAGTATTGCTGATAACACCCCTAATAGGCGTATATGCGATCTCAATTATTCTTGCATTTATGAAAATTTCTAGCGTGAAAGGCATAGCGCTGCAGCTGCTCAGTTTACTAATTTGGGGTAGCGTTATCATTGTAAGCTATTTACTAATAAAAACTTCCTTTGTTGCATAAGCAAACATTTTAACTACTACAAACTTATTTCAGTATGCAATCAAGATTCTTAAACTTGATAAAGCTCATCTTCAAAACCCGCTACACAACGGCTACCCTATTCCTCTTTATTTTTCTTCTTGCCATAAATTCAATAACTAGATCCTTCGAAGGAAACTATGAGATCCCTTATTTCCTAAGGTTATATTATGTGGGAATATTTATCATGCTTTGTATCATAGCTTTAGCTGCAGGAGGGTTAATACTACTGAAGTCAGACGCAGATTATTTATTAACATTACCGATATCGAAAATACAAATCATAGTGTCTTTTTTCATAATCCAGTTTTTTGCGTATAGTATACCTTTGTTATATTTACTAACTTCATTCTTTGCACTTAACAATCTAATAACAATAACTACAACCATTGCACTACTCTTGTTCTTAACTTCTTTGAGCATAATATCATTTAGCCTTTCCCCTAAATTCAAAGCGCTAACTCTAATATTATTAGTTATTTGGCTAGCGCTCCCTTTTTTTGGGATATATTACTCTCCTTCAGGTATCTTTTTTGATACATCACCATTTGTACTTGCAATAACAGCTTCAAGTGCAGCGATTAGCCTCATTCTTTCAGCAAGAATATTAATGAATACTGAACTTGAACTGGCCAAAAAAACTGTATCTCTAACTTCTGGGAATGTGAAAAATGGAATTTCATTCGTGGGGTCTAAAGGAATGAAAGCGATCAGTAAATTTTACAACTCAGGCTTTATGCTTACGCTTAGGATGAATCTAATGGGCATATCAAGAATATCAACAGTAAGAGTAAATCTTAAATATCTCCTTTTAGCTACAAGCATTTTGAGTTTAATATTTGTAATCCTTTTTAACTTGTTTATATCAAAATATGGAGCAGTAAAACTTTCAGTTTTCTCAGTTCTGCCAACTATTAGCCTTTTAATAGGAGTTTTGTTCACTGCAGGTACATTGAGTCATGAAAGGATATGGCTAGCTTTCACCTCCACTGATCCTGCTTTATACTTGAGACAAGTATTCATTTCAAGATTCCTTACAGTTTTACTTCTCTTCTTACCTTTTTCAGTTGCGAGCACATATCTTTATTTAACTGGAATTCATGAAGGTTTGAACCTTATATTGGTTTATTTGGTCTTAATACCTTCTTTCAGCTCTATTTTTATATTTATAACCAACTGGATAAGACCGGTTCAAATTAAAGAAGAGACATACACAGCTACCCAACTCACGCTTAGAGACGTAATGATAATGTTCTTCTTCTTTTTAGTATGGGCAATAGGCATTCTTTCAATAATACAAATAATCGCAATAGCCTCTAGTGTTTTCTTCCTTTCCTTATTCCTGTATCTAACTAACAGAAAAGATATTTTGAGAAATTTGGCTTATAAACTTGCAGAGAACGGTTTTATTTGATAACTTTTTTAAAATATCTTTATATACATACATTTTTGAAATATCACATGACTCTAAGGGATGGTAAATTACTTGGAGGAATTGGGGCAATATTGCTATTGATACCATACTTGGATCTCGTCGGTTTTATTTTGGTATTAATAGGGCTTAAATTCATTTCAGATGAGGTCAAAAGACCAAGCATATTCAACAACGCATTGTATGCAGTGATCCTTGGAATAATTGGCCTTGGAATAATTGCTATTTCAGGCTTCTCCATAATAGGATCTTTATTCATTAACATATTTGCTCTATTATTTACTGCAATACTGATTGCTGTAGGAGCAGTTATTTTGATATTAGGTATGTGGTTTTTCAGGAGAGCCTTAGATGAAACAGGAGATACCTTTAATCAAAGCTATTTTAAAACAGCAGGCTTGCTATTTTTTATAGGAGCTATACTAGCGATAACAATAATAGGTTTCATAGTGACTTTTATACTCTTTTTAATAGCTGCTATATTTCTTATACTTGCATTCTTTTCCCTACCCGACCAATACACTCCTCCAGCACAGCCTGCTCCAACTCCCTAAACTTAATATTATAGTTTTTTCTCCTTAGAACAATGCAGTCAAATTTCGCTATAGCCTTAATCATCTTTTTATTAACTTACTCTGCGATCATTTACTCGAATGTAAAGAACAAAGGATACCCTATTTGGCTCATTATGGGAATTGGAGCTTTAGCTATGGTTTTAAGTGGTGTTTTAAGAGTGGATGAGGCGTATAGCTCAATAAATCTCAGGGTGATAGTATTCCTTTTTAGCATGCTTGTTTTCGCATCTGCATTAGAAATTTCAGGAGCAATTGAAATGTTCGCAACATATATGCTCAGTAGGGCAAGAACACCCAACATGATACTTTTAATGATACTTCTAGGTATAGGTTTACTCTCTTCAATACTTATGAATGATACACTTGCGTTAATAGGGACACCGCTTGTGATAGAACTATCGAAGAAAATGAAGATTTCACCAAAACCTTTGCTAATTACATTAGCCTTTTCAGTCACAATAGGAAGTGTAATGACACCTATAGGAAACCCACAAAATCTGCTTATCGCCATCGAAAGCGGAATTAAAGCTCCATTCATATTCTTTCTCTACTTCCTTGCAGTGCCAACGATTCTAAACATTTTCTTAACTTACTTTTTAATCTCAAAATATTTTTCAAACTACATGAAAGAAGCGAAGACGAATTTTAGACAGGTCATTGAATTCGATGTTAAAACTATGAAATTGAAAGATGAAAAACTAGCTAAGCTCTCAATTGCAACACTTGTATTTACAATCTTATTCATTCTAGTTGTTAACACGCTTGAACTTTTAGGTATAAGCTTTGAATTTCAAATAAGCGAGATTTCTCTAATAGGTGCTTTGATTCTGCTGGCTTTATCTAACAAAAGAAGAGAATTGATTTTGAGGCTCGATTGGAGTGTTCTATTGCTTTTTGCTTCTTTATTCGTTCTTATCCAAGGTGTTTGGAACGGAGGAGTGATTGCATTCTTCGCAAGCTATCTGCCAGATCTTAACCCAAACAATAGTCTCTCAATACTTAACATACTTCTCCAAAGTACGCTGCTAAGTCAATTCATGAGTAATGTGCCAATGGTCACTTTATATTTGCCTTTAATGAAACATCTAGGATTCGAACCTTCAAACGTAAACGCATGGATAGCTTTAGCAGCAGGAAGCACTATAGCCGGTAATCTGACTTTAATAGGAGCTGCAAGCAATTTAATCATTTGCGAAGCCGCAGAAACAAGAGGATTCAGACTTGGGTTTACAGAATTCCTAAAAATTGGCCTCCCTGTAACCATTATGAATTTATTGATACTTTATCCTTTTCTTGTGCTTTTATAGCTTATAAAACTTTATATTAGAAATTTCAATTCAAGGTTGTGAAAAGGAGTCAGAGAAATGTCATAATCGCTTCAGTTGTTTTGATATTCATAGCTGGAATTTTGTTATTGACTTTACAAGGCCAGCAAAGTTCTGGCGGTCAAGCCATTGATTTACAGCTACCAGTCATCAACGCAAATGGTCTTACAGGATCGACTGCGAGACTTTCAGATTTTAAAGGAAATGTAATATTCTTGGAATTCGCAGTAGAATGGTGCCCCCACTGTAGGAATATGGTTGGTACTATCTCACAACTTTACAATAACTTCCATAACAAAGGAGTTGTTTTCATTACCATAATGCTGAGCGCAAACACTGATATAAATAAGACTGCACAGTTCATTAAGCAATACGGTATTACTTGGTTAAGCCTATATGATATTAACGGCGAAGCTCAAACTAAATATAATATACAGTACACACCCACTTTCATAATTATAGACAAAAACTTCAATATAAGTTACAAAACTGAAGGAGAGACTTCCTATGATACCTTAGCAAACCAGCTTTCAAAGCTGCTATAGTCATGATATTCTAGCAAAAACAATGAATAAAATTTGAAATGCTAAAGGAGGAAATTGTGTCTATCCACAAGGGAGAAATACTTCTTGTTAGCGGGCCTTGTCAAGCCAAGCTATTCAGCGGAAAAGCTCATTGCTTAGGCAAAGGATTTAAAGAACTCATCGTAAGGAAGGGGAAGAGCTTACCCATAGAAACTGAAGAAGAAATAGCTTCTATAAAGCTTACTTTATACGAGACGGCAAATTACGAAATACATAAGGGAGGAATAGGCTATTCAATATGGAAGGATGAACTTAAAAAATACTATAATGGGCTTGGTAAAGAAATAAAAACTATAGCAGTTCTTGGTCCCACCGATTCGGGAAAAAGTACATTGACAGTGATATTATCAAATTTAGCTCTTTCACAAAAAATAAAAGTAGGCATAATAGATGGCGATATTGGCCAAGCAGACTTAACTCCACCCTGTTTTATAGGATGCAAACTTTTAAAAGAAGAACTATTCGATCTAAGAGATACACAAGCTGACTTCATTTTGCCAATAGGATTCGTAGATGTTAGCTTAAACGAAGAATTGGTAATTGAGTCAATAAAAAAAGGAAAAGATCTTCTTAAGGATGCGGAACTGATAATAATAAATACTGATGGCTTTATAGAAGGAGCAGGCCTAACATATAAGATTAAAATGTTAAAAGAGCTACAACCTGATCTTATCTTTTTAATAGACAATGAAAATTTGAAAAATGCTTTTTCAAATCTAGGAATAAAGCTAGCGACGCTAAGCGCACCTAAAGGTGTTATGAAGAGCAAGGAGACGAGAATCCAGAGGAGAGAGATGCAATATGCCAAATTCATAAGCACCAACAACAGAATTGTTTTGGAAATAAAAAATCTGAATTTAGGTTTCCTTGGGAAAAAATTTTCTGGATGGTTTGAAGAAGGTGGAATTTATACGCTTTATGATGAAACAAATCAAAAAATGAGGATATTCCACTCAGAAGAATCAACGATAATTGTAAATAGCGCTTTCAAATCTATCAACTTACCTCTTAGTGCGTTTGAAAATATGCTCGTCGGAATAGAAAAAGAAGGTAAGATACAGGGTTTTGGGATAATTGAAAAGATCATCGATAATAAAATTAGGTTGATAACTGATATGAAACCTAAAATCGATACTCTATGGCTAACCGTTATTAAACTGATTAATTGGAATGAACAAAAAATCAGAATCTTAAGAATATAGAAATTTACCCAGATCAATATCTTCTCTTGAGAATATACCTATATCCTTAATCTCGAATCTTTTCTTAATCAATTCTTTGGCTACATTTAAGTCTTTGAAAGTGTTTACTGCAAGAACAGAATTTAGAACCGAATTATCGAAGTAGAATTTAAGAAAGCCTGTCTTTAGATCAATCTCACCCCTCCTAACGCTTTGGAACTTGTTATTTAACTCCCCATAAACATATACGCTCAACTCAGCCATACGTGAAAAGAAATAAGGGAGCTCATCGAAAGCTTGTCTTTCACCAGCCATGTTCTTTCCGGCAATCTTTCCGTGCTTTACTGCGACGTCATAGTGTTCTACGCGCATATATTTCTTAAAAATCGGGCTATAGAACATCGCTATGTCTCCAGCAGCATATATATCCTGCACACTAGTTTCGAGAAATTCATTCGTAATTACGCCATTATCTACTTTGATACCCGCGTTTCTAGCTAGATCTACATTTGGATTTATCCCTACACCTATTAGCGCGAAATCTGCTTCTATGACCTCACCGTTATTCGTCTCAACAGCTTTTATTTTACCATTCTCTCCTATAATACGTGAAGCTGAAGTATTTGTATATATTTTAACACCTTTACTTTTAAGGAAATTCTCAATAATTATTGACATCTCTTCGTCAAGAACGCGAGAAAGCAGATGAGGCGTAAGCTCAAGCATAGTTACTTCTATGTTTTTCTTAGCTAAGACTGAAGCAACTTCACAGCCTATGAAGCCACCACCAATAATAACAGCCTTCTTAGTACTGCTCAACCAATCTTTTATCATATCACAGTCAGCAAGTGATCGAAGATGAAATACGCCCTTCAAGTCTGAGCCCTCTATTTTCAATCTTCTTGGAGTACCTCCCGTTGCAATGAGGAGTTTTTCATAATGAACCCAGTTTCCGTCATTCAACTTTACTCGTTTATTGCTCGGATCTATCTCAACAGCACTTTTACCTAAGATAAGCTCAATTTTATTCTTATCATAGAAATCTTGTTTTTTAAGAAAAATGCTTTCCCGCTTTATCCTTCCTTCAAGATATCCCTTCGAAAGTACAGTCCTATCATATGGAAGAGTACTTTCCTGTGAAATGATGGCAAGTGCTCCTTCTTTGTCTTTCTCTCTAATACTTTGAGCAGCATAAAAGCCTGAAATCCCTCCACCCAATATAAGATAACGGTAATTCATCTAAGCTTGAGATTTTTCCAAAGATCTCTGTCACCCCAAAGTCCTAATCTCCATGCGTTAAATTCTACAATCTGTGAATGGTCGATGAATACATTAACATCTCTACCTACATTCTTAATATACCATTTGAAAACTGGAGGATCAGCAGCTTCAAACATAAGCTTTTCATAACCGAATTTAGCAATCATTTCCTTAATTACATCTAACCTCCATTTTTCAGGGGGAAGATCCTCAGTAAGGCCCTCAGATTCTATCATGAGCATCTCAACATTGCTTGCCAAAAATTTCTCTATTTCTTTGAAGAAATCATCTAGAGCGCGTAGTTCAAGCTCATAACCTATTATATGGGTACCTCCTCCCGCACCTTTCATTAGGGAAATTTCTGGCTTCGCTTTCATGGACCTTTTCTGAACTTCCTTAACTAGACTTAACTTATAATCAAGTGGCATGTCTATGAATCCACTAGATATTTCCACTACATCGAAACCCAAGCTCTTGCATTCTTCTAAGTATTGTTCAACAGCTTTTTCACCCTGAAGTATTACACGTTCAATCATCCCTCCTGTAGATACATATACTCCATAATCATGGCAAAGGTTGATTATCTCTCGAACACGATCATAATTGAGTAATCTCTGAGAACCCCCTGCAAATTTGAAACCATCAAAATACTCTGACCAATCTTCCAAAAGCCCCTTTAAATAACTCAAAGATACTGAAGTATAATACGGTCCACGGATTTCAACGACAGCTTTTTTTCTAGGCTTTGGAGGTAATTCATGTATCTTTAAAAAGTCGAAAGCTTTTCTTGTCATGAGTTTTTAACTAAGCTATATGACTAATAAGAATTTTTGAAGAATAAGGTTCGTGCATTCTTAGTCGTTATTTGACATACTTCATCATAAGAAACTTTTTTAATCTCAGCTATTTTACCAGCCGAGATGACTACATTCGATGGAGTATTCCTCATTCCTTTCTCAGGACCCAATACAGGCGAATCGCTTTCAAGCATTAGATTTTCCAAAGGTAGGTGCCTTACGAGCTTTTGCTTTTGCTCAGATCTTACAATTGATGGCGGTATGGAAAAGTAGAAACCACGCTTCGCTCCTTCAATAGCATAACCAACTGAACCATCGAAAGCATGCATCAAGACTTGCTCTGCGCCAGCTTCTATCAACATATTTATAGCATACTTTCCAGCGCTTCTAGAATGAACTACAATAGGCATTCTCATTTCCTTAGCAAATTCTATCCATTTCCTGAAGATAGCTTTGTTCCTTTCTTGCAATGCATCATTCCTAAATATGAAAAAATCCAAACCTACTTCTCCTATACCGATGATACGCTCTTTGTTCTTCGTTATGTAATCCATTACCCAGCTTACCTTTTCTTCGTCTAAAAGCGAATAATCGAGCCCAACTGTACAATAAACAAACCCTTTGTATTTTTCAACGATAGCTTCAGTTTTCTTTATAGATTTCTCATCCAGAGCTGAGGTCACTATGCAAGAAACACCTACTTTTTTTGCATTTTCCAAGACTTTATCTAAGTCTGAGCCAAAGGCGTCATCATCGATATGACAGTGAACATCAATTAATTCAGGCATACATTACAACTCCCGTAATCGGTCATAAGTTTAACTATTTGCGGAATCACCAATCTATTCCAAGAGAGTTTAGCTCCTATAACTAATCTTGAATATGAATAGTTTATCTGCCGCGAACAAGTCTTTTGCGTAGAAATATGAATAAATTTATTTTATGAAACGAACCATAAAAAGACAATGGGTATATTAGAACTGATATCGTCTTTCATTCAAGGGTTTTTGTATGGATTCTCTCTCGCTGCACCTCCGGGTCCAATGAATGCGCTAATAGCGAACAGATCACTTCTCTCCTTCAAAACCGGATTTTTAACCGGATTGGGAGCTATGACAGCTGATTTCATCTTTATGATAATAACTTATCTTGCATATGATACCGTTAAAGCCTTTCCTCTTGTCCCCATATACATCATTGGAGGCTTGTATATGCTCTACCTAGCTATAAGTATCCTTAAGTCAAAGGAAAACCTTAACGAGAACAGGAAGCAAACCAAAGCAGGAAATTCCTTCATGACATCCCTCGCATTAGGAATTTCAAATCCATATCAAATATTATGGTGGCTAACAGCAGGACTTTCTTTCATTGCAATTTTTGGTCCTATGGCAGTGGTGGGATTATTTTCTGCAATTGCAGTTTGGATTACGATATTTCCCATGAGTATAAGAATGGGTTATGGCTTTAAACAAAGGCTAACGATACTTTTAATTAAGGGATTCTCTTTTGTAGTCTTATTAGTTTTCGCTATACTCATTTTGGTGGAGGGGTTATCCTCAATAATAAACCTCTAAATACCTGAAAACGAATTAATTCAAAATATGGAGCTCAATTATATTATTCAGAGAGAAAAAGATCGCTACATTTATTCAAGAGGAGATAAAAGAATCGAAGTCCCATTTGAACTAAAAATAATGGAATATCCAATTCTTAGCACAGATGAATCGATAACAGATTTTTTTGGGATAGTACTTGATCCACCAGTGTATGTAAATGAAGATGGAGAAATTAAGATCTATGTGAAGTTACCGCTAGATACAGGGATCTTTGCCACTAATGGATCGAGTTATAAATTAATCGATAAGATTGATGTCTATCCAAAGAAATTTGCACTCTACGGCAACATAGGAGAAGGAGTCATATACAGATATTGGAAGACCTCTGCTTACATGGAAGAATTCAAGCCTGGAAGAAACGAGGCGATAACGCTTATAGATATAATAAATAAGGCTGAAAGCATAGGGAGTATTTCGAAAGTAATTTTTAACTCAAAGGCACTATCACTATATTCATTTGATGATTCTGTTTGCGGAGAAGTTATAAGGGTTACTAGGCTTCAAAAAGGATTAGCGATTACTAAACCGATCAATAAACCTTCCATCGATGGTGCAAAATACATACCAACAAGCCCCCCTAAGTCAATAGGTGGGGAATTCGAAATGAGATTCGGAACATGATCATAATTTTGCAAATTCTGGAAAATATTTGGAATCTGATAATCCAATTCGAAAACATATTTGGTGCAATCGTATCAATTGCTATAGCATTATTATTAGGCAAGTACATCTCAGTAATAATAAGAAGAAGACTACACGAAAAGGTTCCTCCTTCAACAATTCAAAACGTAGCGAAGATAGTGTATTATATAATACTACTGATAGGAATAGCTGTAGCGATAAGAATATTGAATATTCCTGGCGTTACTTTATCGGAGCTTTTGGTGGCAGGAGGATTTGCAGGTATC
>Ga0070737_10004922_pt1 | contig 13049 bp, 13 predicted proteins | sample Coa_R1_10_FD_66438 | JGI IMG/M metagenome (GOLD analysis project Ga0070737, IMG submission 66438) | Surface soil microbial communities from Centralia Pennsylvania, which are recovering from an underground coalmine fire - Coalmine... | ecosystem: Environmental > Terrestrial > Soil > Unclassified... | reverse complement strand
GGGGGTCGAGGGCCTGGACCAGGGTGCGGCCGCCGCCGGCGGCGCGGGCCACCACGTTGCAGGGCATCGAGCCCGGTCCCGGGCTCGATGCCCAGGGCGCGGCGGGCGAGCTGGGGGTTGCAGGCGCCCAGGATCATGCAGGGATCCATCTGCTCGCCGAGTTTGTCGCGCAGCGTGGCGGCCACGTCGATCCCGGTGAGCGTGCCGAAGCCCTGGGCCTGGAAGGCGTCCTTGACGCGGGGGACGGCCTGCTCACAGGGCAGGCCCATGGTGATGCTGTGCGCGTAGCCCATGGCATCTGCTTCCTTTCCTTTCCTCCTGTGCGGGGAGGGCTTGCCATGTTCTGCGCGGGGAGGGTTTGCCGCGTTGCTATGTGCGGGGCGGGTTCCCGGCCGTCCTGCGGCGGGCGGCAGCGCCTACGGGGATGTCTGGGTCAGGTGGTGCGCGGGTAGCCGGCGTTTTCCCAGGAGGTCATGCCGCCGGGCACGTTGGCCACCCCGGGCCGTCCCCGGCGGGCCAGCAGGCTGATGTGCTCAGGGGCATGCCCAGGGGTGTGCAGCACCTCGATGCCCGCCTCCCCGATCTCGATCACCTCCCGTCCCGCAGCGGCTGGTGCGCATAACCGAGCTCGCCGTCCGCCGGTCCCCGCACCTCCGCGGCGGTGAACGCGGCCCAGGGGACGCCCTGGCCGTCCGGGTACTCGCTGATGCTCACCCCGGCCCGGGCGATCGGGTGCTCCGGCGCGCCCACGGTGATCTGGCCGGTAGTGACCCGCTCCGCAGGTTGTGCGGAAACATCGCCTCCCCAGCGCGGTTCCCGGCGCCCGCGATCTCATCGCCCATCGCCTCTCGCTCAGCATCGCCCTGCTTGGTCACGGGACAACGCACCCCTATACCCTGTGAGGTATAGGAGACAGGGTGATCTGTTCCCCGCGTCCCGGTCCCGGCCCCCCGGCCATGGCCGGATGGGGCGGCTGGCGGCCCGCCGGCATGCTCACGCGGGGGATCCCGCGGGAAGACCGCCTGCGGGGAAAGGCGGACGTGCGGAGTGAGCCAGCGCAGCGCGGCCCCTAGGCCATCCGGTGACCCTGGCAGCCGGCGGGGCGCCGACGTCGGCTGGCTAGCGGATGTGCTGCCCGCGCCGCCGGCGCGGGTTCTCGACGCCGGCTGCGGGGATGGGGCGCTGTCGGCGTGGCTGGCCGGGCTGGGGTACCAGGTCACGGCCATCGACGCCGACCCGGCCGCGGTTGCGGCGGCGCGGTCGGCGGGGGTGCCGGCGGTGCGGGCCAACCTTGCCCGCTACGGCGACGAGCCGTTCGATGTGGTGGTGATGCTGCTCACCTTGCACCACATGCACCCCCTGGCAGCGGTGCTGGACCGGGTGGCCCGTCTGCTGCGCCCGGGCGGGCTGCTGGTGCTGGACGAATTCGCCTGGGACTGGGCTGACCTGGCGACGATCCGGTGGTTCGACGACATCGCCGCGATCCTGGCCGCGGCGGGGGTCGCCGACCCGTCGGCTGGGCCGCTGGCCCCGGCCGACCCGCCGGGCGGGGCTGACCTGGCTAGCCGATGGCGGGTGCGGCACACCGAGCACGGAAGGCCCTGCAACAGGGGAGAGGCGATGATCGCGGAGGTTGCGGCGCGGTTTGCCGATGTGAACGTGCGGCGGGTGCCCTACCTGGCCCGCCACCTCGTCGACCAGCGAGCCCACCCGCAGGTCTACGCGGCGCTGAGCCGTATCGAACGCGAGCACATCGCCGACGGCACGCTGCTCGCCATCGGGTTCCACCTGACCGCCAGGGGAAAACCCTGACCTGCATGGCGCCATACTCTGGCTCGCTGCCGGATTCCGGCCGTGTCCGGTGCGCAAATACCTCGGGTACGCCGGGCTGCTGGCAGCGGTGACCGCACGGAACCCCTGTGGGGCACCCATCCCTGGAGGGATCGGGCAGGATTCTGGAGGGATCGGGCAGGATTGCTGTGTGGTGAATTCGTGACGGGAGTAGCTGGCGTGGCCTGCATGGCCAGTGAGGTAATCGAGGGAAAGCCCGGCCGCCTCCCTGGCGGAGCTTGGCCACCACGATCCCGGGCGGCAGGGTCTCGTAGAAGACCGGCCCCGCCTGCGGGTGGGCGCTGCGAACCCGGCGGTCAGCTCGGGGAGCACCATGTACTGGTTGCCGGCGAACAGCGCCCGCAGCCCCGCCCCCACAGGTCCCCGCACAGGTCCTCGGCCGCGTCGGACGGCGGCGCGGCGAAGCTGGCCGGGCCGTCCGCCCGGTCACGGCCTGACATAGGCCCATCCTTCCCGCTGGCGGCGGACAAGCTGGGCGACCCCGGCCGGGACGACACGCACGCCCGGGATGAGCCGGGCGGCGGGCACGTTCCTCTGCCGCATGGTGTTGCCGCAGGCCGCCACCGCCACCCCGCGCCCGAGCAGCTCGCGGGCCGTTTCCTCGTGCGGCGTGCCGGCGAGCGCCGCCGTCAGCCCCGGCCCGTGCACGACCAGTTCCACCGGGGTGTCCTCACCCAGCTCGGCCAGCAGGTTGGCGATGGTGCGCAGCACCGCCTCATGCTTGGCGGGGTCCGCCTCGTCGAGGTGCACGACCACACCGGCGGAAACCGCTCCGGCATGCCCCCGCGCATCTGTCTCGTTCATCACGTCAGGAAATTATACCTACCCGGGTATATAGTTCCTGGGCGTGCGCGATAGTTCCTGTGCGTGCGCGACGGCGCGGGCGGGCCGCGCCCGGCCGCGCCGCCAGAAGGTTCCGCGAGCCGGGCCCGCGCTCCTGGAGTAGCCCGGTGTCATGCCGGGCCCGCGCCGGACCTGGATGCGGCACCCGGGTCTTCCCTGGCCAGCTCAGTGAGGATCTCGACGCCGAGGCTGTAGGCCGGCATGCTGGCGGTGATGAGTGCCAGCTTGGCGACGCCGAGGAGCTGCGCGAGGCTCGCGCCGGCCCGGCGCGCGGCCCGGGCGTGCAGCCGGGCCGGGCCGCCCTTGCCCAGGGCCAGGAGCTGGCCGAAGTGCACGAGCTGGCCGGCCCGGCGGCCCAGCGGGTTGTCCATGACAAGCGCCCGGCGCAGCGACTCGATCGCCTCGACGGCGTCGGTGCGGCCAGCCCGCGCGGCCAGCGCCAGCCGGTCCTCGATGCCGGGGGGAATCCCGCCGAGCAGCTCGGCGTAGCTAGCGCGGATCACGCCGGAGGGATCGCCGGCGCCGCCGTCTGGAGCGCCGGGCTGAGCTGGGGTCCCGCCGGGCCCGGTCACCGCTGCACCCGCGCCATCGACGCCCGCACGTCCTCCAGCGCCCCGGGAGGGAAATCCACGGCGCCGCCGAGCGGCACCGCCGCCACTTCGGACTCGGCGGCTTCTTCCAGCACGGTCACCAGTGACGCCGCACCGGCCGGGTCCGGGCCGAAGGCAAGCACGCCGTGGTTGCCGAGCAGCACGGCGCCGGTGGACGGGTGGGCGCCCAGGACGTCCACGATGCCGCTCACCGACTTCTCCGATCCCCGGGGCGCCCACGGCACGACGGGGACATCCTCGGCCTGGCCGAAGCGCAGCAGGGCCTCGTACCGGCACGGCAGCGGCCGGCTGGCCACGGCGAAGGCCACCAGGTGCGGCGAGTGGGTGTGGATGATGGCCCCGACATCGTCCCGGGCCCGGTACACCTCGGTGTGCATGGCCACGATCTCGGCGTTGACCGGGTCCAGCTCGCCTTCGATGACACGGCCGTCGAGACCGACGGCTGCCAGCTCGCCGGGGGCGAGGCCGTGGACCTGGCCGCGGGTGGTCAGCACTATCGAATCGGCGCCAGTCCGCGCCGACAGGTTCGCGTGGCCGCTGTGCGACATGACGCCGTTGGTGAACAGCATGCGAGCCGCCTCCGCGACGGCGGTCCTGGCCTCGGCTGAGGGGAGAAACCTGGTGCTCATAGCGTGTCTCCTGCTGTGCTGGGCTGTGTAGCGGCAAGCCGCGGCGGCGGCTGCGTTTCCCTGCCTGTCCCTGCCTGGATGCTCACGCGACGGCTTTCCCCGGGTGCCGCCCGGAAACGCGCCCGCCGCCGGATGGCGGCGGGCGCTCAGCTCACCTCACCGGTGATCATCGAGGTAAACCATTCCTGCGCGAAGAGCTGCCTGGCGCGGCGGAAGTACGGCAGGGGCGGCATCAGCACGCATTCGGGCGGCCCGGTACCCTCCGCTGGCCCGGTGAAATCGCAGTGCAGGAACGACCCGGTATCGCCGGGATCGGCGAAGCAGATGGCCGACATCCGCGGGCTTCCCGGCCGCCGTGCCCCTGTCGCGGCCGCGGCGATGCGGTCAGCGACGTGACTGGCCTGGAAGACCGCCAGCGTGCCGGCCATCCCGGTGTGCAGCGCCGGCGCGGCGGTGTCCCCGATGATGGTGACGTCCGCGTAGGAGGGGTGGGTGAGGTCCGGGTAGGTGACAGGCGGCCAGCCCGACGGCCCGGCCAGCGGCGAGGCGGCGAGGACCCCGGGCGGGCGGTGCGGAGGGACCAGCAGCGCCATGTCGTAGGGGAGGACTTCACCTGAGCTGCTGGCCAGCTCGGCGTCACCGACCCGCTCGATCGTGAAGCCGCCGTGGTATCGCACGCCCGCCCGGGCGAGCATCTCGCTGAACGCGGCCGACGGGCCGGAGCCGAACGGGGCGAGCGGTACCGGCCACGGGTGTGCCAGGTCGACGTGGGCTCCGGTCACCCGCCGGATCCGCGCTGAGAGGTCGAACACCGCGGGAGGGCAGCGGTAGGACAGTCCCGCCGTTCCGGTGACGATGCGGGTAGCAGGGCTGGCCCTGCGCAGCGCGTCGCGGCCGGCGAGCGCGCCAGCGGGTGTCCAGGGGGCGAGCTCGCCGCAGGCCGGGGGACCGCCCGGCCAGCCGGCGTCCGCGCCGAGGGCCACCACCAGGTCATCGTAGGCAAGCGCGCCGAACGTCCCGCTCACCGTCGATGACCCGGGGTCCAGGTGCGTGACCTCCCCGGTCAGCACACGCACCTCCGGGCGGGCCAGCCCGGTCACCGGCCGGCGGAACGCGGCCAGGTCGGCGTCGCCGAACAGCACGGGGACGAACCCGGGTGCGAACACGTGGTCGGCGGAGCGGTCGGCGAGCACGATCTCCAGCCCGGCACCGGCTGCGGCGTGCCGGGCCAGCCGGTTGGCCGCTGCCAGCCCTGCCGCCCCGGCGCCCAGCACCACGGCCCGGCGGGTCATCCCGCGCCCCGCCCGCGGTCCGGCTCACGCCGGATGCGCACCAGGGCGTCGATCGCGTCCCGCCCGGCGCCAGGCACCGGGCGGCGCACGCGCTCGGCCTTGTCCACGGCCAGGCCCGGCAGGTCCGCGAGGTCCGCGGTCACGTCCTGCGGGGTGAACAGCACCCGTGGATCCTGCGGGCCGCCGGTGCCTTCGGTGAGGTTGGAGGAGTCGTGGCCGACCACCAGCAGCGTGCCGCCAGGGGCGACCACCTCCGCCGACTTCCGCAGGGCGGCGCGCCGCCGCGGCGCCTCCAGCTGCAGATAGGCGACGACGACCGCGTCGAACGGCCCGCCGGGCAGCGGCCCGGTGACCACGTCGGCGAGCTGGAAGCTGACCCGCCCGGCGACCCCCGCGCGCTCCGCCAGCCGCGCCGCGCGGCTGAGCCCGGCTGAGGAGAAGTCCACGCCAGTGACCTGCCAGCCACGGGTCGCCAGCCAGATCGCGTTGCGGCCCTCCCCGCAGGCCACGTCCAGTGCCCGGCCCGGCGGGGCGTCCGCCAGCTCGGCGGCGACGTACCGGTTCGGCTCCGTGCCCCACACTAGCTCGGCGCCGCTGTAGCGGTCATTCCAGGTTTCCGCGTCCATTCATCCCCTCCGGTCCGGCCCCTGCGCCGGCGCGCTCCGGCCGCGGCATGGTGGCCGCGGCGTTCTGGGCAAGGCGCGGCGGCCCTGGGGGAATGTTCATACCGCGCACGCTGTTGCCATACCCGTAAGGGTATAGGAGGAGGCAGCCGCATGGCGACCGTCGCACTCAGCGAAGGTACCTTCGAGCAAACCGTCACGCGCGAGGGGATCACTCTCGTGGACTGGTGGGCGTCCTGGTGCGGGCCCTGCCGGATGTTCGCGCCGGTGTACGAGGCGGCCAGCAAGAAGCATCCCGACATCACCTTCGCCAAGGTCGATACCGAGGCGGAGCCGCGCCTGGCCGCGGTGGCGAACATCACGTCCATCCCCACGCTGATGGCGTTCCGGGACGGCGTCCTGGTGTTCAGCCAGCCCGGCGCCCTTCCCGCCCCGGCGCTGGAGGAGCTGATCAGGGCGGTCCGCGGCCTTGACATGGACGACGTGCGCCGCCAGGTGGCGGCGCGGGCCGCTGCCCGCCCGGCATAGCCGGCCCCTTGCGTCCGTGGCGCCGCGGGCGGTCTTGCCATCGATCGTGATCATCAGCCTGCCGCCGGCCTGCGCAGCCCTGGCCCGCAACCCTGGCCCACAGCCAGGCACCGGGGCCTGGCCGGGCCTGCCGGGGCCTGGCAGGGCGAAGGCCCGGCAGAACCTGGGCTCCCCGCTGTCCCGCGCCCCGCGCCCAGGCCCGCCAGCACGTCCGGGCCGGCGGCGGCTCACTGCCCGATCGCGGCGAACGACCTCGATCCTGCGATCACCGCGATCCCGGCGGCGAGCAGCCCGGCCGGCGGGTGCCGCCTTCCGCGCCTTTTGCGAGGGCCCGGGAGCTGGGCAAGAAGATCGAGCAGGCACCGGTTCCGGGCAGCCGGCATGGGCGAAGATGTCATCGGCGGGCGGGCCCTCGCGGCAGGCGATGGTGAGCGTGAGAACTTCCACCGTTCCGCCCGAGCCCCGTCAACCGCCCGCAGAAACGCCGCACTCATCACCTGTCGCTAGGCCGGCATTGCTGTAACGCTCTGTATCGACGTCACTGACCTGGCCTGGGAAAACTCTGCTGGAACAGCCAGCGGCCTGTACCCGCAGGCGGGGAAACCTTCTGTCCGCAACGCCCTGACCAGGGAAGATGTATTTGATCATAGGAAGGTCACGTGACTTCGGGCCAGGCATCGCAGATCACAGCCCTCATTCACGGCTTTGCCGTGTCCCTGGGTCAGACGCGGACCGGGGGACCGGACGACCCGTGACACCGGGGCCCGGGCTGGCGATGAAGCGCCCCGCCTGCCGCCTCAGGAGCCGAGATGCGCTCCCAGCGGCGGCGGCGGACCGTGCTGCGATGCCCGATGTCCATGACGATCACCGGGATGCGCTGGTGATCGGTGCGGTCGACGAGGCGCCGGCCGCCAGCGCGGATTCGCGGAGGGCGCCCGCCGGTTCCCCCGGGGTGGCGACCCTGCCGGGGCTTTCATGTCTCTCCGGCTCCCCCGGCGTGGCCGGCCGCGCCCCCGGCGTGGCTGGCTGGTGGCGCCGTGGTGGTGCCGGCGGTGCGGGCACGGCGGTAATAGTCGCGCCAGATGATCCGGTGGACCGGCACCCAGCGGGGGATGTCGCGCAGGCCGGGGATGAACGGGACGAGCAGCAGGGCCAGGGAGCATACGACCATGATCGCCACGACCTCGATGTCGCCGTTGGGGGAGGACGACATCGGCGGCACCTGGTACCACATGGTGTACAGCCACAGCCAGGGCTGGCCGGGCCAACTCCCGGTCTCGTTCATCACCCCCCACTGGGAGCCCTTCAGGTGCTGGGCGGCGACGATCTTCCCCCAGTAGCTTTTAGCCTCCTGTGCCTTCCACGAATCGCCGAGGAACAGGATCGGCCGGGTGTAGTCGGTGGTGTAGAACGAGCCGTGGGCGACGAGCTGGGCGTCCAGGGCGCCGGAGCGGGCCATGGCCAGCAGCGAGCTGAGCATCTGCGGGACGGGCCCGTCGGCGGCGGTCGCGGTCGGCAGGTGGTCGGCGGACAGGCTCAGCGGGGCGAGGCGGCGGCCGTAGGCGCGTTCCCAGGCGAGCCGCTGGGTCGGCGTGGCGGACCGGTAGCGGGCCAGCGCGGCTGTCAGCGCAGGGTCGGAGGGCAGCGTCTGAAGGGGGCGGAGCACGAAAGAGCGGGCCGGGTCGATCGGGTAGGCGATACCGAATGCCTTCTGCAAGGACACCGGGCCGAGGTACTGCACGTCGGCGGTGCCGTGGTTGTAGGGCGGCCCGTAGGTGGCCGAGTCGCTGGTGCCCTCCAGCTCGGACAGGGCAACCTGGGTGAAGCCCGCCGGCTGGGCGGTGGCCCAGGCCTGCAGCGTGACCGGCGGATCGTCGGGGGAGGAGAACAGCAGCGCCAGCCCGGCGCTGATGATGGCCACCACCACCGTGGCGATTGTGGCTTCCTTGATGATGTCGTAGCGGCGCACCGGCCCCCGCCACGGGGCAGCGTCGGCGCGGCGGCGTGCCTGGCGGACGGTGTTCATGATCCCTCCCCGGCACGGAAGCGCAGTCCCGTCCTGGCCATGGCGCCTGCGGGCGGCTGCGGGCCGCCCGGCGGTTCGGTGTCGGCGGGCGGCTCAGTGTCGGCGGGCAGCGCGCCGATGGGGTGGACGACCCCGCGGATGCGGACCAGCAGGACGTGCACGGCCACGAAGGCAGCCAGGACCAGGGGGAGGAACACGATGTGCAGCATGAGGGCCTGGCCGAAGTTCATCGCGTTGACGAACGCGCCGGCGCCGCTGGCGTTGAAGGCGTCCTTGGCCTCGAACGCGATCCACTGGGAGTCGAAGTTGGTCTGGGACAGGTACCCGGTGAACGCCTCCACGATCGCGACCAGGAAGGCCACCACCCCGGTGACCCAGGTCATGGCGCGGCGGCCGCGCCAGGCGGCCATCCAGAACTTGCCCCACAGGTGGATGACCATGAAGCCCATGAACAGCTCCACGCTCCACAGGTGGATCGAGTTCACCAGGTGACCGGCGGCGGAGACGTGCCACCACGCCGGCCCCTCGATGGCCAGCGCGAGCCCGGAGACGATCACGATCACCAGCGCACCGATGGTCGCCACCCCGAACACGTAGATCCACGAGGCGACGTAGGCGGGCTGGAAGTCCGGCAGCAGCTTGCCCGGCGGCAGCAGCTTCAGCCCAGCCCGCCGCAGCGCCCCGGTCCAGGTGCCGGCCAGTTCCGCGGGCACCGGGTCCGGCGTTTCCCGGGCCGGGTCTTCCTCCGCAGGGGCGGGCAGGCCCCGGCCCGGGCTGCGCGAGTGCAGGAAGGGTACCAGCAGAGCCAGGCAGAACAGCACCACCATGGCCACGATGACCAGCAGGTTGGCCAGCGAGATGAGAATGAACCCCCAGTGGAAGTAATGATCCGGGGTATTGAGGTTCACCAGGGGGCCGGCCGGCTGGCCAGCCGCGAGAATGCCATCCATCACACCTCCGCCAGTGACGCTTCCGGGCTTCTTCTGGTCACGGGCGCATGGCCGCCAGCCCGCGCCCATGGTCGGCCGCCATGCGACGGTCCCCAGTGTCACAGCCCGGCTGGCATCGGGGATACTGCCAGTCGGACCGGTGGCAGGGGACTTTGGTCCTGTTCTCTGACAGGTACCGCTCCGCCGTCCTCCGGCGCGGGCGGCGGCTACGCCGGTGCCGGGATGAAAAGGGTGAGTCCTCCACGGGAGGCATAGTTCACGCGGTCATACAGGCGCGATCGACGGCCCGGCGCTGCGGGCCTTCTGTGCGCATCCGAGGTGAGCGAGGGATCAGATGACCAGCGGATCAGGGGCAAGCCAGCGGCGCATCGTGGTTGGCGTGGACGGTTCACCGCCGTCCAGGGCGGCACTGCGCTGGGCTGTCGGCCAGGCGGCGCTGACCGGGGCGGTAGTGGACGCGGTAACCGCGTGGCGTCTGCCGGCCGGCTACGAGTGGGCGCCGGATGCCACCGGCATCGCCGATTTCGAAGCCGAGGCGCGGAAGAACCTTGCCGAGGCGGTCAGCGAGGCGACCCGCGAGGCGGGCGACACGGGGTCCGCCGTCGACGTGCGTCCTCAGGTGGTGTGGGGTCACCCGGCGCAGGTGCTGATAGAGGCAGCCCGGGGGGCGGAGCTGCTCGTGGTGGGCAGCCGGGGCCGTGGCGGGTTCGCGGGGGCCCTGCTGGGCTCGGTCAGCCAGTACTGCGTCCACCACGCACCGTGCCCGGTCCTGGTGATCCGCTGACGGGCGGGCCGGCGGCGGGACCGGCCTGATCACCTACTCCGGCCGGTTCGGCCCGGCGGTGCTGCCGGTCACCTGCAAGCTGTATGCGGGGACGATCGTGTCCCGCACCGCGGCTGGCAGCTTGATGGGGGAGGACCTGCGCACCGGGATCGCGACCGCCGGTACCGGGTGGTGTCCGGGATCGACGAGACCGGCGTGGCTGCGGGGAAGGATGGAGCGTGCTCGTCCAGGGGGGTGCGCACCATGTGGATTCCGGGGCCGGGCGCGCTCCGGCCATGCGGGCCGGGGGTCGGTCCGTGGCCGGGCGGGGAGCAGGAGCTGTTCCTTCGCATTGTCCCTCACCTGGCCGTCCCTCACCTGGCCGCCGTCCGCCGCATCCGCCAGCCCGGGAAGCCCGCACCCGGTAGCCGGGGTTGCCTGGCGCCGCCGGGGCATGTGCCCCGGCGGGCATTAAGGATCGGCGGTTCTTTCATCGTGTGCTGCCGCCACCGCGGGGCGCTCCCGCTGGAGCGGGAGCGCCCCGCAGCGTGGACGGTTCGCGCCGGCCCTGGTTGGGTCAGGCGGTGCCCTGCGCGGACGAGGCCGGCTGCCTCGTGCGGGGGGTGAGGAGTTCCGCCTGCGGGGGGACCCGGCGGGCGTGCCAGAAGCCGAGGGCGACGAGCACGGCCATGAGGAAGGCGAGGCAGAAGGAGGCGATCGCGCCCCAGAAGGCGATGATCCCGAAGACGCTGAACGCGTAGGCCTCCAGCAGCAGGCCACGCAGCGTGGTGCCCTGGAACGAGGTCTGCCTGAGGGCCTGCAGGGCAGCGTTGCCCGGGTGGGCCTGGGCAGCGGCGCTGATCTTGGCGTACACCCCGTGGTAGGGCATCTCGGCCAGGTGGACGGCGATGAAATCATCGGCGTACACCTTGGCCTGGGCCCCGGTGAGCAGTTGCTGGCCGGCGTACCGGGAGACCGAGGGGATCATCGAGGGGGTGATCTCGGTGCCCGGCCTGGCGTGGGCGAAGGCCGCCTTGGGCGGGAAGTAGATCTGCTGCTGGGCGAGCTGGCTGTGCACGGCCGAGCTGGCGAAGCTGGCTCCCCACATGGCCAGGGCCCCGGCTGCGGCCAGCACGACCACGACCACCATCCCTCCCGCGCTGGCGATCAGATCGAAGACCTTGCGCCGCATGATGCGCTCCTTACCGCAGTTGCTGAGCCGCCTGCCTGGCGGGCCGGATCGCTGCCCGCCCAGCGGGCTGGCCTGACAGCATGATCATGCTCGCGGTATGCGCGCCCCGGCCAGGGCCGGACGTCGCCGCCTGGCGGTGCCTTCTGTCCCGCCGTGGAAGGACGTTGATCATTTTCCGGGCATCCTGGCATCTTCCGGGTATCCTGTGCCCGGTCCTGTGGGGTCCTGTGGGGTCCTGTGGGGTCCTGTGGGGGCCCTGGCCTGCCCCGCCGCCCGGTGCCCCGGGCGGCGGGGCCGCCGGGAAAGGCAACCGGGGCCGTCCAGCAGGCGGCGGCGTTCGCCGCCTGGCCTGCCGTGTGCGCTTCCTGCTACGCCGGAAGCTGCCTGCCCTTGCCCGGCACGCCGCGCCAGGGCAGCGGGTGCCTGCCGGTTCGCGGTGGCCAGGCAGCCGGCCCGGCCTGGGCCCCCGGCTCCCGGCGGCCGCAGGCAGCGGTTATCGTGGCAGCGTCCGGTCACCGTGAGTGGGAGGGGATCGGCCTGTGCAGGAGGAGACAACCCAGCCGGCGGGGGCTGAGGGCGGGGGTATCGGTGGCGTGCTGCCGCAGTTGCGGCTGGATGAGCTGCTGGGGGAGTTGCAGGCGCGGTTGCAGGTGGTGCTGGCGGCCCGGGACCGGATGCGCGGGTTGCTGGAGGCGGTCGTTGCTGTGGGGTCCGGCCTGGACCTGGAGACGATGCTGCGGCGGATCGTTGAGGCCGCGGTCCGTTTGGCGGATGCCCGGTACGGGGCGCTGGGGGTGGTTGGTGAGGGGGGGCGGCTGGCTGAGTTCGTGCCGGTCGGGCTGAGTGAGGCTGAGATCGCCGCGATCGGGCACTGGCCGGAGGGCCGGGGGGTGCTCGGGGTGCTGGTCCGTGATCCGCGGCCGCTGCGGCTGGCTGATGTCAGCGCCCATCCTGCGTCGTCCGGTTTTCCGGGGGGGCATCCGCCGATGCGCAGTTTCCTGGGGGTGCCGGTGCGGGTCCGCGGTGAGGTGTTCGGCAATTTGTACCTGACGGAGAAGGCGGGGGGAGGAGAGTTCAGCGAGGATGATGAGGCGGTGGTTCTGGCGCTGGCGGCAGCTGCGGGGGTGGCGGTGGAGAACGCCCGGCTGTATGAGGATGCGCAGCGGCAGCAGCGCTGGCTGCGGGCCAGCGGGGAGTTCACCACACGGCTGCTGTCTGGGGTGGACCCCGGCCGGGTGCTGGCTGCTGTCACCGCGCAGGCGCGGGAGCTGTCCGGGGCTGACCTGGCCCTGCTCGCCTTGCCTGATGAGGACAGGCGCCGCCTGGTGATCGAGCACGCCGAGGGTGAGGGAGCGGGGGGCGTGCATGGTTTGGTCCTGCCGGCGGCCGGGTCGCTGTCCGGCCAGGTCCTCGCCGCGGGCGAGCCGGCCGTGGTTGAGGACGTCGCCGCCGATGAGCGGACCGCTGAGGTGGCACGGGCGGCGGTGGGCCACCTTGGCCCGGCGGCGGTGTTCCCGCTGGGGGTGCCGGGGAATGTGCGTGGTGTGCTCACGGTCGGGCGCCGGCATGGGGCGGGGCCGTTCCCGCGGGCGGTGGCGGAGATGGTGGCCTCGTTTGCCGCCCAGGCCGGGGTGGCGCTGGAGCTGGCGGAGCGGCGCCGGGACGCCGAGCAGCTGGCGTTGTTTGAGGACCGGGACCGGATCGCCCGCGACCTGCACGATCAGGTTATCCAGCGGCTGTA
>Ga0070737_10004921_pt1 | contig 13051 bp, 15 predicted proteins | sample Coa_R1_10_FD_66438 | JGI IMG/M metagenome (GOLD analysis project Ga0070737, IMG submission 66438) | Surface soil microbial communities from Centralia Pennsylvania, which are recovering from an underground coalmine fire - Coalmine... | ecosystem: Environmental > Terrestrial > Soil > Unclassified... | reverse complement strand
CCGCATCCATGTCGATGGCGGGGCCAACGGCGCCACACCGAACGCCGAGCATCTCATCACCGTCCGCGCCTACGACCGCTACGACAACGCCGGCCTGGCAAAGACCGTGATTCCCGCCGCGGGGAAATAGGCGCGCATGCGTTTTGAGCTCTACATTGCAGCCCGCTATCTACGAGCCAGGCGCCGGCAGGCCGTCGTCGGCGTCGTCACCGCCATCTCCGTAGCCGGCGTGGCGGCCGGCGTGGCTGCGCTCATCATCGCGCTGGCCATCACCAGCGGCATGCGCCGCGACCTCGAGCAGAAGCTCGTCGACGCCACCTCACATGTCGATCTCATGCGCGTGCAGTCGGACGGCATCCGCGACTGGCAGCCGCTCTTCGCCCGCCTGAGCAGGCTCCCGCATATCGTCGCCGCCGCGCCCGGCATGTACGGCCAGGTGCTGGTCTCGCGCGGACCGCGGGCCGGCTTCGCGCTCGTCAAAGGCATCATTCCCGCCGACGAGCGCCGCGTGAGCACCATCCTCAACACCATCACCTCCGGCTCGGCGCAGGACCTGAACCCCGGCACAGCCAACCTGCCCTCCGAAGGCGTTCCCGGCGAAAGCGAAAACGATGCGCCCGTGCCGCCGCTGGTGCTGGGCAGTGATCTTGCCCAGCAGATCGGCGCGCAGGTTGGCGACAGCGTGCTCGTCACCAGCCCGCAGGGCGAACTCACCCCGCTCGGCCTTGCGCCCAAGTACGAGACCTTCCGCGTAGCCGGCATCTATCACTCAGGTTTCTACGAGTACGACGCCGCCATGGGCTTCATGCGCCTGAGCGACGCGCAGCGGCTCTTCAGCGAACCCGACCTGCTCTCCGTCATCAGCTTCCGCGTAGACGACCTCGACCGCGCGCCTGAGATCGGCGCAGAGATCGAAAAAGCCGCCGGCGCCGGCTTTATGACCACCAACTGGATGGAGCAGAATCAGCCGCTGTTCCGCGCCCTCAGGCTCGAGCAGGTGGTCACCTTCATCGTCATCGGCCTCATCGTCATGGTGGCCGCGCTCAACATCCTTATCGCCCTCACCATGATGGTGATGGAAAAGACCCGCGACATCGCCGTCATGATGAGCTTCGGCGTGCAGCCCGCCCAGGTGCGGCGCATCTTCGTGCTGCAGGGCTTCCTCATCAGCGTCATCGGCACGGCGCTCGGCCTGATTCTCGGCTACCTCGCCTCCTGGGCCGGCGGCCATTATCACTTCATCCATCTCTCCGCCGAGGTCTACTCTATCGACACTCTGCCCTTCGCGCCCCGCGCGCTCGACGGCGTAATCGTCTCGGCTGTTTCCATCGGCATCTCGCTATTGGCTACGCTTTATCCGTCGTCCTCAGCGGCCTCCGTTCTGCCTGCCGAGGCGCTGCGGTACGAGTAATAGTTAACAGATAAGTCGCTGATACGTTGAAGGTTGCGGAAAATAACCTTGCGATGTGACACAATTTGCACCACATTAAAGCCACGCCGAGCATTAACCTCCGCCAGCTCCGAGACACCCGCCAGTTGAAAGAATGGCTTCATGTTTCAGCTCTTTCGTTCCCGCATCACGGAAATCCAGGCGCGCGTTCTATGGAAGCAGTTCAATCTGGACTGTCAACAAGGCTTTTGGCGTGTCACGGACTTTCCAGAGGATGCCTGGGGAGCCTCGATCGATCTCGCCCGCCGCTACGGCCCCGCTCCTGGCATCCGCGCGCTCGACTCGCTGCACGTCGGCTGCGCACTCGCATTGTATGCAGAAAAATTCCGGACCTTCGATGACCGCCAGGCGCGGCTGGCCGAAGCTGTGGGTCTGGACACGAGTTCCTGACTCAGGCATCCCTACTGCGGCGTAATGATCCCGCCCACCGCATGACGCCGCGGCAAAACGATGCCGCGATGATCGATCTCGGCCGGCGCGGCTACGGCTTTGCCTTCAGCCAAGTTTGCGCGCTCGGCCAGCGCCCCGCCGCATGCCGGGCACCAGTCGGCTTCCGTGTTCACGGCCAATACAGCATGGCACTGGCTGCAGATCCGCTCCATACCGAGAGAATATCGCAGGAGCATCATCGATTCTCTGTTCCCTGATGCCTGCCTTTCGTACACTAAACCCATGCACCCTCCCGTGCGGCTCATCGCGATCGACATGGATGGCACCCTGCTTCCTTCCTCTGGCGCCGCCATCAGCCCTCGCAACGCGCAGGCGCTCAGGGCAGCGCAGCAGGCAGGCGTCGCTGTGGTCATCGCCACGGGCCGCCGCGTGGCCTACACCGCTCCCCTGCTTGCCGATCTCGGCCTCCGAGCGGATACACCCGTCATTGCGTCCAATGGTGCAGTGGTAAAAACGCTATCCGGCCAGCTTCTTGACCGCTGCCACATGGAGGCGCGGACAGCAGCAGGAATCTGCGCTCTGCTTAAATCTTTTGGAGTGATGGTGTTTACCTTCGACCACCCCGGACGCGGCGAGCTCGTGCTCGAAGATCTGGACCGGGCGCAGGGGCGCATCGCACTCTGGGTTGAGGCCAACCGCAACTCCATCGAAGTGGTCAAGCCGCTGGAACTGGCTTTTGCCAATGGCGAAAGCCCGATTCAGGGCATGATAGCCGGCAGCATCCTGCGCATGCGCGAAGCCGAAGAGGCGCTGAAAATGAGCCCGTGGGCGGCCGAGTGCGAGAGCGTCCGCACCGAGTATCCGGCGCGGGATTTGTCGATTCTCGATCTGCTGCCGATGGGAGTCTCCAAGGCCTCGGCGCTCGAGCGGCTCGCCGGCCGGCTTGGAATCGGCCGCCGCGAGACGATGGCCATCGGCGACAACTGGAACGACCAGCGAATGCTCGAGTGGGCAGGCCAGGCCGTGGTCATGGCCAACGCCTCGGCGGAGCTGCGCGCCCTGGCAAAGCTGAACGGCTGGAAGCAGGCGCCCGGCAACGATGACGACGGCGTGGCCGTGGTGCTCGAACGAATATTGGCCCCGACACCTGAAAAAAGAGCGGCAGCAGCGTCCCGGGCGGTTTAGCATGAAGAACCAGTTATTAAGGACCGGATCGGGTCCAGATTCAGGTTCAGAATTCAGGAGCTATTCAGGATTGCGTTCTCGCCTGCAAACGAAACTGCTCATCGCTGCGACGGCCCTCGCTGCCATTGGGCCCGCGGCGCCCGCCGCCCGCGCCGCGGAGCTTGTGACCCTCACAAACGGGTTCGTCGAGCGCTGCACTCATCACGCGCAGGTAGACGGCCGCGTGCGCCTCTATCAGGGACCAGGCGAGGATAACTACATCGAGTTGGCGCCGGAGCAGATTGCCGGGTTCCAGACCGTCCCCGACCCGCCTCCGCCACCAGCGGCCACAGCGCAGCCCCAGCACGACGATCCCCGGGGACAGGCCCTCGTCCGCACGCAGGCTGACCCCCAAAACGACCGAAATGAAAAGCTCAGCTCAGCCGACCTGAACCAGGTGCTCACACTCGCCGGCCAGATGCACAACGTCGACGCCGACCTTCTGGCCAGCATAGTCAAGGCCGAGAGCAACGGCAATGCCCGCGCCGTGAGCCGCGCCGGAGCCCGGGGGCTCATGCAGTTGATGCCCGCCACGGCTGCCAGGCTTGGCGTAGCCGACAGCTTCGAGCCCGGCCAGAACGTGCTCGGCGGCTCTGCGTATCTCGATGCGCTGCTCACCCGATATCATGACAATCTGGCCCTCGCGCTGGCCGCCTATAACGCCGGCCCGGAGGCGGTCGACAAGTACCACGGCATTCCGCCCTACCGCGAGACCCAGGCCTACGTGGCCTGCGTGATCCACGAGTTCAATCGCCGCGTGCTCGCCCGCCAGGCCGCAGCCCGTGCGGCAGCCGGCAGCGCGCCTGAGCAGACCGCCGCTCGCTGAGGGCATGGACCCTCACCCCGTGCGCTGCGCACTCGATTTCCCCCTCGCCCATTCAAAGCATCCGCCCCGCCATCCCATACACTCATAGAGGGCGCGTACCCGCGGAGAAGGCTTGAAAAAACACCATTGGCTTCTTAGTTTGATCGTACTGGCCGCGCTGGCCGGCATCGCCGTCTGGGCCCGGCACCGCATTCACTTCGATTTCGGTCTTTTCCGCGCCCAGCTCGCCAGGGCCAACTGGGGCAGGATCGCCATCGGCGTCCTCTGCATCTACGCCGGCTACGTCTTCCGCTCGGCGCGCTGGGCACTGCTGCTACGGCACAACCAGCGCGTTCCGCTCCTCTCGCTCACCGGCACGCAGGTGATGGGCTTTACCGCGGTCGCGCTCATCGGCCGCGTAGCCGATCCCGTGCGCCCCTATCTTGTCTCCAGGAAAACCGGCCTTCCGCTCAGCACGCAGATTGCCGTCTATATCGTCGAGCGGCTATTCGACTTCGGCTCCATGGCCATTCTCATCTCGCTTGCGCTTCTCTGGCTGCCCTCGGCGCAGACAGTGGTCGCCGGCGGACACGCCGGCATCGTGGCCCGCGCTCTTGCCCCGCTCATGCAGCGCTCGCCGGTATTGGGCTCCATCGTCACCCGTTTCGGAGCGCTGCTGCTCACCATCGTTGCAGTGCTGATCCTGGTTTTGCTGCGCCTCTCCGGCAACGCCGTAGCGCGATTCTTTGAAGGCCCGCCGGTCCCGCGCAGGGCCGGCCACGCCGTAGCGCATAAAATTCGCACCTTCCATGCCGGCCTCGGCGCAGTGCGCAATCTTGCCGACTTCGGCATCGCCGCCTCGCTCTCGCTCGCCATGTGGGCGCTCATCACGCTCTCTTACCTTGAAACCGCCCGCGCCTTCACAGCCAGCCCTGCGCTGGCCGGCCTGAGCCTGCCCAGGTCGATCGTTCTTCTTGCAATCAGCGGCGCCGTGAGCGTGGTGCAGCTCCCGGTACTTGGCTGGTTTTCGCAGATCGCCGTTGTGGCTGCGGCGCTGGGCAGCTTCTTCGGCGCCACGCCGGAGGCCGCGACAGCCTGCGCCGCAACCCTGCTGCTGGTCACCTTTCTGAGCATCATCCCCGTAGGTCTGGCCTGGGCGCAGTTTGAAGACGTGAGCCTGCGCAGGATCGCCGCCGAAAGCGAGCAGGCCGAAGAACAGGCCGAAGAGGAGCTCGAAGCTCAGAGTGGTGTGGATGCGGGCGCCGCCTCATAGCTGCTGCCGCGCAGCAGTCTCTTTCTCCAGCGCCGCCCGCCCTGAGTACTCGATCGTCTCCGGCCCCACCGCGCCGCCGGTCATCAGCATGCTCATCGCCTGCTCCATCGTCAGGTCCGTCTCGATCACCCGCGACATGGGCACGACCTGCAGGAATGCCGAGGTCGGGTTGATCGCATTCGGCAGAAGCACCGCGGCCAGCAACTCGCCCGTCGCCGAATCGGTCATCGTCCGCGTCAGAAAACCGATGCTCTTCTGCCCGGGAGTCGGAAAATCCACCAGCACCACGCGCTGGCTGCTCTCCTTCTTGGCCATCATCGTATCGAGCAGCTGCCGCACCGACGTATAAACCTTGGCCACAAACGGCAAACGCTCCAGCACCGCCTCGAAGAGGTTGAAAACCTGGCGCCCGATCACCAGCGAGGTGAGCCGCCCCACCACGTACAGCAGCAACAGCGTGAGGATGACCGCAACCGCCGACTGCATCCACGGCCTGGCCAGCCACACCTCGGGAAACACTCTGGCCAGCAGCCGCAGCACCGGCATCCCGGCCCTGGCCAGCTCTCCCAGCAGGAAGCTGAAGATCAGCCACGTCACAAACAGCGGCCCGATCGTCAGCACGCCGGCCAGAATACTGCTCTGCAGGCTGCGCAACGTACGGTTGGCGACTCGCTTCACGCTTCCTCCCGGCCCAAATCCAACTGGCACAATTTGCACGGCTTACGGCTCATCCTAGCACGGCCGCAGAACCGCCCGCAGCCAGCTGGCCGCCGGCGGCAGGCTGAATAACCACGTTCGCGTACGGCGCAAAAAAACGCCAATCTCACGATGGCTCATCGCCCCTTCGAGATCACCCCTTATCTGGTGATCGCGCCACACGCAATTCTTGCACCGGCGTTGCCCGCCGGATCGGTCATCATATCGTCCGGTTTGGCGTGAATCACCAGAGCCGTGCCGCCGTTGGCAAAGACGGAATTCTCGCCCGCGCCCAGAGTCACGAGCCGGGACCGGATCGTGGTTCTGACCGTCCCATCGGGCTTCACAACAATGTTCGGCAAATCGCCGGCGTGCGGTCCCTGGGGATTCTTTGTTCCATGCTGTTTGTGCTCAGGGTTGAAGTGCGGACCCGCAGACGTAAATTCCGGCCCCTCGCAGCTGGCCACGGCATGAATGTGGATCGCGTGTTCGCCGGGCGGCAGATCTTTAAGGTTCAGATGGATGGCCACGCCGCCGTGGGATTCGGACAGGACCGCCGTGCCAATGTTCTGCCCTTTGCCATCCTGCATCTGAACAGTGACCGGCTGGGCTGCCGCGTGAATAGCTCCGGCCGTCAGTGCGGCAATCGCCAGAGCAAAAAACCTGATATTCATAAGGTTCCTCCTGAAGGCGAATTCCACTATCATAGTCTCAGGAAAACTTTTCGTCGGTAGCCGGCGAAGTTTTCCTGGCCGGTAATGCAATCCGCCCATGCGCAGGAGCGGATTCGCCGCCACCTACCGTTGATTCTCCGCCTTTCGCGGCCTCTTCTCCGGAATTTCGTGCATTGAATCGTGAATTCGGTCGGGTAATTGCTCGCATCCTCGCTTAAACGGAGGTCGAATATGACCGTTCGCGGCGCGGTTTGGCTCCTGATCTATCTGCTTTTTATCCTCGCTCCGCTGTTTGCTCTCCTGGCAGGCGCACATCCGCCGCCGCGCGATTTCTGGACGGAGTTTTCGGCGGCAATCGGTTACAGCGGGCTGGCGATGATGGGTCTGCAGTTCGGCCTGACAGCGCGCTTCCGCTTTGTCACAGAGCCCATGGGAGAAGACATCGTCTATTACTTTCACCGCAAAATCTCGCTGATCGCGGTCGCGCTGGTCGTAGCGCATCCCATCATCCTCTTTGTCGTCAGGCCGGAGCTGCTGGCGTTGCTCAATTCCATTTCGGCGCCCTGGCGCGCCCGCTTCGCCGCGCTGTCCACCTATTCTCTGATCGCCCTGGTGATCACTTCGCTTTGGCGCACGAAATTCAGGATGAAATATGAGACGTGGCAGATCTGGCATGTCCTGCTTGCGGTTGTCGCGGTCACGGCAGGGCTTCTGCACATGGTGGGGTGGGCCTTCTACCTGGGCGACCCCTGGAAGCGCGGACTATGGATCGGCCTGACGATCTTCTGGCTTGTGCTGCTTCTGTACGTGCGGATCTTCAAACCGCTGTTCATCCTGCGCCGTCCCTATCGCGTATCGGAAGTTCGCAGGGAGCGCGGCGACACCTGGACCCTCGTGATGCAGCCGGATGGCCACCCGGGCTTTCGCTTCATGGCCGGCCAGTTCGTCTGGCTCACGGTCTGGGGCAGCCCCTTCAAAATCTCCGCCCATCCCTTCTCGATCTCCTCCAGCGCCGCCGCTCCGGACCGGCAGGTAGAGATTTCAATCAAGAATCTCGGCGACTTTACAAGCAATGTTCACAATGTACCCGCCGGAAAGCGCGTCTACCTCGACGGTCCTTACGGCGGGTTCCATCTCGGCCATCCGGCCGACATGCACGTCCTGATTGCCGGCGGCGTGGGAATTACGCCGATGATGAGCATGGTGCGAACGCTCGCCGACCAGCGTGACAGCCGCCCTGTTGTGCTGCTCTACGGCAGCAGGGACTGGGAATCGATCACCTTCCGCGAGGATCTGGAGGCGCTGAAGAGCCGGCTTAGCCTTTCGGTCGTTCACGTACTGCAGAACCCGCCGGCTGACTGGACCGGCGAGCGGGGATTTGTGAACAGCGAAGTGTTGCAGCGTCACCTGCCACAGCCATACGCCGAACACGAATACTTCATCTGCGGGCCGGATGTGATGATGGACTCAATCGAAGAGGCCCTTCAGCGCCTCCGTGTGCCTGTGTCGAAGTACCACTCCGAGCGCTACAGTTTTCTCTAGGAGCCTGCGATGCATCGTTCATTTGCCGACCGGCTGGCCTTTGCGACGGGAGCGATTGTGATTGCGATGTCGCTCCTGTTTGCTTTTTTGCGCGTGGCGAAGTAAAGCGGATCGCACCGCGCCGGAGGGGTGCGCCTGCGCACGGGCCGATGCGCGTGGCGCCGGATATAGGCTATATGTAACGCGCAGGTCTGCCAGGAAGGGACCGGATATAGTCCATGAGCAATGCCGAGGATCTTCGCCCTATCAGCCATCGAACTTTGCCGGATTCATCCATCGCCCCCTCGATTGCCCCTTCGATTGCACCCTCGATCGCCCCGCGCGAAGACGCCCAGCCGCCCTCGGCTCTGCGCCGCGCCATCCACCTCCTGCGGAGAGCCATGCCTATCGTCCAGCGTCTGCTGCCCATGCTCGATGGCAATGTCGCCGCCACCGTGGTCAATGTGCTTGCATCTCAGTCCGTCGCCTCCGCGCCGCCGGTCAGCCTCGCTCCTGTTGAGGACAGCATCGCGAAGCTCCGCGCCCAGAACATCGAGTTACACGACCGGCTCGACGAGCAGCGCCAGGCCCTGAAGCGTCTCGCAGAGGGTCTGGACGAGGTCCGCGAAGCCGCCAGCCGCAACGCCTTCGAGCAGCAAAAGCTCCTGGCTTCGCTGAAAAAAGCGGCCGTAAGGGCACAGATATTCGCCATCGCCGTCCTCGCACTGCTTGTTCTCTGCCTGCTGCTGACTCTGGCCCTGCTTTTCCATTGGAAAGGCGCGCGCTGAGCATCCGCCGCCGCAGAACTCCTCGCCCTGCCGGTTCCTGCCGCTGCTCTCCGAGGGGGCGGTTACGGCAAATCGATGTACCGCTGGGCTTTTTGCTCGGACGTTTTTACATTACAGTTAATGATTTTCATAATACAAAAACGATCTTTACCTCTTTAGCTCACCTTTGGCCACTTTGTGCCTGCAGGGTGTTGCCAGTCGTATTTTCGGCGGTCTAGTATTCTTCCAGTTTCAATCAACCAGGGTGACCCACCTCGATTGACCCTGCGACCTGTCCCACTATGTATGCAGTTGTTCCCAAGTTCACAGAGCTTTACCAACGAGCGGCGCTGTTGGGGTGTAGCGCGCGCGAATGGAGTGTCTCGCCATGGCATGGTATGCCTACTGCATCGGTGAAAAGCAAGCCTTTCCGGAATTGGCCCGTCATCGCAAACCCGTCCCGATGGCTTCTGTCCTCGGAGTAAGTGGAAACCAGGTCTTCCTCTACCCGGCCAGCGATCTGGCCGTAGTGGTCAGCGAACACAACCCGAATGAAGCGCTGAATCAGCGCTCCGGCGTCGACCACGCTCGCGTCATCGCCGACTGTTTCCAGCACTCCACCGTCCTTCCCTTCCGCTTCGGAACGATCTTCAACGACGACGAGTTGCTCCGCAAATCCATCCGCTCCAACCAGCGCCAGTTTCTCGGCAACATCGAAAAGCTTCGCGGCAAGGCGGAGATGCACCTGAAGATCTTCGTCGACGATTGCTGTTCAAAGGAGATCGAAAAGCATCTGGCGGCCTCCGGCGCAGGCAGCGGCTATCTGAGCAACCTGCGCGAAACCGCCGTCCGCGCCCGCGAGCGCCAGACCCGCGCTCGCGCCGTCAGCTTCCAGATGCACCGCATGTTCATGCCGCTTGACGAAGATGTAAGCTGCCGGCTGACCGAAAACGGCAAGATGGTTCTCGATATTGCCCATCTGATCGAGCGCAAGCACGTCGAACGGTACCAGAACAAGTTCGCCACCACCAGCGCCACCATGCGCGAGTGCCACATGCAGCTCAGCGGTCCCTGGCCTCCGTACCATTTCGTTCATCGTCTGACGCGCAACGGCCACGCCCACCCGCAGCCTGCAGCAGTACACATCCCCGGCCCGGCAGTCGCTCCAGCCGCGCCTGTCATCGGCGCCGCGCCGGCAATGGCATAGCGCAGCGTGCTCCAACCGAACGCAAAAGCCCCGCTTGCAAGCGGGGCTTTTTGCGTGTCGGCTGTGAGCGTGAACATGGAGTGCGCGCCTGAGCACACGCACCTAACAGGCGATTTCATCGCTGTCGGGGAATTCGGAGCAACCGGCTCCGCGCCGCTTCCGTCAGCGCTCCGTCAGGCTGCCTTCCGGAATTCTCCTCCGCTTTCACCTGTTCCGCGCCCGGTTCCATGCCCGCTTCCGCGCCCGCGGCCGGTCACCAGGCGATATAGCCAGGTCAGGACAATGGCTCCGCCAATCGCCACAAGAATGGTGTAGATCGCACCTCCCCGGCCGGCAAACCCAACCGCGCGCATGATCCAGCCGCCAACGATTGCGCCCGCGATTCCGATCAGAATATCGCCCAGAAATCCGCGGCCGCTGCCCATAATTTTTCCTGTCGCCCAGCCGGCAATCAGACCGACGACGATCCACCACAATAGAGTTAGCATAGACTTCTCCAGTTTCAGGCAGCCTTCTTGTCCAGAATCCCTCCCAGCCGATCAGCGATGCTGCCGCTGGCGCTTTGGCCGGTCAGTGCGTTGTCGATCTGATCTGCAAGCGATGGCGGCAACTTCGACTTTACGAAGTTGACAACCGTGTCCGCCGCCATATGCGCTTTGTCCTCGGGCAGCCCCGTCTTCTCGCTGAGCGTTTTCACCAGTTCGTCCATTTCCGATTCATCCTCCTCTGCGGGCTGCAAACCTCAAGAGCACGAATATCATCGAACCGGGCGCGCCATCGCGTATGCATTCCGCTCAGGATCGCCTCTCGCGCCCTGCGGGCCCCTTACCGTGCATCCGATTCACGGCGCAGCAGAGGCGTTGCCCCGCGCGGTGGCCGCTTCTTCAGGCCGCGGACTCATCCTGCAAAAGAGTGTTGATCTCTCGGAAGCGGACCCGGTGGGCCCCGTTCCGGCAACTGCGCTGCCCGGCTGGCGTCAACGGCCTCGCCGCGTTCTGTCCCGGCCCCGCTTTTTATCTGGCGTTTGCGCTCTGCTGCGCTATGCGATAGAGGCCCACGGCCCAGTCCTGCTGGGTCATTCCCTTCCGCCGCGCCTCGGCATACGTCGCCGCCAGTTCCTCGGCAAGCCCAAGCCGCGCGCCCCGCGCCGCCGCTGCCTCGCGCAGCATGCGCAGGTCCTTTTCGCCCAGTTCCATCGTCGCGCCGGGCTGCTCGGGCGGATGGAGCATCAGCTTCGCATAGGCCGCATAGAACGGCGATTGAAACAGCGCGCTGTTGACGGTCTCGAAAAAGATTTCCGGATCGATTCCCTGCCCCTCGGCATAAACAAAGGCCTCGCTCAACGAGCGAATCATCGTACCGATGAGAAAATTGCCGCCGAGTTTAACGGCGCATGCCTGCCGCGGCTCACGGCCGACAACCGAGATGCCGCGCGAGAAGGCCTCGAGCAGCGGTCTGGCTTTCGCAATCGCCTCTTCCGCGCCGGCAACCACGGTCCACAGCCGGCCTTCCTCGGCAACATTGGGCCTGCCGAAGACCGGCGCCGCAACAAATTCGTGTCCGCGCCGCGCATGCTCTTCGGTGAGGCGCGCGGCGAGCGCCACGCTGATGGTGCTGCAGGCGATGTGAACCGCGCCCGGCGAAAGCGCCTCCATCAACCCGTTCGGGCCGAAAAGCACCTGCTCGCAGGCCTGGTCGTCGAAGAGCATCGTGATCACTGCGTCGGCGCCCAGCTCGGCCTCGGCCGGCGTGCCCGCCTGAATCGCGCCCTCGCGCAGGAGCCGCTCCGTGCGCCCTTCGCTGCGGTTCCAAACCCGCAGCTCATGGCCTGCGGCAAGCAGCCGCAGCGCCATCGGCAGGCCCATCTTGCCTGTTCCCAAAAAGCCTATCTTCATGGGGAGATTGTAGAGGACAGCGGCCGGCCCGCCGGCGCGGAGGAGCGATTAATTCGGTGCGCCGGCGGTCTCGCCCCGCGCAAACCTGCACTGCGAGCATTGGCAGTTGCGGCGCAGATACTCCCAGGAGTAAATCCCGGCACGATGCCCGTCGCTCCACTGGAACTCGATGGCATAGCGGCCCACGCCATGCGCGCTCAGCGGCCTGGGCGGCGGCGCGTACATGGGCAGCAGCTGCGCAGCTTTGGGTTTGGGCTCGCCGGCCCGGCGGCCCTCCGTCTTGCGCTGCTCGATGCAGGTGGCGCAGGGACAGGCCTCGCGCAGCCATGCAAAGCTCCACGCGCTGCTGTGCCCGTCTGCCCAGTCGATCTCCAGCCCTTTGCCCTCGCTGAGCAGCACGCGCACCTTCGCCGGCGTCACGGCGTTGCGATCGAGCGGCCGCTCGTCCGCGATTGCCTGCTCCTGCTCTTCTTTCGTGACGAAGCGGATGCCTTCGTGGCTCATGCTTACAGTCTACAGGCATCGGCGATCGGCAGCCTCTTGCCCGCCCGGCCTCCGGACCGATAAAGTTTGAGCCACGCGGCATTTTTTCCGACATCGGTTTCGCCGCCATACACCGCTTACCGCCTTTTTCCCGGAGGTTTCCATGACCACCGTGCCGGCTTCTGCTGCGGCCAATCCCGACATCGACTCCACGCTGCGCGAAAACCGCGTCTTCCCGCCGCCCGCCGAGTTCAGCTCCCAAGCGCACATCAAGAGCCTGGAGCAGTACGAAGCCATGTACCGGCAGTCGATCGAGGACCCGGAGAAATTCTGGGCGGAAGCGGCCAAGGAGCTGCACTGGTTCAAGACGTGGGACAAGGTGCTCGAGTGGAACCTCCCCTCGGCGAAATGGTTCGCCGGCGGGAAAATCAACCTCAGCTACAACTGCGTCGATCGTCACGCACTCGGCGCGCGAGCCGGCAAAACCGCGCTCATCTGGGAGGGCGAGCCTGGCGAGGTTCGCCGCCTCACCTACGCCGAACTGCACGCCGAAGTACAGCGTTTCGCCAATGCGCTCAAATCTCTCGGGATCAATAAAGGCGACCGCGTGGCCATCTACATGGGCATGACGCCGGAGCTGGCCATCGCGCTGCTGGCCTGCGCGCG
>Ga0070737_10004917_pt1 | contig 13058 bp, 11 predicted proteins | sample Coa_R1_10_FD_66438 | JGI IMG/M metagenome (GOLD analysis project Ga0070737, IMG submission 66438) | Surface soil microbial communities from Centralia Pennsylvania, which are recovering from an underground coalmine fire - Coalmine... | ecosystem: Environmental > Terrestrial > Soil > Unclassified... | reverse complement strand
ATGGATGAGGTAGCTCGCGAAATCGGCGGGTTTCAGCTTCACCGCCACCCGCTCGGCACCGCCTTCGAGGGCGCGGCCGACGATGATGTGGCTCTCGACGTGGACCGGATTGACCTTGAAGAGGCCGCGCGTGTCGCGAATGCGCGGATAGTATTTCGGATCGATCATAGTCTCGCGTTTCGCCAGGCGCTCGAGTGCCGTGTCCTCCGTCAGCTCCCCGGCATCTTCTTTCTTCACGAGCGTCCAGTCGCTCGCGCCCGCCCAATTGCTTTCGGCGATCAGGTCCTTGATCGACTCTTCGGCGATGCCGAGCTTGAAAATGTTTTTTGAGAGGCCAACATCCGACGCCCATTTACTGAGGCTTGCGCTGCGCGCGACATAGATCACCGCCATCCGTGCTTCCTCCGGCGCTTTTGCCGCAGTCTTTGCCAAAACCATTGACACTGCAAGCTGGCCGCCAAACTCTGCGCCGCGTGAGAAAACGATCGGACGCGCGAATGAAAGCCGCCAGCGGGGCGGTGGCGGTGGTGGCGGCGCTGCTGCTCGCCGCGATGCCGGCAATGGCGAAGACTCTGCGCTGGTCGAACGACCAGGACGTGTTTTCGCTCGATCCCTATGCGCGGCAGGAAACCTTCCTCCAGTCCTTCGATTCAAATATCTACGAGCCGCTGGTCCGCCGCGGCCGCGACCTGCGGCTCGAGCCCGCGCTGGCGACAAGCTGGCGGCAAGTCGCGCCCGATCGCTGGCGCTTTGCGCTGCGGCACGGCGTCAAATTCCAGGACGGCGAGCCGTTCAGCGCCGCCGATGTCGTGTTCTCGTTCGCGCGGGCGCGCGGGCCGGCCTCCGAAATCGCCTACGCGCTCGCGGCGATTCGCAACGTCGATCGGATCGACGACTACACCGTCGAGATCACCACCAACACGCCCGATCCGATCCTGCCCGAGGAATTGCCGCTCTGGGACATCATGAGCGCCAAATGGTGCGCCGAGCACGATGCCGCGCAACCGGCGAACGCGCTCGGCGGCGGAGAAAGCTATGCCAGCGATCATGCCGACGGCACCGGCCCGTTCATGCTGCAATCGCGCGAGCCCGATAAGCTGACGGTGCTCGTTGCAAATCCCCGTTGGTGGGACAAGCCCGAGCACGATCTCGATCGTGTCGAATTCCGGCCGATGACCGGCGCGGCCGGCGTCGCCGCCCTCATCAGCGGCAAGCTCGATATGCTCTACAGCGTGCCGCCGCAATCGACCGACCGGATCGCCCATGCGAAGGGCGTGCGGCTGGTGCAAGGCCCCGATCTGCGCACGATCTTTCTCGGCTTCGACATGCGCCGCGATCATCTCGCCGACAGCGACGTGAAAGGGCGCAATCCGTTCCGCGATCGCCGCGTGCGCCAGGCTTTCTATCAGGCGATCGACGAGGCGACGATCCGCAACAAGGTCATGCGCGGCTTTGCCACGCCGACGGGACTGCTCGTCGGGCCGGGGATCAACGGCTTCGATCCGGACCTCAACAAGCGCTTGTCCTTCGATCCCGCCGCGGCCAAGACCTTGCTTGCCGAAGCCGGCTATCCCAAGGGCTTTTCCGTCGGCATGGATTGCCCCAACGACCGCTATCTCAACGACGAGGCGATTTGCGATTCGATCGTCGCGATGCTGGGGAAGATCGGCGTCAAGCTGCGGTTGAATGCGCAGACCCGAAGCAAATTTTTCGCGAAGCTCATGGACCCGAACAACGGGTCGAGCTTCTATCTGCTCGGCTGGCAACCGCAGACCTATGACGCGCTCGATACGCTCGTCAATCTCGCGGCGACGCCGAACAAGGATGCGTATCGGGGCGACGCGAATTTCGGCGGCTATTCGAATGCGCAGCTCGACGCGCTGATCACGCGGATCGCGGGCGAGACCGATCCTGCCAAGCGGCTCGATCTGATCCACCGCGCCCTCGCCATCGTCAAAGACGACATCGCCTATATCCCGCTGCACCAGCAGGATCTGGTTTGGGCGGCGCGCAGCAATATCGAACTCGTCCAGCAGGGCGACGGTATGTTCCCGCTGCGTTATGTGCAGATCAGATAGCCGGTTGCGTCACGCGAATTCCCATTCCGGAATGGTCCACGGCTCGGCGCGCGCGGCGGCGAGCCATTCCTGATAGGCCGGCCATGCGGCAATCGCTTCGGCATAGGCTTCGGCTTCGCTGTCGAGCGCGATCTTGAAGGTGCGGAAACGGCTGACCACCGGCGCGAACATCGCATCGGCGATGGTGAAATCGCCGAAGAGGAACGCGCCGCCGCCGCCGTAACGGTGCCGCGCCGCGCGCCAGATCGCCGCGATGCGCTCGATATCGGCTTCAACCTCGGGATTGCTTTCGCGATCGAAGACCTGGCGCATATTCATCGGGAAATGCCGGCGCAGCGGCAGGAAGCCGGCATGCATCTCGTTGCTGATCGCGCGGGCATGCGCGCGCGCCGGCGCGTCTTTCGGCCAAAGCCCCGCATGGGGAAAGAGTTCCGCGAGGTATTCGCCGATTGCGAGCGATTCCCAGACCGTCACCTCGCCGCCGGGTCGCTGATGGACCAGGGTCGGCAGCTTGCCGGCCGGGGTGCGCGCGAGAATCGATTGGCGCGTCTTTTCCTGCCGCAACGGGATCACGACCTCCTCGAAAGCAACGCCGCTGCGCTTCAGCATCAGCCAGCCGCGCAGCGACCAGGAGGAATAGTTCTTGTTGGCGAGGTAGATGGTGAACTCGGCCATCGGCTATGCTCTATCGAGGATCATGGTTTGTAAATGTGACGGTCGCGCGCTCGCGCCGCAAGCTCGTAGCCGGTTTGGAGGATGGTGGTGCTGGATCACTTGATTGCCGCTCGCTCCGACGCGGTGCCGATTCTGCCGGTAACCGAGGAGGGACTCGCCGCGGCGCTGGCGCGGCTCGACGAGACCGAGCGGCGCTGGGCCGAGTCGACGCGCTATGTCGGCGAGGCCGGTAAATTCGCGCTCCTGCCCGATAGCGCCGGCAAGCTGAAGCGGGTGCTGATCGGCTTTCGCCCGGGCGAAGAGCTCTGGGCGCTGGCGGCGCTGCCCGACGCGCTCCCGCCGGGCGCCTACTCGCTCGAAGGCCAGCATGCGGCTGAGGCGGCGACACGCTTCGCCCTCGGCTGGGCGCTCGGCTGCTACGCTTTCACCCGCTACCGCGCGCGCGACAAGGCTTGGGCCGATCTCGTCTGGCCGGCCAATGCCGATCGCGGCGCGGTCGAGCGGCTGGCGCGCGGCACCGGCCTTGCCCGCGATCTCATCAATACGCCCGCCGCGGATATGGGCCCGCCCGAGCTCGCCGAGGCGGCGAAGGCGCTCGCCGCGCGCCACGGCGCGCGCTATCGCGTCATTATCGGCGAAGACCTGCTGGCGCAGAACTATCCGGCGATCCATACCGTCGGCCGTGCGGCCGAGAAGCCGCCGCGCCTCGTCGATTTCACCTGGGGCGACGAAGCGGCGCCCAAGCTGACTCTCGTCGGCAAAGGCGTGTGCTTCGATAGCGGCGGGCTCGACCTGAAGCCGTCGGGCGGCATGCGGCTGATGAAGAAGGATATGGGCGGCGCCGCGACCTTGCTCGGCCTCGCTTCGGCGATCATGGACGCCAAGCTGCCGGTGCGCCTCAGGGTGATGCTGCCGGCGGTCGAGAACGCGGTCGCGGGCAATGCTTTCCGCCCGCTCGACATCATCAAGACGCGCAAGGGCATGACGGTCGAGGTCGGCAACACCGATGCCGAAGGCCGACTTGTCCTCTGCGATGCCCTCTTCGAGGCCTGCGGCGAAAAGCCGGCGCTGCTGATCGACATGGCGACGTTGACCGGCGCGGCGCGCACCGCCCTCGGTCCCGAGCTGCCGGCGCTCTTTGCCAATGACGACGCGATCGCGGAAGAGCTGTTGCGTTTCGGTCTTGCCGAAAGCGATCCGCTGTGGCGGCTGCCGCTGTGGAAGCCATATCGCCAGATGATCGTGTCGCCGATCGCCGACCTCAACAATGTTTCGGAATCGGGATTCGCCGGCGCGATCACCGCCGCGCTTTATCTCGAAGCCTTCATCGCGCCCGGCACGCCCTGGCTCCATATCGACACCTATGCCTGGAACCAGAAGAGCCGGCCGGGCCGGCCCGAAGGCGGCGAGGCGCTGGGGCTGCGCGCGCTCTATGCGCTGATCGAGCACCGGTTCGGCCGTGGCGCGCGCTAGCTCGCGGCGCAAGACGGCGGCACGCGGCGCCGCCGATAGGCTCCCCCCGACGATCCGCTTCAAGCATAAGCCGAGCGGCAAAGAGCGGCGCGTCTCGACCGGCTTCGCCTGGGATCTGTTTCTCTTCGCCGGCATTCTCGGCGTGCCGCTGTTCTGGCGGCGGCTCTCCGGCTGGGGCGCGGCGGTGCTGGTGCTGTGGCTGCTTGTCGTCGTGGTCGGCAGCGTGCGCGTCAACGCGCATGCGTCCGAGACGGCGCAGCTCGTGCTCTTCGGGATTTTCCTCCTGCTGCAGATCGGGCTCGGCTTCTACGGCAATCGCCTCACCGCGAAGACGCTCATCCATCACGGCTGGACGATCGAGCAGCCGAATGACAGCGGCACCAAGCGCGTAATCGAGAAATGGAAGCTGGCTTAAATCAGGTACCAACCGCCTGCGGCTCGGCAATGGCGATATCAAAAGCCGCCGCCATGAGCGCCCGCGTATAAGCGGTCTTTGGCGCGGCGAAGATCGTCGCGGCCGGGCCGCTTTCGACCACCTTGCCGTCCTTCATCACCATGATGTCATGCGCCAGCGCCTTCACCACGCGCAGATCGTGGCTGATGAAGAGATAGGCGATGCCGTGGCGCGCTTGCAGATCGCGCAGCAGCTCGACCATCTGCGCCTGCACCGACATATCGAGCGCGGAGGTCGGCTCGTCGAGCAAGAGGAAGCGCGGCTTCAAGACCAGCGCGCGCGCCAAGGCGACGCGCTGCCGCTGCCCGCCCGAGAATTCATGGGGGTAGCGGTCGGCGGCGCTGGGATCGAGGCCCACCTCCTTTAGCAGCCGCTCGATCTCGGCGCGGCGCTCCTTCGCATTGCCGCCGAGCTTATGGACCTTGAGTCCCTCTTCGATGATTTGCGCGATCGAGAGCCGCGGCGACAGCGATGAATAGGGGTCCTGGAAAACCACCTGCAGCTCGCGGCGCAGCGGCCGCATCGCTTTGCCCGACAGTCGATCGAGCCTCCGGCCGTCGAAAACGATTTCGCCCTGGCTGTCGATGAGGCGTAACAAAGCGAGGCCCAGCGTCGTTTTGCCCGAGCCCGATTCGCCGACGACCCCGAGCGTCTCGCCGGCACGCAAGGTGAGGTCGATGCCGTCGACCGCTTTGATGTAGCCGGTCGTGCGGCGCAAAAGCCCGGTCTTGATCGGAAACCAAACGCGCAAGCTGCGCGTCTCGACCAGCGGCTTTGCCTCGATCCGGCGCGGCGGCGGCAAGCCTTTGGGCTCGGCGGCGAGCAGTTTTTTCGTATAGGCATGTTGCGGATGGTCGAACACATCCGCCGTATTGCCGCGCTCGACGATCGCACCTTCGGTCATGACCAACACGCGATCCGCCATCTTCCTGACGATCGTCAGGTCGTGGGTGATGAGCAGCAGCGCCATGCCGAAGCGCGCTTGCAGATCTTTGAGCAGCTTCAGGATTTGCGCCTGGATGGTGACGTCGAGCGCGGTTGTCGGCTCGTCGGCGATCAGAATGTCGGGCTCGTTGGCGAGCGCCATCGCGATCATCACGCGCTGGCGCTGCCCGCCCGAGAGTTGATGCGGATAAGCGCCGAGCCGGCTTTCGGCCTCGGGCAGGCCGACGAGCTTCAAAAGCTCGATCACGCGTGCGCGCGCGGCCGCGCCGCTGAGGCCCTTATGCAGATGCAAGGTCTCGGCGACTTGCTTCTCGATCGTGTGCAGCGGGTTGAGCGACGTCATCGGTTCCTGGAAAACGATGGCGATCCGATTGCCGCGAATGTCGCGCAAGGTCGCCTCGCTCGCGCGCACCAGCTCGCGGTTATCGAAGCGGATGCTGCTTTGTGCGCCGTGACTAGCCGCGGGATAGGGCAGAAGCTGGAGGATCGACAGCGCCGTCACCGATTTGCCCGAGCCGGACTCGCCGACGAGCGCAAGCGTTTCGCCTTTGTCGAGGTCGAAGGTCACGCCTTTGACAGCCTCGACGCGCGCATCTCCGCTGGTGAAGGTGACGGTGAGATCCTTCATCGCGAGCAGCGCCATCATCTGACCTTTCGCGGGTCGAAGGCGTCTCGCACGGCTTCGCCAATAAAAATGAGAAGGCTCAGCATAACCGCCAATACGAAGAAAGCGGTCAATCCAAGCCAGGGCGCCTGCAGGTTGTCCTTGCCCTCGGCCAGGAGCTCGCCGAGGGAAGGCGAGCCGGGCGGCAGGCCGAAGCCGAGGAAGTCGAGCGAGGTCAAGGTGGTGATCGAGCCGTTGAGGATGAAGGGCAGGAAGGTCAAGGTCGCCACCATGGCATTCGGCAGAACGTGGCGCCAGATAATCGTGGGGTTGCCGACACCCAAGGCGCGGGCGGCGCGGACATAGTCGAAATTGCGCGCGCGCAAGAACTCGGCGCGCACCAGGTCGACCAGCGACATCCACGAGAACAGCAGCATGATGATGAGCAGCCACCAGAAATTCGGCGCGATGATGCTCGAGAGGATGATGAGAAGGTAGAGTACCGGCAATCCCGCCCACACTTCCATGAAGCGCTGGAACGAGATGTCGACGAGGCCGCCGTAATAGCCTTGGATCGCGCCGGCGGCGACGCCGATGATCGAGCTGACGATGGTGAGGGTCAGGCCGAACAGTACCGAGATGCGGAAGCCATAGATCAGCCGCGCCAGCACGTCGCGGCCCTGGTTGTCGGTGCCGAGCCAATCGACTTTGTCGGGCGGCGACGGCGCGGGCGAGGGCAGGTTGTAGTTGATCGTGTTGTCGCCGAAGGGGATGAGCGGCCAGATCATGAAGCCATGGGCGTCGATGCGCTTGGCGAGATCGGGGTCGCGATAATCGGCCGCGATCGGCAAGTCGCCGCCGAAGTCGCTTTCGGTATAATCGGCGAAGATCGGGAAATAGAAATGCCCGTCATAGCGCACGAGCAGCGGCTGGTCGTTGGCGATGAACTCGGCGAAGAGGCTCGCGACGAACAGCGCGAGGAACAGCCACAGCGACCAGTAGCCGCGGCGATTGGCGCGAAAGTTCTGCAGCCGGCGGCGGGTGAGCGGCGTCATCGTCCGCCAATCACTTTCCGCGGGTGCCGAAATCGATGCGTGGATCGACGAACATGTAAGAGAGATCGCTGATCAGCTTCAGCACCAGCCCGACGAGCGTGTAGATGTAGAGCGTGCCGAACATGATCGGATAATCGCGGCCGATCGCCGCCTGGAAGCCCAAAAGGCCGAGTCCGTCGAGCGAGAAGATCACCTCGACGAGGAGCGCGCCGGTGAAGAGGATGCCGATGAAGGCGGCCGGGAACCCGGCGATCACCAGCAGCATCGCGTTGCGAAAGACATGGCCGTAAAGCACGCTCCGCTCGGAGAGGCCTTTGGCGCGCGCGGTCACGACATATTGCTTGTTGATCTCGTCGAGGAAGCAGTTCTTGGTCAGCATCGTCAAACTGGCGAAGCTGCTGATGACCAGCGACAGGACCGGCAATGTGATGTGCCAGAAATAGTCGAGGATGCGATGCGGCCAGGAAAAGCTCGCCCAGTTATCGGAAACGAGGCTGCGCAACGGGAACCAGTCGAGATAGCTGCCGCCGGCGAAGAGCACGATCAGCAGCACCGCAAACATGAAGCCCGGGATCGCATAGCCGACGACGATGACGCCGCTGGTCCAGATGTCGAAGCCGCTGCCGTCCTTCACCGCCTTGCGGATGCCCAAGGGGATCGAGATGAGATAGGAGATCAGCGTCATCCACAGGCCGAGCGAGATCGACACCGGCAGCTTTTGCGCGATGAGCTGAATGACCGGCTGGCCGAGATAGAAGCTGGTGCCGAAATCGAAGCGCAGATAATTCTTCAGCATGATCCAGAAACGCTCGGGCGCTGGCTTGTCGAAGCCATAGAGCTTGTTGATCTCGGCGATGAATTGCGGATTGAGGCCGCGGCCGCCGCGCGTCTCGGTGACGCTGGTCGCCGTGTTCCTGAGCTCGCCGCCGCCGCCGGTCGCCTGGCCGAGCCCGGTTCCGGCGGTGCCTTTGAGCTCGGCGATCAATTGATCGACCGGCCCGCCAGGCGCCGCCTGCACGATCACGAAATTGACGAGAATGATGGCAAAGAGCGTCGGCACCATGAGCGCGATGCGGCGCAGCGCATAGGCAAGCATGAGCTAGCGCGCGGTCCCGGCTGTCACTACGGCTTCACCTGCTGCTTCTTCGCCTCGACGTCCTGCGCGCGCTGCGCCTCGATCCACCAGGTATCGAGCGCCAGCGCATAGGGCGGCGAGACCTTCGGCCGTGCGAACTTGTCCCAGCTCGCGACCCGGAAGTAGGAGAGATACCAGTTCGGGATCACGTAATAGTTCCAGCAGAGCACGCGATCGAGCGCGTGCGTCGCGGTGACGAGGCTCTTGCGGTCGGGCGCGTTGATCACATCGTCGACCAGCGTATCGACCGCCGTGCTCTTGACGCCCATCAGATTCTGGCTGCCATTGTCGTCGGCCGCGGCGCTGCTCCAGTATTCGCGCTGCTCGTTGCCGGGCGAAAGCGATTCGCCGATGCTGACCACCGTCATGTCGTAATCGAACGACTTCATCCGGTTTTCGTATTGCGCCGGATCGACCATGCGCACCTGCATGTCGATCCCGATGCGCTTCAAATTCTGCGCGAACGGCAACACCACGCGCTCGAAATCCGCCAGCGGCTGGGTGAGCAGGAATTCGAACTGGAAGGGTTGGCCCTGGGCGTTGACGAGCTTGCCGCTTTTGACCGACCAACCCGCCTGTTCCAAGAGCTTCAGCGCAGTCTTGAGATTGTCGCGAATGTCGCCGCTGCCGTCGGTCTTGGGCGGATCGTATTCCTGCGTGAACACCTCGTCGGGAATTTGCCCTTTGAGCGGATCGAGCAGCTTCAGCTCGTCGGCGCTCGGCGTGCCGGTCGCGGCGAGCTCGGAATTCGAAAAATACGAGCGGCTGCGCGTATAGGCGCCGTAGAAGAGGTTCTTGTTCGTCCATTCGAAATCGAAAAGATAGCTTAGCGCGTCGCGCACGCGCGGGTCCTGGAACAGGGCTTTGCGCGTGTTGAAGCCGAAGCCCTGCATGCCTTGCGGCAGTTGGTTGGGAATTTGCTCTTTCTTGATGAGGCCCGCACGCAGCGCGGGACTGTCGTAGCCGACCGCCCAGTTCTTGGCGACGTTCTCGACGCGGATGTCGTATTGCCCGGCCTTGAAGGCTTCGAGCGCGATCGAGGTATCGCGGTAATAGTCGTAGCGGATCGTGTCGAAGTTGAAGCGGCCGCGATTGACCGGCAGGTCCTTGCCCCAATAGTTGGGATCGCGCCGATAGGTGATCGAACGGCCCATATCGACGGACGCGATCTTGTAGGGGCCGCTCCCGAGCGGCGGATCGATCAGCGGCTTCGAGAAGTCGATCTTCGACCAGTATGCTTTCGAGAGCACCGGCATCTCGCCGACGATCGAGGGCAGCTCGCGGTTGTCGCCGTTGCGGAAACTGAACTTCACCGCGTTGTCGCCGACCTTCTCGGCCTTCAGCACGTCGGCATAATAGAGGCGATAGCGGGGATGGCCCTTGGTCTTGAGCGTGTCGAAGGTCCAGATCACATCCTCGGGCGTGATCTTGCTGCCATCGGCAAAGCGCGCTTCGGGCCGGAGCGTGTAGATCACCCAGCTGCGATCGGGCGCGATGTCGGCGCTTTGCGCGACGAGGCCGTACTCCGAGGCCGGTTCGTCCTCCGACGGCGTCATCAGCGTGTCGAAGATTTGGCTTTCGGCCGCGTCCTTGTCGCCGACGAGCTGGAACGGGTTGAGCGTGTTGAAGGTGCCGATGGCGGCGAACTTCACCGTGCCGCCTTTCGGCGCATCGGGATTGACGTAACCGAAATGCGAAAAATTCGGCGGGTATTTGAGATCGCCGAAGAGCGAGAGGCCGTGGCGCGGCTCGGCCAGGCTCGGCGCCGCGCTCGAGGCGAGCACGAGGCAAGCGGCGAGAAACAGCCTCACGAGAAAGCGCGTCATGGCGCGCGAGTTTAGAGGAAAACCCGCGCCCGCGAAAATTAACGAGGCGAAACTTGGCGCCGGGCCAGAACCCTGCGCGCTTTCGCGATCAGCGCCGGGTCGCCGCTGGCGATGACCCGGCCGTCGGACTTGAGCGTGAGCGCGCGGCCCTGCCAGTCGCTCATTCGGCCGCCGGCGCCTTCGATGACCGGCAGCAAGGCGCAGAAGTCGTAGGGCTTGAGGTCGGCCTCGACGACGAGATCGATGAAGCCGGAAGCGAGCAGGCCATAGGCGTAGCAATCGGCGCCGAAGCGCGCGAGTTTCACCTTTTCGCGCAGCCGCGCGAAAGCGGCGGCATTGCCGCGGCCCTTCGCGAACATCTCGGGCGCGGTGGCGTAGAGCGTCGCGTCGCTGAGGCGCCGGCAGCGGCGTGTCTTGATCGCGCGGCCGTTGAAGGTAGTCCTGCGGCCGGCGGCGCCGAGCCAGCGCTCGCGCGCGATCGGCTGATCGATGACGCCCAGCACCGGCGCGCCGCGATAGGTCAGCGCGATCAGCGTGCCGAAGAGCGGCACGCCGCTGATGAAGGATTTGGTGCCGTCGATCGGATCGAGCACCCAGACATAATCGGCATTGGCGCGCGTGGTGCCGAATTCCTCGCCGACGATGCCGTCCAAGGGAAAAGCGATTTCGATCAGCCGGCGCATCACTTTCTCGGCGGCGCGGTCGGCGATGGTCACCGGCGTCAAGTCGCTCTTCTGCGCGACGCCGATCTTCTTGCGGAAATAGCCGCGGACGACGTCGCCGGCGGCGTCGGCGAGGGTTTCGGCGAGGGCAAGGTGCGCGGCGGTGACCGGTGTCATGCCGCGCAGCCTAGCGGACGCGAAATCGAGTGGAAGGCGCTTACTTGCCTTGGCCTTCGATCGCCGACGAGCTGGGATTGCTGCCCTGCTCCTTGCCCGGCGTTTGCGGCGCCGCGCTGTTGGTCTGCGACGGCCCGTTGGTGGTCTGCGCGTTGCTGGCGTTGCTGCCGGAGCCCGGCGAGGCGGCCGCCGCCGCGCCTTTGGCCGGCGCTGTGCCTTGTGCCGGCGTGCTGCCCTTCTCGGGCGTCGCGCTGCCTTGTGCGGGCGCCGGCGCACCCTGTGCCGGTGCCGCGTTCCCGCCGCTGGCGCCCGCGGCGCCGGCGGTCAGCTGCGCGAGCGGGAGCGGCTTGTCGCTATTCGAATTGAGATAGGCGATGACGTTGGCGCGGTCTTCGGCCTTGGGCAGGCCGACGAAGGTCATCTTGGTGCCGGAGGCGAATTCTTGCGGCTTGAACAGCCAGGCGTTGAGATTATCGAGCGTCCAGGTCTGGCCCTTGCCCTTGGCGGTCAGCGCGGACGAGAACGAGAAGCCGCCGCGATCTTCGGCGATCGGCCCACCGACGACGCCGTAAAGATTCGGCCCGATGCGGTTGGGGCCGCCTTTCTCGAAGGTGTGGCAGGCGGCGCAGAGCTGCGTTTTCGCCTTGCCGGCATCGACATTGGCCGAGGCCATCAGCGGGGCGATCGGCTCGGGTCCGGCCGGCTTGGCGGGCTCGGACGACGCCGACTCCGCGGCCGGCGCGCCGGCGATTGCATAGGCCGGCTTCTCCAGCCGTGTGGGATGCACCAGGATATTGGCGATAATCCCCGAGACCATCGCGAGGATCATGGCGGCGAGAATGGCGCCGGCGATCTTGTTGGCTTCAAACGACATTCAGCAGACCCTTGGGAATGTGCCTCGCGCAGGCGGCACGTTTGGCCATATAGTGCGGGCGGAATTTAGCGCGCAGTTTTCGCGGCTCTGCGCCGGTTTTGTGCGGCATAACGCCGCGTCTTTTGTTATAGGTCGCGCTCGCAGCCGCCACACCAACCAACCCCTACTCGCTTGGCCTGGGAGGCTTTGGTGAGCCATCCTGTTCTCGTCATTCCCGCGCGCATGGCATCGACGCGGCTGCCCGGCAAGCCGCTCGCCGATATTTGCGGCGCGCCGATGATCGTCCATGTGTGGCGCCGCGCGATGGAAGCGGCGCTCGGGCCGGTCGTCGTCGCTTGCGCCGAGCAGGAGATCGCCGATGCGGTCGCGGCGGCCGGCGGCAAGGCGGTGCTGACCAAGCCCGGTCATCCCTCGGGCTCCGATCGCATCTTCGAAGCGGTGACGCAGCTCGATCCCGGGCGCGCGCATGACATCGTTATCAATGTGCAGGGCGATCTGCCGCTGATCGTGCCGGGCGCGATTCGCGCCGCGCTGGCGCCGCTGAACGAGCCCCACGTCGATATCGCGACCCTCGCGGCGCCGATCGAGGATGAGGAAGAGCTCGGCAATCCTAGCGTCGTCAAGATCGCCGCCGGCTTTGCGCCCGGCACCGGCGTGGCGCGCGCGCTCTATTTCAGCCGCCTGCCCGTGCCATCGGGCGGCGGCGCGCATTACCACCATATCGGGCTTTACGCCTATCGCCGCGCGGCGCTCGAGCGCTTCGTCAAGCTGCCGCCGTCGCCCCTGGAGCGACGCGAGAGCCTCGAGCAGCTGCGTGCGCTCGAAGCCGGCATGCGCATCGACGTGGCGCTCGTTGACTCGGTTCCGTTCGGTGTCGATACTCCCGCCGATCTCGCCCGCGCGCGCGAATTGATGGCCGCGCGTCTCTCATCGAACTCCTGACCGATGCCCGCCAGCAAAGATTCGTCGCGCCTCATCGCCTTTCAGGGCGAGCCGGGCGCTTATTCCGATCTTGCCTGCCGCCAGGTGTTTCCGCGCCGCATCTCGCTGCCTTGCGAGACCTTCGAGGACACGATCGCCGCGGTGACGCGCGGGCGCGC
>Ga0070737_10004916_pt1 | contig 13061 bp, 10 predicted proteins | sample Coa_R1_10_FD_66438 | JGI IMG/M metagenome (GOLD analysis project Ga0070737, IMG submission 66438) | Surface soil microbial communities from Centralia Pennsylvania, which are recovering from an underground coalmine fire - Coalmine... | ecosystem: Environmental > Terrestrial > Soil > Unclassified... | reverse complement strand
CACCCACCGGGCCCGCACGCGGGCAGCCCCGCTGCTGCCCGGCGACAACGTCTTCTACCAGGACCTGTACTGATCTCCCGGCGGGTCGCCTGCCCTCCTGGCGGCTCTCCTGGTACGAGGCGTGGTCGCCACAGGGCCGCCGGGCAGCTCCCGCCTGTGCGCGGCAGGCCTGGCCGTCACGCAGCGCTCAGCCCCCGCAGGGCCGGTGCCCCGCAGGGCCGGTGCCCCGCAGGGCCGGTGCCCCGCAGGGCCGGTCAGGGGCATGAGCCGCCGATGGCGGCCAGGGGACGGGGGAGCGGCGTTCCTGACCCGTCGCGCCTGCCCGACGGACCCGGCAGGTCGACCGGCGCGCCGGTGCCGGTCGCTCCCAGCGCAGGCGCCGGGCCCGCCCAGGCCAGGATCAGCCTGTCTTCGCCCTTGAGGAACCTGTGGCAGCGCACGCCCCCTGTGGCCCGGCCCTTCACGGGGAACTCGCCGTACGGGCTGACCTTGACCGTGCCGGGTGCCGTCCCGGGCAGGGTGCCCGCGCTCCCGGCGACGGTGACCACGACGGCGCCCCCGGGCGCGCCCGGGTCGACCGCGCCGAACCAGATGACCGACGACGTCGCGGACAGCCGGATGCCGGCCATGCCCGCGGCGGCCCTGCCCTGCGGACGTACCGCCGTGGCGGGGAAGCGCAGCAACTGCGCGTCGCTGGTGACGAACACGAGGTCCTGCTCCTCGCTGGTGAGCTGCACCGCACCCGTCACGCGGTCACCCTCCTTCAGCGCGATGACCTCGAACTCGTCCCTGGCCTGCGGGTAGTCCGGCAGCACACGCTTGACCACGCCGCCCGCCGTGCCGAGCGCGAGCCCCGCCATCGGCTCATCGAGCGACGCGAGCGCCACCACGGTCTCGCCGGGCGCCAGGGACACGAACTCCGTGACCGGCACACCTCCGGCCAGGCCTGGGAAGCGCGCGCTCGGCGGCAGGGCGGGAAGTTCCAGCACGCCGAGCCGGATCATCCGCCCCGCGGAGGTGACCGCCGCCACCGTCCCGCGCGCCGTGGCGGGCACGGCGGAGACGATGACGTCGTGCGCGGCGCGCGGCGCCGCGCGTTCCGCATCCGCCGCGTCCCGGGGACGCCCGCCGCCGGAGCCGTTCGCCGGTGCCGGCGGTGTGACATCCGGCGAAACCCGTCCGGCATCGGCGTCATCAGCCGCCTCCGGCGCGGCAGGGACGGGCGCCGCCGGCATCCGTGCGAGCAGCCCCGTGGCCGACAGCAGGACCGTGCACGGGTCGTCGGCCACCTCCAGCGGCACTGCCGCGCGGACCGCGGCGCCGCCTTCCAGCAGCACGGTGCGGCGTGGCGTGCCAAACTTCTTGGCGATCTCGGCCAGCTCGGACGAGACGAGCTTGCGGAGCTTCGCATCGGAGGAAAGGATGCCGGTGAGCTCGGCGATCTCGCGCCGCAGCGTATCGGCCTCGCGTTCCAGCTCGAGCCGGTCGTAGCGGGTCAGCCGCCGCAGCGGCGTGTCCAGGATGTACTGGGCCTGGATGGCGGACAGGCCGAAGACCGCCATCAGCCGCTCCTTCGCCGACGCGGCGTCGTCGCTCGACCTGATGACGGCGATCACCTCGTCGATGTCACCCAGCGCGATCATCAGGCCGTCGACCAGGTGCAGCCGGTCCTCGCGCTTACGCCGCCGGAACTCGCTGCGCCGCCGTACGACCTCGACGCGGTGCTCGGTGTAGATGCTGAGCAGCTCGCGGAGCCCGAGCACGCGGGGCTGCCCGTCGACGAGCGCCACGTTGTTGATGCCGAACGTCTCCTCCATCGGCGTCAGCCGGTACAGCTCGGCCAGCACCGCCTCGGGGTGGAATCCGCTGCGGATCTCGATCACCAGACGCAGCCCGCTGTGCCGGTCGGTGAGGTCCTTCACGTCGGCGATGCCGGTGAGCTTCTTGGCCTGCACCAGCTCCTTGATCCGCGTGATGACCCGCTCGGGGCCGACGCCGTAGGGCAGCTCGGTGACGACGATCCCGGAGCGGCGCGGGGTGACCTGCTCGATCTGGGCCGTCGCCCTGGTGCGGAAGGTGCCGCGGCCCGTCTCGTAGGCGTCCCTGATGCCTTCCAGGCCGGCGATCACGCCGCCGGTCGGCAGGTCGGGCCCCGGGACGAAGCGCATCAGCTCCTCAAGGCTCGCGTCCGGGTGGGCGATCAGGTGGCGTGCCGCCGCGATCACCTCGCCCAGATTGTGGGGTGCCATGTTCGTGGCCATCCCGACCGCGATGCCCGACGCTCCGTTGACCAGCAGGTTGGGGATCGCGGAGGGGAGCACCTCCGGCTCGGTCTCCTGGCCGTCGTAGTTGGGCCGGAAGTCGACGGTGTCCTCGTCGATCGAGGCGACCATCTCCATCGCGGCCGCGGTCGGCCGCGCCTCGGTGTAGCGCATCGCGGCAGGGGCGTCGTCGCCGCCGAGCGAGCCGAAGTTGCCGTGCCCGTCGACCAGCGGCAGCCGCATGGCGAACGGCTGCGCGAGCCTGACGAGGGCGTCGTAGATGGCGGAATCGCCGTGCGGGTGCAGCCGGCCCATGACCTCGCCGACGACGCGGGCGCACTTGACGTGCCCGCGGTCGGGCCGCAGCCCCATCTCGTTCATTTCGTAGAGGATGCGCCGCTGCACCGGCTTGAGGCCGTCCCGGGCGTCGGGCAGCGCCCGGGAGTAGATGATCGAGTAGGCGTACTCGAGGTAGCTGCCCCGCATCTCCTCGGCGACGTCGATGTCGGTGATGTTCTCCTCGAAGTCCGCCGGCGGCGGGGTCGCTGAACGTCGTGCCATGGCAGCCATTCTGCCGCCAGTCCCGACCAGATATGCCGAACGGATACCCCCTGTGTGCCGGGTAGCGGGCAGGCGCTCATACTGGCCCAGCGATCCCGGGCCAACGGCCCGGGTGATCGGCCGGTGTTACGGCGGGCACCGCAGTGCGGGATCTCGGGGGTCCCGGGGCGTCCCCCGGGTTTTACAGCACGGGGCGGGCGCCGACCAGGCCCAGGGCGTGCGCGGCGAGCCTGCAGCCGCTGGCGAGCGCCTCGCCGGGCGGCTTCTTGTCCAGCCAGGCGGAAAGGAAGCCGGCACAGAACGCGTCTCCCGCCCCGGTCCCGTCGACGATCCGGTCGACGGGCGGCGCCGGGACCCGTGCCGGCGGCCGCCCGTTGGCGTCGTACAGCGCGCCGCCCGGGCCCATGGTCACGACGACTTCCGGGTACCAGGCGGTCAGCACCCGGGCAGCCTGCTCGGGATCATCCCGGCCGGTCAGCACGTGTGCCTCCGCCTCGTTGACGAACAGCAGGCCGACGCCGTTGCTCAGCTCCAGGAACGGCTCGGCCCCGACACGCTGCAGCGGCGCGGCCGAGGCCGCGTCCACGGACACCGTCATGCCCGCGCGCATGCCGCTGGAGATGGCGGCCAGCGCGGCGGGGCGCGCGTCCTCGCTGAGCAGCGTGTACCCGGACACGTGCAGGTGGACGCCCGGGGCGAACAGGTCCTGCGGCAGGTCGTCGGGGGAGAGCGCGGCGTTGGCGCCGGGGTCCGACAGCATGGTGTGCTCACCCTTGTGGGTGACCATGACGACACAGCTTCCCGTGGGCCGGTCCGGGTCCATCACGAGCCGGGCATCCACGCCGTACCCCATCAGCTCCATGTCGCGGTTCCGGCCCGCGATGTCGGCTCCGCGCCTGCCGACGAACGCCACGTCGGTGCCGTCCACGGCGAGCCATGCCGCGATATTCGCCCCCGAACCGCCGCCGTGCATGGACACGGTGGCGGCCGTGTCGCTTCCCCGGGCAAGCGGGTAGTGCGCGTGGGCGACCGCGTCGGTCATGAGATCCCCAATGACGACGACGCGCGTCATCGCACATCACCTCATCCCGGAAGCCTGTGGCCCTGTCGTCGGCTGGCGCACGCGCTGGCGGGGCAGCGGCGCGGCCTGACAGCGCCGGCAGTCGCCCGACGATCCTGTGCGTGCCATACCGGACTCCTGGCTGCCTGCTTTCTCATACGGTAGCTGCCAGAGGCCGGAGTGTGCTAGTTGAGCCAGCGCGGGGTCTGCTGGATCGTTATCGTGCGCCGCGGGAGCTGGCCGCCGCGTGCTCAGGCTGGCTGCGACGTGCTCACGGTGGCAGGGGAACCGCCCGGCCCGCGACGACAAGCGTCACCTCCTCGGACTCGGCGGCGAGTAGCTGGTTGAGCCGCCCGAGTTCGTCGCGGAACAGCCGCCCGGACGCCGTCTCCGGCACGATGCCCATGCCGGTCTCGTCGCTGACGGCGACGACGTAGGCGTCCGTCTGGCGCCATGCCTCGATCAGGCCCCCGATCCTGGCCGCCAGGCGTCCCTGCGCGTGCGCGGGAGCGTCCCAGGCGCCGCACTCGTCCATCATCGCGGCCAGCCACGTGGTCATGCTGTCGATCAGCACCGGCCCGCGTGCCTCCCGGAGCACCGTGGCCACGTCGGTGGTCTCCACAGTGCGCCACCAGGGTGGGCGCCGCGCACGGTGCGCGGCCACCCTGGCGGCCCAGTCCACGTCGCCTGCCCCGTCGGCCGCCGGGCCTGGCGCGCAGGCGGGTCCGGTCGCGACGTAGGTGACGGCAGGCTCGGCGGCCACCCGCCGCTCCGCCACCTCCGACTTGCCGGACCGCGCGCCGCCGAGCACAAGGACCCGCCGCCGGCGTCCCGCCGCCGGCGTCCCGCCGCTGTCACGCAGCACCCTGCCTGGCTGCTGGCCGCCGTGGGGCGGGATGCTGAGCGTGCCGCCATCTGCCGCCGGGTCCGCATGGGTCACCTCGTGCTCTTCGATCAGCAGCTCAACCGCCCGGCCGAGGCTCACCCCCCGCGCGCTGGCGATCGCGGCGAGCCGGTCCCGCACCGCCGGGTCCACCCTGATCGACGTGGCGCTCATGCTGGGAGCGTAGCCGCGCGGCCGCGGCGGGCCATGCCTGCCCGGCTCCCGGGCTGTCAGGCCGTTTCGTCACGTTTCCTTGCCCCGCGCAAATATTCTTGACTAGACTGGGGCCATGCGACGTCGTGCTCGGTGCAAGCTTTCCGTGCGGCTGTTCCCGCGGGCCCGCCGGTGCCTCGCCGCGGCACTCGGGGCGTGCGCGGTCGCTGGCGTCGCGGCATGTGGCAGCTCCCCGGGCTCGCCCACCGCCAGATCGCCTGCCTCGCCGGAGGCGGGGAGTGCCGCCGCGAAGGCGAGCGGGACAGCCGACGTGGCCTACGCGGGGTCGCTGGCCAGCCTGAACGAGAAGGTGGTCGGGCCCGCTTTCACGAAGGCCACCGGTGTCGCCTACCAGGGCCGCGGCGCAGGCTCCGACGCGCTGTCCCAGGAGATCAGGTCGGGCGAGATCACGCCGAACGTCTTCGAGAGCGTGGGCAGCAAGCCGATCACCGCGCTGGAGCCGAAGTTCACGCGGTGGTACATCCAGTTCGCCGGCAGCCCGCTGGTGGTCGCGTACAACCCGGGCAGCAGGTACGCACGCCAGCTCAACGCGATCGCCGACGGCACCAAGCCGGTCAAGGACCTGTTCACGCTGATGGAGGCCCCCGGCTTCAAGCTGGGCAGGACCGACCCGAACGTGGACCCGCAAGGTGCCGCGTTCATCGAGATGCTCGAACTCGCCCAGGCACAGTACGGCTTGCCGCCGGGCACGGTGACGAAGATCCTCGGCGGCCCCCCCTCGTCGTCCACGTCGCCGCAGATCTTCGACGAGACCGCGCTGGAACCCAGGCTGCAGGCCGGGCAGCTCGACGCCGCCAGCGCGTTCCTGTCCCAGGCCGTCCAGCTCCACCTGCACTACATCCGGCTCCCGGCGGCGATCAGCCTGGGTGATCCCGCCGAGGCGGCACGCTACGCCACGGCGTCGGTGAAGCTGGCGAACGGCACCGTCGAGACGGGGAAGCCGCTGGTGCTGGACATCACCACGGTCGGCAGCACGGATAAGGCGGCGGCGGACGCCTTCGTGGCCTACGTCCTGTCGAAGCCGGGCCTGGCGCTGCACAAGATGGCCGGGTACACGCTGCTCACCCCCACAGCGTTCGGCGACAAGGCCGCGATCCCGGCCGGGATACGCCAGGAGCTTGGAAAGCAGCCGTGATGTGATGCCGCTGGTGGTGGTTTGTGCGTGGCGGTGCTCCCGGCCGGGATCACCGGGGGGGTGCGGGGGGCCGGCCCCCCGGGCCAGCACTGCGGCCGGGATGCGATGTGAGCTGGGCGGCTGACGGCGGGGCGTTCGGCCCCTCCGCGGCGGGTGACACGGCCCGGTATGGCCCACGCCGCGTCCGTTCGGTATCTTCGGCGCTTTCGGTCGCCGGGGCGGGCGTCATCTGGCTCGCGCTGCTCGGCCCGGTCATCGCGCTGCTCGCGCACTCGTCGCCGCACGCCATCGTCAGCGGGCTCAGCGCTCCCGGCGCGCTCGGCCCCCTCGTGGTCTCGCTGGAGTCCGGCGCGCTGACCCTCGCCGTCCTGCTGGTGCTCGGCACGCCGCTCGGCTGGCTGCTCGCCGCAGGCAAGCTTCCCGTGCCGCGGATCTGGGAGGCCGGGATACTGGCCATGCTGCTGCTTCCGCCGCTGGTGATCGGGCTGCTGCTGGTGTTCATGGTGGGCCCCGACACCCCGGCCGGGGCGCTGCTCGGCTCGCTCCACCTGTCCGCGACCAACACCTTCCTCGCGCTCGTCGTCGCCGAGGTGTACGAGGCGGCGCCGTATTACGTGGTCGGCGCGCAGGCGGCGTTCAGCGGCGTCGACCCCCGGCTGGAGGACCAGGCCGCGCTGCTCGGCGACCCGCCGTTGCGGGTGCTTCGGCGCGTGACGCTGCCGCTGGCTGCCCCGGGCCTGGCCACGGCGCTCGCGGTCGCGTGGGCGCGTGCGATGGGAGCCTTCGGCGCGGTCATCATCATCGCCTACCATCCGTACGGGCTGCCGCTGCAGATCTGGACGTCCCTGCAGGAAACCGGGCTGCCGTCCGCGCTGCCGTTCGCCCTGGTGCTGCTGGTGGTCGCCCTGCCGCTACCGCTTGCCGCCTACTGCTGGAGCGCGCGTGCTCGACGTCGACATCGAGGTTGACCGCCGCGAGTTCACCGTGGCTGCCCGGCTGTCCGTCGCGCCGGGCGAGAAGCTGGCGCTGTTCGGGCCCTCGGGGGCGGGCAAGACGACGGTGCTCGAGGCGATCGCCGGCCTTGTGCCGCCGAAACGGGGCCGGATCGCGGTGGCGGGCAGGACGCTGACCCGGACCGAGCGGCCCCGGCGCTCGGTGCCGCCCTGGCGCCGGCGCGTGGGGCTGCTCCGGCAGCAGCCTGCGCTGTTCCCGCACCTGTCCGTCCGGCAGAACCTCGGCTATGCGCCGGGCGCCGCCGCGCGCGTGACGGAAATGGCGGACCTGGCCAGGCAGCTCGGGATCGAGGGGCTGCTGGACGCGAGACCCGCTGCGCTGTCCGGCGGCCAGGCGCACCGGGTGGCGCTCGCCCGGCTGCTGCTCGCGCACTGTGACGCCCTGCTGCTCGATGAGCCCTACACAGGGCTCGACCCTGGCTCACGGCGCCAGCTCACCGCGCTGCTGCGCGACCTGGTATCGGCACGCCACGTGCCCGCCGTGCTCGTCGCGCACGAGCTCGCCGAGGCGCAGGCGTTCGCCGACCAGATCGCCGTGCTGGACAGGGGAGCGGTGGTCCAGGTCGCCCCGCCGGATGAGGTGGTGCTGCGCCCGGCGTCGCGCCGGGTGGCTGAGCTGGTCGGCTACCGCGGGTTCGTCCCCGTGGCGGCAGCCGGCCTGCCGCCGTCGGCTGCGGCGGCCGGGGAGCCCGGCAACGGTGTGCGCCGCGGTCCTGCCGGCGCCCCGGCCGCCGGGGCGGCTGCCGCCCTGCCCGTGGCGGGCGTGCATCCCGAGCGCGTCAGGACCGGCGCGCATCCCGGCGACGGCATCGTGCTGAGCGGCCCTGTGCTGGCTTCCCGGGCGTCGGGGGCAGCATGGGAGGCGGACATCAGCGTCGGCGGCACCGTGGTCTGCTGCCGTTTCCCCGGCCGGCCGCCCGGGGTGGGTGAGCGGCTGACCTTCACCGCCGTCGGCGCGCCCGTCTTCGGGGACGGAGGGCGGCTCGTGCGGCACGCCGAGGAGGTTCGGGCATGACAGGGGGCGCTGCGCGGACGGCAGGCATGCCGGGCGCCGCGGGCGTGACGCCGCCTCGCGTGACGCCGGCCGGCATGTCGCCGGCCCGCATGTCGCCGGCCGGCAGGAGACTCAGGCTCGCCCGGCAGGCGCGCGGGTACTCCCAGCAGCAGCTCGCCGGGATGGCGGGCGTCAGCAGGCAGGCGCTCTCCGCCGTCGAGTCGGGACACTCGGACCCCTCGCTGCGGGCGGCCCTCGCGCTCGCCCGGGCACTGGGGATGACGGTGGAGGAGCTGTTCGGGCCCGGCGACCCGGCCCCTGCCGTCCAGGCGGTACCCGTGGCACCGGCGGGCGGCGCGGGCTCGCGGGCCGTCCTCGCGCCGGTGGGGGACGGCTTCGTGGCGCTTCCGCTCGCTGCGGATACCGCCACGCGCGCGGGGTTCCTCCCGGCGGGCGGGCTTGTCGCCGGGGCGGCAGCCGGGACGGGCGGGCGGGTTCCCGTGCAGCCGATAGGACCGCCGCGTCCGACCCTGGTCGTGGCGGGATGCGACCCTGCGCTGCCGCTCCTCGAGGCGCCGCTCAGCCTGCTCGATCCTCCCGTCGGCTTCGCCTGGTGGCCGTGCGGGAGCGCCGAGGCGCTCAGCCTGGCCGCCCGCGGTCTCGTGCACGTGGCGGGAGTGCACGAGGCGGGGCGGCGCGAGACAGCGCACGAGGCAGGGGCGCGTGAGGCGGAGGAGCGTGAGGCGCAGGAGCGTGAGGCGCAGGCCGGGGAGGCAGGACGCCCCGGAGGTTCCGGCAGGGCACTTCGCGAGCATGGTGAGGTGATCGGCTTCGCCTCCTGGCGGGAAGGCCTCGTGCTCCGCGGGGATCTGGCGCGAAGCGTCGCCGGCCTCGGCGACATCGCCCGGCAGCGCCTGCGCCTCGTCAACAGGGAACCGGGTTCCGAGGCGCGGTACCTGCTCGACCGCGAGCGGCTCCGGCTCGGCATCGACGCCCGTGAGCTGCCCGGCTACGCGACCTGCGTACGCGGGCACCTTCAGGTGGCCTCGTCCATCGCCGCAGGCCTCGCGGACGTGGGCGTGGCGAGCGAGCCCGCCGCGCTCGCGTACGGGCTGGCGTTCGTGCCGCTCGCGTGGGAGCGCTTCGACCTTGTGATCCCCGCCGCCCACCGGGGATCCCGCGAGGTGCAGGGGCTTGTCCGGGTGCTCGCCTCGCCGTGGCTGCTCGCACAGCTTGCGAGCCTGCCCGGGTACGCCACGGCAGAGTGCGGTGACGAGGCGCCCGCGCCGGGACGGCCACCTGCTGAGACGGCCGCGCCGGGACGGTCAGGCGCCGGGCCGGTCACGCAGCCGGAGGCGCGCTGAGGTGATGCAGGCGGCAGGTGCTGCCGGGCGATGCGCGCTGTCAGCATACCTGCAATCGTTTTAATTTCAATACGCGAAAATCCCCAGGTGACAAATTGGTCTCGCGTGTGTTACTTATTGACCCTATGCCGTTCCCCGTGCCTGCGAGACCTGGTGGAGGTCATCGTTGCTCATAGACGATCTCGCTCGCAGTGCCGTTGACTTGCTTGGCATCACGAACTCCGGGCAGACGCGATCGCTGAACAGGCTCACCGAGTTCGCGGTACGCGAGGTGCCGCCGTGCTCAGGCGCTACCGCGATCGTGTGGCGGGATGCCGAGCTCGCCGGGATAAGCGCCACGCATCCCGACCTCGCTGCGCTTGCCGAATCCGAGCTCAGGACGGGCCGCGGCCCGGGGATGGACGCGCTCTGTACCGGCAAGCCGTGCCATTGCGGCGACACGGTCAGCGAGAGCCGCTGGCCGGAGTATACGGATGAGGCACTGTGCTGCGGCGTGCGGAGCGTGGTGGCCCTCATGCATGCTGCCCCCCCGATGTCGGTCGTCCTTTCGCTGTACAGCGTGCGGCCGAACGCGCTTGACGGGAAGCAGGTCCCCGTGGCCGCGACGCTTGCTGCGCTCGGCAGCGTGGCGCTCGCCAACGCCTCGGCGTACGACGATGCGCAGCGGGAGGCCCTGCAGCTCAGGGACGCGGTGACGAGCCGGGCCGTGGTCGACCAGGCCAAGGGCATACTCATGCATGCGCTCGGCTGTGACGCGTCCGACGCCCTTGACCGGATGCGCCAGGTCTCGCAGCGGCGGCACGTCAAGGTGACCGATGTCGCGAGCCAGATTATCGAGGCGCACGGCGGGTTGCCGCTCGGGCCGGCCGTGCGGGTCGCGTCCTCGCGCCGGGCCGGCGCGCTGACCTGGCGCGCCCGCGCAAACCGCTGACCTGGCGCGCCCGCGCAAACCGCTGACCTCCGCCCGCTGGCGGCGCGCTCCGCCGTCCGTGCTGGCGCCCTCCGCCCCCGTGTGCCCCGTGCTGGTGCCCACTGCCCGGCCCGGCCTCCGGCGCACCGGGCCCGCCGCCGCAGAGGCCGGCTCCTGCGCGCCCGGGCGGCGGAATCCCCGTTTTCAGGGCCAGCCCGGTAATTCCCCCGTTTCCGGGGCAGCAGATCTAACGGCCATACCGTACGGCGACGGCGCACGGGAGGGCAGCCATGCAGCGAGCACCGCGGACGAACCCCGGCCTGACCGCGAAGTTCGAGGACGAGGCCCTCCCCTACCTGGACCAGCTCTATCCCGCCGCGATGCGGATGACGCGCGCGCACGAGGACGCGGAGGACTTGGTGCAGGAGACCATGGCCAAGGCGTGGGCCGGCTACCACAACTTCGAGCCGGGCACGAACGTGCGCGCATGGCTCTACCGGATCATGACGAACACATTCATCAGCGGCTTCCGCCGCCGCAGCCGCATCGCCATGGTGCCGCAGGAGGACATGGAGAACCGGATGCCGCCGCGGGGGCAGGCGCCTGGCGGGGGAGAACCGAGGTCAGCCGAGGCGGAGGCACTCGACCGCATGCCAGCGGCCGAGCTCAGGGACGCGTTGCGAGAGCTGCCCGCGGAGTTCCGCACGGCCGTGTACCTGACCGATGTGGAGGGGTACACCTACGACGAGACGGCGGAGATCATGGGGACCCCCGTCGGGACCGTCATGTCGCGGCTGTACCGGGCCCGCCGCGCGCTGCGCTCCAAGCTTTCGTCCACGTATCTCGCGCCGTCCGGGCGGCGGGAAGCGAGCCGGGGCGGGACGGGGCCCGGGAACCCCAAGAGCCCCTCGGGGCGCCAGCCGTCCGGGCCCGGGCGGCCGGCGCCGGGGCGCGCGGCGCGCGAGCAGCTCCGGCGGGAACGGCCAAGGACCGGGGGCCGCCTTGACGCGGCGGCTCCTGAGGGCACACAGCGTCCTGGCTGAGGGCGTCCTGGCTGAGGGATCGCGGGCCGCGCAGGAGCGGGACGCCGTGCCACAGGGCCGCGTGGGTTCTCCAGGCGGCGGCTGGCTGCCTTTCAGGCGGCGGCCGGGCGGCGGGTGCCGCCGTAGACCGCGAGGGTCTCCCTGCTGACACGGTCCCAGGAATAGCGGGCACGAGCGCGGTCGGCTGCCGCGATCCCGTACCCTTCCAGCAGCATCGGGCTGGCGAGGAGCCGCCGGATCCGGCGTGCCAGCAGCGCGGGCTCCCCGGGGGGGACCAGCACGCCCGTCGTGCCGTCGACCACGGTATCCATGTGGCCCCCGACAGCCGACGCCACGACCGGCGTGCCGCACGCCATCGCCTCAAGCGAGACCATGCCGAACGGCTCGTACCAGGACACGTTCACCAGCAGGTCCGCGGAGCGGAGCAGGGCGGGCATGCTGCCGTGGCTGACCCGCCCCGTGAACAGCACCCGGTCCGATACGCCGATGCCATTGGCCAGCCTGGCGAGGCCCAGGCACCGCTTGTCGCGCCGGAGTTCCGCACGCGGGGCTCCGCCGACGATGAGCAGCTCGGCGTCCGGTATGTCGCGGAGCGCGCGCACCACCGTCTCAAGGCCGTCGCACGCCGACTGCTCGTCGCGCTCCATCGGCGACGCCACGGCAAGCAGCCGTGGCCGTCCGTTGCGCCGGGCCACCGGCCCGTCGGGCGCGAAATACCGGGTATCCACGCCGAAGGGAACCACGCTGATCAGGGTCCGGGGCACGCCCAGGCTGGTCAGGTCGGACATCTCCTCGGAGGAGGTCGCCACGACGGCGCTCGCGCTGCGCGCGATCGCCGGCTCCAGTTTGCTGCGGGGGTCGCGGCCGTTTCCCGCGGCACCGTCACCCCCTACCTGGTGCCTGCGTTCCGCGACCCGGAGGGAGTGAAATGTCTGCACGACCGGTATGTCCAGCTCACGCGCACCCGCCAGCGCGGCGAGGCCGCTCGTCCAGCGGACCGCGTGGATCACGTCGGGGCGCTGGCGGCGCCAGAGGTCAGCGAGGCAGGCAGCGAACGCCCGCAGGTGGGGCAGCAGCTTCTCGCCGCGCAGCTTTGCTGGCGGCCCAGCAGGCACGTGCTCGACATCTACTCCCCCGTCAATCTCCGCCCGGCGAGGAAGCTCCTCGGAGTCCTTGCGTGCGTACACGGTCACGCGGTGGTCCTGCTTGGCCAGCTCGCGGGCCAGCGCGGCCACGCGGGTTTCGTGGCTAGCAGGCTCGTTGTCCGCCGATTGCGTGAGCGGGCTAGCCTCCTGCGCGACCAGGGCGATCCTCATTGGTGGTTCCCTCCTCGGTGGTTACTGGCCTCCTCGCTGACTGCGGCTGTCGCGACGACTCACGCGATGTGTCGGGGATACAGCGGGATCAGCGGTGACGACGTCAGGTCCCTGCACGCTGGGCTTCATTCCGGGACCATCCCCAGGGCTAGTACCGCGCACGTTTCGCGAGTACGCCGGACGGCGCGCATGTGCCTGCGTCGTAGGCACCGCTGGTACCGATCATATCCGGGTACGGGCGGTGCAAACAGTAGACCCGCTGGTAGATGGCGATCTGCCCGGCCGGC
>Ga0070737_10004915_pt1 | contig 13062 bp, 8 predicted proteins | sample Coa_R1_10_FD_66438 | JGI IMG/M metagenome (GOLD analysis project Ga0070737, IMG submission 66438) | Surface soil microbial communities from Centralia Pennsylvania, which are recovering from an underground coalmine fire - Coalmine... | ecosystem: Environmental > Terrestrial > Soil > Unclassified ... | reverse complement strand
CCTTTGCGGGCCGAAAGCCCCAACGGAATGCCCACCATGGCGAGCACCAGGCAGGCCGCCGGCAAGGCAAATCGCCGGTGAAACTCGATCTCGTAGTAGCGCGCCTTGATGAGGTCGTAGTTATAACTTCCCATGTCCCAGGGGAAGTACGTGAGCGCCGCCTTGCGCTCGCGCACGGCGTTGCGCAGCAGGCTGTGCAGACTGAGTTCGGCCACCGGAAGCAGGCCCTGCGAACGTTCGGTCGGCAGGGCAATGGGAATTTCGGTGTTGTCGAAGGTGGTGATGGTGTACTGGTCGTTGACCTTAGGGATCGCCTGCTGGGTGGTCCCGTCCTCCAGATGAAAACGCAGCTTATTGGGAGCGTCGCTCAACAGCGCGCCGCGCTTGGCCAGGGTGATCTTAGGCGCCGCAGGATCACTAATGTCCGCCAGAAACACACCGCGCCATAGCGCCCGGCCTTTGGAAGGAATGGCGTCTTGCACGTACAGGACAATGTCCTTGAAATCCTCGTAGAAGACGCGGGGTTCGATCTCGAAGGAGGCTTGCGAAGAGCGCAGGCGCTCCTGCAGGCGGTCGAGGGCGACGGCGGCTTTGGGCGCTACATAGATGCTGTTGGCCATCCCCAACAACCACGCGCCAATGGCGAAGATGGAGACGGCGCGAATGAACATTCCTACGCCCATTCCGCCGGCCCGAATGGCCGTGACCTCGCTATCGGCGGCCAGCCGGCTGAGTCCCACCAGGATACCCACCAGCACGCCCATGGGAATGGTGATGGTGAAAGTCGCGGGCAGTGTGAACAGGAAGATTTCTACGACGCTGGGCAACGGAGCGCTGTTGCGAACCACCAGGTCCATCAAGCGCCCCAAGTCGCGCATGAAGATAATGAAGGTGAACAGCGCTACGCCAATCACAGCGTGCGAACCGATCTCCTTCAAGATGTAGCGAGTGAGAATCCGCACAACCGACTAGTTTACCGGAAAGGCAGCCGTTAGCGCTTCGCGGTGAGCAGTTGGCCTTCCATTGAACGAGGCGGCTTTGGATAATTGCTAACCGCGAATTGCGAATTGCTTTATTGCTTGAACACCACCATGGCCAGCGGCGGCAGGTCTACCAGCAGCGATTGATCGAAGCCGTGATGGGCAACCGCTTGCGTCATGCAGCCGAAAAAGTTGCCTTCGTCCGTACCGCCGTAGATAGCAGCATTGCTGTTCAGCACCTCGCGCCAATGTCCCCGATGCGGCACGCCGATGCGATAGCCGTGGCGCGGCACCGGCGTGAAGTTGCAGGCCATTAATAGCGGGCTGCTCCCATCCTTGCGCAGGCGCAGGTAGGTGAGCACGCTGTTATCAGAATCGTCGGCATCAATCCAGCGCCAGCCTTCGGGAGTGAAGTCGGTCTCGTAGAGCGCCGGCTCGCCGCGATAAAACGTGTTCAGGTCGCGCACCCAGCGCTGCACTCCTTCGTGGTTCTCGTACTCCAGCGCCGCCCAGTCGATGCTGCTTTCGTGGTCCCATTCGCTCCACTGCGCCAGCTCACCACCCATGAAGAGCAGCTTCTTACCCGGCTGGGTGAACATGTAGCCGAACAGCAGCCGCAGGTTGGCATATTTCTGCCACTCGTCGCCCGCCATTTTGCCGAACAGTGATCCCTTGCCGTGCACCACTTCATCGTGGGAGAGGGGCAAGACGAAATTCTCGGTAAACATGTACAGCCCGCGGAAGCTCAGTTTGTTGTGGTGATATTTGCGGTGGATGGGGTCTTTAGTCATGTAGAGCAGGGTGTCGTGCATCCAGCCCATGTCCCACTTCATGCCGAAACCCAGTCCCCCGATGTATGGCGGCCGCGACACCATGGCCCAGGCGGTGGATTCCTCCGCAATCGTCTGGATGTCGGGAAAATTTTCGTAGGCTTCGCGGTTCACCTCCCTAAGGAATGAGATGGCGCCCAGGTTCTCGTTACCGCCGTACTGGTTGGGAATCCACTCTCCCGGCTGGCGCGAATAATCGAGATAGAGCATGGAGGCGATGGCATCCATACGCAAGCCATCGGCGTGATAGCGGTCGAGCCAGAAGAGCGCGTTGCTGATGAGGAAAGCGCGGACCTCGTTGCGGTCGTAGTTGAAGATGGCGGATTTCCAATCGGGATGGAAACCCTTGCGCGGGTCGGCATGCTCGTAGAGGTGGGTGCCGTCGAAGTAGGCAAGGCCGTGCTCATCGTTAGGAAAGTGCGAGGGCACCCAGTCAAGAATGACACCGATGCCGCGCTGGTGCAGGTGGTCCACCAAATACATGAAATCCTGCGGCGTGCCGTAGCGCGCGCTGGGCGCGTAATAGCCGGTGACCTGATAGCCCCACGAGCCGTAGAAGGGATGCTCCATCACCGGCAGCAGTTCAACGTGCGTGAAACCCATTTCGTGGACATAGTCGGCCAGCTTGGGGGCGATTTCGCGATAGGTGAGCGAGCGATTGTTCTCTTCGGGCACGCGCATCCAGGAGCCAAGATGCACTTCGTAGATAGAGATCGGCGCCTCAAGACGGTTCTGCTCATGCCGGGTGCGCATCCACTCGCCATCGCCCCATTCGTAGCTGAGGTCCCACACAATGGACGCCGTGCGCGGCGGGACCTCGTTGTAGAAGGCATAAGGATCGGCCTTATCTACCTTGTACAAGTGATAGCGCGAGCGAATGTGGTATTTGTAAACCGTCCCCTGGCCGAGATCGGGGACAAAGGCGTCCCAAACGCCGGAGCTTTCGCGCGGGATCATGGGGTGCGCGTCAGGATTCCAATCGTTAAAGTCACCCACTACCGATACGCGCTCGGCATTGGGCGCCCAGACGGCAAAGTACGTGCCGCGCCGGCCGTTGACCTCCGCCACGTGTGCCCCCAGCTTATCGTAGAGGCGAGTGTGCTTGCCCTCGTTGAACAGATGAAGGTCGTAGGAAGTTAGTGCTCGGGAGGCCTGTTCCTGAGACGCCAAAGGTGCCATTTCGTTCGATCTCCTCATGCTTGGATGACAGTTTACGGGCCCGCGATGGGAGAAGATTAACCAGTGTAGAGGAAGAGAGCAGCGGATGCGAGAGTCAGTCCACGTTCGCAATCCCATCAGATGCCCCACCGCACACGCCGTGGTGACGCCGGTTACTGTCTTTTGGGCCGGGCTGTGCTCTCCTAAAGCCGCGGCCTTTCGTTCTCAGCTCCTCGCTTTTAGGCCGCGGGTTGCTGACGGAGAACGCTAATGGCGGAGGGCGAATGGCTGAAGACGTGCACAGTCTAGTCGTCGGCATACCCATCGTATCGCAAGGAGAACAGAATGGCTGACAAGAAAGCAGATCTCGCTGGTCCCGGAATCGGCGATTACACCGAGCTGGAGCGCATTCTTCCCTCGGACTACAGCTCGCTGCTATCACCTAAAGAAACCCAGAAGGCGATCTTCGAGGTCAAGAACTACATCGAAGAGAACCTCTGCAAAGAACTCAACCTGATGATGGTCACCGTTCCGCTGATCGTCGACGAGGAATCGGGCGTCAACGACTATCTCGACCGCGACGGCTCACGCACCCCCATTCAGTTCCACATCTCCAACGACCGCGACCTACATCCCATCAACGCACAGGTGGTACAGGCTGCCACCAAGTGGAAGAGGATGGCGCTGAAGCAATTCAACATGCAGCCCGGCGAAGGCCTGTGCACCGATATGCGCGCCGTGCGCAAAGATTACTTCCTCGATCACGATCACAGCGCCTATGTCGATCAGTGGGACTGGGAACGGGTGATCACCCCCGAACAGCGCAACCTCGCTTTCCTTAAAGAAATCGTGGGCAAGATCTGGAAGGTGCTGGTGGGTGCTGAGCGCTACGCGCAGCAGTTGTTTCCGCAGCTCAAGGACCCGCGTTATCCTAACTTGCCGGAACACCTTACCTTCCTGCACGCTGAAGACATCCTCGACATGTATCCCGACCTGCCGCGCAAGCAGCGCGAGACGGCCATCCTGCAAAAGTATCCGGCCATCTTCATCATTGGCATCGGCTGGACGCTGAAGGACGGCTATCCCCACGAGTTGCGCGCCGCCGACTACGACGACTGGGTGACCGAGACCCGCTCCGAGGACGGTCACGTGCGCCACGGGCTGAACGGCGACATCCTGGTGTGGAATCCGGTGACCCGGCGGCGGCACGAGCTGTCGTCCATGGGCATCCGCGTCAATGCGCAGTCGCTGAAGAAGCAGCTTGAACTAACCAACCAGACGCATTTCCTCAACTATCCCTACCACAAGGCGATCGTCAATCACGAAATTCCGCTGAGCATCGGCGGCGGCATAGGGCAGTCGCGAACCTTGATGCTGCTGCTGCGCAAGGCGCACCTGGGCGAGGTGAGCGTCACCGTGTGGCCCAAAGTGCTGAAGGAGATGTGCGAGAAGAAGAACATTCACGTGCTGAATTAGTGGTCAGTGGTCAGTGGTCAGCGGGGCGCGGAGCTGTCCGCGCCCCGCGATTCGATCTCTGCAAACTGCTTCGCCACAGCTCAATTACCGGCAGCATTTTGCTTCGCCGGCTGGGTGACTTCGCCGATGTAAACGGAAAATGGCGCCATCGACATCTGCGTAATGCTGGCTGTGTCGCGCAGGTTATCCATCGTTGTCAGTAGCGTCCGCGCTTCGTCCACCGGAAATCCTTGCGGCCCGAGGTGGAAGCTCACGCTCTGCGGCTGGGCCGACAGGTTGAGCGCCACCAGCACGGCCCGATCTTTATACCGCCGCAAGAACGACAGCACATTGGGATCGCTCTCGTTCAACGGCGTGTAGTCGCCGTCGAGCAGCGCCGGGTTGCGATGCCGCAGCGCCAGCAAATGCTGGTAGAAAACCAAAATCGAATTCGGGTCCTTCAGCTCGGTGGCAACGTTGTGCGTCTTGTAATTGGCTGCGACCGGCAGCCACGGCCTGGTTTTGCTGAAGCCGGCGTTCACCTTGTCGTTCCACTGCATGGGGGTGCGCTCGCCGTCGCGCCCTTTGTTTTGCGGCCAGCCATGCTTGCCCTCGGGGTCTTTCACTTCCCGCTTGAATTTGGGATCGTTTTGCTCAATCCCGATCTCCTCGCCGTAATACAGGATGGGGGTTCCGCGCAGGGTGAGATACATGCCTGCCATCACCTTGGCGATGGCGTCGTTGTGCTTGCCGTCGCCGTAGCGGCTGTAGGAGCGCTCGGTATCGTGGTTGCCAATGACGAAGACCGGCCAGCCCGGGCGAGACTCCACCTGGTCAATCTGTTGGCGAAATGCCCCCGCCGACAGCCGGCCCACCGAAGTGAACATAAGGTCCATCGGCATCTGCAATTCGTCGCCGTTCTGCCCGTAGTAATCTTCGAGCTGCGCGATGTTGTTGGTCGGGGTTTCGCCGATGAGGACGGCGTTGTACTTGTCGGCGATCTTGCGCAGGCCTTTCAACACGCCATGAATCTCCGGCAAGTTGGTGTTGTACTCGTCGATCATGTTGGGATCGCCGTAAGCGTTCTTGCCGGGCAGGATGGGATTGTCGCGCAGCTTGGGGTCCTCAAACAGCGCGTTGACGGCGTCGAGGCGGAAACCGGCAACGCCGCGGTCGTACCACCAGCGGGTGACATCGAACATCGCGCTCTTCACTGCCGGATTGAACCAGTTCAGGTCCGGCTGCTGGGGAAAAAAGAAGTGGTAATAGTACTGCTTGGTCTTGGCGTCGTATTGCCATGCTGGGCCGCCGAAGAACGACTCCCAATTATTGGGCGGCTGGCCGGGGCCTCTACCATCGTGCCAAACGTACCAGTCGCGATGCTGGGAGGTGCGTGAGGAGCGCGAATCGATGAACCAGGGATGCTGGTCGGAGGTGTGGTTCAGTACGAAGTCGAGGATGATGCGAATGTCGTCCTTTCGAGCCGTGCTCACAAGCTGGTCGAAATCGGAGAGCGTGCCGTACATCGGGTCGATGTCTTCGTAGTTGGAGATGTCGTAGCCGAAATCGACTTGTGGCGAAGGAAAGCATGGCGTGATCCAGATGGCGTCGACGCCGAGCTGCTTCAGGTAGTCCAGCTTGGAGGTGATGCCCGGCAGGTCGCCGATGCCGTCGTTGTCGCTATCAGCAAAGCTGCGAGGATAGATCTCATAGAAGACTGCGTTTTGCCACCACTGGTGACCGGCGGCATCCACGGCCGGCGGCTTCGATTGCCGCGGGAAGGGCCGAGAGTGCGGCGGCTTCGATTGCGCGAAAATCGGCGCACAAAGACAAAGACCAACCAGCAGGAGTGCAGAAATCGATCTACGCAGGTTCATAGGTGTCGCCGTGCATTTTGTTGAGTTAGATGCGTCATTGGAAAGAAGAAGCCTTATGACAGTCCACGGCTGGTCATTCCCTCGGCGGGCGTTCCTGCGGTCATCCCCTGCGCCAGCACCAGCTCCCGCGCCTCGCGCCGGATCGCAGGCAGGTGGGTGCCGAAGAGCACCGCTCCCGCAATGCAGGCTATGCCTCCCAGCGCGACTGTCCAAGGAGCGCCTAGAGGATGGGCCATAGCGCCGGCCGACAGGGCCCCCAGCGGGGCCATTCCCATGAACATCATGGAATAGACCGCCATGACCCGGCCACGCAGCGCGTCGGGTACCATGGCCTGAATGAGTGTGTTGGACGACGCCATCTGCACCATCATGAAGAACCCTACCGGCACCAGCAACAGGGTCGAGAGCCAGAAGATGCGGGAAGAGGCGAACAAAATCAGGCTCAGCCCGAAACCTCCGGCACAAACGGCAATCAGCTTTCCCAGCCCGCGCACCCCGACTCGCGCTGCCATGCTGGCGGCGCCCAGCAGTGCGCCCACTCCGGTGGCGCACATCAGTATGCCTAACCCTCTGGCGCCTCCATGCAGGACTTTGTCCGCAAAGATCGGCATCAGCACGGCGTAGGGCATCCCGACCAGGCTCACCAGGCCCAGCAGCAATAGGATGGCGCGAATCGGCGCGGTATTGCGTACGAAGGCGAAGCCTTCGATGATGTTTTCCAACGGCGAACCGCTGGTCGCCAGGGTTGCGGGACGCTCGATGCGCATCAGTAGCAGTCCGGCGATCACCGCCAGATAGCTGACCGCGTTGGCGAAGAAGCACCAGCCTTCGCCGATCGACGCCACCAATATGCCGGCAATCGCCGGCCCGATGATGCGTGCGCCATTGAACATCGACGAGTTGAGTGCGATCGCGTTGATCAGGTCCTCGCGGCCCACCATATCGATCAGGAAGGCCTGCCGGGCAGGAATGTCGAAGGCATTGACGACACCGAGTCCCATTGCCAGTACCATAATTTGCCAGACCTGCACGCGATGGCTGAGGGTCAGCGCCGCCAGAATTCCCGCCAGAATCATGGAGGAGGTTTGGGTGCCGATGACCACCCGCCGGCGATTGTTGCGGTCGGCGACGATGCCCCCGACCGGAGCCATGATGAAGACAGGAATCTGGCCGGCGAAGCCGACGAGGCCCAGCAGGAACGCCGAGTTGGTCATGCGATAGACCAGCCAGGACTGCGCGATGGTTTGCATCCAGGTACCAATGAGCGAGATGAGCTGGCCAGCGAAAAACAATTGAAAGTTACGATGGCGCAGCGCCCGCACGGCCAACGCCAGCTTCGATTCACGCGAGGCCGGAGGCGTGAACTCCCGCTTCTCTTCCTGGAGAACGCTGCGCAGAGATTCGGGCTCTGCAGATTGCATTGATTCAGCCATCGGAGCTTTACTGAGATGAAAATCCGCTTAGCGGTTTTCGCGCGCCGGCAAATTGCGGCGAACATTCAGAATACTGCAAAGGACTGATCGAGCGTTCGCCATCTATGAGACTCGGCTATCGCACAAGGTCGGCGGCCTGACCACTGTCGAGCGCGCAGCGCCGGAAGGGCTGCACGGATTGCAGCTTCCAATGAGACAATCGTACAAGCGCAACCGCCATGGACATCGCTGACTGGCGCAAGAGAATCGACGAACTGGACCGCAGGCTGGTCAGGCTGCTCAACGAGCGGGCGCAGTGCGCCCACGCGATCGGCAAACTGAAGCGCAATTCTTCACTGCCCATTTATGAACCGGACCGGGAAAAGATCATCTACGAGAACATCGAACGGCATAATTCAGGACCGCTGTCGCAGTGTCAACTGCGGCAGATATATGAGCAACTGATTGACGTCATGCGGCAGATTCAGCGCGAGGAAATGGCGCCGGTGGGCGATCGGCCAAGCGACGCTGCTGGGCCGGAGCCGAATGACTGACGGACAAGTGCTGAATCACTGAGAGAGCTCCGCCCAAGAAGATCGCGCGGAGCCGTTTTCTGCTACTGGTCCTGCCTCCCCGTGAACAGGTGGCCCATTTTTTCCTTTTTGGTGCGCAGGTAGTTCTCGGAATGCTCCGAGGGCTCGACTTCGGCGGAAACCCGCTCGACGACTTTGATTCCAGCGCGCTCCAGGGCTGCGACCTTGTCGGGGTTGTTGGAAATCAGCCGGGCCTCGCGCACCCCTAGCTGCCGCAGGATTTCCGCCGGCAGCTTGTACTCGCGATAGTCGTTGTCGTAGCCCAGCTCGTTGTTTGCCTCCACCGTATCAAGGCCCTTGTCCTGCAACTCATAGGCCTGCAATTTGGCCATCAGGCCGATGCCGCGTCCCTCCTGCTGTTCGTAGATGATCACGCCCGCGCCGGCTTGCGCGATCATCGCGAGCGCCAGCTCCAGTTGCTGGCGGCAATCGCAGCGCATGGAGTGAAAGACGTCGCCGGTAAGGCACTGGGAGTGGATGCGCACCAGCGGCGGTGCGGAGTGGATATCGCCCATGACCAGCGCGACCGCTTCCTCCGTCACCGTCCCGCTGTGGCCCTTGCCATTGCCGTTGGACGGCGCAGCGCCGGCAGGCGGACTCTCAAACTCCTCTCGAAAGCCGTAGATGCGAAAATTTCCCCAACGAGTAGGAAAGTTCGCTTCCGCAATTTTCTTTATCAACGAATCGGTCACCCCTCGATTATAAGCTGCGGGAACTGGCGCCGGAGTTCGCGTAGCACAGACTTCAGGTTCGCGCAGCACAGACAGAAACTACGCCGGCACGAGACTGGCATAAATCGGCATAGGGCGATCACCCATGCATCTCGGCCACAATACCACCGGAGGCGTCGCAGGTCCCTCCACTCATGGAGCCTGCGCCAACGGCGCAACCGCAGCGCTGGTCGGGGCAAGGGCCGCCCGGTTGGCATGATAGTTTAGGGCTGGCGTTGAGGGTGATTTCTGACCCGCGCATTTCAGCGCTCTGCTATCAGGATAAGGAACGACCTCTACGGGCCGGGTATCAGGTTCGATCAGCCATACATTGCGTTCCCGGTAGTAGAGAATCAGTTCCAGATTATCGGCAGCATCCATTTCCCGGGCCCAGATCACCTTCGAGCGGTCGATGTCGGGCGCGTTGTATACCCACTCGTCCAGCGGGTTGTGATCGGCAGAGTAGCGGACGATCACAAGCTGCTTTCCGGGAAGCCGTTCCAAGGTAGCAGCGACTCGCGCCCTTTCCTTGCCAAACTCGATGGGGCCATACCACTGGGAATTCCACTCCGATGCCGGCCATTGCGGTATTTGGAGATGGAGTGGCGAGGCAAACAGCCGGACTCCGCCCAGCACCAGGCAAATGGTCACCGTCAGCCGCACCCAACCGAGCCCGACCGGCCGGCCATCGAACCGCATGAGCCGCAGGTGACGCATGGCTTGCAATCCCAGCGCGTAGAAGGCCGCGGTGAAGGGCGACAGATAGTGCGCAACAATAAAGATCTGTACCGCCATGCCGGCTGACAGCACGGCCAGGCATACGATCAAGAAGCGAACACGCCGGTCGCGAAGTACGCGATGCAACATCAGCAGCGGCGGAAGCAAAGCGATGCCGGAAAAGAACAGGATTCCTGCCGCTGCTTTCATGAGAGTCTGCGGGAGAAAGCCGGTTTGGATTCTCTTCCAGGCTGCTAGCTCATTTTCCTCATAAAAGCGGCGCATGACCACATGCCGGTAGGCCGGTTCCGGCCGCGGCGATTGCCAGACAAAGTAAGGCGCGGTTGCGTAGGTCTCGCGGTCGACAACGTACGGGGGAGTAAAGGGGCTGCCAAACGCGCGGTAATCGTAATAACCCATCCATGCGCCTAAGGTAAAGATCAGCGCTACCGGCGCCGCGCTGAGACGAAGCAAAGCTCCAGCTGGAGGGCGATTTTTCCTCGCCCACAGCCAATGTCCCAAGGCTGCCGCTACCGGCAGGCAGAGAAGAAGCCCTTCATACGGCCGGGAGATGGCCAGCAACCCAGCTCCCAGCGCTAGCAGCATCGCGTAGCGAAGCTGGGGATGTTTGCGTAAGCGCGGCACCGCACCCAAGACCAGTGCTCCGCCAAGTGCGGCGATGGAACCAGCGGTGTGGTAGCTATTCACCCAGCAACTGAACAGTCCGATGCGCAACACGGCCAGAAACCCGCCCAGCAGTGCCCAACTGGGCGGCAGCCAGGCTTGCAACATCCAGCAGATCGCCGCGCACATCAATGCGCTAACGCTCAAAATGCCGTACCAGGGGTGTCCGGTCAGCACCTTCCCCGCGGCCAGCACCAACCCTTCGCCGGGAAAGTACATGGACATGTAAGTCGGCCTCATGCTGATGTGAATGGTCTCGAAGTGCCTCCACATGGCCGGCGTGGGATTGGTCAGTCGTCCGGAAGCGAAGGTGTCAGCGGCCAGCAGAAAGCTGAAATCGTCCGGAACAAACGGGTGCGGAACGGGACACCAAGGGAGTATTGCCAGCCGCAAGAGAAAGTCGCTCAACCCGACCACGGCGACCGCCAGTCTCCGCCTCTGCGCCAGACGCCCGAAAAGCCTTTCCAGGCGTTGGAAGATGCTGGAGCCAAACTCGGGCCAGCCGAACGCAATCGCAGCCGCGACCAGCGTCAGGCCTCCCTCAATGATCATCAACCCTGGCTTGTCACTGTGCGGATGGGGAAGCAGGACCATAGCTAGAAGAAAGAGACCAATGAAGCTATTTTGGCGGAGTTCCGAAACGGCTCCTTCGTCGAGAACATCGACCAAAGGGGCAATTTTCTTGAGCTTGGGGATCCAAGTCGGGTGTTGCACCACGAAAATGTCGCAACCGTGATCGCAGTAGGCGGTTAGTGGGGAAAAGAGATTCCACTACCAAGTTGCAAATTCTTGCACTTCCTGGTTGCCAAGTAACACAGTTTTAAGGATATTTTGCGGAAGCTGGATTGCACTGTACTCGGTAGAAGTTGCAAATCTGCCCTGCAAGGCGGCAAGGAAGGCGCTGCCTAAGAGTATGTAACGCCAGCCCGGGCGTCGGGCGTTTGCTGTTGCGGGCGGAACGCCTAGGATGACGAGTTGCTGGCGCGGTTGAAATAGCAGGAGTGCTACTTCGGTATAGCTTGGGAACGGTAAGGCGATCACTTCGCTGCAGTAGAACTTGTTGGCCGCTGCGCCAGCTCGGGTGCGGGTGCCGACTTTGAAGTTTTTTCCCCGGGAGGGAGAGGGAATCTATGCGCAAACTTCTGATTCTGGTTGTGCTCGTGGGGGCTGCAGTTTATGCCTACGCGGGCGCTACTAACTCTGGCTTCGACCCCACGACGAACTCTGGCCCCGTCGAGTTTACCTTCTTGGGGTGGAACAACGGCAACTGGCAAAACGGATACCCATACGAAATCCAGCCAACCAATGGCCCGGCCGGCAGCGTGATTGCTGTCATGTGCGACGACTACATGCACGGCGGGCAGCCGGGCCAAGAGTGGATGGCCAACATCACCGATTTGGGAACCGGCAACATTACCCTTACCCGGTTCAATCTGACCGTTGGGCCTTACAGCCTGTATCCCCTGTTCCTTTACGAGGAGGCCGGCTGGATCCTAAAGCAAACTCAGGTCGAGCCCACGTCGCAATGGATGCCCATGAACTATGCGGTGTGGAACATTTTTGATCCCAACTCGCCTTGCAACAGCGCTTGTCAGACGTGGTTAGCGGCTGCGTTTATTGGTGCAAAGGAGGAACCGCTAAGCTACTACGACAACGTGTACATCGTGACGCCGGTCAACCAGTACAATCCAGACCCCAACTCAATGCAGGAGTTCATGTTTATCGGCTCGGATCCTTCAGGCCAAGGTGCCAGCTCCACTGTGCCCGAGCCAGGAACGCTATTGCTCTTGGGTAGTGGCCTGTTGGCCGTATTGCGACGCAAGATCTTTAACTGAAAGAACAACGACCCTCCCTCAAAGAAAACGCTCCCGGCAGCAACTGGTTCTTGCTACCGGGAGCGTTTCCAGTCATAATTGATCGTGCACGCCAGTCTATCCCAACACACGCAAAATCGGCGCGCGTTGGGAACCCCGTACGCGCTCCATTTAGTTCGCGTCAAAACGCCGGCGGGCGAAGCTCCCCCGAAAACAGGCCTTCCCGAGCGTAGCTTCCGGCGGCAGAAATCCCTAAATCAGAGGAATCGATGTCGGCAAAGTACATCTTTGTGACCGGCGGTGTAGTGTCTTCCCTCGGCAAGGGTCTGGCGGCGGCTTCCATCGGCTGCCTGATGGAAAGCCGGGGGCTGAAAGTCACCCTGCAGAAGCTCGATCCCTACCTGAACGTCGATCCCGGCACCATGTCGCCCTTCCAGCACGGGGAAGTGTTCGTCACCGACGACGGCGCGGAGACCGACCTCGACCTCGGCCACTACGAGCGCTTCACCCACGCCAAGCTCACCCGCGATAACAACTGGACCACCGGCCGCATTTACGAGACCATCATCGCCAAGGAGCGCCGCGGCGACTATCTGGGCAAGACCGTCCAGGTCATTCCCCACGTCACCAATGAAATCAAGAGCGCGATGAAGAAGGTCGCGCAGGACGTCGACCTGGTCATCGTTGAAATCGGCGGCACCATCGGCGACATCGAATCCCTGCCCTTCCTCGAAGCCATCCGCCAGATGCGGCAGGAACTGGGCCGCGAACACACGCTGTTTGTCCACGTCACGCTGGTGCCCTACATCGCCGCTGCTGGTGAGCTCAAGAC
>Ga0070737_10004907_pt1 | contig 13079 bp, 13 predicted proteins | sample Coa_R1_10_FD_66438 | JGI IMG/M metagenome (GOLD analysis project Ga0070737, IMG submission 66438) | Surface soil microbial communities from Centralia Pennsylvania, which are recovering from an underground coalmine fire - Coalmine... | ecosystem: Environmental > Terrestrial > Soil > Unclassified... | reverse complement strand
TCGACGTCGATTGGGGACGGCTCGGGCTCGAGCGCGACGCCCGCTCGATCGTCCTACCGGAGGTCGCCGGCTGGCAGCAGCCGTCCAAGCCCTCCGGTACCCGCCTGCGCATCCCGGCCGGCCAGGGCGCCCTCGCCGTCCTCGGCGACTTCCGGCCAGCCGATCCTAGGGAAAGAGAGACCCGATGAGCCTGACGTCGCTCGGTGCCCAGGAGCCGCTTGACGACAGCCAGCTGTTGCTCCTGCCCGCCGGCCCTGGCAGCCAGTCGGCCTGGAGGGTCGGCTGGACGCGGTTCCGGCGGGACCCGGTCGCCTTGGCCTCGCTGATCGTGATCGGGCTGCTGATCGTCATGGCCGTCCTGGCGCCGGTCCTCACCGCCATCAACGGCCACCCGCCCGACGCCGAATACCAAAATCACCTCGACCCGCTGCTCGGCGGCCTACCGTCGGGATCGGTCGGCGGGGTGAGCGGCTCGTTTTGGTTCGGCCTGGAGCCGGGCACCGGGCGCGACCTGTTCAGCATGATCGTCTACGGCGCCCGGGTGTCGCTCTTCGTCTCCGTCTCGGCCACCATCGTCACCGTGGTGGTGGCCACCCTGATGGGGATCACCGCCGGCTTTTTCGGCGGCTGGATCGACACCATCATCTCCCGGCTCATGGACCTGCTCCTGGCCTTCCCGTCGCTGATCTTCATGATCGCCCTGGTCGCCGTGCTGCCCAGCGTTCCCCGGCTGCTGCTGCTCATCATCATCCTGAGCGTGTTCGGCTGGCCGTACCTCGGCCGGATCGTGCGGGGCGAGACGATGTCGCTGCGGGAGCGGGAGTTCGTGGAAGCGGCCAGGGCCATGGGCGCACCGGTCCGCTACACGCTGCTGCGGGAGCTGCTGCCCAACCTGCTCACGCCCATCATCGTCACGTCGATGCTGACCGTTCCGACCTACATCACCGCCGAGGCCGGCCTGTCCTTCCTCGGGCTCGGCATCGAGCCGCCCACCCCGTCGTGGGGGTCGATGCTGGCCAACTCCCTCAACTGGTACGCCACGGACCCCTGGTATTTCATCTTCCCCGGCTTCTTCCTCTTCCTGGCCGTGTTCAGCTTCAACATGGCCGGCGACGGCCTCCAGCGGGCGCTCGATCCGAGGGGTGACTGATGGCCGGCTTCCTGCTCCGCCGGATCCTGGGGATGCTGATCGTCCTGCTCTGCCTGCTGGCGGTGACCTTCATCATCTTCTACGTGTTCCCGGCCAACCCGGCCCGTGACATCTGCGGCAAGGGCTGCACCGCCGCCACCGTCGCCAGCATCGACCGCCAGCTGGGGCTCAACAAGCCGCTGTGGGCGCAGTTCGGCCAGTACGTCAGCGGGATCTTCACCGGCCGCCGGTTCGGTCAGGGCTCCCACCTGGTGGCCTGCAACTTCCCCTGCTTCGGCTACTCGTACCAGGACAACCTGCCTGTCAGCACCCTCATCCTCCAGCGGCTTCCCGTCACCGCCTCGATCGCGGTGGGGGCTGCCATCCTCTGGCTGGCCGGCGGGGTGACGATCGGCGCGGTGGCCGCCCTCAAGAAGAACACCTGGGTCGACCGGGTGGTCACCGCCACCTCGCTGGTCGGCCTGGCCCTGCCTGTATTCCTGGTGGCTATCGTCCTGCTCTTCTTGTTGACGGCCAAGCTCGGGGTCCTCCCGGACCCGTCCTACACGAGCATTTTCGTCAATCCGGGGGCCTTTTTCACCGGGATGATCCAGCCGTGGATCGCCCTTGCCATGGTCTACGCGGCCGTGTACGCCCGGTTCACCCGGGCCAAGCTGATCGAGGCCATGGGGGAGCAGTACATCACGACGGCCCGGGCCAAGGGGCTGAGGGAACGGCGGACCGTGGTCCACCACGGGCTCCGCTCGGCCATCACGCCGGTGATCACCATCCTCGGGATGGACTTCGGAGGCCTGCTCGGCGGGGCCGTCATCGTCGAAACCGTGTACGGGCTCCCCGGGATCGGCCAGCTCTTCCTTCAGGCCGTCGACAAGGTCGACATCCCGGTGGTCACCGGGTGCACCCTCCTGGCCGGGTTCTTCGTGATCGCCGCCAACCTAATCGTCGACCTGGTGTACGCCTCCCTCGATCCCCGGGTGAGGTTGGCGTGAGCCCCGCTTCCACCAGCCCGTCGCCCGGCCGCGACCCGTTGGTCGCCGTGGACGACCTCCACGTCGAGTTCCCGACCAACCGGGGCGTGGTGCGGGCGGTCACCGGGGTCAGCTTCTCGCTGGGCCGGGGCGAGACGGTCGGCATCGTGGGCGAGTCCGGGTCGGGCAAGAGCGCCACCGCCCTGGCCCTCCTCGGGCTGCACCGCGGCTCGGCCCGGGTGCACGGAAGCGTCCGCCTCGACGGCCAGGAGCTGGTCGGGGCCTCGGACGGCCTGCTCCGCTCGGTGCGGGGCGGTCGGGCCGGCATGATCTTCCAGGACCCGCTGTCGGCCCTCCACCCCCATTACCGGGTTGGGGACCAGATCATCGAGGCCTACCGGACCCACCGCGGCGGGTCCAAGCGGGCCGCCCGCCGCCGGGCCGTCGAGCTGCTCGAGATGGTCCGGATCCCCCGGGCCGACCGCCGGGTCGACGACTACCCGCACCAGTTTTCCGGTGGCATGCGCCAGCGGATCATGATCGCCATGGCCCTGTCCTGCCGGCCCGACCTGCTGGTGGCCGACGAGCCCACCACCGCCCTCGACGTCACCACCCAGGCCGAGGTGCTCGGCCTGCTGCGCGACCTCCAGGCCGAGCTCGGCATGGCCATCGTGCTCATCACCCACGACCTCGGCGTGGTCGGCGAGATGGCCGATCAGGTGGTGGTCATGTACGCCGGCCGGGTCGTCGAGCAGGCGTCGGTCGAGTCCATCTTTTCCGAGCCCGGCCACCCGTATACGTGGGGCCTGCTCGGCTCCCTGGTCAGCCTGGACCGGCCCCGCCCCGACCGGCTGCTGGCCATTCCGGGCCAGCCGCCCTCGCTGGTCAACCCGCCCACCGGATGCGCCTTCCATCCCCGCTGCCCCCACGCGGAGACGGTAGGGGCGGCCTGCCAGCACGAGATTCCGCTGCTGCTCGGCACCGGCGCCGGCGGCGGTACCGGCCCCGGCCTTGGCAACGGCGGTGGGCGGCGGGTGGCCTGCCACCTGCCGGTCGAGCGGCGGGCCGAGCTGCGACCGGCCGGTATCGGCACCACCAGCGAGGAGGTCGGATCGTGACGTTGCTCGAAGTCGAGGGACTCACCAAGCACTTCCCCGTGCGCGGCGGGACCCTGATCCGCCACCAGGTGGGCGCCGTCCACGCCGTCGACGGCGTCGATCTCCACCTGGCCGAGGGCGAGACCCTCGGCCTGGTCGGCGAATCCGGGTGCGGCAAATCCACCACCGGCAGGATGATCGCCCGGCTGCTGACCCCTACCGCCGGCCGGATCACTTTCGAGGGCCGGGACATCACCACGTTGGGCGAGCGGGAGCTGCGCCCGCTGCGCCGGCGGATCCAGATCATCTTCCAGGACCCGCTGTCCTCGCTCAACCCGAGGATGACCGTCGGGACGATCATCGGGGCCCCGCTGAAGGTTCAGGGCCTGCTGACCGGGGCGCCGCTGCGGGCCCGGGTCGAGGACCTGCTGCGGCGGGTCGGTCTCGGCCCCGAGCACTACGACCGGTACCCGCACGAGTTCTCCGGCGGCCAGCGCCAGCGCGTCGGCATCGCCCGGGCCACCGCCCTCGAACCGCGGCTGGTCGTCTGCGACGAGCCGGTCTCGGCCCTCGACGTGTCGGTGCAGGCCCAGATCGTCAACCTCCTGCAGGACCTGCAAAACGACATCGGGCTGTCCTACGTCTTCATCGCCCACGACCTCGCCGTCGTCCGCCAGGTGTCGGACCGGGTGGCCGTGATGTACATGGGCAAGATCGTGGAGACGGCCACCCGGGAGGAGCTGTACCGGGCACCCCGGCATCCCTACACCGTGGCCCTGCTGGCGGCTGCGCCGGTGCCCGCCGCCCGCCGTGCCGCTCCGCGCAAGATCGTCCTGCACGGCGACCTTCCGAGTGCCGAGAACCCGCCGAGCGGCTGCCGGTTTCGGACCCGGTGCTGGAAGGCGACCGACCGCTGCGCCGAGGTGGAGCCGCCCCTGGCCAACACGGCCGACGGCCATCTGGTCGCCTGCCATTTCCCCGTCGACGGCCGGGAGGCCGCGAGGCAAACGTGAGACCCCAGGTACGTTCCGGCGGCATGGCCAAGGCGGATCGGTTCGGCGTGATACTCGGGCACCTGTCGTCCGGGCAAAGGATCGTGGTCGACGAGCTGGCTCGGGAGTTGGAGGTGTCCGACGCCACCATTCGTCGCGATTTAAGAGAGCTGGCCGACCAGGCCCTGCTGACCCGCATCCACGGTGGCGCGGTGGCGCGGGAGGTCGGCTACGAGCTGCCTTTGCGGTACCGCTCGGGTCAGCAAAGCGAGGCCAAAAGCCGGATTGCCGCGACGGCGGCCTCTTTGATTCCGGACGGGGTGGTCGTCGGCATCACCGGCGGCACTACCACCACCGAGGTGGCCAGGACCCTCGCCGCCCGGAGCGGGCTCACCGTGGTCACCAATGCCATCAATATCGCGGCCGAGCTGGCCCTGCGCCCGAGCATCCAGCTGCTCGTCACCGGCGGCATGGTCCGCTCGGCCTCCTTTGAGCTGGTCGGCCCGGTCGCCGAAGAGACCCTCAACGCCTACAACCTCGACATCCTCCTCCTCGGCGTCGACGGCATCGACGTCCGGGCCGGGTGCACCACCCACGACCAGGTCGAGGCCCGCACCAACGCAGTCATGGTCGAACGGGCCAAGCAGGTGATCGTGGTGAGCGACGCCACCAAGGTCGGCCGGGTCGCTTTCGCTCGCATCTGCCGCCTCGACGCCGTCGACGTGCTGGTGACCGACATCCCCGAATACGACGGTCATGGCGCCCTCGAGGACCTGGCCGCCGCCGGGCTCGACGTCCGGTCGGCGTGATGTTCACCGGGGTGGACGTCGGCGGCAGCGAGATCAAGGCCCTCCTCGTCGATCGCACTGGTGCGGTCTCGGCCCGGTACCGCGGTCCGACGCCGCCCGCCGGCCCGCGGGTAGCCGAACGGGTTGTGGAGGCGGTGGCCCGGGCCGTGGCCGAGCTCGGCGACGACCGAGCGACGCCGGTCGGTGTGGTCGTGCCCGGCCTGGTCGACGAGGCCGCCGGCGTGGCGGGGTCGTCGGCCAACCTCGGGTGGAGCGACGTCCCGATGGCCCAGCTGGCGGAGCGGGCGCTGGGACGGCCGGTCGCCTTCGGGCACGACGTGCGGGCCGGGGCCCTGGCCGAGCTGCGCCTCGGCGCCCTTTCGGGCCGGAGCGGAGCGGTCGACGCCGCCTTTGTCCCCATCGGGACCGGTGTGGCCGCCGCCCTCGTCCTCGGCGGCCGCCTGCACGCCGCCGGCGGCCTGGCCGGCGAGATCGGCCATGTCGACGTCGGGCACGGGGAGCCCTGCGTCTGCGGACACACCGGCTGTCTGGAGGCGGTCGCGTCCGCTGCCGCCATCGCCCGCCGCTACGAGGCGCGCACCGGACGGGCCGCCGGCAGCGGGCAGGTGGCCCGGCTGGTCGCCGCCGGCGATCCCGAGGCCGTGGCCGTCTGGGACGACGCCATCGCCGGGCTGGTCATCGCCCTTCGCTGGCTGGCCGCCGTCGTCGCCCCTGAGATCATCGTGATCGGCGGCGGCCTGGCCCAGGCCGGACCGGCGCTCCTCGACCCGCTGCAGGCCCGGCTGGACGCGGCCCTGACCTACCAGCGCCGGCCCCGGCTGGTGCCGGCTCAACTCGGCGCCGACGCCGGCGCCCTCGGCGCCGCTCTGCTCGCCGCCGACCTGGCGGCGGACCTGGCGGCCGACCCGGGCGCTGACGTGGCGGCTGACGTGGCGGCTGATTGGGCCGCCGGCGTGGCGGCAGACCTGGGTGCCGATGTGGCTGCCGATCCGGGTGCCGACGTGGCTGGGGACTTCGGTGCCGACGTGGCGGGGGATCCGGCTTGGGGAGGTCCGACGTGCCCCTGACGACGACCGGGGTGATTGCGGCGGCCGCCGCCGGGCCCGGTCGGGCGGCGGCGGCCTTCAACGTGATCAGCCTCGAGCACGCCGAGGGTCTGGTGGCGGGGGCCGAGCGGGCCGGTTGTGCCGTGATCCTCCAGATCAGCGAAAACTGCGTCCGCTACCACGGCGACCTCCTCCCGCTGGCGTCGGCCTGCCTGGCTACCGCCCGGGCCGCCTCGGTGCCCGTCGCCGTCCACCTCGACCACGCCGAGTCGGTCGACCTGGTCGACGCCGCCATCGCCGCCGGCCTCGGCTCGGTCATGTACGACGCCTCGCGGCTCGACTACGCCGCCAACGTGGCCGCCACCCGGGAGGTGACGGCCACTGCCCACGTCGCCGGTGTCTGGGTCGAGGCCGAGCTCGGGGAGGTCGGGGGCAAGGACGGCGCCCACGCCCCCGGTGCCCGGACCGACCCCGACGAGGCCCGGGCCTTCGTGGCCGCCACCGGTGTCGACGCCCTGGCCGTGGCCGTCGGCAGCTCCCACGCCATGGCCACCCGCGACGCCGTCCTCGACCTCGACCTGGTCGCCCGCCTCAGAGACGCGGTCGACGTGCCTCTCGTCCTGCACGGCTCGTCCGGCGTGCCCGACGACGTGCTGCGGGCGGCGGTGGCGGCCGGCATCGTCAAGGTCAACATCGGCACCCAGCTCAACCGGGTCTTCACCGGTGGGGTGCGCGCCGCCCTCGCCGCCCGGCCCGACGTGGTCGACCCCCGCCGGTACCTCGACGCCGGCCGGGCCGCCCTGGCCGATGAAACCGCCCGCCTGCTCGAGGTCATCGGTGCCGTCCCGGCCGCCGCCCTGCCCGCCTGACCGGCTGGCCCGCTCACCGGCCGTGATCCTCACCGTCACCCCCAACCCGGCGTGGGACGTCACCTACCGGGCCGACCGGTTGGTGGCCGGCCAGTCGCACCGGGTCCGGGTCGAGGGCCAGCGGGCCGGCGGCAAGGGCATCAACGTGGCCCGCATCCTGGCCGGCCGGGGAGTGCCCGCCGTCGCCCTCGCTCCGGCCGGCGGGCGGACCGGGGAGCAGCTCGCCGCCGACCTCGACGCCGGCCGCGTCCCCCAGGCCCTGGTGCGGATCGCCGGGACGACCCGCACGACGGTGGCCGTGGTCGCACCCGATGGCAACGGTCGGCTCGACGCCACCCTCTTCAACGAGGAGGGCCCGACCCTCACCGACGCGGAGTGGCATGCCCTGCTGGACGAGGTCGACCGGTTGCTCCCGTCGGCGTCCGTGCTCGTCTGCGCCGGCAGCCTCCCGCCCGGCCTGCCCCCGTCGGCCCCGGCCGAGCTCGTCTCCCTGGCGGCGGCCGCCGGCCGTCCCGCGGTCGTCGACGTGGGCGGGGAGCCGCTGCTCCTTGCCGCGGCCGCCGGGGCGGCCGTCGTCAAGCCCAACGCGGCCGAGCTGGCCGCTGCCCTGGGATCACCATCACCGCCGCGGGAGGGAGCCGAGGCGCTCCGGCGGGTCGGGGCCGATGCCGCCGTGGTCAGCGCAGGCGAGGCCGGGTTAGTGGCGGCCACGCCTGACGGGGTCTGGGCGGCCCGCCCGGTGGCGCCCATCGCCGGCAACCCGACCGGCGCCGGTGACGCCGTGGTCGCCGCGCTGGCCCACGGGCTGGAGGCCGGCCTGTCCTGGCCGGCCCGGCTGGAGCTGGCCGGGGCGTGGGCCGCGGCCGCGGTGGCCTCCAACGTGGCCGGTGACCTGGACGAGGCGACCCTGGACTCGGCCGCCGCCGCCGTCCGCCTGGAGCGGCTCGGCGACTGACTACCGCCTCCCAGCGGGCGGCAGGAGCTGGTTGACGAAAGCCGGCGCCTCGTCGGGACGGAACGGGTCGGCCGTCATGAGCCGGCGGTAGAAGAGCACCCCGAGGAGGGTCGCCGCGGTCTGGTCGGGATCCACGTGGCGGTCGAAGTCGCCGGCCTCGACGCCGGCGGCGATGACGGCGGCCAGCTCTCCCCGGCGGATGGCCGAGTAGCGGTGGTGGAAGTCGGCCAGCCGCCCGTCCCGCTCCGCCCCCTCGATGAGGGCCGGGATGCACCGGGAGAACAGCGAATCGGCGATGACCCCGGCCACGTGGGCCAGGAGCCCCGACACCTGCTGGCGGGCGGGCACGCCGCTCAGGTCGGGGACCATCTCCTGGTGGGCGTGCTCGAAGGCGTCGGCGATGAGCTCGACCTTGTCGGTCCAATGGCGGTAGATGGTCGCCTTGCCCACCCCGGCCCGCCGGGCCACCCCCTCGATGGTGAGCGCCCCGTAGCCCACCTCGGCCAGCTCGCCCACCACCGCCTGGCGCACGGTCACCCGGGTCCGCTCGATCCGGGGATCCTCCACCACTATGATACGCTACCGTTTCACAGTTGCGGGGAGGGGGACCTCATGGCTTCGGTGAGCATCCGGTACATCGTCGACGACGTCGACGAGGCCATCGCCTTCTACACGGGGGCACTGGGCTTCACGGAGGTGATGCACCCGGCCCCGGCGTTCGCCATGCTGCAGCGGGGAGACCTCCGCCTCGTGCTCTCGGCGCCTGGCGGCGGACCCGGCGGCGGGCAGGCCCTGCCCGACGGGACCCTGCCCACGCCGGGCGGGTGGAATCGCTTCGCCCTCGAGGTCGACGACCTCCAGGCCTTTGTCGCCCGGTTGCGGGCCGCCGGCGTGGCATTCCGTGGCGACATCGTCCACGGCGTCGGCGGCCACCAGGTCATCGTGGAGGACCCGTCCGGCAACCCGGTCGAGCTCTTCCAGCCGACCATCGAGGAAGCCCGGCTCAAGCCCGGGGCCTGAGCGGTCCCCGAGCCGTCTCTGCGCACGGCGGTGGTGACCGCGGGCACAATGCTCCCGTGACTCTCTCCGACCTGACCCTGCAGGAGTGTCTCGAGTACCGCCCGGAGCTTCCGGAGCCGGACGACTTCGACACCTTCTGGTCCGCCACCCTGGCCGAGGCGACCAAGGCCGCCGCCGCTCCCGAGCTGCGACCGGTCGACACCGGGCTGCGACAGGTCGACACCTTCGACGTGACCTTCTCCGGGTTCGCCGGCGAGCCGGTCCACGGCTGGCTGCACCTGCCGGCCGGCGCCACCGGCCCGCTGCCCGGCGTGGTCGAGTACCTGGGCTACAGCGGCGGCCGGGGCCTGGCCCACGAGCGGACGATGTGGGCCGTCGCCGGCTACGCCCACCTGGTGATGGACAGCCGGGGCCAGGGCTGGACCACTGTGGGCGGCACCCCGGACCACGCCGACGACGTCCCCGGCGGCCCCCCGGGCGTGCTCACCCGGGGTGTGCAATCACCGGAGACGTACTACTACCGGCGGATGTTCACTGACGCGGTCCGCTGCGCTGAGACCCTGCGCGACCACCCGGCCATCGACCCCGAGCGGGTGTTCGTGGCCGGCGGCAGCCAGGGCGGCGGGCTCTCCCTGGCCGCGGCCGGGCTGGTGCCGTGGCTGGCCGGGGCCATGCCCGACGTGCCCTTTCTGTGCCACTACCGCCGGGCGGCCGAGATCGCCGACAACGGCCCCTACCCCGAGATCACCGCCTACCTGCACACCTACCGGGACCAGGTGGAGACCGTCTTTCGCACCCTCTCCTACTTCGACGGGGCCATCCTGGCCAAGCGGGCGGCGGCGCCCGCTCTCTTCAGCATCGCCATGATGGACCGGATCTGCCCGCCCTCCACCTGCTTCGCCGCCTACCACAACTACGCCGGCGACAAGGATCTCCGGGTCTACGAGTTCAACGACCACGAGGGCGGCGGGCCCTACCAGCAGGTCGAGCAGCTCCGCTGGGCGGCTGCCCGGGCCGGTCTGGCCGGCTGAGCAGGGGTCAATCCCCCCGGCCGGTGCCCGGTCTCGGGCGGCCCGGGGGCCGACCCGGCGGTCGGTCCCGCCGGGTCGGTTCTCGTCGCTTCGCGTCCGGCGCTCCGCCCTCACCTCGGGCGTCGGCCACTTGAGCCACCTTTCCCCGTAAACCTTTTCACAACTAGCGTCCGTGCCCATGGCAACCGCAACCATCGAGCCGCGAGCCCTCGGCCGCACCGGAGAGACCGTCAGCTTCATCGGGCTGGGCGCACTCGAGATCGGCCGCGACTGGGGGCTCGGCGGCGAGGCCGACCGCCGGCGCTGCGATGAGCCGACCGCCATCGCCGTGGTCAACCGGGCCCTCGAGCTCGGCATCACCTGCATCGACACGGCCCGGGCCTACCACCGCAGCGAGGAGCGCATCGGGCTGGCGCTGGAGGGCAAGCGGCACGGGGTGTTCCTCGCCACCAAGTGCGGCGAGCACAGCAACGAGCCCGACACCTACTACGACTTCAGCCGGGAGGGCATCCGCCGCTCGATCGACGAGAGCCTCTCCCTGTTGCGGACCGAGAAGATCGACCTCCTGCAGATCCACTGGGGCCCGGCGCAGCACGAGCCGCAGCTGTGGGCCGAGACCGTTCCCGAGATGCAGGCCGCCCGTGACGCCGGCAAGGTCCGGTTCATCGGGGCTTCGTGCCCGACCAACAAGATCGGCCAGTGCGTGGACGCCGGCGTGTTCGACGTCCTGCAGGTCAGCTACCACCTGCTCTCCCGGGAAGCCGAGCCGGGCATCGAGCAGGCGGCCGCCGCCGGGCTCGGCATCCTCGTGCGGGACGGGCTCGGCGCCGGCCGGCTCACCCCGCGCGTGCGGCTGGCTCTCGACGGCGATCCCGCCGTCGCCGCCCGGGTCCGGCCCCTGCTCGACCTGCTCGGGGCGGCCGAGATCGGCGACGAGGCGGCCGCGGCCAAACTGCCGGCGCTGGCGCTGGCCTTCCTGCGCCGCAACCCGGCGGTTGGTTCGGTGCTGGTCGGCACCAAGTCGCCCGTTCACCTGGCCGAGGACGTCGACGCCCTGGCCGAGACCGTCGACCCCGGGCTGGTCGACGAGGCGGTGGCGCTCACCGCCTGATGAGGGTTGTCGTGGCCGGTACGGTGGCGGCGGGATGGATCCGATCACCGGGCAGCCAGGTGAGCTGATCGAGCGGCTGGTCGACACCCTCGACCAGCCCGGCCCCCAGCTCCGGGCCGTCGCTACCACCCTGCTCATCAAGGCCGTCGACGTCCCCGACGAGATGGCCCTGATGGAAACCATGGTCGCCTCGGACGCGGCAGCCGAGATGATCGACCCGGCCGAGGCGGCCACCGCCCACCTGCGCCTGCGCAGCCGGCTCATCGCCCGGCTGACCGAGCTGGCCTCGACCCACGGCGAGGCCACCGTGGTGCGGGCCATGCGCGACCACCTCGAGACCCAGACCCAGCGCTGGGCCAGCCGGGCCGTCGACGACGTCGACAACCGCCGGCGGGCCGAGCGCTTCCTCGCCTGGGCGGAACGACCCGAGCAGCTGGAAGCGGCCCAACGACGGGGACTGTTCGCCGGGATGGACGCGGCCGAGCTGCGCCGGCTGGCTGAGACGCGCGTCGGGGCGCCGGTGACGCCCGAAGTGGCGTTGGAGCTGTGGTCCTCGGTGGATCAGTGGTTGGCCGGGCTGGACGAGGCGGTCGGGGAGGGGGCCGTCGGGGCGTGGGAGCGGGCCGGCGGCCAGGCCGGGGGTCGCTGAGCCCGGGCCGGCCGGCCGCTGAGTCGTCGTGCCGGGGCGGGCCGGCCGCTGAGCCACCCGGACCGCGCAGGAGCGGGCTCGATGTGTGGGGTGTGCCCGCTGGTGGCATCGAGCGCGCAGGCAACCCGCCGGCGCCGGTACCGGGCTGGACACAACCGCGCAGGCGCAGGTTGCCGCCGCCGGCCCCGGCCATCGGCGATCTGAGCGCCGAGGCGCGGGCCGGCCCGGGCGGTGAGCTGGCCGGACCCTGCGGGGCGGGGCTCGATGTGTGGGCAGTGCCCGCCGGTGGCGTCGAGCGCGCAGGCAACCCGCCGGCGCCGGCCCCGCGCTGGACACCACCGCGCAGGCGCACGGACTGCGGCCGGCGGTCAGCCTCGGACCGCGTACTCCTCCACGGCGGCGGGCTCGAGCTCGACGCCGAGGCCCGGGCGGTCGGGCACCTGCAGCTCGCCGTCCTCAAATTGCAGCCGGCTGTCCGGCGTGAGCAGCAGCTCGAAGTTGTAGATGTCCTTTTCGAGGGCGAAGTGTTCGACCGGCATGGCGTTGGTGACGGCGGCCACCAGGTGCACGTGAAGGTTGGCGTGCCAGTGGGGCGCCACCGACAGCCGGGCCGTCTCGGCCGCCCTGGCCACCCGCATCCACTCGGTCACCCCGCCGAGGACGCCGGCGTCGGGCTGGAGGATGATGTCGGCCGCCGGGTCGGCCAGATCCCGGAACTCCCACCGGGTCTGGGCGATCTCCCCGGTGGCGATGGGCGTGTCCACCCGGGCGGCCAGGGCCACGTGGCCACTCAAATCGTCGGCGACCAGCGGTTCTTCCATCCACCACAGGCCGGCGTCGCCGGCGGCCCGCTCGAACGCCTTGGTGGCCCGGGCCGCCTCGTGGATGCTTCGGTAGGCGTTGTTGGCGTCGAGGGCCAGGCGGCCGTCGCCGCCGATGGCCTCGATGGCGGCCGCCACCCTGATGGCGTCCTCCTCGACCGGCAGCCCGCCGACCTTGATCTTGTGGTCGTGAAAACCGAGCTGCTTGTTCAGCTTGATCTCGGCGGCCACGGCGTCGGCCCAGCCCCCCTCGGACGGCCGGTAGTAGCCGCCCGACGCGTACGCCGGGACCCGGCGCACCCCGCCGCCGAGGACCTCCGCCAGCGGCAGGTCGGCGCGCTTGGCCAGCAGGTCCCACAGGGCGATGTCAATCGCCGAAAGGGCCCGGAGCACCGCACCTCGCCGGCCGACGAGCAGGGCCTCCTGGTACAGGCGCTCCCAGGCGCCGACGATCCCGTCGTCGAGGCGGTCACCGAGGGCCGGCGCCAGCAGTTCGTCGACGATGTGGGCGAGCAGGGCCCCGCCGGAGGTCCCGGCGTAGGAATAGCCGATCCCGACGTG
>Ga0070737_10004905_pt1 | contig 13082 bp, 10 predicted proteins | sample Coa_R1_10_FD_66438 | JGI IMG/M metagenome (GOLD analysis project Ga0070737, IMG submission 66438) | Surface soil microbial communities from Centralia Pennsylvania, which are recovering from an underground coalmine fire - Coalmine... | ecosystem: Environmental > Terrestrial > Soil > Unclassified... | reverse complement strand
AAGGCTTCCATGCAGCTGACCTTGGCCGCGTGCGATACGTTTTCGAGCACAGTCGCCTCCAGCATGCTGCCCTTGCGCTTGCCGCCGCACAGCACTTTGGCGCCAGCGGATTTCGCTTCGACGATCCAGCCTTCGAGGCGTTTCGCCGCGGCTTTGTCGATCATCGGGCCAAGGAATGTTTCGGGATCCTTGGGATCGCCGGCCTTCAATTTCTTCGTGGCGGCGACGAAGCGCTTTTTCACTTCGTCATACAGCGACGCGTGGACGAGGATGCGCTGCACGCCGATGCAACTCTGACCCGACTGGTAGAAGCTCCCGGAGACCAATCGGGAAATCACGAAGTCCAGGCGTGGCCGCTGGTCGGCATCCACGATGCACGCGGCGTTTCCTCCAAGTTCCAGCACCACCTTCTTTTTGCCGGCACGCGCCTTCAGTTCCCAGCCGATCTGGCCACCGGTGAACGACAGGAGCTTCAGTCGCTCGTCCACGACGAACGGGTCGGCGTCTTCGATGCGGCAGGGCAAGATCGAAAATGCGCCTTCGGGAAGATCCGTTTCGGCCAGCACTTCGCCTATGATCAGCGCGCCGATCGGCGTGCGTTCGGAAGGCTTGAGGACGAACGGACAACCCGCCGCGATTGCGGGCGCGACCTTGTGCGCGACCAGGTTCAACGGGAAATTGAATGGCGTGATGAACGAGCACGGCCCGAGCGGCACGCGTTTGACGAAGCCGCGATAGCCCTTCGTGCGCTCGGAAATTTCGAGGTTCACGATCTCGCCGTCGATGCGCGTGGATTCGTCGGCGGCGATCCGGAAGGTGTCGATCAGGCGTTCGGCCTCGCCTTGCGAGTCCTTGATCGGTTTGCCGGCCTCGATGCACAACGCGTAGGCAAGATCGTCCTTGCGCTTGCACATGTGTTCGACGCAGTGCTCCAGCACCGCGCGGCGCTGGTAGGGCTTCAGTGCCGCCATGGGCGCTGCTGCCTTCGCAGCGGCGGCGATTGCCCGTTCGATTGTTCTGGCATCGGCGAGCGCTGCGCGCGTCGCGATTTCGCCGGAATACTTGTCCAGCACGGCAAGATCGGTATTGGCCTGGACCGGCTTGTTGGCGAGATAGTACGGATAGCGACTTTTCAGTTTGCCAGGCATGTTTGTTGTCCAATGGCGCGATCCGCCGACCCTAGGCCGGCGCACGTCAAGGTCGCGTATCGGGGCCATCGACCCTGAGCGCGAGTTCGCCGTCGGCCAGCCTGGCGCGTACCTGTGAACCCGGCGCAATGCCCTGCGCCGAGCGCAGCACCGCGCCGGCTTCGTCGAACAGGATCGCGTAACCGCGCTTCAGTACCTCGAGTGGGCTGACCGCGTGCAGCGCGCGTGCGAGTTCGGCCAGGCGTTGACGCCGCCTTGCGTCGTCGTGGTGCCACGTGGACATCAGGCGCCGGTGCAGCTCCGCTTTCCGTCCCGCAAGTTGTTCCAGTTGCGCGCTCGGGTGTCGCGACAACAAGCGTATCCGGAGTTGTGCCACCTGCACCGCAGCCCGTTCCTGCCGCAATGCGAGGACGCGCAACAGCCGCTGCCGCTGCGCCTGCATCCGCTCGCGACAGTGGGCGAGGCGTTGTTGCGGGCGCTGGGTATTGAGCCTGTTGACGGCATGATCCAGCCGCTGTACCGAGTTTTGCATGCGGCGATGCCACGCGTGCCGCATGCGTGCCTCGATCTGCGTCAGCACGCGTGCCAGTCCATCGCCGTCGGGCAGGATCAATTCCGCGGCGGCGGAAGGCGTCGGTGCGCGCAGGTCGGCCACGAAATCGCTGATCGAGAAGTCGATTTCGTGCCCGACCGCCGAAACGACGGGAATGGGGCTGGCCATGATTGCACGCGCGACGCCTTCGTCATTGAACGCCGCCAGGTCTTCCAGCGAACCGCCGCCGCGGGTCACCAGCAGGATGTCGTAGCGATTGGAACGGGCCGCCCTGCGCAACATGGCGGCGATCTGCAACGGTGCTTCGGGCCCCTGCACCAGCACGGGCAACACCTCGATCCCGGTCAGCGCGAAGCGCCGCCGTGCCACCGACAGCACGTCGCGGACCGCGGCGCCGGTGGCCGACGTGATGACGCCGATGCGGCGCGGGAAAGCGGGCAACGCGCGCTTGCGCTCCGGTTCGAACAGGCCTTCCGCCTGCAACTTCGCTTTCAGTTCATCGAACGCGCGCCGCAGCGCGCCTTCGCCGGCGTCTTCCATGTGTTCGACGATCAACTGGAAGCTGCCGCGCGGTTCGTAAAGACTGACCCGCGCGCGCGCCAGCACGCGCGCGCCGTTGCCGGGCCGAAACCGGATCCGTGCGTTCTCGCGCGCGAACATCGCGCAGCGAACTTCGGCGGCGGCGTCCTTGAGCGAGAAATACCAGTGCCCCGATCCGGCGCGTACCAGATTGCAGACCTCGCCCTCGATCCAGATCATCGGCAGCGCGCCCTCGATCAGGTCGCGCACCAGGCGGTTGAGCGCGGACGGTGTCAGCACTTTGCGCCGATCCGGGGCGTCGCGTTCAGTGACCATCGTCGGGCGGCGTGGAAAGGGGAGAATCGCCAGTTTCGCACGCTTGTTGCTTGGCGGTTTGCCGCCGGTGTCGGCGCATGCGCCCCCAGCGCACGACCAGGCTCACCGCGATCCACAGCGCGAGGGCGGCGAGAGGCCATGCCAGTACCTTTGGCCACCACGCGCCGATCCCCGCAATGACGAACAGCAGGATCGCGCCGCCCCAGAGCGGGCGGGTTTCGGCGTCACTCAGGACCCGGCGGTTGCGCAGCGCGGCACCCAGCGTGGTCGCCATCCGCATCGCACCGACCGCGCTGCGCCCGGCGCTGCCGTGCCCGTGCAGGCCGTGGCGTGGCGGCGGCGTGGCTGGACGCGCGCGATGGCGGGACAGCACGATTTCGGTGGCGTTTTCCAGATCGTGTTCGTACTGCTCGGCCAATTGCCGCACGAATGCCGAGTTTTCGATCGCGACGTCGATTTCGCAGTTGCCGAGCCAGCTCGCGATGTTGAGATTGGTGGAACCGACGCGCGCCCAGCGATCGTCGGCGACCGCGGTCTTCGCGTGCAGCATCGAGCCCTTCCATTCGTAGACGCGGATACCGGCTTCCAGCAGCGCGCGATAACCCGTGCGTGACAGCGCGGCCACCGCGGGCACATCGGAAGCCCCCGGCACCAGCAGGCGCACGTCGACGCCGTCCTGTGCGGCGTTGGTCAATGCGCTCAGGTACGGCGCGACGCCGATGAAATAGGCGTCGGTCAGCCACAGCCGCTGGTGCGCCAGGGCCGCGACGAGTTGATCGATTCGATAGGTTCCGCTGCTCGAAGGTTGGGTTGCAATCACGCGCAGCGCAACATCACCGGCAGGCGCGAGTGCGGCGTCGGGCACGGAGCCCGCGTCCAGCGGGGTACCCAACGTTGCCCAGGTTTCGGCGAACGCGTGTTCGAGGTCGGCGACGGCCGGACCACGGACCGCGATGCCGGTATCCCGCCATGGATCCTTGCCACGGGCGGGGTCGCCCAGCCACTTTGCGCTGACGCACACACCGGATACGAACCCGATGTTCGCATCCACCGTCAGCAACTTGCGATGGTCGCGGTTGATCCAGCCGAACGGGCTCAAGGGATCGAAAGGGTTGAACGTGCGTACTTCGCCGCCAGCGTTGCGCAAGGGCTGCCAGAAGCGCGAGCGGGATTGGCCGAGGCATCCCAGCCAGTCGTGCAGCACGCACACACGCACGCCGGCGCGGGCGCGCTCGGCCATGGCCGAGACGAACCCCCGGCCCACCTCGTCATCCCGGAAAATGTAATTTCCGAACAATATGTTGCGCCGCGCGCTTGCGATGGCTTCGAGCCATGCATCGAAATTCTCGCGCGCATCGATCAACAGTTCTACGTTATTGCCGGTCGACAACGCCGCACCTGCGGCACGCGTCAAGGCCTGTTCGGCGAGCATCCGGAAGCCAGGATGGCGGTGCTGGCGCGGGTCGTGCATGCGGGTTTCCATTGAGGCCCATGTTCGACCAGCGATCGCTCCGGTTCAAGCTAGAATGAGCGGTTTCTGCGTAGGCGCTGGGCCGGGGTCTGAGAGGGGGAACACGTCGGGATGGATGCGTACCAACGCCTGATCGAGGACCTGCCCGCGCGCCTGCCGCCCGGACGTTCCCAGCGCACCAGCGAGAAGGCGATCCGCGAAGCCGCCACCGGCCTGCGCCTGGCCAATCCGGCAGAGGCTCTTGGCGAGGTCGAAGACCTTCTTGACCAGATGCAGGCGACCACCTGGAGCGGCGGCGAAAGGGTCGCCGCGCTCGCGCACCTGAGGGGGCCGGTGGAAAGCCTCTGCCATGGCATCGAACAGCGCCTGAGCGCCGAATCCCACCCGTTGCCGCAGGCGAGTTCCGAACGTGCTGCGGCGGCCCAACGCCTCGAATGGAAACTGGCCTGCAATGACATCCTGGGCGTGCATGAATTGTGCGCGCCAACGGGCAAGTTGCCGAAGTTCAAGAGCAAGCTGGTGGCAAGTGCGATCGTGAGCGGACTGGTGCATGCCAACCAGGCCTTGATCTGGGCGTACCGGCAGTATCAGGCACCTCCGGCGGGCGTCTGGCGGCTCATGCATGCCTTGTACGCGTTTGCGGGCGAACTCGGCGTCGCAGACCAGATTGCCGCAGATCCGCTTTCCGACGGCGGCCCCCTTTCGGCCCGAACCGCCTATGCGCGGGCGCTGTTGCTGGCGATGAGCAATCCCTGTCGCTTTTCCGCCCGCGAATTGCAGGACGCCTGGGCGATCATCCAATGCGTGGCGCCCCAATGCGGATTGGGACCTGCGGGTTCGCAGGGCGTGAGCGTCGACACCGATGCCGATGCCGGCCCTGGGTACATCGCCGAAGACTCCATTGCCGAAAACGCCAGCATGCTGGCCGTGGACGTGCGGCCGGTGGCGCGGATTTTCGACGAGCGTGCTGCGCTGCTGCCCGAAGGCGCCGAGATCGTGGATCTGCCGTGGCCTGGTGGCGGCGTCTTCAGCACCCGCGTCGCATTCCTGCGTCGCCTCCGCGCAGGTTGGGCCATGGCCGAGCGCGGGCATGCGCGGCTTTCGGCGTCGCACGTCCTCGACCTCGTGGTCGGCATGCACGCGCTGCACTATGCCCTGGCCGGCAACATCGACTTTGCGACCTTCATACGCCAGATCCACGGCGAGGCGATCACCATCGGCCGGCACGAATTCGCGACGGCATGGCTCGCGGCCAGCGACGTGGCTCGGCCGCACACCTACCGCGCCGAAGTGCTCGATCAGAGCGAAGGGGGATATCGCTTGCGCCTGCAGGGCTCCGACGGCGTGCGGCTCCGGGTCGGCGAGGTGATCGGCCTCGCGCCTGTAGCCGATCCGTCTGAAGAGCGGGACTGGATGGTCGGTGTGATCCGCTGGCTGCGACTGGAAGGCGAGCGTCAGTTGCTTGGAGTGGAACTGTTGCACCGCACCGCGCGCGCGGCGGGATTGCGCCCGGTCACGAGCGAAGGCGAGACCCTGGTTCCGCAGCGTGCAGTGGAACTGCCGGGCCGGAATGGGCAGGATGGCCTGTCGTTGCTGATGAGCCACCACCTCGCGCCCAACGTCAACGCGGCTGAAGTCGTCCTCCCGGCGCTGGCGTCCGATTGGAGCACGAACGCCGCGATCGGCATCTGGCGCTGCGATGGCGCGGACGCGATCGGCAGTACGTGTGTCCGGGTTACCCTTGTTCGCGACGAACCCGTCGAAGTCGACGAACCGGAGACCGTGGCGTGACCCTCGAAATGCGCGATGAGTGCGAGCGCTGCAGCGTGTCCTTGGGTCCCCGCGACGTGGCGTGGATCTGCGTGTACGAATGCACGTTCTGCACGGATTGCGCGGAGTCGCTGCAATACGTTTGTCCGAATTGCGGTGGCGAGCTGGTCAGGCGTCCGCGGCCCGCGCCGGGGGACGCGTGAGCGCGGCCGCCGGGTTCATCGTCGCGATCCCCGCGCGCTTCGGCTCGACCCGCCTGCCGGGCAAGCCGCTGCGCCTGCTTGGAGGCGAGCCATTGATCGCCCATGTCGCGCGCCGCGCGCGTGCGGCGGGGGCGCGGCAGGTGATCGTCGCGACCGATGACGTCAGGGTCGCCGAAGCTGCAGCCGCCGGCGGCATCCAGGCGTGCATGACGCGTGCCGATCACGCCAGCGGCAGCGATCGTCTCGCCGAATGCGCCGCCAAGCTCGGCTGGGCGGACGACACCGTGGTGGTGAATCTCCAGGGCGATGAACCGTTCGCGCCGGCCGCCGGCGTGCGCGCGGTCGCTGATGCGCTGATTGGAGAGGATGCCGAGATGGCGACGCTCGCGGCGCCGATCGACTCCGCCGAGTTGTGGTTCGATCCCAATTGCGTGAAGGTCGTGCGCGATCTGCGCGGCCGCGCGCTGTATTTTTCGCGTGCCCCGGTTCCGTGGGCGCGCGATGCGCTTGTGCAGGACCGCACGGTCGTGCCGCGGGGCGTCGAAGTGCTGCGGCACATCGGCATTTACGCGTATCGCGCGGGATTCCTGAAGGCGTTCGCAGCCCTCGCGGCGACGCCGCTGGAGCGCGCCGAAGCGCTCGAACAACTGCGCGCGCTCGAACACGGCCATGCGATCGTGGTGCGGAACACGCCGGAAGCGTTTCCACCGGGTGTGGATACCGAGGCAGACCTCGCACGGGCCGAGCGCACGCTCGCGGCAATGGGGCAACACGCATGATCCTGCCACCGCCTGGCATATTGTTCGTGTGCCTCGGCAACATCTGCCGTTCGCCGACGGCCGAATACGTGGCGCGCGCCGAGTTCGACAAGCTCGGGTTGCGCGTGCCCGTTGCCTCGCGCGGGTTGGGCGACTGGCACGTAGGCCAGGGCGCCGATCCCCGCGCCGTCGCGGTTGCGCGTGAAGCCGGTTATGACCTGTCGCCGCACAGGGCGCGTCAGTTCAACGAAGATGACTTCAATCGCTTCACGATGGTGCTTGCCGTGGATCGCGCGACGCTTGCCGAGTTGCGCCGCCGCGTATCCGGTGACATTCCTCCGCCGCAGCGCTTTCTCGTGGCGGCGGGGCTTGCGTCGCCAGAGCTCGGGGACGCCGGCGATGTGCCTGATCCGTATACCGGGAGCACCGACGATTTTCGCGAAGTATTGACGTTGATCCGGCGCGGCGTCGATGCCCTGGCGTTGCGCCTGTCGGGCCGGACCACCGATGGGGACAATCCGCATGCTTCCCGGTGACATCCCGTTCCAGCCGGAACGTGCGGGCTATCGCGATGCCGCTCCGGAGCTCCCCGATGCGCTGCACTGGGTGAATTGCCGCGAGCGGTTGCAGCTGTCCGAGCTTCGCGGCAGTCTCGTGATCCTGGTCTTCTGGAACGCGACCAGTGCCAGCAGCGTGAACCTGCTGCAGGAGTTGCGCCAGCTCGAAAAGAAGAATCCCGGCGCATTCGCGCTGGTCGGCGTGCATACGCCTCGCTACAGTTCGCAGCAGGCGGATGCGGCGGTGCTGAAAGCATTGCGCCGCTGCCGCTTCCGCGCGCCGGTTGCCAATGATCGTGACTGGCTGGCGTGGAAGCTGTATTCGATTCCGGCATGGCCGACGACGCTTCTGATCGATTCCAATGGGGGGCTTGCGGCGCGTTTCGTGGGCGAAGGCCGGGCAGAGGAAATCGAAGAAGCCTTGACGCAGTTGCAGGAGGATTTGCCGCCCCCGCACCTGCGCCCCGCGCCCGACTTGCTGGAGAACGCGCGTGGCGGGACCGGCAGCGCGTTGGCGTTTCCCGCGCATGCACTGGCCACCGATTCGCGCTTGTTCGTCAGCGACACCGGACACCACCGGATTCTCGAATGCAGCCACGATGGCCGGGTCCTGCGGCAATTCGGGTCGGGTACGCCCGGCAACTGGGACGGGCAGTCGGCGGCGTGCGGATTCCAGTCGCCGCAGGGTCTCGCGATGGACCGGACCGCACTTTATGTCGCGGATACCGGCAACCACTGCGTGCGCAGGATCCGGATCGATACGGGCGAAGTGGATACCGTGCTCGGAGCGGGCCGGCCCGCCTACGGCAGCATTGAAACCCAAGGGTCGGGGTTGCGCACGGCGATCAACTCGCCGCATGCGGTCGCGGTCGACGGGGAGGTGCTGTACGTCGCCGCCGCCGGCCAGAACCAGATCGTGCGCGTCGATTTGCGCGCCCAGCACGTCACGATACTTGCCGGCGACGGACGCAGCGATGTGCGCGACGGCATCGGCGGCCAGGCATCGCTGGCCCAGCCGGGCGCACTGGCGCTGATGCCGGGCCAACTGCTGGTGGCCGATTCCGGCGGCAATGCGATCCGCCGCCTGCGCTTCGCCGATTTGGCGTTGACCACGCTTGCTGGCTCGTCTCCATGGGAACCCGGCCGGCTGGATGGCACGGGTCAAATGGCCCGGCTTGCGTATCCTTGCGGGTTGGCTGTCGCGGAAAACCGCGTGTACGTCGCGGACACCTGCAATGATCGCCTGTGCGTGCTGGATCCCTACAGCGGCGCACTGGCGACATTGCGGCTCGACCAGCCGCTGCACGAACCCCAGGGACTTTCATTCGCCGCGGGCGCGCTGTGGATAGCCGATCGCAACGAACATTCGATCCTGCGCTTCGATCCAGAGAAAGGTACCTGCGAGCGTGTCGAAGTGGACGAGTAGCCCCGGCTGGCGCAGCGACCGCGCCTTCACGCCCGGTACAATAAGACGATGCCTTCCGATGCACCGGCCTTCGACGGCAAGGCCTTCGTCCGCACGCTCACGACTTCGCCCGGCGTTTACCGCATGTTCGGCGCCGACGACGCGCTGCTGTACGTCGGCAAGGCGCGCAATCTCAAGAAGCGCGTCGGCAGCTATTTCCTGAAGCCGCAACTGGAACCGCGCATCGCGTCGATGGTGGCGCAGATCGCGCGCATCGAGGTGACGCTGACGCGCACCGAGGGCGAAGCGCTGCTGCTCGAGGCGCAACTGATCAAGTCGCTGAAGCCGCGCTACAACATCATGTTGCGCGACGACAAGAGCTATCCGTACATCTTCGTCTCCGAGGATCCGTTCCCGCGCATCGTGTTCCACCGCGGCGCCAAGCGCGAAAAGGGCCGCTATTTCGGTCCGTTCCCCAGCGCGCACGCAGTGCGCGAAAGCCTCGCGCTGATGCAGAAGCTGTTCAAGGTCCGGCAATGCGAGAACAGTTATTTCCGCAACCGTTCGCGGCCGTGCCTGCAATACCAGATCGGCCGCTGCACCGCGCCTTGCGTCGACTTCATCGACGTCGCGGAGTACGCCGAGGACGTGCGCCACGCGGTGATGTTCCTGGAGGGGCGCAGCGACGCGGTAGTGAAGGAGCTTGCGGCCGCGATGGACACGGCGAGCACGCGCCAGGATTACGAACGCGCGGCGCGCCTGCGCGACCAGGTCGCCACGCTGCGCAGCCTGCAGGCGCATCATTACGTGCGCGGAGCCAGCGCGGACATGGACGTGTTTGCGTGCCGTGTCGAAGCGGGCGTGGCGTGCGTGTCGGTGCTGTTCTTCCGCAATGGCATCAGCCTGGGTTCGCGCGATCATTTTCCCAAGCTTGCGTTCGACGCGGCGCCGGAAGACGTGCTGGGCCAGTTCCTTGCCCAGTACTACCTGGACCAGCCGGCGCCGGAAGAAGTGCTGTGCGACCGCGAACCCGCGGACGCCAGAGCGCTCGCGGAGGCTTTGTCCGTGCAGCGTGGCCACGAGATTGCGCTGAAGTGGCGTGTGCGCGGCGAGCGCGCGCGTTTCGTGGAGCTTGCCGGCCGCAATGCCGAAGCCGCGCTGCTGACGCGCCTGTCCAGCCGCCAGACCCTGCACACGCGTTTCGAGGCTTTGCGGGAATTGCTGCAGCTCGACGAGGCTCCGCTGCGCCTCGAGTGCTTCGATATCAGCCACACGCTGGGCGAGGAAACGGTCGCTTCGTGCGTCGTGTTCGGACCGGAAGGGCCGTTGAAAAGCCATTACCGGCGTTTCAACATCCGCGGCGTCACCGGCGGCGACGACTACGCCGCAATGCGGCAGGCGCTGGAACGCCGGTTCAAGCCATTGACACGGGGCGAAGGCGAGGCACCGGACGTGTTGCTGATCGATGGCGGCAAGGGCCAGGTCGGGCAGGCACTTGCCGTGTTGCGCGAACTCGGCCTCGATGGGATCGAGGTGGTCGGTGTGGCGAAGGGACCCTCGCGACGCGAAGGCGAGGAAACGCTGGTGCTTGGCGACACCGGGCGCGAGTTCGAACCCGGGCCGGAATCTCCCGCGCTGCATTTGATCGACGCAGTGCGCGACGAGGCGCATCGTTTCGCGATCACGGGACATCGCAAGCGCCGCGAGAAGGCGCGCGAGCGCGGCGTCCTGGAAGACGTCCCCGGTATCGGCGCGGCAAGGCGGTCGGCGCTCCTCAAGACGTTCGGCGGGCACGCGGGCGTCGTGAGCGCCGGCGTGGAGGAACTGTGCCGGGTGCGCGGCATCAATCGCGAACTCGCCGAACGCATCCACGCGTTCCTGCACGGGTGAAGCGTGCGATCTTGCATTGTTGCTGCACATGAAAAACCGTAGGGCGGGTCTTGACCCGCCTTGATGCACGTTAAATCCACCGTCGAGCTTCTGGCTGGTTAAAACCCGCCCTACGTTCGACGCGCCTGAAGGTTGCGCGCGCGTATGCGACACTGGCGCGGTTCGTTGGGAGCAAAATCGCTTGCGCATCAATCTGCCAACCTGGCTGACCCTGTTTCGCGTCGTGCTGCTGCCGGTCATGGTGGTGGTTTTCTATTCCCACGATGCCGTCCCCGCGGTGCCTCTGCGCGCCGCGAACATCGCAGCGGTGGTCGTGTTCGCGCTCGCCTCGGTGACCGATTGGCTGGATGGCTGGATCGCGCGACGCTGGCACATGGAATCCGCGTTCGGCGCATTTCTGGACCCGGTCGCCGACAAGCTGATGATGGGCGTGGCGCTGTTCCTGCTGGTGCAGAGCCATCCCACCGCACTGCTGGCGGTGACCAGCGCGGTGATCGTCGGGCGCGAAATCACGGTGTCGGCGCTGCGCGAATGGATGGCATTCGTCGGAGAACGCGCGCGGGTCAAGGTGCAATGGATCGGCAAGTTCAAGACGGTGATGCAGATCGTCGCGATCCTTATCCTGCTGTGGGAGCGCGACAAGGACGCCACCCTGCTGCGGGCGTGGTACGTCGGCGAAGTGCTGCTGGTGATCGCAGCGATCCTGACGATCTGGTCGGGACTGGCTTACATGCGGGCCGCGTGGCCGGTGCTGAAAAGCGGGCGCATGCCGGGTGATGGGGGCTCACCGCAGGCTTGATCGGAATCACGCGCACTCGTATGATTGCCGGCTCGCGCGGGAATAGCTCAGTTGGTAGAGCACGACCTTGCCAAGGTCGGGGTCGCGAGTTCGAGTCTCGTTTCCCGCTCCAGATTTCCTCACGAACCTCGGCCATGCCGAGGTTTTGTTTATCGGACCCGCAGGTTAAGCTCGACAGCCGTGGCAACAAGTGAGACGCATGGCCAGGTGGCAGAGTGGTCATGCAGTGGACTGCAAATCCACGTACGCCGGTTCGATTCCGACCCTGGCCTCCATGCGTTTCGCGCGGTTCGATGAAGGGGTTCGTCTGGGAATTCAGTCGCGCAATGCCGGTTCGTCTGGGAATTCAGTCGCGCAATGCCGCACCGGTTCGATGACTTGCGCCATCCATGGCGCTCGCCACCCGGGCCATCTTCGGCGTTCGTGCGCGCTCCGGCGCGCGCAGTCCGACCCTGGCCTCCATGCGTTTCAAAGACTGGTGTCGTCACGGCCATAACCCGCGTCCGTAGAGCGGCGGTTCGACGAATCCTGCACATCTCCGCAGCCTCCCGAGCTCGCGAATCTGGCGTCGATGAACCCGCCGTGACGGATTGCCGCCGGCGCATAAACGGTCGGCGTAGTATCGGAAGGCGAGTCGCGGCTTGGAAATGCAAGCGTGTCCACGCACGAATCGGGTGGACGCATCCGCAGCCGCAATGGAATGCAGAAAATTGACGGAGCATCATGTTGGCGCGACGCGAACTTGTTGGCGAACTCATGGATGATCCGGTGCTCGCGAGCGCTGCGCATCTTGAAGCGTTGCGAGGATTGCAGCGGATCAATCGGATCAGCTTCACCTCCGCCGCCTTGTGGCCGCGGATCGAACGGATTCTTGCTGCCGATCGCACTGCGAACGCGTCGCTGCTGGACGTCGCCTGCGGCGGAGGTGACGTCGCGATCGCGCTGGCCCGCCGCGCACGACGCCGGGGCTTTGTGCTGCAGACGGAAGGCTGTGATATCAGTGAGACCGCATTGCACCACGCATCAGAGCAGGCGAGGCATGCCGGAGAGCGGGTGAAGTTCTTTCGATTGGACGTGACCGCGGAGCCGCTGCCGCGGCACTACACCTTCATCACTTGCACTCTATTCCTCCATCACCTGGCCGATGCTTTCATTGTTGCCCTGTTGTGTACGCTCGCCAGGTCGTGCGATTACCTGCTGGTCAGCGACCTGATCCGCGGATGGACGGGCTATGCATTGACGTGGATCGGAACGAGGCTGCTGTCGCGCTCGTCGATCGTGCAGGAGGACGGGCTGCGTTCGGTGCGCGCCGCCCTGACGCTGGACGAGGCGCGTGCGCTCGCGACCCAGGCTGGGTTGCGTGGTGCGCGATTCGAGCATCAGTGGCCACAGCGCTTCCTGATGACATGGTCGAGTGCCTCCGGAGGTTTCCATGGCCGCAACTGAACCGCCGCGCGAGTGGGATGTCATCGTGGTGGGCGCCGGTGTAGCCGGTGCAATGAGCGCAACCCATCTCGCACGTGCGGGTTTGCGCGTGCTGCTGGTCGAGAAATCCTCATGGCCTCGCGACAAAGCTTGCGGGGGTTGCCTGAGCGGTGTGGCGCTGCGGATGCTCGCCCGCGCCGGCATTGCGTTGCACGAAGGCAGCATGTTTGCGCGCATGCAGCTGGCGT
>Ga0070737_10004901_pt1 | contig 13087 bp, 11 predicted proteins | sample Coa_R1_10_FD_66438 | JGI IMG/M metagenome (GOLD analysis project Ga0070737, IMG submission 66438) | Surface soil microbial communities from Centralia Pennsylvania, which are recovering from an underground coalmine fire - Coalmine... | ecosystem: Environmental > Terrestrial > Soil > Unclassified... | reverse complement strand
TTCCTGCTCACCGTCGACCCCGAGTACTACAAGAAGTTCATGAGCGTCAACCTCGACGGCGCACTCTGGTGTACCCGTGCGGTGTACAAGAAGATGGCCAAGCGCGGCGGCGGCGCGATCGTCAACCAGTCCTCCACCGCGGCGTGGCTGTACGCGAACTTCTATGGACTGGCCAAGGTCGGCATCAACGGCCTGACCCAACAACTCTCGCGTGAACTGGGTGGTCAGAACATCCGGATCAACGCGATAGCGCCGGGCCCCATCGACACCGAAGCAAACCGGACCACCACCCCCAAAGAGATCGTCGACGACATCGTCAAGGATCTTCCGTTGTCCCGGATGGGAACTCCCGAAGACCTGGTCGGCATGTGCCTGTTCCTGTTGTCCGACGAGGCGTCGTGGATCACCGGCCAGATCTTCAATGTCGACGGCGGACAGATCATCCGGTCATGAGCAATGACGTGAAGCTCGGCTACGTCGGGCTGGGCAACATGGGTGCACCGATGGCCAAGCGGCTGGTCGACTGGCCGGGCGGGGTCACGGTGTTCGACGTGCGCACCGAGGCGATGACGCCGCTGGCCGAGGCCGGCGCCACCCTCGCCGACAGCGTGGCCGACGTCGCGGTCGCCGACGTCATCAGCGTCACCGTGCTCGACGACGCGCAGGTGCGCGAGGTTGTGGGCGCGTTGGCTGCTCACGCGAAACCCGGTACCGTCATCGCGATCCACTCCACGATCAGCGACACCACCGCCGTCGAACTCCCCGACGAGTGGAAACCCCAAGGCATTCACATCGTCGACGCACCTGTCAGTGGGGGCGCGGCTGCTGCCGAGAAAGGTGAACTCGCCACCATGGTCGGCGCCGAGCGGGAGGTCTACGAGAAGATCAAGCCGGCGTTCAAACAGTGGGCGTCGATGGTCATCCATGCCGGCGAGCCGGGCGCCGGTACGCGAATGAAGCTGGCGCGCAACATGTTGACGTTCACCTCGTACGTCGCGGCATGTGAAGCGATGAAGCTGGCCGAGGCGGCGGGCCTTGACCTGCAAGCGTTGGGCAGGGTGGTGCGTCACACCGATGCCCTCACCGGCGGGCCGGGGGCGATCATGGTGCGCGACGACATGAAACCCCTTGACCCGGACCACTTCCTGTACCAGCCATTCCTGCACACCCGCGAGCTGGGCGAGAAGGATCTGAGCCTGGCGCTGGCATTGGGCAAGGCGGTATCGGTGGAATTGCCGCTCGCCGAGCTCGCCAGGCAAAACCTTGCCGCCGGCCTCGGCTTGCCGCGCTCGAACGAATAGGAGAAGCCATGGACGAGTTGCGCCGCAAAGGCTTGGCGAAGATGAACGAGGTCTATGGCTGGGAGATGCCCAACGTCGAGGGCGATGCGTTCTTCGACCTGACAGTCGATCACCTGTTCGGCTCCATCTGGACCCGACCGGGGCTGTCGATGCGGGACAAGCGCATCATGACGCTGACCGCGGTGACCGCGATCGGCAATCGCGACCTGGCCGAGATCCAAATCAACGCCGCGCTTCTCAACGGCGAACTCAGCGAGACCGAACTGAAGGAGATGGCCGTCTTCCTCACCCACTATCTGGGCTTCCCGTTGGGCTCGGCGCTCAACGGCGCCGTCGACGCCGTCGTGGCAAAGCGCAAAAAGGGTGCAGGAGAAGACAAGAAGGCCAACGTCGACGCCGCTTTGAAGATGCACAGCGGTAAGGAGCGGGACTAGCCGGCCACCGCCGAGGCCACCCAGCGACGCAGATAGCGGCGCAGCTCCGCGCCTCGCCGGGGCGGGCGGCCGGGGTCGATGACGAACGACTGGATGATGCGCAACAAGTGCTCACCCAGCTCGCTCAAATCGTCGTCGGTCAAACCTGCTGTGGCCCAATCGACATCGAATCGCCGCAACATCGCGCCGGCGAATTGCAGGGCCACGTCTGATGTCACGTCCGCGGTGAACGCATTGTGGCGGTCGGGAGCAAGCAGCAGGCCGATGTGTTTGTCGTGCGGCAGCCATTCCAGCGCAGTTGCGATGCCTTCGGTCACGGCCTCCACGGGATCGGTGATCCCCGACAGGTGCACCGCCAACCGGTCGAGAAAGCCGGTCGCCGACTCGGTCGCCGCCGCGACCAGCAGGGCGTCGGTGCTGGGGAAGTAGCGGTAGACGGTCTGCCGGGTAACGCCAAGCGCGCGTGCCACGTCAGCGATGCTGATGTCGGCGCCGCGTTCGTCGATGGCCTTGCCGGCCGCGGCGAGGATGCGGGCGACGGCCTCCTCGTCGGATGCCGGGGTTGCGCCGGCCCAGCCGTGGGTGCGCACTAGCCGTGATAGGAGACTTGCAGGTCTTTGATGCCGTTGATCCAGCCGGACCGAAGTCGTTCGGGTTCCGCGAGTTTGGTGATGCTCGGCAGCTGGTCGGCGATCTCGTTGAAGATCAGCTTGATCTCCATGCGGGCCAGGTTGGCGCCGATGCAGTAGTGGGCGCCGTTGCCGCCGAAGCCCAGGTGCGGGTTCGGGTCGCGCAGAATGTTGAAGTCGAACGGCCGGTCGAAGACTTCCTCGTCGAAGTTGGCCGAGCTGTAGAACAGGCCCGCCCGCTGGCCTTCCCGGATCGTCACGCCACCGATCTCGACGTCTTTGCGGGCCGTCCGCTGGAAGCAGTGCACCGGTGTTGCCCAGCGGACGATTTCGTCGACGGCGGTCTCCGGGCGCTCGCGCTTGTAGAGCTCCCACTGGTCGGGATAGTTGGAGAACGCGTTGATGCCGTGCGTCATCGCGTTGCGGGTGGTCTCGTTGCCCGCCACGGCCAAAAGGATGACGAAGAACGCGAATTCGGTTTCGCCCAAAGATTCTCCGTCGATGTCCGCCTGCACCAGCTTGGTGACGATGTCGTCGGCCGGGCAGCGGCGACGCTCTTCGGCCATGGTGTAGGCGTAGCCCATCAATTCGGCATTGGCCGTCGTGGGGTCACTGTCGAAGTCCGGGTCGTCGGTGTTCATGATCGCGTTGGTCCACCCGAACAGCCGCTCACGGTCGGCCTCCGGTACCCCGATCAGGTCGGCGATCGCCAGCAGCGGCAGCCGCATCGCGATGTCGTCGACGAAGTTGCCGGTGTCCTTCTCTGCCGCGGCTCGCACGATGTCGCGGGCGGCCGACGCCAGCTTCTCCTCCAGGGACGCGACGGAGCGCGGTGTGAACAGCCGGGAGACCAGTTTGCGCAGCCGGGTGTGCTCGGGCGGGTCGTGGTTGATCAGCAGCGCCTTGGTGAGTTCCAGCTGCTCGGTGGTCACGCCGTCGGGCAGGCGCATCACAGCGCCCTTGGCGTTGGTGGACCACAGGTCGTTGTCCCGGGAGATCTCTTTGATGTCGCGGTGGCGGCTGATCACCCAGTATCCGCCGTCGTCGAAAATGTTGGAGCCCGGCGGCTGCTCGTTCCACCAGACTGGCGCGGTCCTGCGCAGCTGAGCGAACTCCGCCACGGGCATTCCGCGTTTGAGCAGGTCGGGGTCGGTGAAGTCGAAGCCCGCTCCGAACGGACAGGCACGCTCGGTTGTCGTCATGTGTCGCAGCCTCCCTGAGTGATCTGACACACACCTCAGTGTCTAGACCATACACCGAGCTGTCAAGTGTATGGCCGTGGGAGGCGCTATAGGCTCAGGCACGTGCGCGTCCTGGTGATCGGTTCCGGTGCCCGTGAACATGCGCTGCTGTTAGCGCTGGCCAAGGACCCGCAGGTCGATGCACTGGCCATCGCGCCGGGCAACGCCGGCACCCCGGCAGTGGCCGACCAGCATCAGGTGGACATCACGTCGGGGGACGAAGTGGTGGCCCTGGCCCGAAAGGTAAATGCAGATCTGGTCGTCATCGGCCCCGAGGTTCCGTTGGTGCTCGGGGTGGCCGATGCGGTGCGCGACGCCGGCATTGCCTGCTTCGGGCCGGGCAAGGACGCCGCCCGCATCGAAGGCTCCAAGGCATTCGCCAAGGACGTGATGGCCGCGGCCGGTGTGCGCACCGCCTCCAGCGAAATCGTCGACAGCCCGGCGCATTTGGATGCCGCACTGGATCGGTTCGGGCAGTCCGCCGGCGAGGCGGCCTGGGTGGTCAAAGACGACCGACTGGCGGCGGGCAAGGGTGTGGTGGTGACGCCGGACCGGGCTGTCGCACGTTCGCACGCCGCCGGGCTGCTGGAGGCCGGGCATCCGGTGCTCTTGGAGTCTTACCTCGACGGCCCCGAGGTGTCGTTGTTCTGTGTAGTCGACGGCAAGACGGTCGTCCCGATGCTGGCGGCCCAGGACTTCAAGCGGGTCGGCGACGGCGACACCGGTCCCAACACCGGTGGCATGGGAGCCTACGCTCCGCTGCCGTGGCTACCTGCCGACATTTACCGCGACATCGTCGGTCAGATCGTGGAACCCGTTGCGGCCGAACTAGTTCAGCGCGGCTGCCCGTTTTCCGGGCTGCTGTACTCCGGGCTGGCGATCACCTCCAACGGGCCGGCGGTCATCGAATTCAATTGCCGCTTCGGTGATCCGGAGACGCAGTCGGTGCTGGCATTGCTGGAATCGCCGCTGGGGCAGCTGCTGCACGCGGCAGCCACCGGCCGGCTGGCAGACTTCGGGGAACTGCAATGGCGCGACGGCGCCGCGGTCACTGTGGTGCTCGCGGCGGAGAACTATCCGAGTCGGCCGCGGTTGGGTGATGTCGTCGTCGGCGCCGACGCCGACGGCGTGCTCCATGCCGGGACCGCGCGTCGCGACGACGGCGCGATCGTGTCGTCGGGTGGCCGCGTGCTCTCGGTGGTGGGGACGGGCGCGGATCTGGCCTCCGCACGCGAGGCCGCATACCGCACGCTGAGTTCGATCCGCTTACCGGGCGGGCACTTTCGCAGCGATATCGCTCAGGCCGCCGCTGAAGGGAAGGTCCGGGTCTAGTCGACGTTGATTCTGCGTGTACCACGGAGTCTCCTCGAACTTTTGCGTGGTGGACGCAGAATCAGCGCGCGAAAACAACCCCGGGTCTAGAACCCTGCGGCTTGGCCGTCGCGGCGTGGGTCGCTGACCGCAAGGTAGCCCTCGTCGAGGCGCCAGATCGCCTGGCAGCTGCCGAATTGGTTATAGTCGTCGACGGCGAGCAACTCGTGGCCGCGCCGGCGGAGCTCGTCGAGCGTCGACGGCGGAAATCCTTGCTCGAAAGCGATCTGGTTGCCGTGCACCCACCGAAACCGCGGGCCGTCGCAGGCCGCCTGCGGGTTCTGCCCGTAGTCGACGACGCGCACCACCACCTGCACATGGCCCTGTGGCTGCATCGGGCCGCCCATCACGCCGAAGCTCATCACTGGCGCTCCGTCCTTGGTGATGAATCCCGGGATGATCGTGTGGTACGGCCGCTTGTTCGGTCCGACCTGGTTCGGATGACCCGGTGTCGCAACGAATTCCGCGCCGCGGTTCTGCAATGCGATCCCGGTGCCGGGCACCACCACACCGGAGCCGAATCCCCCCATGGAGTTCGACTGGATCATCGACACCATGACGCCCGACGCGTCGGCGGCGGTGAGATACACGGTGCCCCCGCGGGGTGTTCCCGCGCGGGCGGGCCTTGCCCGCTTCGGGTCGATCAGCATTGCCCGTTGCTTCAAATACCCCGCGTCGAGCAGGTGCTCCGCTGACACAGTCATGTGCCCGGCGTCGCCGACGTAGGCCGCGGCGTCGGCGAAAGCGAGCTTCAGTGCCTCGATCTGCAGGTGCACGCTATCGGCGGAATCCACTGGGAGCGAAGACATATCGAAGTGCCCGAGAATGCCGAGCGCAATCAACGCGACGATTCCCTGGCCGTTGGGCGGAATCTCGTGGATGCTATAGCTGCGGTAGTCGTGGTCGATCGTGCCAACCCAGTCGGCGCGGTGCGCGGCCAGGTCGCTGGCGCGCATGGCGCCCCCATTGGCCGCCGCATGCGCCTCAAGCTTCGTGGCTAGTTCGCCGCGATAGAACGCCTCACCGTTGGTGGCGGCGATCTCTTCCAACGTGGCTGCATGGTCGGGAAAGACCACCAGCTCACCGGGTTTGGGTGCTCGGCCGCCGGGCATGAACGTGTCGGCGAACCCGGGCTGGGATTGGAGCACTGGCACCAGCGCCGCCCATTGCTCTGCGATCGTCGGCGAGACCAGAAACCCGTTGCGGGCGTAAGTAACAGCAGGCTCGAAGAGTCGTTCGAACGGCAGCTTGCCAAACTTGGCATGCAGTTCGACCCAAGAGGACACCGCACCAGGCACGGTGACCGAATTCCAGCCCAGCGCGGGAACGTTGTTCCCGCCGAAGTAGTCCGGCGTCCACGCGGCGGGAGAGCGACCCGACGCATTCAAACCGTGCAGTTCCCGGCCATCCCAGATGACGGCGAACGCGTCGGCCCCGATGCCGTTGGAAACCGGTTCCACCACGGTGAGCGCGATGGCGGTGGCGATGGCCGCATCGACCGCGTTGCCGCCGTTGGCGAGCATCCGCAGACCTGCCTGGGCGGCAAGCGGCTGTGACGTGCAGACAACATTGCTCGCCAAAACGGGCGTCCGCGGCCAAGCGTAAGGCAGGTCCCAGGCGAACGGCGCGGTCACCGGTTGATGATAAGCCCTCCGGTTATCGTCGCCGTTACGGTAGTTGTTACTATTACTGGCCATGCCCAAGCCCGTCATCGTCAGTGCCGTCCGAACCGCAATCGGGACATCGTTCAAAGGCTCACTGGTCAACATACCGGCCGAGGTGCTGGCGACCACCGTGCTGCAGGAAGTGGTCCGGCGATCCGGTCTGGAGCCGGACGCCGTCGATGACGTGATCTTTGCCGAATCCCATTACGGCGGAGGCGATTTGGCCCGTTACGCGGCGGCCGCATCGAACATGGTGTCAGTGCCCGGGCAGGCAGTCAACCGGCATTGCGCCGGCAGCCTCACCGCCGTTGCCAATGCCGCCGCCCAGATCGGGTCCGGCGTCGAGCGCGTCGTGGTGGGTGGGGGAGTGCAGTCGCTGTCCACGGGCCCGTTGATGAACTGGCGCATCCCCGGGCCGAAGCTGGAGTTCGAAGAACGCTGGATGCCGCCCACCCATGTGGAAACCGTCGATGCGCCGACTCGCGACATGTCCATCACGGTGGGCTGGAACACCGCCCAAGCGGTCGGCATCACCCGCGAGGAGATGGACGCATGGGCGCTGCGGTCACATCAACGTGCGATCGGGGCGATCGACGCCGGCAAGTTCGTCGACGAGATCGTCCCGCTGAAAATCCAAACGCCCGACGGCGCAGTGGTGGAGTTCAGCGTCGACGAGCATCCGCGCCGCGACACCAGCATGGAGAAGCTGGCGTCACTCAAAGTGCTGCATCCCGAAATCGAGGGCTTCTCGATCACCGCCGGCAACAGCAGCGGCACCAACGACGCGGCCGCGGCGCTGACGCTGGCCGACGAGGAGTTCGCCCGCTCCGCCGGGCTCACCGTGCTGGGCGCCGTCAAGACCTGGGCATCCGTCGGCGTCGAACCGAGAGACACCGGCCTGGGCGCGGTCCGGGTGATCGGCAAGGTGCTGGAGCGGGCCGGCCTGTCGCCCGCCGACGTCGCCCTGTGGGAGATCAACGAGGCCTTCGCCTCGGTGCCGATCGCCGCGTGCCGCGAGTACGGGCTCGACGAGGATCGGGTCAACATCTACGGCAGCGGGTGCAGCCTGGGCCATCCGATCGCGGCCACCGGGGCGCGGATGCTGACCACGCTGGTGCACGAGTTGGGTCGTCGCGGCGGCGGGATCGGGGTCGCCGCGATGTGTGCCGGCGGCGGTCAGGGCGGCGCCGTCGTCGTCGAGGTCTGACCCCGCGCGCCGAGCGTGCACGTGGGGCGAAATTTTGGCCGCTTTGTCGCCCTGATTGCACGTTGGCCGAACGCGGGCTAAGCCGTGAGCAGCGGCGCCATCCAGGTCAGCTCGGCCGGCAGCTGCGAGCTCCAGAACCCTGGGTCGTGCCCGCCTGGCGGGAACCCGCCGGCCGGCGGGTGGGGCAGCTGCGCCACGAACTGCTTCGTCGCGCCGTAGAACGGGTCACCGGTGCCGCAATCCACCCGGATCGGGATGGACGCCAGCGCAGGCATGCCGAACACCGAGTTGGCCGACCAGTCGTCGGGCCCGTCGAATGCGCCGGGCGCCGCCGCCCCGGGCGAGAGCCACAGCGCCGGGCTCACCGCGCAGATCGCGGCGGTGTGGGCCGGTCCGAGCCGGCCGCCCAGCAGCAATGCGCCGTAGCCGCCCATCGACCAGCCCAGAAACGCCACCCGGGACGTGTCCAGGTTCTGCCCGCCGAGCATCGGGATGAGCTCGTCGAGCACCATCGCACCCGAGTCCTCGCCGGAAGCTCTTTTGTGCCAATAACTTCCGCCGCCGTCGACGGCAACCACCGCGAACGGCGGCAGCCCGGCGTTGACGGCCTGGGCCAGGCCCTGCTCGACACCGCCGGCCATCACCGTGGACGCGTCAGAGCCCTTGCCGTGCAGGGCGATCACCGGCCGCAGCGCCTTGGTCTGGCCGGGCGGGCGGGCGATCGCCCAGTTGGTCGTCACACCGCCGCGGGCCGCCGACACAAACGAACCGGTGGACATCGTCGGCGCCGCAGCAGGGGCCGGCTCCAGCGGTGCGGGTGGAGCCAGGGGCACGCCGGTGGCGGTCATCGTCACCGGCGTCGCCGCCGACGGCCGGACGGGAAGCAGCGTGTCCAGTGCGTAGGCGCCGACTGCTCCCGCCGCCGCGCTGGCGCCAAGGCGCAGCACAGCGCGACGGCTCAAATTCGGCATGCGGCTCATGATAAAGCGCGCCGCTCCTCCTCATCGCTGCGCTCTGCATCGTCGCTGGCGCGATAAGGCGCTGGTCCCCGGGGCGTTTGTCCGAAAGGGCAATGCGGCCCCTGCCCGACTGGCAGCATGACTATGCGTGACAGCAGCTGTCACTCCCAAGGGAGAACGTCGGCGGTACGCGCTGGTCAGCGCGGCCGCTGAGCTGTTGTGCGAAGGCGGGTTCGAAGCAGTGCGGCACCGCGCGGTCGCGCGCCGGGCGGGCCTGCCGCTGGCGTCGACCACCTACTACTTCTCCTGTCTTGACGACCTGATCGCCAGCGCCGTATCGCATGTCGGGATGCTGGAAGTGGCGCAGCTGCGGGCCCGCGTGGCAGGGCTGTCCCGCCGCCGCCGCGGCCCGGAGACAACCGCCGACGTACTCGTCGACCTGCTCGTCGGCGACGAATCCGGTCCCCGCCTCACCGAGCAGCTGATCTCGCGCTACGAGCGCTATATCGCCTGCGCCAGGCTGCCCGCGCTACGCGACATTCAGCGCCGGAATCTGCGCCAGCGCGTCGACGCCGTCGCCGAAGCGATCGAGCGGTCGGGCCGCTCGGTGCGGCTCGAGCTGGTGTCGGCGTTGATTTGCGCCGTCGATGGCGCGGTAGTCTCGGCGCTGGTCGACGACCGGCAGAGTGCGCGGGATGTCGCGCGGGCCACGGTGATCGACATCATCGACGCGCTGGCGCCGTTCGACCAGCGGCCCGTGCAGATTTGAGCCCACGCCCGTCTCGTTGGCGGGCCATTCCGGGGAGGCGCGATGGATTCGGGGGTCGTCGCGGAGCAGCCCCGGCTGCGCCGGGTGATGGGCCCGGGGCTGCTGCTGTTGTTCATCCTCGGCGACATCTTGGGCACCGGCGTATACGCGCTGATCGGCGATGTGGCCGCCGAAGTGGGGGGTGCGGCGTGGGTCGCGTTTCTGCTGGCGTTTTTGATCGCCGCGATGACTGCGTTGAGCTACCTGGAATTGGTGACCAAATACCCGCAGGCGGCCGGAGCGGCACTGTATGCCCAAAAGGCGTTCGGCAATCAGTTCGTGACGTTTCTGGTGGCGTTCGTCGTGATGTGCGCGGCCATCACGTCGGCGTCGACGGCATCGCGATTCTTCGCGGCCAACTTCGTCGTCGCATTCCACTTCGGCTGGGGCACGGTCGGGGTCACCGCGATCGCGCTGCTGTTCATGGCGGTGCTGGCCGCGGTGAACCTGCGCGGGGTCGGCGAGAGCGTCAAGCTCAACGTCGTGCTGTCCGGCATCGAGATCACCGGGTTGTGCCTGGTGATCTTCGCCGGGTTGTGGGCCTTCGTCGGCAGTCAGCACGTCGACTACTCGAGGGTGATGGCGTTCGACACCGGCGGCGACAAAAGCGTTTTCGTGGCGCTGACCACCGCGACATCGCTGGCGTTTTTCGCAATGACCGGTTTCGAGGACTCGGTCAACATGGCCGAGGAGACCAAGAACCCGGTCCGGATTTTCCCGAGGGTCCTGCTGGCCGGGTTGAGCATTGCGGCCGCGGTCTACATCGTCGTGGCGATCGTGTCGGTGACGTTGGTGCCGATCGGTGAGCTGAAGACCAGCGACACCCCGCTGCTCGACGTCGTGCGGCTCGGGGCGCCGGGCTTGCCGATCAAGGATGTGCTGCCGTTCATCTCGATGGTCGCGGTGTCCAACACCGCGCTGATCAGCATGCTGATGGCCAGCCGATTGATTTACGGAATGTCTCGCCAGCGGGTGTTGCCAACGGTGCTCGGCGCAGTGAGCCGGGCCCGGCGGGCGCCGTGGGTGGCGATCCTATTCACCACGGCGATCGCGTTCGCGGTGATCCTCTATGTCACCGCGTTCGCCAACACCGACGCGATCGAGGTGCTCGGCGGGACGACGTCGCTGCTATTGTTGGCGGTTTTCACGATGGTCAATGTCGCCGTGCTGGTGCTGCGCCGCGACTCACGGGCCGGTCGGCGTCACTTCAGGACGCCGGCCCCGCTGCCGGCCATCGGGTGTGTGGCCTCCCTGTATCTGGTCACGCCGCTATCGGGCCGGCCTTCGCAGCAATATCTGCTGGCCGGCATCTTGGTGATGAGCGGAGTGGTGCTGTCGCTGCTCACCGTCGTGCTCAAGCGCCGCCGCGACCGCGGCATCACCGACGCGGCGGCTCTGGGCGACGCTCCGGGTTGACGGACAGCTCGCGTAGCGCAGCCAACTCCAGCTGGGCCTCCTCAAGCAGTGCGGCGAGGCGGGACAGCCGCTGCTCTACTTCGTCGGGGTCGCGTTCGGGCTCTTGTGGCGCGGACCGATCGAGCGGAAGCGACGGCGTGAGTATGTACCCCGTCGCGTAGTCGCCGTAGACCGTCACGTCGTCGGGTCGGTGATGCCAAAACAGCGCGACATACGCGCACAGCACGGCGTCGACGGGATCTTCGTCCAGGTCGAGCTGTCCGGGCCGGGTCGCGGCGGCGACCCGCTTTCGCAGCTCCACCCAGGACACGTTGCGGTTGACCCGGAGCCGCGGTGTCGCCGTGTCGAGCTCCTCGATCAGCGTCATCAGCTGCAGCAGCGCCCGCTGCCGATCCCCGAACGCACCCCGCTTGTATTTCAGGGTCTTCGGTAAACCGAACAACGCAACGGTCGCCGGGTGCGGGTACACCTCGATCGCCCGTCGGGTCGCGGTCGATGCAGGGTCCATGTCGAGGCCGAGCGCGGCGACGATGCGGGCGCCACGCGGATCCTTGAATTCGGGCCGTTCGGCGAACGCCGGACGGGCTCCCGCCTCGAAGCGTCCGAAGTCGCGATTGAGGGCCGCCTCGCAGGGCCGGTACCCGGTCGGGTTCTTCACGATCAGCGGCGCGTCGATGGCGACCACACAGTCGTCTCCGACATACGGCGCCACTGCCTCCTCGATGCTCGCGTCGTCCTGCGCGGTCCCGACGTGCAGCAGCCGCCCGTCGGCGTCGACGACGGCGATACCGCTCTGGTTGATTTCTCCCCAGGCAAGGTCGACGCCGACGAAGTGCATCTGCTCAGCTTGCCGCATCTTCGACCGTAAGCTGTGACGTTGTGAGCATTCCGAATGTGCTGGCCAACCGCTACGCCAGCGCCGAGATGGTGGCGATCTGGTCACCGGAGGCCAAGGTGGTCGCCGAGCGGCGGCTGTGGCTGGCGGTGCTGAGGGCGCAGGCGCAGCTCGGTGTCGAGGTGCCGTCGTCGGTGCTTTCCGACTACGAGCGGGTGCTCGACGACGTAGACCTGGCCTCGATCGCGGCTCGCGAGCGGATGCTGCGCCACGACGTCAAGGCCCGCATCGAGGAATTCAACGCGCTGGCCGGCCACGAACACGTGCACAAGGGCATGACCAGCCGCGACCTGACCGAGAACGTCGAGCAGCTACAGGTCCGCCGCTCGCTGGAGCTGGTGTTCTCCCATGGCGTGGCGGTGGCGGCACGGCTGGCCGAGCGGGCGGTGACCTACCGGGACCTGGTGATGGCCGGGCGCAGCCACAATGTCGCCGCACAGGCCACCACGCTGGGCAAGCGGTTCGCCTCCGCGGCGCAGGAGATCCTGCTGGCGTTGACCCGGCTGCGGGAGCTGATCGACCGCTACCCGCTGCGCGGCATCAAAGGCCCGATGGGCACCGCGCAGGACATGCTCGACCTGCTCGGCGGCGACAAAGCCAAGCTGGCCGAGCTGGAACGCCTGGTCGCTGAATTCTTGGGATTCTCAACGGTTTTGACCAGCGTGGGACAGGTGTATCCGCGGTCGCTGGACCACGACGTGGTCTCGGCGCTGGTGCAGTTCGGCGCGGGCCCGTCGTCGCTGGCGCACACCATCCGGTTGATGGCCGGCCACGACCTGGTCACCGAGGGGTTCGCGCCCGGCCAGGTCGGCTCGTCGGCAATGCCGCACAAGATGAACACCCGCAGCTGCGAGCGGATCAACGGCCTGCAGGTGGTGCTGCGCGGCTACGCTTCGATGGCCGCCGAGTTGGCCGGCGCGCAGTGGAACGAGGGCGACGTGTTCTGCTCGGTGGTACGCCGAGTCGCGTTGCCGGACAGCTTCTTTGCCGTCGACGGGCAGACCGAGACGACGCTGACCGTGCTCGACGAGTTCGGCGCCTACCCGGCGGTGATCCAGCGTGAGCTCGACCGGTATCTGCCGTTCTTGGCGACCACCAAGGTGTTGATGGCCGCGGTGCGCGCCGGGATGGGCCGTGAAGCCGCCCACGAGGTGATCCGCGA
>Ga0070737_10004899_pt1 | contig 13088 bp, 8 predicted proteins | sample Coa_R1_10_FD_66438 | JGI IMG/M metagenome (GOLD analysis project Ga0070737, IMG submission 66438) | Surface soil microbial communities from Centralia Pennsylvania, which are recovering from an underground coalmine fire - Coalmine... | ecosystem: Environmental > Terrestrial > Soil > Unclassified ... | reverse complement strand
CGCTCCTCCTCGCGGATCGCCCAGGCCTGCCCGTCGCGGCCCAGCCAGGCCGTGCCGTCATCCCCGGCCACGTACGCGTAGCGCGTGGTCCGGCCGGCGTAGGTGAGGATCAGCCCGCCGGGGACCGGCTCGGCCCGCGCGGGCACCGGGCCGGCGCCGTCCACGGACACCTCGGCCGCGACCGGAACCCGGCCACGGACCCGGACCTCGGCCGCCTCGCCGGGTCCGCCGGGGCCGCCGGAACGGCAGGCCAGCCGGAGCGTGGTCCAGGCCGGCTCGCCGAGCCGCCAGCCGTCCGGGATGTCCCACGGGTCGGTGACCGGCCCGGACGGTTCGCGGGCCAGCAGCCGGGCCAGCCCGGCCACCGCGAGCACCTCGCCGGGCACGCCGTCCGGGACCAGGTCGGCGAGATGGCGCTCGACCAGTCCGGTGTCCAGCCGCCCGGCGGCCACGTCGGGATGGGTGAGCAGCGCCCGGAGGAACGCGATGTTCGTGGTCACGCCGAGCAGGGCCGTCCCGGCCAGCGCGGCGTCCAGCCGGCGCAGCGCCCCGGCCCGGTCCGGGCCCCAGGCGATCACCTTGGCCAGCATCGGATCGTAGGCACTGGTCACGGACATGCCGGGGGCCACGCCGGAGTCGACCCGCACGTCCGGCCCGGAGGCCTCGTCCAGCGCCAGGACAGTGCCCCCGGTGGGCAGGAACCCCCGGGCGGGGTCCTCGGCGTACACGCGGGCCTCCACGGCGTGCCCGGTCAGCCGCACGTCGTGCTGACCCAGCGGAAGGGGCTCGCCCGCGGCCACCCGGACCTGAAGCTCGACCAGGTCCAGGCCGGTGACGAGTTCGGTCACGGGGTGCTCGACCTGGAGCCGGGTGTTCATCTCCATGAAGTAGAAGACGTCCGGCCGGTCGCCGGACACGATGAACTCCACGGTGCCCGCGCCCTCGTACCCGACGCTGCGGGCGGCGTCGGCGGCGGCGGCCCCCATGGCGGCCCGGCGCGCCTCGTCGAGCAGGGGCGACGGCGCCTCTTCGATGATCTTCTGGTGCCGCCGCTGCAGGCTGCACTCGCGTTCGCCCAGGTGCAGGGTGTGGCCGAGGCCGTCGGCGAGCACCTGGACCTCGATGTGCCGGGGCCGCTCGATGTACCGCTCCAGCAGCAGGGTGTCGTCGCCGAACGCGGCCAGGGCCTCGCGCCTGGCCCCGGCGAGCGCGCCCGGCAGGTCCCGGGCCGACCGGACCAGCCGCATGCCCTTGCCGCCGCCGCCTGCCGACGGCTTGACGAGGATCGGGAAGCCGACGCCGGCCGCGGCCCCGATCAGGTCGGCGTCGGACATGCCGGGCTCGCCGGCGCCCGGCACCACCGGGACGCCGGCCGCCGCCACGGTCGCCTTGGCCCGGATCTTGTCGCCCATGGCCTCGATCGCGGCCGGCGGCGGGCCGATGAAGACCAGCCCGGCGTCCGCGCAGGCCCGGGCGAAGGCGGCGTTCTCGGCCAGGAAGCCGTACCCGGGATGCACGGCCCGCGCGCCGGTCCGCGCCGCCGCCGCCAGGATGCGCCCGATGTCCAGGTAGCTCTCGGCCGCCGGGGCCGGCCCGAGCCGGACGGCCTCGTCGGCCTCGCGCACGTGCCGGGCGTCCGCGTCCGCGTCGCTCCAGACGGCGACGCTGGCGATGCCCAGGGCGCGCAGCGTGCGGATGACCCGGACCGCGATCTCGCCGCGGTTGGCCACCAGGACCTTCGCGAACATCGAATCCCCCCCGTCTCACATCCGGAAGACGCCGTACCGGACCGGTTCCAGCGGGGCGTTGGCCGCGGCCGAGAGCGCCAGCCCCAGGACCCGGCGGGTGTCCAGCGGGTCGATGATCCCGTCGTCCCACAGCCGGGCGGTCGAGTAGTACGGGTTGCCCTGGTGTTCGTACTGCTCCCTGATCGGCCGCCGGAACTCCGCCTCGGACTCGGCCGGCCAGGTCTCGCCGCGGGCCTCGATCTGGTCCCGCCGGACGGTGGCCAGCACGCTGGCCGCCTGGTCGCCGCCCATCACCGAGATCCGCGCGTTCGGCCACATCCACAGGAACCGGGGCGAGTAGGCCCGGCCGCACATGGCGTAGTTCCCGGCCCCGAACGAGCCGCCGATCACCACGGTGAACTTCGGCACCCGCGCGCACGCGACCGCCGTGACCATCTTCGCGCCGTGCTTGGCGATCCCGCCGGCCTCGTACTGCTGGCCCACCATGAAGCCGGTGATGTTCTGCAGGAAGACCAGCGGAATCTGGCGCTGGTCACACAGTTCGATGAAGTGCGCGCCCTTGACCGCCGACTCGCTGAACAGGATGCCGTTGTTGGCCAGGATGCCGACCGGGTGGCCGTGGACGCGTGCGAACCCGGTGACCAGGGTGGCGCCGTAGGCCGCCTTGAACTCGGCGAACCGGCTGCCGTCCACGAGCCTGGCGATGACCTCGTGCACGTCGTACGGTGTGCGCCAGTCGGCGGGAACCACGCCGTACAGTTCGCCCGGGTCGGCCGCGGGCGCCTCGGCCGGGGCCACCTGCCAGGGCCGGGCCGGCCGTGGCGCCAGGCTGGCCACGATCGAGCGGACGATCCGCAGCGCGTGCGCGTCGTCGTCGGCCAGGTGGTCGGTGACCCCGGACACGCGCGAGTGCAGGTCGCCGCCGCCCAGTTGCTCGGCGGTGACGACCTCCCCGGTCGCCGCCTTCACCAGCGGCGGCCCGCCGAGAAAGATCGTGCCCTGGTCCCGCACGATCACGGCCTCGTCGCTCATGGCCGGCACGTACGCGCCGCCCGCCGTGCACGAGCCGAGCACGGCCGCGATCTGCGCGATGCCCCGCGCCGACAGCGTGGCCTGGTTGTAGAAGATCCGCCCGAAGTGGTCCCGGCCGGGGAACACCTCGTCCTGGCGCGGCAGGAACGCCCCGCCCGAGTCGACCAGGTACAGGCACGGCAGGTTGTTGTGCAGCGCCACCTCCTGGGCCCGCAGGTGCTTCGTCACCGTGACGGGGTAGTAGGTGCCGCCCTTGACGGTGGCGTCGTTGGCGACGATGACGCACTCGCGGCCGCTGACCCGGCCCACCCCGGTGATGATGCCCGCGCCGGGCGCCTCGTCGGCGTACATGCCCCCGGCGGCCAGCGGCGACAGTTCGAGGAACGGCGACCCCGGGTCGACCAGCGCGCCGACCCGGTCCCTGGGCAGCAACTTTCCGCGCTCGACATGGCGCTTCCTGGCTCTTTCCGGGCCGCCCAGGCGCACGGCCGCGAGCCGGTCCCGCAGGTCCGCGCCCAGCGCCGTGTGCTCCGCGGCGTTGCGCTTGAACGCGTCGCTGGCCGGGTCGGCCCGGCTGCGCAGGACCGGCGCGGCCGGTTCCGCCATGGTCATGGGCCCATCCAAGTTAGGGACGACTAACAAAATTTGTCAAGTGGACGCAATTTAAGTTAACGCATACTAACTTCGGCGTCTACCATGTGAGTGTGGTCAGCAGCACCGAGTCCTCGCCCGGCCGCGCCTCGCGGTCGCGCGGCGGGCTGCGCCGGGAGGAGATCCTGGCCGCCGCGGCCGGCCTGTTCGCCCGCCGCGGATACCACGGTGTCTCCATCGACGACATCGGGGCCGCCGTCGGCATGTCCGGCCCGGGGCTGTACCGGCACTTCCCGGGCAAGGAGGCCGTGCTCTCGGAGATGCTGCTGCGGATCAGCCGCCAGTTGCTCGACGAGGGGAGCCGGCGCGTGGAGGCCGCGCCGGACGCGGCCGCCGCGCTGGACGCCGTGCTGCGCTGGCACATCGACTTCGCGCTCGGCCAGCCCTCGCTCATCACCGTCCAGGGCCGCGAGCTTGGCAACGTGCCGCAGCCGGCCCGCCGCCAGATCCGCCGCCTCCAGCGTCTCTACGTGGAGGAGTGGGTCACCGTGCTGAGCGAGATGATCCCGCGGGCGCCGCAGGCCCGGCTGCGTACGGCCACGCACGCCGTGTTCGGCCTGCTGAACTCCACCCCGCACAGCGCCAGCGAACTGGCCCCGGACGCGATGGCGGACCTGCTCTACACCATGGCCCGCGCCGCCCTCACCGCGGCCGCCACGCCCTGACCGGGGCCGCTCCGGCCGGGCCCGGCGGGGCGGGTCAGGGAGCGGGCAGCGAGCCGGCCATCAGGCGGTCGGCGAGTTTCCTGGCGTCGGCCAGGAACGCGTCCAGGCCGGCGTCGTCGAGCCGCTCGTCGGCGATGAGGGCCCCGAGCAGGACGATCTGGGCGCTGACCACGGTGACGTCCCGGAGGTCGCGGACTGACCCGTCACCGAATACGGCCCGGATGACCCGTTCCGCGGCGGCCGGATCCAGGCTCTCGGCGATCTGGTCCGCGCGGGTCCGCACGTCGCCTACGAACGTGATCACGTCGGGGGGCCGGTAGTTCGCGCCGAAACGGCGCTCGACCGCCTCGGAGAATGCCCCGGTGACCAGGGCCGTGTACCCGGCCAGGGCCTGGTCGATGCCCAGCCGCGCGTACAGCAGCCGATGTCGCTCCAGGTCGCCCGCTAGCAGCGCGCGCAGCGCCGCCACCTGGCCGTCCGTCACGGGCACGGATCATTCCCCTTTCCGGTGTCCTTTCAGTATCACCGACACGGCCGCCGGAATGCGGCATCTCGCAAAGTTGTGATTTCCGGGGCGTGAAGGGAAGGGCGGGGAAAACAACTTGGATAAAGTCGGCTCTTTTCAAGAGCGTCACCCGTGCCATAGATTTCCGTTGGCCCGGATGTCATCGTTGCGGGTGACGCGGTGCGCACGGGATCGTAAATCGCCGCACCCGCGCACGGTGCGAATGCGAGCACGAATGGGCGTGCCGTGCGGCCCGAATTTCCCCGTGGAGGTGCCCGACGCCGGATTCGGCCCGCACGCTCGCGGACCGCACGCGGGCCGGCCCGGGTGATGATTGGCGGCCCGGCCCGGGCGGGCCGTTGGCGGCGGGGGACGACAGGGGCGGGGACGGACAGCGGTTCCCGGGACGGGGCCGCGCGAGGGCCGCGGGCTTGTGTCAGGACCTGACCTGCGGCAGGCTTCTGAACAGGCGACGGGCAGGGCAAAGCCGGACACGTCACGCAGTGAGAGAGGTAGCATACGCAAGGTTCCGGACCGCCCGGTTCGGTAAGCGCGGATAACAGACCCGAGGCGCCCCGTGACGGCTGCGACAGAACAACGGCAAAAGGGCAATCTCCCGGCCGAGGTGACCCGGTTCATCGGGCGCCGGGAGGAACTGACCGAGGTCAGGGAGGCCCTGGACCGGTATCGCCTGGTCACCTTGCGCGGGGTCGGCGGGGTGGGCAAGACCCGTCTCGCCCTGCACGTGGCGGCCGACCTGCGCCGGTCCTTCCCGGACGGGGTGTGGCTGGCCGAACTGTCGGCGCTGCGCGAGCCGGACCTGCTGGCCCGGACCGTGTCCGCGGCCCTGGGCCTGCCCGACCCGGCATCCGGCGATGCGCTGGACCTGCTGACCGACCATCTCTCGGACCGGCACATGCTGCTGGTCCTGGATACCTGCGAGCACCTCATCGACGCCTGCGCCAAGCTGGTCGAGGCCCTGCTGCGGGCGGCTCCGCGGCTGCGGATCCTGGCCACGAGCCGGGAGCCGCTCGACGTGCCGGGGGAGAAGGCACTGCTGATCTCGCCCCTGCCCGTGCCCGATCCCGGGGCGCCGGCGGCCGGGTCCGACGCCGTGGCCCTGTTCGTCGACCGCGCCGACGCGGTGCTGCCCGGGTTCGCCCTGACCGCGGCGAACCAGCAGGCGGTGGCGCAACTGTGCCGCGGTCTCGACGGTATCCCGCTCGCCCTGGAACTGGCCGCGGTGCGGCTCCGGACGATCTCGGTCGAGCAGATCGTCGGCCGGCTCGGCGACCGTTTCCGGCTCCTCGGCAAGGCGCGCACCCGGCTGGACCGGCATCAGACTTTAAGCGCGGCCATCGGCTGGAGCCACGATCTGTGCACCCAAGCCGAACAGCTGCTGTGGGCGCGGCTCTCCGTCTTCCCCGGCGGTTTCGACCTGGCGGCGGCCGAGGCCGTCTGCGCGGGCGGGGACCTGGCCGCCGACGATCTGTTCGCCACGCTGAGTCGGCTGGTCGAGAAGTCGATCGTGGCGTGCGAGGAGGACGGCCGCAGGTACCGCATGCTGGACACGATTCGCGAGTACGGGGCGGCCCAGCTCGCCGGGCTCGGCGAACAGGACGAACTGGGGCGCCGCCACCGCGACCACTACCTCGGCCTGGCCGAACAGGCCGCGGCCGGGAGCCTCGGCGCCGGGCAGGCCGGATGGCTGCGCCGGCTCCGGCGGGAGACGCCCAACCTGCGGGTCGCGCTGGACTACTCCTACTCCTGTCCCGGGCAGGAGAAGGCCGGCCTGCGCATGACCGTGCTGCTGCGGCACTACTGGCTGGCGCTCGGGCTGTTCAGCGAGGGCCGGCGCTGGCACGGCCGTGCGCTCGAGGTGGCCGGTGCGTCCGGCGGCCGCGGTCCGGCCGGCCGGAACTGCGCCGGTGGTGATCTGGCCAGCTCGCCGGAGGCGGCGTGGGCCGTCTACGGGGCGGGCGTGCTCGCCCTCCAGCAGGGCGACCTCGAACTGGCCGGCGGCCTGCTGGACCGGGCCGCGGAACGCGCGGGCGACCTGGGCGACCGCGATCTGGACGCGCACGTGACCGACGCGCGGGGGATGGCCCTGTTCTACGCCGGGGACCTGGAGGGAGCGGGCGCGCGCTACGAGAGCGCCTTGGCCGACTACGCGGAGATCGGCTACTCGGACCCGTTCGCGCTGGTCACCTTCGCCCGTCTGGGCGCCGTCTGCTGCCTCACCGGTGAACTGGAGCGTGCCGTCGCGCTGACCGGCGAGTGCATGCGGCTCAGCGAGGCCATGGGTGAGCAGTGGTGCCGGGGGACCGCCCTGTGGACGCGGGGCGCGGCCCGCTGGCTGTCCGGCGAGACGGCCCTGGCCATCGAGGACACGCTGGCCTGCCTGCGGATCAAGGAGTCGCTGGACGACCTGCACACGATCACGATGGCGATCGACCTGCTGGCCGTCTGCCTGGTGGCGCGGGAAGACTTCGGCCGTGCAGCCGAACTGTGCGGGGCCGGCGACTCGCTCTGGAAGGTCCTTCGGGCCCCGATCCAGCAGGGCCCGTACTACGCCGAGATCCGGCGCAGCGCGGCGGAGACCTGCCGGCAGGCGCTGGGGGACGAGCCGTTCGAGGCCGCCCTGCGGCACGGCATGGAGCTGTCCGTGCCCGAGGCGATCGCGGTGGCCAGGAACGAGCAGACGCACCCCGGCGATGCCGCGGCCGTCAGCCCGCTCACCCGGCGCGAGCTGGAGATCGCCGAACTGGTCACCCAGGGTCTCGGAAACCGCGAGATCGCCGAGCGGCTGGTGCTGGCCAAACGCACGGTCGACTCGCACATCGAGCACATCTTCGGCAAGCTGGGCTTCACATCCCGGGCCCAGCTCGCGGTCTGGGTCAGCCGGCGCGGCAACGGCTGACCCGCGCCGGCGCGGCGGTTATCCGCCCGTCCTGCCCTTCCGGCCACCGGGCCTACGCGTGCTGTCCCGGGTACCGGTGACGGCTGTCCCGGTCCGCCTGCCAGGCCTGGTAGCGGTGCGCCCATCGCCCGTCCCCGGCCTCGCGCAGCATTTCGGCGCCGTAGGCCCGCAGCGTCGCCGGCAGCCTGAACTGGATCTCCCGGCCGGTCTGCATCTCGGTCAGCAGCACCGACCGGTTGACCAGCATGGTGATGGCCGTGCCGATCGCCTGTTCGTGCAGGCACGCGTCGGCGCAGACCTCCTGGGCGTCGCCCAGCCGGAACGACCCGGGGAAGACCGAGAGCCGGGCCCACAGGGCGCGTTCGGCCGGGGTGCAGAGCCGGTGGGTCCAGTCGATCGCGGCCCGCAGGCTTTCGTGCCGGGCCGTGGCCTGCCCGGACGGGTCCCGCAGGAACCAGTAGTCCTCCCTGAGACGGGCGTGCAGCCGCTTCAGGGAACCGGCCGCGACCTGGCGTGCCGCCAGTTCGATGGCCAGCGGCAGCCGGTCGAGGCACAGGCAGATCTCCTGGACGGTGGGCCGGTTCTCCTGGGTGATCCGGAAGTCGGGAACGACCTCGGCGGCCCGCCGGGCGAACAGCGTCACCGCGAAGCGGAGCGGCAGCGCACGCAGCGACACCGTGAGACCGCCCGGCGCCCTGAGCGGCTCCCGGCTGGTGGCCACGATCCGGACGTCCCGGCCGGGCATCAGCAGAAGCCTGGTCACCAGGTCCGAGCACGCCCCCGTCAGGTGCTCGCAGGTGTCGAGGACCAGCAGCAGCCGGCGATCGCGCAGCCGGTCGGCGAGTGCCGCGAACGGGTCACCGCCGGGCCGGGCCGGCGCGACCGGGGCCCCCAGCGCGGCCGCGATGGCGCCCGGCAAGCCGTCCCCGTCCGGCACCGCATCCAGCGGGACCAGCCAGGCGCCGTCGCCGAAGTCGGCGCTCACCGCGGTGGCTGCCGCGCGCCCCACCGCCGACTTGCCCACGCCGGGCAGGCCGGTGACGGTGACCAGCCGCCCGCGGTCGAGGGCGCGTCTTACCGCGGCCACCTCGGCGGTCCTGCCGACCAGGCCGCCGGGCGGGACGGCGGGCACGACGATCTGTCCCGGCTCGTGGCCTCGCATCGGCCGTGTTCCCCCCACATGCCGCGTCGCAGTACTCCCGCTCCGCAGCCATGATCGGCCTCGTGGGCGCCGGCCGGCATCCGTAGAAATGCCTAGGCCGCATACCTAAAGTCCGCGCGGGCCGGGGGGCGGGGCTCGCGAGGGGGCCTGGCTCGCGCGGGGCCCCGGTGGCCGTGCGCGCGGGCCGTCACCGTGCCTTTAGTCGGCGTCCTCGTCCTCGTAGCGGGCCGCCTCGTCGAGCGGGGCCTCTTCGTCGTCGTAGCCCGGGACTTCCTGGCGCTGCTCAAGCACGTCGGCCTCGGGCTCGGCCACGGGGATGTCGGATGAGGCGGGCGGCTGCTCCAGGTCTTCGGCGTCGTGGTCGGCGTACTGGTCGTCGGCGTACTCGTCTTCCGGGTTGCTGTCAGCATTGGCAGGCATGGCAGCGAGTCTTTACCCGTGGCCTGTCCGCACACAACAGGGGGTGCCATCCGGCCCGCGTCGCCCGGCGCCGGCGCCGGGCGACGCGGCCCGTTAATCTCGGGGATACGGGCATGACCGGGAAAGGGGATCGTCGGATGTCATGGACGAGGATCGCACCAGCACCATCTCCGGCCTGACGCTGGACGTCCGTCCCAGCGACTACGGCACGGTCGTGAAGCTCACCGGTGAAATCGACGTCAGCTCATCCAGCCCGCTCCAGGAACTGCTGCTGCGGGTCATGCGCGACGCGGGCCCGCGGCTCATGCTCGACCTGCGCGGCATCTCCTTTATCGACTGCTCGGGCCTGACCGCTCTCATCCTGACCCAGCGCCGGGCCGTCCAGCGGCACGGGTGGCTGCGGCTTATCGCGGTGTCGCTCCAGGCCCGCATGGTGATCGAACTCACCGGTCTCGCGGACGTTCTCAGGCTGCCGCCGGCGGGCACACCGGCCCGCATCGCGGCCGCCCCGGCACGGGCCTGATCCCCAACCGCGGCCGGCTACAGCTAGCCGCGTTCCCGCCGCCTGTCCCGCTCCGGTGAGGTGCCGGGGCGGGCCTGCCCGGTGGGCCCGCGGCCGTGTGGCGGGTCGTCGGTACCGCCGGCCTGCTCCGCCACGATGCGGGCCAGTTCCACGCGTGAGCCGATGCCAAGCTTGCGGAACACCTGCCGCAGGTGGAACGCGACCGTGTGCACGCTCACGTACATCTGCTCGGCCACCTGCTGGTTACTGAGTCCCTGCGCGACCAGGTTGGATACGGCCTGCTCGGTCGGTGTGAGGCTGGTCCAGCCGACGGCGGGCCGATCGGCCGAGCTCCAGTGCCGCCGCCGCACGCCCAGCCGGCGGAGCCTGCGCCGGACCCGGGCGAGATCGCGGGCCGCCCCGGTCTGGCCGTAACCGGCCAGGGCGTCATCGAGGTGCGCCACGGCATCGGCCGACCTGGTGGTGGTGGCCAGCATGCTGCCCAGGTCCTCCGATGCCGAGGCGCGCGCCCACGGATCCGGGTGCCGTGCCGCCGCATGGGCCAGGCGCACCGGGTCACGGCCGACAATCCCGCCGCAGTGGGCCGCGGCCACCGTGACGACCTCGAACGCCGGGTTGTCGCCGGCGATCTCCTCGGCCACCCGGGCGACACCGGCCGCCAGTTCGCGGCGGCCGGCCGCCAGCGCGATGCGGGCCAGCCAGGCCGAGGCGGTGGGTTCGCCGGTGAGCACGTGCCGATGGGCGCGCAGGCCGTCGTACACGCCGCCGAGCACCTGCACGGCCGTCTTCGGGCCGGCGGCGGCCTCCACGAACTGCGCCCTGGCCAGCACGGTCTCGGTGCGGGCATAGCCGTCGGCGACGTGTGCGGTCCCGGGGCGGTTCCGCATGTGCTGCCCCGCGGCCCTCAGGTCGCCGTTGCGCAGCGCGATCACGCTGAGCATCGACAGCGCCAGCGAGCGGTGCGGGCGGGACCCGAGCGTATCCGCGATGCCGAGGGCGGCCTCGGCATCGCTCCTGGCCTCCTCGGCCCGTCCCATCGCGAGGTTCACCCGGGCGCGCAGGACGGCCGGGACGGCGTCTGAGCCGTGGCCGCGGACCGCCCGGATCGCGTCGGCCGCGGCGTGGACGAGGGCCGAGGCCTCCTCCATCTGGCGGAGGTCGATGAGCCGGGCGGCCAGCAGAAGCAGCGGCTGGAAATGCCGTGCGTCGGCCGAGATGCCGGGGTAGCGCTGGGCTGCCTCACGGGCCAGGCGCAGCCCCTGGCCGAGCAGGCCCTCGTCCCACAAGGTGGCCGCGAGCACGCTCAGCGCCCCGGCCAGCGTGGTCTCGCCGTGCTCACCCGGGGTGTCCAGGACATCCTCGGCGGCACGGCGGGACGCCTGGTTGTCGTCCAGGGCGGCCAGCGCCTGAAGCTGCGCCACGACGGCTTCCGCGCGCACCGGCATGGCCAGGCCCGGCCGCGCCAGCACGGCCCGGGCCTCGGCGGCCGCCTGAGCCGCCTCGCCCCGCAGGCCCAGGGCGGATGACAGGATGGCACGAAGCCGCGTATCGATGACGGCGGGCAGCGGCCGGCCCAGGGCGCCCCGGACGATACCGGCGGCCTCATCGGCCCGGCCGGCCCCGGTCAGCGCGTCGGCGGCGCGCGCCGTCCGGACAAGCCGGGCCGGATCGTCGGGCAGGGTGAGGTCGAGCGCCCGTACGGCCAGGTCGGCCGCGGTCCGCGGGGATGTCGGCCGGACCTCCTCGGCCGCCCGGTCCAGGCCGGCGAGCGCCGCCGCGTCGCCGGGCCTGGCCCCTTCGAGCAGGTGGCGGGCGGCGGCCATCGCGGATCCGCGGGCCATGAGCAGCCCGGCGAACTGGCGGTGCAGCGCCTGCCGGGCAGGCGGCGGCACCGTCTCGGCCACGGCCCGCCAGATCAGCATGTGCCGGAACGTGAAGGCCTCCGCGTTCGCGACCAGCACACCCGCGGCCAGCGCCTCGTCGGCCAGGGGAAGCAGCACGGCCGGGGTCTCGCCGAGCATCTCGGCCGCGTCGTCGAACCCGAACGAGGGACCCAGGACGGCCATCGTTTCCAGCAGGTACCGGGTGCGCCCGCTCAGGCCGGCCAGCCTGCGCCGCATCACCCTGTGCACCCGTTCCGGCAGGATGGCCGAGTCAAGCGTCGCCGTCTGGCCGGTCACCCGGACCGCGTTCGCCTCACCGAGCCCGGCCAGCAATTCAGCGAGAAGGTACGGATTCCCGGCCGCTCCGCTGGCCAGTGCCAGGAGGCCCGGGTCGGGGACGGCGCCGAGGACGTCGGTGACCACGCCGGTCACGGCTTCGTCGCTGAGCGGGCCCAGCGTGACCGGTACGGCGCCCTCGCGCTGGAGCAGGTCGAAGAGCACGCCGACCTCCTCGCGGTCCCGAAGCGTGCACCGGGTCAGCACCCAGGCCACGGGGAGCGCCGCGAGCCGGCTGGGCAGCATCCGCAGCGCGGACAGCGTGGCCGAGTCCGCCCAGTGCAGATCGTCCAGGCCGACCAGGACCGGCCCGGCCGCGGCCCGGTGCTCGATCAGCGCGCTGATCTCGTCGACCGTCCGCGTCCCGGGTGCGGCGGCGGATGGCTCGCCAGCCGTCCCCGCGTCGCCAGCCGTCCCCGCGTCGCCGGCCAGGCCGGTCGCCGTCCCGTGAAAGGCCGTGGCCAGCGGGGCGAACCGCATCAGCCGCCCCAGTTCGTCCGCGGCCGCCACCGCCAGCGAGAAGCCCTGCCGGGCGGCCAGATCCGCGACTTCCGCCAGGAAAGCGGACCTGCCTATGCCTGGCTCGCCCTCGACGAGCAGTACCGCCGCGCGGCCAGACTGGGCGTTGCGCAGACATTCAGTCGCTGTCTTCAGTTCCCGCTCGCGTCCCCGCATTGACGGGCCTAGGCGCCGCGATCACCGGATGGTGGTGACTGAGCGTGGATATTTTCCATATTCCGCCTCCCCCGCTGCCCGCCATTATCAGGCTGCGGCGGCCTCATACTCGCCGGGTTGCCCGTTACGCCAGCGTGATAGGTCGTTAAGGTATCACGTTTGGGTTGCGTGATGATGCTGCAATCTATGGCGCTACCCGGAGCGTGGCACAATCCCGGGACACCATGGCTGAAGCTTTCCGGGCAATGGTTAGCGATCACATCCATCAGGCGGGGAGCAGTGCCGGCGGCCACCCGGGGACCGGTGTATACGCAGGTCGAAACCTGTCACCGCGCAGGAAGACCGGTGTACGCGCCGAAACATCAATCGCTGCCGTCCCAGCAGCCACGGAGTAACCACATTGCCGCAACCTCCGGCAGGTGGGATCCCATTCCGCCCCGCTATTCATAACCGATCTGAGGATGCGGGCTGGCCAACTGAGGGATGCGGTGCGGTGGCCGACCGAGGATGCGGGCTGGCCAACTGAGGGATGCGGTGCGGTGGCCGACCGAGGATGCGGGCTGGCCAA
>Ga0070737_10004897_pt1 | contig 13093 bp, 7 predicted proteins | sample Coa_R1_10_FD_66438 | JGI IMG/M metagenome (GOLD analysis project Ga0070737, IMG submission 66438) | Surface soil microbial communities from Centralia Pennsylvania, which are recovering from an underground coalmine fire - Coalmine... | ecosystem: Environmental > Terrestrial > Soil > Unclassified ... | reverse complement strand
GTGGCGGCGAACTGGTCCTTGCGCTCGACGATCAGCGCGGTGTGCGGGATCGGCAGGCCCAGCGGGCGGCGGAACAGCGCCGTCACTGCGAACCAGTCGGCCACCCCGCCGACCATGGACGCCTCGGCGCCCGCCTGGACGAAGCCGAGGAACGTCCCGTGCGCCCCGACGGCGGTCACCACCACGAACAGCACGGTCACCACGGCCAGCAGCGCGGTGGCCCGGCGCCGCGCCGCCCGCAGCGCACGCACCCGGACTTCGGTGGTTTCGTGGGCGAGCGTAGGCACCGGCGAAGCGTACATCGAACCAGCCGGTAACCCGCACCGGTGCCCGGCGGGTGGGCGGGCCATCCGCGGGCTAGGCGACCCGGCCCGCGAGATAGCCGCGCAGTCCGGCCACCAAGGTCCCGATGTCCGCCACGCCGCCGCGGCGGGCGTCCGGCCACTCGTCCACCCGGGTCCACCAGTACTCCCGCGGCGTGCCCGGGTACCTCGGGAGCAGGTGGACGTGAAGATGCGGCACACCGTCACCGATCACGGCGGCGTAGACGTGCTCCGCGCCCGCCACCTCGCGGAGCGCCCGGCTGACCCGCGTGCACCACAGGCCCATCCGCTGCGCCTCCGCGTCGGTCAGGTCGGCCAGCCCGGGGGCGTGCCGCCGGGGTTCCACGAACAGATGCCCCAGGTAGGCGGTGGTTCCCTCGCGCCCCAGCGTCTCTTCCGTGACGATGTGCGAGACGATCATCAGGTCGTCTTCCGCGACCGGTCCGCCCGGCAGCAGCGCGGCCCGGTCGCGGTGCTTCCGGCAGACGAAACAATCGGCGGCGGCGTCTTCTGCGGGCATGTTGTCATCTTCGCACCGGACCGGACCTGTCGTTGAATGTTTCATACCAGCCGATCCCGGTGAGGCCCTGCTGAACTGCGGAAACGCCTGGCCTCTCCGGCGCCGGCCGGCCGTGCTGGCCTTGGCCGGGCCCGGCAACCTACGCTGACCCAACTTCTATGACGCAGGGTGCCCGGGTCATCGCACAGTGATATCGGCCCTGGGGCGGCGGGCATCCGCCTGGACCCGAAGGAGGCTCGCAGGTGAGATGGACCAGACAGCTCGTCGCGGCGGCCGCGGTGTCGCTGGCTACTCCGGTCGCCCTGTCCGGAGTGACGCTGCTCGGCCCGGTCGCGGCGCAGGCGGCCACGACGCTGTGCAACTCCCAGACCGCAGCGGTGGCCGGCGGAACCTACACGGTGCAGAACAACGAGTGGGGGTCCGGCGCCGCCGAGTGCATCAGCACCGACGGCAACGCCGACTTCAGCGTCGCGAACTCCGCCATCGACAACTCCACCAGCGGCGCCCCCGGCGGCTACCCGTCCATCTACCAGGGCTGCCACTGGGGTAACTGCACCTCCGGCGGGCTGGCCGCCAGCCCGGTCCAGGTGTCCAGCCTGACCACGGGCAAAGTCACCACGAGCTGGGCCACCACCCAGCCCGGCGGCAGCAACGACTACGACGTCGCCTACGACATCTGGTTCAACCAGACGCCGACTACCACCACCCAGCCCAACTGCACCGAGGTCATGGTCTGGCTGAACCACAACGGCCCGGTCCAGCCGTTCGGTTCCGAGGTCGCCTCGGGCGTCAGCATCGGCGGCCGCGGCTACAACGTCTGGGAGGGTTCCCAGGGCACCTTCGACACGGTGTCCTACACCATGACCACCGGCACCACCTCGGTGAGCGGGCTCGACCTGGCCCCGCTGGCCCAGGACGCGGTCAGCCGCGGTTACCTGTCCAGTTCGTGCTACCTCATCGACGTGGAGGCCGGGTTCGAGCTGTGGCAGGGTGGCGCCGGCCTGGCCACAAATTCCTTCTCCGTCACCGAGAACGGCTCCGGGGGCGGCGGCCCGCCGCCGTCCGGCACCTGCTCGGGCGCGTACTCGGTCGTCAACTCCTGGTCCGGTGGGTTCCAGGCGCAGATCACCGTGACCAACACCAGCAGTTCCCCGCTCAACGGCTGGCAGCTCGCCTGGACCTTCCCTGGCGATCAGCAGATCAACGACCTGTGGAACGGCAGCTACACCCAGTCCGGCGCCGCCGTCAGTGTGGCCAGTGCGTCCTACAACGGGTCGCTGGCCGCGGGCGCGTCCACCACCGTCGGGTTCACCGCCACCGACAGCACCGGCACCGCACCCCCGGCCACCATCACCTGCAGCTAGCTACCCCTCGGCGCGGGGTGACGCTGCGGGCCGTCACCCCGCGCTCCGGCTCGCTCAGCTGGAGTCACGCAGGATCAGTTCGGTGCCGAGCACGACCCCGGCGGGACCGGTGGCGGTCCCGTCGATGACGGCCAGCAGTTCCCGGGCCAGCCGCACGGCCATGGCCCCGAACGGCTGCCGGACCGTGCTGAGCGCGGGGTCGGCGTGCCGTGCCAGCGGCGAGTCGTCGAACCCGATGACGGCCACGTCGCCGGGCACCCGCCGCCCGGCCCGGCGCAGCGCGCGCAGCGCACCGAGCGCCATCAGATCCGACGCGGCGAAGATCGCGTCCAGCTGCCGCCGCTGGCCGAGCAGGCGTAATGCCGCCTGCTCCCCCGAACCCGCGGTGAAGTCACCGTGTACGACCAGGCCGGGATCGAACCGGCCCGCCGCGGCCATGGCCGCGCGGTAGCCCCGCAGCCGGTCGACGCCGGGCCCCATGTCCAGCGGCCCGGCGATCGTCGCCACCGCGGTACGGCCGGTCCGCAGCAAGTACCGGGTGGCGCGTTCGGCCCCGCCGGCGTTGTCGGCGTCCACGTACGGCAGCCCGGCCGCGCCGCCCACCGGCCGGCCGCACAGCACCACCGGGATGCCCAGCTTGCCCGGGTCGAGCGGCAACCGGTGGTGCATGCTGACGAACAGGGCGCCGTCGGCATGGCCGCCCCGCAGGTACCGGGCCGCGGTCTGGCATTCCCGGGCCGAGTGCAGGGTCAGCAGCACGAGCTGCGAGTCAGCCGCGGCGAGTTCCCGGCTGACCCCCCACAGCAGCTGCGCAAAGAACGGATCCGCGAACACCCGGGCGCTCTCCTCGCACATCACGAACGCGATCGCCCCGGCCCGCCGCGCCCCGGCCGACCAGGCGGCCCGGTGCCGGGCGTAGCCCAGCCGCGTCATCGCCTCCTCGACCCGGCGGCGCGTGTCCGGCCGGACGTGCGGGTGACCGGTGAGCACCCGGGACGCGGTAGCCGGCGACACCCCGGCCAGCCGGGCGACGTCAGCCAGCGTCGCCGGACCCGCCCCCGGAGCAGCCATGGTCACCGCCGGAATCTCGCTGGTAAAACATTTTAACCAGCGCGAGGCGTGCCGGGCTCAGCCCAGGAGGGCTGCTCGTCCGCCGATAGCTGCGTGTGCCAGCTGTTATCCAGTGCCCGGGCGAGAGGTACGAAGGCCGACGGGACCAGGGACAGTACGGGGGCCGCTGTGACCGTCCACGGCGCCGCCGTACACAGGGCAGCGACCGCCCGGCGGACAGCAGGCTGGTCGTCGGCTCTGGCCAGCACCTGCGCGACCTGTTCCAGGGCCACTTTCCAGTAGCCCCGATCGGTAATGGTGCAGGCGACTGTGACCGCCCGCTCGTACCGTCCAGCGTCGGCCAGCTCACCGGCGGTCTCCATCAGGACCAGCGACCGCCGGAACGGGTCAGCGATGAGGTGAGCCTGCTCAGCCCGTTTCTCGATGGCGTCGGCTTGCTGGCGTTGCTCCGCGCTGTCTGACGTGCCCCGGGCCTTGCCCGTCGGCGCTTTCGCCTGCCGGTGCGGGTGGGTGCCGCCCCGGGGAGACCGGGCGGCTTGGGTACGACCCAGCTGAGCCCGGGCCTGCTCGATCCGGTCCTGGACGCGCCGCTGCCTGAACTTGCTGGTAATAGCGACCGCGGCCTCCTCGGCTTGCTTCAGGACCGTAATGACCTGCTGGCGACGGACCACGCCGTCCAGAGCCGACGCGATCCCCAGCAGAGCCTCTACCCGCCAGTCAGGGGTTGGGATAGACCGGGCGATGGCCATGGCCTGCTCATGCTGTTCCGCACGGGCCAGTGGAGGCGCGATCCGGGCCAGGGTCTCCTCCCGCCGCTCTGGGTCGACGACAGCGCGGGCGAGCACCTCCGCCTGCCTGCCGGCCATGCTGGCTCGCTGCCGCTGGTTTCCATCAGCCAGCGCTTGCGCGAGCTGGACCAGAGCCTTCGCCCGCTGATCCAGGTCAGTGATGGACCTGGCGGCCGTCTCAGCCTCCCCGATAGCCGCGGCGGCTTGCTGGTGCTGCCCCAGGTCCGTCAGGGCCTGCGCGATCTGCCCCAGCGCCTCCGCCCGCCGATCCGGGTCGGCGATGGAACCAGCGACCGCGGTGGCCATCTCCTGCTGCTGCGCACTGGCCAGCACCTGCGCGATCTGAGCCAGCGCCTCCGCTCGCCAGGGTGGGTTGCGAAGAGTCTGAGCAACCGCCTCAGCCCGCCCCGCGACCGCAACGGCCAGCTCCCGCTCTTCGCCGTCGGCCAATGCCTGTGCTATCACCGTCAGCGCTTTCACCTGCCGTTGAGGGGCGGCGATGAAGTCAGTGACCGCAACGGCCTGGTCGTGCTGCCCCACGCTGAGCAACTCTTGCGCGACCGCCACCAGCGCCTCCGCCGCCAGCCCCGGATCAGTGATGGACCGGGCCAGTGACACCGCCTGCTTGTGCTCTCCTACCTGAACCAGTGCTTGTGCGGTCTGCAGCAGAGCTTCAGCGCGCTGGCTCAGGCTGGCCACGGAGTGCGCGGCCGCCCCGGCTTGCTCAGCGGCCGCAACGGCCCGCTCCGGCTCCCCCGCGGCGACCAGAATCCGGGCGACGAGGACGAGAGCCGTCACTCGCCGGTAGGGGCTGGTCAGCGAGAGCACAGCCGCCTCGGCCTGCCGGGCGACCACGACGGCCCGCTCGCGCTCTCCTGCAGTGGCCAGGATCTGGGCCACCTTGATCAAGATTTCCGTCTGCTGATCCGGATCCGTGACCGAACGGACCACAGCCACCGCTTGCTCAACCTCTCCCGCGCGAGCCAGCGCCTGCGCAACTCCCGCCAGAGCCTTCACCTGCCAGAAGGACCCGGTAATGGAGCCAGCGACCACGACGGCATGCAACTGCCATCCGCCATCCGCCAGCGCCTGTACCACCCCCACCAAAGCCTCTGCCTGCCGTTCCAGGCCGACAATCGAACGGGCCACCGCAACCGCCTGCTCATGCTCCCCCACGCGAGCCAGCGCCTGCGCTACCTGGGCCAGCGCCTCCGCCCGCCAGTAAGGGTCAGTGACCGCACCGGCCACTGCCGCGGCCTGCTCGTACTGCCCTCCGCCGGCCAGCGCCCGCGCCACGCTCACCAGGGCCTTCACCTGCCAGTAGGGCTCGGTGGCGGAACGAGCTACCGCAGTAGCCTGCTCGGCATCCCCGGCACAGGCCAGTGCGTGCGCCACGTGGGCCAACGCCTCCGCCTGCCGGTCCAGTGCTGTGATGGATCTGGCTGCCACCACGGCCTGCTCGTACTGTCCCGTGTCGGCCAGCGCCTGCGCGACCCCGACCAGAGCTGCCCCCTGCTGGCCCGGGCTGGCGATCGAGGTCGCCAGGGCCATGGCGCGGACAGCCTGGCCGAGAGACGCCCAGACCGCCGGCACGCCGACCGGGATATGAGCGTTCCGGTCAACGAGCAGGTCACGATCGCAGGCCAGCGTCAGAGCACTGGCCAGATCTGGTTCATCCTGAGTGGCGATGAAATCCAGCGCGGTCCGGATTTCGGTCAGTGCGGCCACGTCTCCGTTGGTCGTCTCCAGCATCCGGGACTGCCGGCCGAGGTCACCAGCGTAGGCGATCATGCGGGGCAGGTCGCTGAGTGTGATCAGCAGCCGGTAGTAGCCGTTGAGCAAGTACTCAGGAGTTTCAGCAGGCCAGTTCTTGGCCTGATAACCGGTGGCCCAGTTATGCAGCCGAGCGTAGCTGTCCGCCAGCTGATTCCCGAAGTGCCGGACGGCGGCAGCCTGCAGTTCTTCGTGACCCAGCAGATACACTTCGGGCCCGGTTTCTGGCGCCCACTGGCTGGCCCGGCGGGTGAAAGTACGTCCCGCTACCGTGTGCAGAACCTCTTCGATCTCGCCTCGCGAGGCGCCGGTCAGCTCCTCCAGGTCGTGACTGGACAGACCACCGCGGGCTGCGGTCAGCAGCTGCAAAAGCTCCTTTTCCAACGGGGAGCCGTGCAGCAGGCGCTGCAGTTCCTGTTGCCCCAGCTGTCTGAGATCGCGCGCGTGCGGAGAGCCGGGGAGCACCCGGATGATCGTCTGGTCCCGCAGCGGATGCCAGCTGGGCACATCAGGGGGAATGGGTGGGGCTGGCCGGCCAGCCACGATCACCCGCATCTCGTCCGGTGGGTAGGCCGGCAGCAAGGCGGCGATGCTGTGAGTGTACGGGCCGCTGACTACGCTGCGGTCTTCGTCAAGCCCGTCCACCACCAGGACCAGCCGCCGCCCGTCTTCCCGGCAGGAGCGGGCGGCCTGGGCCAGCAGGTCCAGCAGGTACGCTTCCCGGCGGGCTTCTGGCAGCACCGCTGGCAGCTCTTGCCTGGTCAGGTCGGCCAGCTGGTCCAGCAGCACCAGAGTGAACGCCTCCCGGGTATCCTGCGCGGCCAGGCGAGCGGTGATGAAGAACGACACGATCTCCACCCTGCCGACGAGCTGCCGTGGCGGACGCAGCACGAACGTCGACAGCAGCGCGGACTTCCCCGCCCACGGCCCAGCCTGCCACCAGACGTAGTGGTCTTGGCCCGGCTCCAGGCAGAATCTGGCCAGTTCGGCCAGCTCTGCCTCACGGCCGATCAGGCCGGGCGGATCCGGTGGCGCGATACGCCGCACCTGCTGCAGGTACGCCGACTCCCATACTCCTTTCGCGGCTGGGGTGTTTCCGGTTGGACCCGGAGCACGGGTGTCTCGTGCGGTGTCAGCATGACGCTGCATGACGGCCTGGATGGCCGCGATGAGACGCTGCACCGCTTCGGGGTAGCCCCGGCCGAACAAATCCGCGCGCTGGATCGAGCCGAGCGTTCGCCCGCCCCCTATCTCCCGGTCGGGTATTTGGCAGGCGTCGAACCGGACCGGGATCAGCCAGGGCTGCTCCGGCGGGCGCAGGCGCGACTCCTCGATGGCCAGAGCGAGTTCTTCGTTCTGATAGCCGCGGTCCCGAGCCAGCGCCCGGGAGGAAAAGCACGCCAGGAACACCAGCGTCTCACCGACGATCGCGCTCCGGATCCGCGCCTTCCAGTCCTGTCCCGGCCACAGGTCGGCGGTGTCCCGCCACACCGGTATCCCGGCGGCCTGCAGCGCGTGCTGCAGACGGTCAGCGTGATCCGCGTCGTCGCGGGCGTAGGAGATGAAGACGTGACCGAAGACCTGCTGCCCGCCCGTCTGCCCCAGCCCCGGCGGGGTCATCTGGCCGGCCGCCCTTGCGTCGGGTCAAGCACTCGGCTGGCCTGCGGCCGGGGGCCGGGGCGCGGCCATCTCCTCACTTCATGCCTGACATCTGCTCGAGGGTTCCGTCGAGGTGCAGAATCCGTTCTGACAGGTCGAGCGTGAGCTGAGACGCCAGCTCACCCGGGTCCTTGCCGACAGCGTCCGCGACGGCCCAGCCGGTGAACTGGTTCGCTACGTAGTGAGCGGACAGCGCCGGTATGCCCGTGGCGTCGACCAGTTCCGCGATCGACTGCCGCGCCTGCAGCAGAATCCCGAACTGTGGCGCGGGCTCGCGTGACGTGAGCAGGCCGAGCTGACTTTCCAGCCAGCTGGACAGGTCACCGGGAAGCACCAGCGATCGCTCGAACAGTGCCCGCCAGTACGGCAGGCGGTGCGCCTGCCATGGCCCGGAAGCAGCCGTGGGAGTACCGGCGGCAAGGTCTACCCGAAGCGTGAACTGAGCACATCCAGCCGAAGCCCAGATCGGAGCGTCCTGCTCAGGCAGGAAGAGATTCGCTGAAGCCGCCGGTACGGCGCTCTCGTCGCCGGTGCCAAGATCCGCTTCCAGCCAGGACCTGCGCGGTGTTCCACGCGGCCGCCAGACAGCCCCGGTCTGAACGTCGGTCAAGGCGCCGATCAGTTCACTGACCGGTTCGCGGGTCAGCAGGCCGAGGAACAGGCCCCGCAACTCCTTCCAGCCCGGGGTCTCTCCCAGCGAGCTGCAGCCCACCACAGCCCGGACCCGGACCGAAGGCGGGGCTTGCTCCAGGAAACGGATGTAAGCCGGGTGGTCGAACACCTGGTGTCCCAGCTGAGACATCGCCGGCGCATCGGTCAGGGAGTTCGTGAGCTTCCAGCGGTCTGTGATCGCGGGCGTGGTGGCTGGTCCGTCGCCCGCCGCTTCGGGTTCCTGACCCAGAAGGCGCAGTACCGATGTGATGAGCCGTGCGGTGTTCGCAGGCTCGCGATCGCCAAACAGATCGACCCGCTGGAGCGACTTCAGGGTCCGCCCGGCTCCCAGGGCCCGGTCTGGAATGGTGCACTCGTCGAAGCGGACCGGGATAAGCCACACATCATCTGGCTGGCGCTGTCTCAACTGCTCGACAGCCAGCGTGAGTTCCTCGTTCTGGTAGCTCTTCCGCCGGCCCACACTGTTGCTGGAGAAACAGGCGATGAACGCGAGGGCGCGATCGGTGATTGCGCGCCGGATCTCAGCACGCCAGTCCATCCCCGGCCACAGGTCAGCAACGTCCCGCCAAACCCGTACCCCGGCCGCCTCGAGCGCCTGCTGAAGCCGGTCAGCGGCTTCCGCGTCCTCGTGGACGTACGACAGGAAAGCATGGCCGGTGACCACCTGCTCTGTGCTCACGACTCAGCAGCATATGGCGTGGTACCCCGGTCGTCGGTCAGTCCGGCCCGGGACCAGCTGGCGAACCCCGGCGCCCGGGCCCCGGGGCCAGGACGGGCCGACGCAGGGTCAGGACGCTGCCGTCCAGACCCGGGTGTAGTCGACCTTCATCGTGCCGGGATGGGTGGGGCCACCCGGGCCGGCGGACACCGCGTCGTTCAGGATCAGGTACATCGGGGCCGAGGTGATGCCGGTCCTGATGGTGCCGACGGGCTTGCCGTCGTAGTAGTAGGTGACTGCGCCGGGCTTCCAGTCGGCGCCGTAGACGTGCCAGCCGGTGAACGTCCCCCTGGCGCAGCCGCCGGGGCCGCCGGCCGGTGAGTGGAAGTGGTAGCAGGCCTGGCCGCCGAGGCCTTCCAGCACGTCCATCTCGCCGTCCGTGGGCCAGTTCTGGCCGTCGGTCCACCAGGCCGGCCAGTCGTCGATCGTGCCGCCCGAGCCGGGCAGGTAGATCCGGGCCTGGAAGAAGCCGTAGGCCTGCTGGAAGCCGCGGGAGGGCTGGTTCGGCGCGCCGGAGGAGGGGTTGCTGCTGATCAGCCCGGACCGGTAGGGGTAGGTCCTGCCGCCGGCGGTGCAGGTGGACCTGGCGACGGTGATGTCCAGCGTGCCGCCGGACACGCGCACCTGGCCGGGGGCGTAGCACTCCTGCTCGGCGGAGTTGACCGGACCGGTGATCCCGGCGCCGAACCAGCCGGTGGCCCACCGCGTGGTGTTCAGCCGGGAGCCGGTGAACTCGTCATCGAACGTCAGCTTCCACTTACCGCCGGGCCCGATCGGCCGAACGCCGCCCACCCCACCCGGCCGCGGGACACCAGCCGACGCTCCCCCGGCTGAGGACAGCGCCAGCAGCGGGACGAGCGCGGCACAGCCGAGCATCGCTTTCGCACGCAGCTTCTCGCTCATCCTTGCGTCCTTCCCCGGTTTCAGGTCTCCAGACCGGACGGAGCGCGCCGGGCGGCGACGGCCAGGTAGGCGGCCAGCAGGAGGACGCAGGCGGCCAGGGCGGCCGAGGACAGGGCCAGGGCGGGGCGCAGGCCGACCGCTGCGCCGAACAGGCCGACGGTGAACCCGCTGCCGATCCGCATCCCGTTGGCGCCGGTGCCGTAAAGGCCGATGACCTGGCCCTTCTTCTCCCGCGGGGCGCGGAGCTGGACCACCGTCTGGGTGATCGACAGTGCGGCGAGGTTGGCGACGCCGCCGATGACGAGCAGTGGGGCAGCCACCAGGTAGTCGTGCGTGACCGCGAAGAAGACCGTCGAGGCGCCGTAGACCACGGTGGACCACAACGCGGCGCGCACCGAGAGCCGGATCCAGCCGGTGCCTTCGAGCAGCAGGCCGCCGGCCACGCCGCCGAGGCCGTTGGCGAACAGCAGCACGCCGTAGGCCGTGCCGCTGGAGATGCCGTCGGTAGTGTTGGCGATGGTGGGCATCACCGTCTGCATGGCCGCGCCGATGAAGAACGAGCCGAGCCCGGCCAGGATGATCATGACGGCGAGCACGCGGTCCCTGCGCACCTCCCGGAACACCTTGACCGCGGCCAGCGCGCTCACCCGGTCCCGGGCGACGACACCGTACCGGGAGTGGCCGGTGAACTTCGTCCGCGCCGCCAGGATCGTCAACGGCAGGTAGAAGGCGATGTTGACCCAGATGCCGTGGACCGGGCCGAGCCCGAGCAGCAGCACCGAGCCCACCACCGGGCCGAGCAGGATGCCGAGCGACCGGGCCGTCGAGTTGAGCCGGATTGCGCTGGGCAGGTCGGCGGTGCCCACGAAGTCCTCGAGCAGCAGCTGTTCCGGTGGGGCCCACAGCGCTCCGGCCATGCCGTGCAGGATCAGCAGAATGCACGCGTCCCAGACGGTGAGCGAGCCGGTGGCGAACAGGATGCCCCAGGTCAGTGACACGGTCATGAACAGCGCCTGGGAGCCCTGGATGAGCTTGCGGCAGTCGTACCGGTCGGCGAGCGCGCCGAAGTACGGCGACAGCAGCAGGAACGGCAGCCAGTGGCTGATCACCTCGAAGCCGGTCAGCACCGGGGAGTGGAACCGCTGCCAGATCACCCAGTAGGTGATGACGTGCTCGATGTTGTCGGCCATCATCGACAGCGCCCCGCCGCACAGGTAGTTCCGGCAGGTGCGGTTGCGCAGCGCGGCGAACTTGGCCGACGGCCCCAGTGGCGGCCCCGCCGCTACTCCGGGCTGCGGGCTGGCCGGCTCGAGATCCAGGGCGGGAATATGCGTCGGAACGCCGCAAGCAGCACACACGCCTGCCAGCCTACAAGCGGGTCGTTAGGGTGGCTAACGGTTGTCCGCCGGGCTACGCTGCGGCGCGGGCCGGTTACGTGGTGCCGGAAGCGGGCCGGGGCGGCAGCGGCGGGCGGGCCTTACCCGGGCCGGTCCGCGGGTCGGGCGCGCTGGCGGCCGGCTGTTCGTCCAGGGCGGCGAGCGCGAGGCGGACCGCGGTTTCCAGCTGCGGATCGCGGTCCTGCGACCAGTCGCCGGGCGTGATGTCCACCTCGACGTCCGGGTCGACGCCGTGGTTTTCCACGCCCCAGCCGAGCCGGTCGAACCAGAAGGCCAGCTGCGGGATGGTGATCTGCGTGCCGTCCACGAGTTCACGCAGGTCGTCAAAGCCGATCACGCCACCCCAGGTCCGGGTGCCGACCACCGGCCCGGCGCCGAGCAGGCGGATCGCCGCGGTGATGATGTCCCCGTCCGAGGCCGAGTTCTGGTCGGCCAGTGCCACCAGCGGGCCGCGCCGGGCGTCCAGCGGGTAGGAATCAGCCCGGTGGTGGCGGGTCACGTCCCAGCCGATCACCCGGCGCACCAGCTTCTCCAGCACCAGCTGCGAGGTGTGGCCGCCGCCGTTGCTGCGGACGTCGACGATCACTCCCTCGTAGTCCATCTCGGTTCGCAGGTCCCGGCTGAAGTGGGCCCACCCGGCGCCCATCATGTCCGGGACGTGCAGGTAACCGAGGCGCCCACCGCTGAGTTCGCGGGTGTGCCGACGGCGTCCGGCCACCCAGTCCTGGTAGCGCAGGCGGCGGTCGCTGTGCAGCGGCACCACGGCAACCCGGCGGACCTCGGTTCCGGAGCGCACCGTCAGCTCGACCGGTTTCCCGGCCGCGCCGGACAGCAGCGGCGCCGGGCCGTGCACCGGGTCCACCGGCCGCCCGTCCACCGCCACCAGCACGTCACCGGGCCGTACCCCGGCACCGGGGGCCGCCAGCGGTGAGCGGGCCTGCGGGTCCGACGACTCGCCGGGCAGCACCCGGTCCACCCGCCAGCCGCCGCCCGGGTCCGGGCTCAGATCGGCGCCGAGGTGGCCGGGATCCCCGCCAGCCTCCTGCCCCAGGGTGACTCCCGGCGGGAACGCGTAGGCGTGCGAGGTGCCCAGCTCGCCGAATATCTCCCAGAGCAGGTCGGTGAACTCCCCCGCCGTGCGGATCCGGTCCAGCAGCGGCCGGTAGTCGCGCAGCACCCCGTCCCAGTCCACCCCGGACATGTCCGGGGCCCAGAAGTCCCGGCGGGTCAGCCGGCCGGCCTGGTCGTAGGCACACCGCCACAGCTGCGCCGGGTCCTCCAGGAAGCGGGCCCGGCTGAGGTCCACGCTGGTGCCGGCGTCATCGTCGGCGGTGGTTTTCCGGCCGGCCGGGATCACCCGGACGTCGCCGTGGTCCCAGCTGACGATCCAGGCGCCGTCGCCGCTGACCGCGAAGCCGTCGAGTTCGGCGCACAGCTCGGTGCACTCCCGCCGGGTGAAGCCGAACCGTTCCAGCGATGCGCGCCGGGCCGGTGCGTCCGGGCTGGCGCCGCCTTCGCCCAGCACGCCGCTGAGCGGCTCGTGCAGCCAGGCGAGCCCGTCGGCCACGGCCCGCAGCTGCGAGTAACGCGCCTCGGGCACGGGCACCGGGACGATGCGGGCCGCGATGCCGCCGGAGTCCACGGTCACCGCGGGCACCGCGGCGTCCGGCTGGCCGCCGGGGGGCACCGGGCCGCCGGCGGTGGGCCGGTCCAGCGGGCGGCCGGACGGCAGTGGGCCGAACGGCGACGGGGTGGCCGCCGCCAGCGGCACCAGGAACGGCCGGGCGCCGTAGGGGAACGACAGGTCGAACGACTGCGTGTCGTACACCGGGTCGAAACTGCGCCGGGACAGGAAGGCCAGGTACTGTCCGTCGAGGGTGAATACCGGGTCGGTGTCGGCGAACC
>Ga0070737_10004896_pt1 | contig 13094 bp, 12 predicted proteins | sample Coa_R1_10_FD_66438 | JGI IMG/M metagenome (GOLD analysis project Ga0070737, IMG submission 66438) | Surface soil microbial communities from Centralia Pennsylvania, which are recovering from an underground coalmine fire - Coalmine... | ecosystem: Environmental > Terrestrial > Soil > Unclassified... | reverse complement strand
AATGGTTGAACTGAAGATGCGCGGCCGGATAGTAAACTGAGATGCGATAGACGTTCGGGGCAATTTCGCTGATGTTGGCCATGATTCAATTCTCCCAGCGGGCAGAGGTCACTGCTCTCTTTGTAATGCCTTATGGCCGCTCGCGGCGCGCGCCCGGCGGCGCCGCGAAGATCATTACGCTACACCTTAAATGCGTGTCAGCGCAAACTGATAATTGATAGAGATAATAGGGAAGATCCCAGATCGTTGACCGCACGATTCAGATGATCGGGGACTCATTGTCCCACGGGAGGGCTATCTGCTGTCGATTGAGTTGGTTAAGTTAACACAGCCGGAAAGAGCACCGAGGCCCTCACGGGGCCTCGGTGGTTGGTTTGTCCGCGTAACCGGCCTTCAGAATGCGGTCGGCGGCGTGAAAGATTCGTTGGGCGGATCGCTCGCTGATCGGCTCGCCCTTTGCGTAAGACTGGATATATCCGCGGCTGAATTCAGCGCCGGGCAATCCGAGCGATTCGCAGCAAAGCAGGGCCACGGCCTCGGCCTCGACTTCGGCCACACTGCGCGGCGTCTGGTCAGTGTCGGCCATGTCGCTTTCTGCGCAATGAAGGATTGAATGGGCGAGCTCATGGTAGAGGGTTTTGAAGGGCAGGGCTGCAAGAGGATTGATGGCGATCTTGCCGCCACGCCGGGCGTAGCCCTGGCAGTTGCCGTCCAGGTCCTCGAATGGGATGCGCTCGGTCTTCAGAGCTGCAAGCGCCTTCTGCTCGTTCCAATCGGGAATGGCTGGCGGCTGGTATTCCTTGCCCTCCGTTTGGGAAAGCACGAACCAGTGAGGTTTATAAGTGAAGTGGGTGTAGGTGAATTCCTCTTCCTGCTCGGTCCCGTCGTCATTCTTGACAGTCCGGGTCCTCTGGCAGGAAAGCGGCATGCAAAGAATAATTGCCTTTTCGCCTTTCTTGACGCGCCTTGCCAGTTGCTTCCACTTCCCGAATGAGGCAAGCGGTCCGGGCGTGATTCCTCTTTCGAAACCAGTAGTGTCCCATTAAAACTCGAACAGGCTCAACTGGATACAGGGATGAGCATCCAGGGGCGCGTCGGTGAAGTTGGAAAAACCCTCTAAAATCGGGGTTTTTTCGAAAATGGTCACGCTCAGAATTTGCAAGGTTTTGTAGAGACTTAGGTCGAGGCCGAGTTGTTTTTTGACAATGGCCACCAACGCGTACACCGAGAGGGCGACCCAAACTTGAGTCTTCACCGCATTTGGGGACGTGCCGTAGAAAGCCTTGATGCGCAGGTGTTGTTTGATCCAGCGAAAGAACAATTCCACCTGCCAGCGTACCCGATACAGTTGGGCAACGGTCAGGGCGGGCAGCAGAAAATTGTTGGTCAGAAAAGTCAGGCGTGAGTCCTTCTCGACATCGAAATAGTGGATGCGTCGCAAGGGGTCGGGATATCGCTGAGCGGTTCGGATTCCGGTCAACAGAATGGTTTGGTCGCACCGCACCCCACTGGACCGTTCGACGGGGCGCGAGGAGCGACGGCGGAACTGCATATTCTTTTTGGCGCGAGTGACGAAGAAGGCACAAGCTTGAGTGAAGGTATAGAGGCGAGCGAAATCCATGTAACCGCGGTCGAACAAGTAAAATGCTCCAGCTTCGAGAAGCACTTCGTCCAAAAGGTTGACGTCGTGAACTTGGCCTCCAGTCACATAAACAGCGGTCGGAATGCTGCCCCGCACATCCAACAGCGTATGCAGCTTCACCGCACTCTTGCGGCGGCGGAACTGGCCCCAGGGAAACAGCGACAGACACAAATCGATCGTTGTCGAGTCGAGCGCATACACGGTCTCGGACAACTCCACTCCGAAAGGTTCGTCCCGGTAGAGGTCGCGGGCTATGCCCATCAGCACTTGGGCAAAGTCGGCGTAAATGCGCCAGTCGCGAACCTCGTTGGCGTGGGCCAGCGTATTGCGAGAAACTTGCCCCCGAAAGCCTATATGATAGAGCTTGGATTGCTGGGCACGGAGACAGGCTTCGATATCGCGCAAACTTTCGCGATAGGTGAGTTGAGCAAAGGCCAAGCAAAGGAACTGATCCCAACAAGAGAAATCTTTGACGTAGCGATTGCCTTGGTAACGATCGACACAAATCTGAAACTGATAGGTCGGGATGAACTCCAAAAGCTGAGAGAAAACGGTTCGGCCAAGATTCATCTACTGCCTCCGGGTCAAGCTGGATAACAGTAGGATGATGCCAAACGACAGGAAAGAAATTGAAATCGAAAAAACTCATCCAGACCTCTTACTTCCGCTCCGCCAAGTAGTTACGGCGGATCGCTCGAACTTTCTTGGGACACTACTGATTCGGAATATAGCTTCAGCTTCATGCTCTATTCCTCTTATAATTTTAGTTCCGTGAATATGTAGTCCCTCAATTCCACCCCGAATGCAACAGGGGGTATCACGGTGATGGAATAAAATCAATGAGCGGCACCCAGGACTTTACTCATTTTTTACGAGTTCCAGCCCAATAGCAGCTCAAGTTGCAGAGTCGGCGGTGGTTCAGTAGAGCCACTGGGGTTGCCGCCTGCCAGAAGATGCTTGATGCCGTTGGTGAGCCAGTCGCATCAGAGCTTACGAAACGCGGGGCAAAAACAAGAGAAGAGACACTCGGCTCAAGCAGCCCTGAACAACGGTGGAGCTCACACAGCGATCTTCTCCAGGCGCTGGCCACGGGTTTCGATCATACGGGCTGCAGCCAGCAGCCCAACGATGCTAACTGCGGCGAACATCAGGAATACCGATCCGATACCCGTCGCACCGACTATGAAACCAACCATCGCGGGTCCGACCGCTGATGCGAAACGCAGCCAAGATGTAGCCAGCCCGGTGCCAATCGCTCGCATGCGCGTGGGGTAAATTTCAGGTGTGTAAAGATACAGAACGGCGTTAATGGATCCGATAATGCCATAGCTCAGAGTTGCGAGAATCATAACGCTAAACATACTGCGTATACCGATGAATCCTAGAATGCCGAGGAGCACCCCACCGGCGATGAATGATGCCGCCGTCCACTTCCTCCGGCCGATTCGGTCAATCGTAAAAGCGCAGATGAGGAGCACGAGGACCTGGGCGACATTCGTCATGGACGCAGCGCGCAGCGATTGCCGTAGCCTCAGATGATAGAAGGTGTTGTACAGGCTAGGCAGCCAGTTGTTCAGACTATTGGCGATGAAGTAGGCACTTGCCCAGAGCGTCCACACGATCAGCGTTCGCTGGCGATAAGAAACTGAGAGAAGTTCGGTCCATCTAGTGCTCCGCGCCGGTCTAGCAACGGACGTCGTTTCGCCAGCGGAATTTCTGCGCTCTGTGGAGGCTTCGAGTTTTTTTACGATAGCTTCCGCTTCGCGAAGCCTTCCCTTGGAGATTAACCATCGGGGCGATTCGGGAAGGCGAGCGACGAGCACGGTGATGATAAGGCACGGAATGCTGCCCACCAGGAAGATGATCTGCCAGCCGAAGGCCGGTACGAGCCAGGCGCCAAGCTGGCCGACGGCCATCAAACCTATGGGGAAGATCATTTCATACAGCAGGAAGAATCGTCCGCGGCCTTGCGCTGGCGACAGTTCACTGATATAAGTGGCAGCAACCGGCATTTCGCCGCCGATGCCGATGCCTTGCACGAACCGACACGCGATCAGCGTGGGAAGGTTTCCACACCAGGCGCAGATCACCGTCATGATGGTCATGATCGCGATGCCAGCGGTTGCGCTCCGGATCCGTCCAATGCTTTCCGCCAAACCGCCCAACAACAAAGCGCCAAGAAGCTGCCCGAGATAGCTCGCACCGATCAAAAAACCGCTCTGCTGGAAAGAAAGGTGCCAAACCCGGATGAGAATTGGGAGCGCAAATGCGAGTGACAGGGAATTAAACGCATCAAAGAATGTTGCGCTGCCCATGACCACGCGGGCTTTGCCGTGCCACCAGGAGAATGGCACGCTTTCCATTCTCGCGAGCAGCTCGGCCGCCTCAGCAGAGGTGTGTATCCCAGACTCATATTCGAACGCGGACGTCATAGTCACTCGCTTATTGAGGCCAAATTCTTTCGAATAGTCCTCGAAGCTCTGAAGCAATCTGCTCGGGGTATTCCAGGGGAGTCAGGTGACGCCCGCCGGGAATTATTGTCAACGTTGACTGCGGGATGGCGTGGTGTAATTGCAATGAGGCGGCGACTGGGGTGGCATAGTCCTCTTCCCCAACGACAATCGCAACGGGATTACGGAGCGATTGCAGGTAAGGCCGCAAGTCTGCGTCACCGAGCATCTCGCAACTTGCAACATAACAATCCAAGTCGTTGCCCAGAAAAACCTCAGTCACTTTCTTCAGAAGCTCCGTATGTGAGCTCCGAAACCGATCTCCAAACCAGCGCGTCATCTGAAAATCGATCATGCTGCCCAAACCATTTGAGCGTGCATTGGTCGCACGTTTTCGCCATGTTCTCGGGGCATCCTCGCCGTACCAGGAAGTGGTATCGATGAGGGCTATGCCACTCGCTCGCGAAGCATAGAGGCCACCGAATGCCTGAGCAACGCATCCGCCCATGGAGCAGCCTGAGACCACGGCCGTTCGCCAATCCACGTGATCGAGCAGTTCGGCAAGGTCTCGCGCAAAAAGTTCCACGCTGAACGGCATATGCGGCTTTCCTGATCGGCCGTGTCCACGGCAATCGTAGGTGAGGATTTGTGAGTAGTCGCCTAGGTTTTCGATGACATTATCCCAGATGCTGGCATCGAGGCCCAAAGAATGAATCAAAACTAGACGAGGTCTCATAGCCTTCGCTGCGCCGCGAAGTGAATAGGTGATTTGACAGTCATCGGTTGTGTTGAAAGTCTGATAGGGGGTATCCATTTTGCTTTCGTAAGTACAAGATATAGTGGTGAGCTAGAACCGTCCCCCATGCCGTCGGCGGCGTGAATTACCCGCTGACGATTCAGGAATTCGAGAAATGGTTTCCTTCGGAAGACGCGTGGGCTGTCTACCTCCAACGGCTTCGGTGGCCGGAGGGCTTCCGATGCCCGACCTGTTGCGCTGGCAATGCCTGGATGACGGCCAGGGGGCCTATTTCGATGCGCAGCCTGCCAGCGGCAGACATCGCAGATCGCAGGGAAGCCGTTGTGAACTTAGTGCCGTTTTGGGAAGCATGTTAAAAGATCTCGTATTTGAGCTAACGCTCAGTCCCGCCTTCCATTTCGGAGCATCGTACCGTCCCACCGCTTCGCTTCCCTGAGGTGAATATCAAACTGATCCAAGATGCGGACCGCTATATATTCAACCATCTCATCAAGTGACTGTGGGTGGTTATAGAAGGTAGCTACCGGAGGAAAAATCACCACCCCCATGCGCGACAGCTTTAACATGTTTTCGAGTTGAATAGCATTAAGGGGTGCCTCGCGCACTACAAGTACTAGCTTACGCCGCTCCTTGAGTACTACATCGGCCGCTCGATGGATTAGGTTTTGGGACATGCCCGAGGAAATGGCTGCGAGTGTCTTCATCGAGCATGGTGCGATAACCATCCCAAGGGTCACGAACGATCCGCTAGAAATTTCTGCACTCTGGTCAGTGATCGGATGGACGATGGTCGCCATATGCTGTACCTGTTCCACCGTAAAGGAGGTTTCATGAACGAGTGTACGCGCACCCCACTGGCTCATTATGAGGTGGGTGTGGACTCCCAACTTTTGGGATAATTGTAAGAGGCGAACTCCCAATATGCTGCCACTAGCACCTGAGATGCCGACGATGAGGCTCGGATGATCTTTCACCCACGCTCCTTTTCTCAAACAGCAGGCAAATTAGTAATCAATTTCATTTGCAGTCGATGGGCTGTCCAGCCTAAATCTGACGCATTCTGAGGCCTGCGTAGTTGTCCCGCCGGCGTCGTAATGCACATTTGATGCATTTTGTGTATTCCGCGCTAACCCAACTCTTAGTGAAGTAAGCGCGGAATGCGACGCTCGCCTTGGAATCTTCGGGTCGCCTGTGACTATGAAGGTCTGACGCACTTTGGAGGTGTCCTGTTCTTTCATGAATTTCTTCAAATGCTGCATTTCCGATACTTCCTCACACAGAATCTGACCTCTCCGCGGCGCAAAACCACCGGTATAGTCTGCCTGTTCTGGCCCTCGTATAAACCCAATTGTGCTGGGTTTGGATCACGTCGAAACCGCGTCCTTACAGTACATAACCGGCCTGCCCGGCTAGACCCTACGGCGTTTCTTGATCCACGCCCCTGGGAACTTCTGGAGACAACTCCATGCCGTCAACGATCGGCTGCTGCAGCACTTCGTCCCTTTGCCCGACACCGCTCGCACCTGATCTTCGACTTCGACAGTACGGTCGTCACGGTCTTCGGGTACCAGGACGGGGCTCGCCTCGGTTACAATCACCGTTACCGGAGCAAGCGCTCCTGCTACCCCTTGCTGTATCGAGGCCAATTCCGCTTACCTTTGGGACGCGGAACTCCGCTCGGGTGACATCGGAACCTGGGACGACAGCATCGAATTACTCGATACCTCTTTCCCCAACGTGCCGCCCGACATCTGGGAAATTCGTGCCCCCGCTGATGCGGGTTTCGCCTTTAACCCCGTGCTTGATGAGCTCAAATCCCGGCCCGCTTTGAGCCAGCCCTGCCGAAACTTGCTCCCTAGCTTGCACAATGAGGCGGTTAACCGCTTAACTCCATCCAGCGAACCCGCCTGCAGCCAAACTGGCAATCGCTCACTTTGCAGAAACTCCGCTTCAATCTCTTCTTGCTCCAGGCTGAGATCACGCGCCCCAGAACCGGACCGTGATTGGCCTCATCGCGTGTCATCAAATCACGAAGGATTTTCCTTTCGTTCAAAAGACTGCTCATCAATTCCTCGCGAGAACCAAGCAGCTCAAACCATTACGGTCATGAAACTCTAAGTTTCACGTCGGATTTATAGCAATGAAAAACCACTTCGCCAGAGAGTGGCAGCCTATTCGATTTGCTTCCCCCATTTTGCTGCGACGGCTCGTCGTACTTCGGGGCTCGACTCTGATACCTGGGGAAAGTCTTTCAGCCACTCATAGGGCCGACACGCGTCGATAATGGCGCGTGAACTCAACCCCTTGTTCTCCTTGCGAATAATGGGGTCAAGCGGGCCACTCCAGCTACGCCGAACGATTTCAATGTCTTGCGCCGGATCGGAGCGAGTAGCCAAAGCCCACAACACGTCGTCGATGTTTGTCACATCGACATCGTCATCCATTACGACGATGTAGCGGCCAAGATAGGCGCCTGCGTGACAATAAGCCGCCACCATGCCCGCCTGCCGCGCGTGACCTGGGTACCGTTGCTTGATGGACACAAAAATAAACAACCGCCCGCCGCCCGCTTCGTGGCACCAAACGCCTGTGACCCCAGGGACCCCCGCTGCCTCCAATTCGCTCCAGATCAGCGAAGACTTAAGGAAGCACCGGTAATAGACGTATTCACAAGGAGGGCGCGTAGGTGGTGCACCTAGGATGATGGGATTATTGCGATGATATAGCCGTTTGACTCGTACTACAGGTTCAGGCCGCATCGACCCGGAGTAGTAGCCGGTCCACTCGCCAAAAGGTCCTTCGTCGCGAACGTCGCCGGGCAAAGCTTCGCCCTCGATAACGATTTCTGCATCTGCGGGAAATGGCAACCCTGTGTATTCACCTTCAATTACACCTACCGGTTCGCCTTGAATACCGCCGACCCACTCGTATTCAGAGACGCCATAAGGCACTTCGATTCCTCCTGCGATGTAAATTAACGGATGATGACCAAATGACATGGCCACCTTGCAGGGCTGCCCTTTGGCAAAGTATTTTTCGCGCATGATCCTGCCGTGTTTCCCAGGAGATATGTAGAAACCCAACAGGTCGCGATCGTGAATCATGACGCGGTACGTACCCAAATTCACCCAGCCCTCATCGGGATCGCGAGTAATGTCCACTGAAGCCGTTCCAATGTAACGACCGCCATCGTGCTCGTGCCACTTCGGTGTCGGAAATTTCCACATGTCGAGATCTTTGCCATCGAGGACGTTTTCCATGATAGGCCCGTCCTTCACCGTAACGGGCTTAATGTGTTTTACATTTCCAATATGCTCCTTAATCGCCTTCACCATGTCTAGTTTGGTGGAGCAAGGCTGCATCCCGAGAGTATAGGCCAACCGCTTCATGGAGTTGAGAGTATTGGAAAGCACTCTATAGCCTTTCGGGTATCCTTTGATGCTGTCGAATAGAAGCGCCTTGCTCTTTTCAACCCCATGGTGCGCAAGCTCAGTGATGGTGCCAATTTCAACGTTGTAGTCTGCACCTTCCAGTATTCGCAGTTCGCCCATCCGATCTATATCTTCGATCCAGCGGCGGAGATCGTTGTGCGTGGCAGCGACGGCAACCGACTCAGAAGTTAGGCCCATCTTTGTCCCTCACCATTCTGTCTCAGTGATCTGTAGCGCCTTGCGGCTTTGCTTTTCGCCATCCAAACCCAGCGGAGAATAATTAGGTTTTTTCATTGGATACAACCCCTTGGCGCTCGTCGCTCGGGCTTGCTGCAGCCACAACAGCCGCGATAATGTCGGAATAAGTACCACAGCGACACAAATTGCCAGATAAATAGTGGCGAATTTCCTCGACCGTCGGCTTTGGGTTACGCTCCAACAGTTCCTTGACCATGAGAATGAAACCTGGCGTACAAAACCCACACTGGAGTGCGGAACATGAGACAAAAGCCTGCTGGATGGGATGCAGCTTACCGTGATCAGCAAGCCCCTCAACAGTAATGACTTCCGCTCCATCGACGAATGCGGCTAAATAGAGGCAGCCGGAAACTGCAATCCTGTTAACCAACACGGTACAACAGCCACACAAACCTTGACCGCAACTTTCTCTCGCACCGAACAAATGGAAATCGCGCTGGAGCACCTCGATTAATGTCTCGTGCGTTCCAATGTCGGCCTGTACAGTTCGGCCGTTCAAATTGAATCGGATAGTCCGTCGCCAAGTTTCCTTCATCACTCGCTCCTAAGTGGGCGACTATCCGTTTCGCGAAGTGCTCGCAGGACACGTTCGGGTGTGAGCGGCATTTCCATGATTCGCACACCTGTCGCGTCAAAAAGAGCATTGCCGATCGCTGGCGAAACGCAAAACATACCAGTTTCGCCTATTCCCTTTGCACCGAACGGTCCGTTCGTGTGCGGAATCTCAACAAGTTCGCCGGTGAAATTCATTGGAATGTCGAGCATGCCAGGGATCTTGTAATCCGCGAAGCTGGCGTTGACGACTTGCCCGTCATCGAAAATCATCTCTTCGAACAGAGTGAACCCAAGTTGCATTGTCCCAGCGCCGATGAGCTGGCGCTTCGCAATAGCTGGGTTAACAGCCGAGCCTACGTCGCCAACACTTACCAGCTTCGTTACTCGAACGCGGCCGGTCTCTGTGTCAACCTCAACTTCGGCGCCAACACCTCCGAGCATCCAAAAAGGCGTAATTTGACTAGACTGGCCAGTGACTTGATCCGGTTTCTGGTACGGAGGTGTGAAAGAACCAACACCGATAATGTTTCCCGCCTGCATGGAGAATCGTGACGCCATGGCCTCTCGGAACGTTATTCGCGCCCCGGACGGAGACGTGATAGTGCTATCGTAACATTCAAGCTCGTCAGCGTCTGTGCGGAGGGCGCTCGCAGCTATTGCCAGCAGTTGCGACCTTGCATCCTCAGCGGCAAGCCTCACAGCGTTTCCCATGTGGTAAGTGGAGCGAGACCCGAGCGTTGCCATGTCGTAGGGCGTCACGTCGGTATCGGGATGAATAATACGAACCGTTTCCGCCCGGATTCCGAGAGCTTCTGCGGCAATTTGCGCCATCGTCGTATCAGAGCCCTGGCCCATATCCACGGTGCTGCAATAGACGCTGCAGCTCCCGTCACCGTAAATATTTACCATGGCGACGGAAGTCGTTGGAGCAACACACGCCTTAATCCCAATCGCGATGCCGCGACCACGGCGGATCGTTGCTGTGCCATGATCAAAATACTGATCCCAGTTCATCTGCGTAGATAAGCGGTCCAGGACTTCCTCGATATTTACGTCCGACATTATTGTTCCAGTAGCATGCGGGCGGCCCTCCCGGAGCGCATTGCGCCGCCGGAATTCCAAAGGATCGATCCCGAGAGATCTCGCGATGATATCGGCCTGGCACTCGTAAGCCCAAACGAGCTGCGAGATGCCGAAGCCGCGCAGCGCTCCCGCAGGTGGCTCGTTGGTGTACACCGCATAATTGTGGAGGGCGACATTCTCGATGTCGTAGGGACCAGCAGAGGTGAAGCCTGACTTCTGGGTGACACGAGGTCCGATATCTGCATACGCACCCCCGTTCCACCAAGTCTCAACTTCGCGGGCTAGCATCCGGCCATCTTTTTTGACTCCTGTCTTGATCCGAACCGTCGCCCCGTGCTTCGTGATTGTGTAGAACTGTTCTTCCATGCTGAGGGCTATCCTGACCGGTTTGCAGGCCAAAAGGGCGCAGACAGCGACGAGCGCCTCAAGCTTGATATACAGCTTTGCCCCAAAACCTCCACCCAAATACGCGGTGCGGACCCGAACGCGATTCTCCGGCCATCCCAGCAAGCGGCTTACTTCCGTCCGGACGAAGGAGGGGCTCTGAGATGATGTGTGGATGGTCAAACCATTCTGGTCGTTGATCTCAGCGAGCGCCACAATTGGCTCCAGCGTGGCGTGGATCACCTTTCCATTACGGAACGTGTCTTCGAAGATCGCGTCCGATTCGGCGAAACCTTTTTCGAGATTGCCACGCCGGACGTGCGTGGCGAGCGCCACATTCGTGCCCGAGCAGCCTTGAAGGTACTTGAGATCGGGAAAAGTCCCTGCGGGCTTTAGGATGTTGTGAATAATGGGCGCTCCCGGCTTCGTCGCAGCAACTTCATCAAACACCGGCTCAAGAAGGTCATAGTCAACCGCAATCAGCTCCGCCGCCTCCTCAGCAATATGCGGGTCGACTGCTAGCACCACGGCGACTGGTTCGCCTACATGGCGAACTTTATCAAGTGCGAGAATAGGTTGGTCATGAAATGCTGGTCCGTAGTAGGGGTTTGGGATGAGCGTGCGGACGTCCTCGCCTGTGACGACTGCGGAGACGCCCTCTACCCCGAGCGCTGCTACTGTATCGATGCGGACTATCCTCCCGTGTGGAACTGAGCTACGAGCAATCTTGCCGTGAAGCATCCCGGGGATGTTCAGGTTGTGGATATATTCGGCGCTGCCATTGACCTTGGCATTGCTCTCCAAACGAAGTATGGATCTTCCTACCTCACCCTTGCGTTGCACGTCGGGCGGTTCGATCACCCTTGTGGCCAGATTGCGATACCGTGCTGTCATGTTCATCGTGCCTCATGGGATCGTAAATGCAGCGCACGCTCGAGTGCGCGGCGAACGTGCACACGCACCATCTCGCGTTTGTATGATGCGCTACCACGTATATCGGCCAGCGGCTGTATCTCTTCGGCAGCCGCATCGGCAGCCTTCGAAAATACCTGAGGCGTAGGCGAAGAATTCGTGAGCACAGCCTCCGCACTGCTCGCACGAATTGGGCGCTCGGTCACTGCGCTTATCGCAACGCGGGCCTCAGCAATCGTATCCGACTCCAAGCGGTACCACACCGCGACGCCAACAGTGGGCCAATCGTCGGCTGAACGCGCGGTGAATTTTTCATACCGGCTGTGGGCACCCGCTGGTTGTGCTGGCACATCGAGTTCGGCGATCAACTCGTTCCGCGCGAGTGCAGTTTGGTAGTAGCCTGTAAAGAGATCACCGATTTCAATCCACTGCTGGTCCCGTGGATTAATTGTTCGGATGCGTGCGCCAAGGGTCATTAAAACAGGGGGAAGATCCATATGTGGATCGCCGTGAGCTAAATGGCCACCGACGGTTGCCACATTGCGGACACGTACATTCGAAAGCCTTCGGAGCGTGGAGCTTATCACTGGAAAGGCGTTAGCAACCAGCGGAGAATACTCGACCTCCGCGAGAGAGGTCAACGCTCCTATGCGCAATCCTCCGTTTTCATCCCACCGGATACCGCGCATTGTGCCCCCCAGCCGGCGCAGACTCACAAGGCGCGTCGGTTGAAACAGCCGGGCCTTCATCATCAGCATGAGCGCCGTGCCGCCAGCGATGGCTCGTACGCTCGTGTCGTCGCCATCAAGCAGAGAAACAGCTTCTTCAATGGTGGTTGGTTCGACTAACTCGAATGCCCTCATGCGGTTTCCTCAGTTCGCCAACTCTCAATCGCGGATTTCAGGTTCGAACCGAATCGGCGCGCCATTTCGGCGCTTGTGGCTTTAAAAACTGGCTCACCAAGGCCGCCGAGCTTACCCGTCAAGCCAACCTGAACTGCGTAACGAATCTCCGTCTGACCCTTACCGACCTCATCAAGATCGAGCCTCGCGGTTGCGGCCACACGCCCAGCGAGTCCGATTGCTTCCCCATTGATCTTCGCCTCAATCAAACTGGGAGGTTCTATTCGGATGATCTCGACAACGACATTAAAGCTGAGCACAATAAATGCCAACTTGTTCGTGAGGACCGCCGCATAGCGGCGTGGAGATAGCTCGCGGAGATCGTGGCATCCAGGAATGCACTCCGCCAGCCGCACGGGATCCCGGACAAACTCGAACGCGGCGGCGCGGTCTGCATCAGCTCTTACCTGTCCGGTGGTTTGCAAAGCCACGCATCACCTCTCCCGAACGCGAGAAAACAGCGATATTCTCATGTCAGCATCCCACGATTGGTAGTGGCCATCATATGGCGGAAAGACAAGCGACAAGAACGAGCAGAGACTAATTATAGTACCGGTTCTTGCTTCGTGCCTTACGGTTTGTGCTGCCCTGCCAGTCAAACCAAAACTTGCAGTCCATTTGTTGTCGACTTAATCTGAGCGGCTTTAACGCACCCAAGTGCTACGGCTGACGGGCAATGTGAGGCTCGTTACCAAGTCAGTTTCAACGCAAACTGAATCT
>Ga0070737_10004895_pt1 | contig 13097 bp, 17 predicted proteins | sample Coa_R1_10_FD_66438 | JGI IMG/M metagenome (GOLD analysis project Ga0070737, IMG submission 66438) | Surface soil microbial communities from Centralia Pennsylvania, which are recovering from an underground coalmine fire - Coalmine... | ecosystem: Environmental > Terrestrial > Soil > Unclassified... | reverse complement strand
GGCGCCACCCGGGCGATCGTGTAGCCGGTCTCCTCGTTCGCGAACGTGACGCGTTCCAGCACCGCCTCGAGCACCGACTCGGCCGGCCTGGAGGGCCCGGCAGGATGAGGGCTGGCCACGTCCGCCATCCTGCCGCAGATCCCGGACTTTTTTGGACCTGCACGGCTGCGCCACAGAATGTGCCCGCCCGGCCGCCCGGGCCGTCGATAGCATCAACGTCATGGTCCAGGCCGCCGGTGTCGTCGGGGCGCTGATCCGCGACAGCCGCAACCGGGTCTACGCGCACCGCCGGACCGCCACCCGCAGGCTGCTGCCCGGCACGTGGGACGTGGTGGGCGGGCACGTCGAGCCGGGCGAGAGCCCGGAGCAGGCGCTGGCCAGGGAGATCGAGGAGGAGACCGGCTGGCGGCTGCGCCGGATCGAGGCCCAGATCGCCGAGTGGGACTGGACGCACGAGGGGGCGGCGAAGCACGAACTCGACTACCTGGTCGAGGTGGACGGGGACCTGGCCGCACCCCGGCTGGAGGAGGGCAAGCACGACGCCTGCGCCTGGGTCGGCCCGGACAACCTGGAACTGATGATGGAAGGGCGTACCGACGGCGACCGGCGGCTGCGCGACATCGTGGCCAGGGCGGTGCGGACCCGGCTCACCGGCCGGCTGCGGCTGGAGCCGGCCGGTCCTTGGAACGCCGGTGACCTGTGGCGGCTGCACTACGACGAGGGGGTCGCCACCTGGTTCTGGGGCCGGTGGACCGTGGCGACCGCCGAGCGCATGGCCGCGAGGTACGCCGAGGGCTGGGAGCGGGACGGGGCGAGCCGGTGGCTGGCCTACCGCCGGGCCGACGGTGAGCTGGCCGGCCGGGGCGGCGTGGCGTTCGGCGAGATCGACGGGGAGAGGCGGCTCGACCTCGGCTGGGTGGTGCGGCCCAGCCTGTGGGGCCAGGGCTACGCCACCGAGATCGGCCGGGCCGGGCTCGCCTTCGGCTTCGGCGACCTCGGCGCGAAGCGGGTCACCGCGTACACCGAGCCGCACAACCGGCGGTCGCGCGCGGTGATGGAGCGGCTCGGCATGCGCTACGCCAGGGAAATCTCCGGACACGGCGGCCCGTTCGTGCTCTACGAACTGGACGCGGCCGCGGACCCCGGCTCCGGCCTGGGCTAACCATTAGTTCTCGAAACTAGGTATTGACGTTACTGGCCCGTAATGTTACTTGTTTACATAACCCCGCTCTGTAAGCTCACGTGTGCAAGGAGATACCGTGCTGCCGCGTGCCATCTTCCGCCATCGATTGCTGCTCATCGCCGTTGCCGCCACCACCGCGGCGGCGCCGGTGCTCGCCTCGACGACCGCCGCCCACGCCTCGAGTTCGGCCCACTACGTCGCCCTCGGTGACTCGTACTCCTCCGGCCTGGGCGCCGGGGACGAGGGTGACGGCAGCTGCGACCAGAGCCCCAACGCCTACTCCGCCCTCTGGGCGGCCCAGAACGACCCCGCGTCCTACGTCACGGTGGCCTGCTCCGGCGCGACCACCAGCGACGTGATCAGCAGCCAGCTCTCCGCGCTCAGCGGCTCGACCTCGCTGGTGTCGATCACGATCGGCGGCAACGACGTCGGGTTCAGCAGCGTGATGGAGACCTGCGTGCTGGACAGCACGAGCTCGTGCGTGAGCGCGATCGATCAGGCCGAGAGCGAGATGCAGTCCACGCTGCCCGGCGCGCTCGACACCACGTTCTCCGACATCAACGCCGACGCGCCGAACGCGCGGGTGGTCGTGCTGGACTACCCCGAGCTCTACGACCTGTCGCAGTCCTCGAGCTGCATCGGCCTGAGCACCACCGACCGCACCGACCTGAACCAGGCCGCGGACGAGCTCGACGACACCATCCAGACCGCCGCGCAGGCCGAGGGTGACACGTTCGCCGACGTCAGGTCCCAGTTCGACGGGCACCAGATCTGTGACTCCGACAGCTGGCTGCACTCGGTGAACTTCCTCGACATCGACGAGTCCTACCACCCCACCGCCGAGGGCCAGGCCGACGGCTACCTCCCGGTGTTCAGCGACGCCGCGGCCGGCTGACCGCCCGCTGACCCCGATCCGGGCCCCGGCCGCGTGGCCGGGGCCCGGATCACGTCTGTCACCGGGCCGTTCCGGCCAGCGCCGCGGCCAGGTCGCCCGGCCGTGACCACATCGGCCAGTGCCCGGTCGGCAGGTCCACATAGCTCACCGTGAGCCGGGGCAGCTCGGCGAAGAACGGATGACCCTCGGCGGCCAGCCTGGTCACCTCGGCGGACGGGAAGCTGCTGTTGATCAGCGTGACCGGCACCTGCTCGCGGGCCGGGTTGACCAGCCGGATCGGCTCGCGGGCCGGGCCGGCCGGCTGCGGCACGGCCCGTTCGGCGAACCGGGCCTTCGCGGCCTCGTCCAGCCCGGCCAGGCTGGAGCCGCCCGCCTCCAGCTCGTCCCAGGACGGCAGCGGCAGCTCGGTCTGGTCCTGGCCGGGCACGGGGTGATGCGTAGCCCCGTCGGGCTGCGGGCCGCTGTCCACGTAGACGGCGCGGCGAATCCGGTCCGGCCGCCGGTCCGTGGCCGAGTAGATGATGCGGCCCGCGCCGCTGTGCCCCACCAGGATCACGTCAGAACCGAGGCTGGCCACGCGCTCGGCCACCGCGCTGACGTGATCGGCCAGGGTAATGCCGGCCCTCGGGGTGTCCCGGCTTTCCAGCCCGGGCAGCGTGATCGTCTCGACCCGGTGCCCGGCCGCGCGCAACGGCGCGGCGACCTGATCCCAGGCCCACGCCCCCAGCCAGAACCCGGGAACGAGAAGGAACGTGGCACCCTGCGCAGAGCGATTGGTTTGTGTCATAGGCCCAGTATGCGGACGACATAGTGACACCGTTCTGTCACCATTGCTGAGAAAGATTCCCCCCGGGGCGGGAGGTCTGGTGAATAGGACGGACCGGCTGTATGCGATCGCCGAGGAACTCCGGCGGGCCGGACGGCGGGGCCGGACGGCGATCCGGCTCGCGGACCGGTTCGAGGTCAGCGTCCGGACGGTCAAGCGGGACGTGTCGGCGCTTCAGCAGGCCGGCCTGCCGGTCTGGGCCCGGCCCGGAGCGGGCGGCGGCTACGTCCTCGACGCGGCGGCCAGCCTGCCGCCGGTCAACTTCACCCCCGGCCAGGCGGTCGCGGTGGCGCTGGCCCTGGCGGCCCGGCCGGCCGGCCCGTTCGCCGGCGACGGGCAGGCCGCGCTGGGCAAGGTGCTCGACGTGATGGACCCGGCCTCCCGGGAGCGGGCCGAAGCGCTCGCGGCCCGGCTGTGGGTCCGGGACGGCGACCGGCCGCCGGTCCAGGCCGAATGGCCGCCAGGCGGGGCGGCGCTGCGGGCGGTGGAGGCCGGGCTGGCCCGGCGCCTGGTGGTGGCGCTGCACTACCAGGACGCGGCCGGGCGGCGGACGCGCCGCCGGGTCGAGCCGCACCTGCTCGCCTGCGACCGGAACGTCTGGTACCTGATCGGCTGGTGCCTGGAGCGCGACGCGGTCCGCTGGTTCCGCTGGGACCGGATCGAGGCGGCGCACGTCACCACCCAGCCGGTGACCGACCGGGATCCCGGCGAGTTCGGGGTGCCGCCGCCCGACGCGCACCCGGTCGGGCTCGGGCCGGCCGGCCAGCCCGGTTAGCCCGCCAGCCCGGTTAGCCGGGCCAGCCCGGTTAACCGCCTGCGGCGGCGGCCCAGCCCTGGCGCGACCGCAGCGGCTCCAGCACGTCGGTGACCAGCAGCGTGCGCAGCCGCCGCTGGGTCGCGTCGAAGTCGCCCTTGGGCGGCGGATCAGGATAGCGGTGGCCCTCGAAGTTCAGGTAACGCCGCTGGTTGAGCTCGATCTGCACGGCGTCCACCCGGTCGTGGCCGGCGAACCGCCGCACCGTCCAGCCGCCGGTGAACCGCTGATTCAGCCGCACCGCGAAGCCGTGCCGGGTGAACGCGTCCGACAGCAGCCGCACCGTGCCCGGGTCCGCGGTCCGGCCGCCGCGGTCGCCCAGGATGACGTCGGCGTCCAGCCCGACGCCGAAGCTGTGCAGGTCGAGCAGGAGCACCCGGGGAAACCGGCGCAGCAGCCGGCCCACCGCCGTGTCGATGGCCCGGTGGAACGGCGTGTGCGCGAGGCTGATGCGGTGCGCGATCTGCTCCGGGCTCAGCGGCCGGCGGTACACCGCCCGGCCGTTTGGCATCCGGGCCGGCACCACGCTGGTCCAGAACCCGCCGTGCTGCTCACCCCCCGGATCCCGGTTCACGTCGGCCACGAACCGGCTGAACGCCGTGGTGATCGTGGTGATGCCAAGGCCCGGCAGGAACGCGTAAAGCTCCCTGGTCCGCCAGTCCGACCACAGGATGTCCGCGCTGACCGCGAGGTCGTCGCGGAGGCCGGCCGGGTACTCGCGGCCGCCGTGCGGCAGGCAGGCCAGCACCGGGACCTCCGGGACGGTCGGTTCGAGCAGCCACGGGTGGCCGGCGACGGGAGGGGAGGGCTGCTGCCGCGAATGACCCATTCCTACAGCGTGCCCGGTGGCTGGCGGCGCTGGTTACCCGGTGCGGGGCTGGGCGAAGCGGAGCATGTTGCCGGCCGGGTCGCGGAAGGCGCAGTCGCGCATGCCGTAGGGCATGTCCATGGGCTCCTGCATGACCTCGGCTCCGGAAGCCTGGACGTGCTCGAAGGTGGCGTCGCAGTCGTCGGTGGCGAACACCAGCTGGCCGAGCAGGCCCTTGGCCATCAGGTCGGCGATGGCCTGCTTGTCCGCGGAGGTCGCGCCCGGGTTGGCGTTCGGCGGGTACAGCAGGATGTTCACCTCCGGCTGCGTGGGCGGGCCGACGCTCACCCACCGCATTCCCTCGAACGAGACGTCCTGGCGTACCTCGAAGCCGAGCACGTCGCGGTAGAAGGCCAGCGCCTTCTCGTGGTCGTCCACGGCCACGGCGCACACCGAAAGCGTGATGTTCATGCTGCTCACGCTACGGGGCCGTCGGCACTGCTGGCATCTCCATTCCTGACCGGTCTCGTCCAGACCATCGCGAAGCAGGCCGGGATGCCGGCCGTGTCGTCGTGGTCGCGGGCCCGGTAGGCGCTCGGGCTCTCCCCCACCAGTTCGGTGAACCGGGTGCTGAACGACCCCAGCGACGAGCAGCCGACCGCGAAGCAGACCTCGGTCACGGTCAGGTCGCCCCGGCGCAGCAGCGTCTTGGCCCGCTCGACCCGGCGGGTCATCAGGTAGCTGTAAGGCGTCTCACCGAAGGCGGCGCGGAAGCAACGGGAGAAATGCCCCGGCGACATGAGCGCCTTGCGCGCCAGGGCCGGGACATCCAGCGGCTCGGCGTAGTCGCGGTCCATCATGTCGCGCACCTGCCTGAGCCGGATCAGGTCGGCTCGGTCCACCCGGCCAGTATCCCACGGTCAGCGTGCTGACCTGGCCGGCTCACACGTGGACGGTGCGGCGGGGGCGGAAGTCGCTGTCGTCGTCCCCGCCGTGGCGGAACGGCCGGCCGGCCAGGTTCCAGCTCCACGAGACCGTGGGCGTGATCCGCAGGCAGGGCCCGGCGCCGGGCTGGCCGGGCCGCTCGATCAGCTCGGCGACCCCGTAGATGCGCAAGAACCTGGGTGTCCAGGGGTCGGCGGAGACGATGTCGTCCACGACGATGGCCACCTTGTCGTTGCCCGCCTCGACGTTGCGGAACTTCCTGGTCCTGGTGACGTCGAAGCCGCCGATGTACACGTAAGTGCCGTCGAACTCGAAGCCGACCGGCGCCACGTCCGGCTGCCCGGCGGAGTCGACGGTGGCGATGCGGGCGATCCGCTGCGACCGCAGGTACTCGGTCTCCTCGTCGGTGAAGGCCATGATCCCTCTCTTCGTCGGTTCTTCAGTGAACGCTGCTGCCGATCAGGTGGCCCACGCCGTAGGTCACCCCGATCGCGACCGCGCCGAGCAGGATCTGGCGGAGCCCGGAGCGCAGCACCGGCCGGCCGGTGAGCCTGCCCACGAACATCCCGCCGGCCACCAGGGTCACCGCCGACACCCCCAGCGCCACCGCGAGCACGTGCAGCCCGGCCAGGTAGGGCAGCAGCGGGATCAGCGCCCCGACCGAGAACGCGCACAGCGAGGCCACCCCGGCCAGCACCGCGGACGGCAGCTCGTTGGGGTCGACGCCGAGTTCCTCCCTGGTGTGCACGCGCAGCGCCGTGTGCGGATCCGCGGACACCGCGGCGGCCATCCGGGCGGCGGTGTCCGGGTCGGCGCCGTACTCGCGGAAGTAGTCGGCCAGTTCGGCTTCTTCGGCGGCGGGGAACTGGGCCAGCATGCGGCGCTCCAGGTCCACCTCGGCGTGCACCAGGTCGTTCTGGTTGGTCACCGACACGTACTCACCGGTGCCCATCGAGAACGCGCCCGCGACCAGCGCGGCCACGCCGGTGAGCACGATCGCGTGCGCGGACACCCCGCCGCCGCCGACCCCGGCGATCAGCGATGAGTTCGTCACCAGCCCGTCCACCGCACCGAACACGATCGGCCGCAGCCAGCCACCGGACACGTCCCGATGGCTGTGCGACCATCCCGCCCGCAGCGCCGCGGCACCGGTGGCGTAGGACGGTTCCCCGCTCTGCCCGTCGGTCATCTGCTGGATTATCCCGCACCGGGCGTTGATCAGTCCCTGCCTGCCGGAGCGGGCCAGAATCGGATCATGGCTGCTGCCCGCTCTATCGCGTTGTTCATCGCCGCCGGCCTGGCCGAGATCGGCGGCGGCTATCTGGTCTGGCGCTGGCTCCGCCAAGGGGCGCCGCTGATCGTCGGCATACTCGGCGCGCTCATCCTGGTCGGCTACGGCATCATCCCGACGCTGCAGCGCAGCCCGGACTTCGGCCGGATCTACGCCGCGTACGGCGGGGTGTTCGTGGTCGCGTCGCTGCTGTGGGGCTGGGGTGTGGCCGGGCACCGGCCGGACCGCTACGACTGGATCGGCGCCACCGTGGTGCTGGCTGGCGTCGCGATCATCTACTTCGCGCCGCGGCACGGCTGACGCCCGGGGCGTAAGGCCGCCGGGCGCGGAATAGCGGGCATGCGGGCTCGGTTGGCGCGGTTGTGACTGAGACTTCGAGCGAACGCGAGCAGGCGCAGTTTTGGTTCGATCCCCTCTGCCCATGGGCGTGGATCACATCGCGGTGGATGCTGGAGGTGGAGAAGGTCCGCCCGGTCCAGACCGAATGGCGGATCATGTCGCTGGCCTATCTGAACCTCACCCAGCACGAGGGCAAGGGTCACGACGAGGAATACCTGGAGCGGATGAAGCAGGCCTGGGGCCCGGTGCGGATCTGCGCCGCGGCCGCCCAGGAGAAGGGCCAGGACATACTCGGCCCGCTCTACACCGCGATCGGGACCCGGTTCCACGTGCAGCACGACCGGGAGAACCCGGCGGCCCTGTCCGAGGCGCTGGCCGAGGTAGGCCTGCCGGAGTCGCTGACCGACGCGGCCACCAGCACCGAGTTCGACGAATACATCAAGGCCTCGCACAACCAGGCCTTCGACGAGGTCGGGCTCGACGTGGGTACGCCCGTCATCCGGATCCGGGGCAAGGCGCTGTTCGGCCCGGTCATCACTCCGGCCCCGAAGGGTGAGGCGGCCGGCCGCCTCTGGGACGGCTTCGTCCTGGTCACCGAGGCCGACGGCTTCTTCGAGCTGAAGCGCACCCGCGACCGCAAGCCCTCCTTCGAGTAACCCCCACCCGTTCCGCCGAATAACCCCACCGGTTCCGCCGAATAGCCCCCACCGGTTCCGCCGAGGCTCGCCGGCTGGCGGTTGCGATCAGGTGGTTGTGACGATGACCTTGCCATCGTAAGTGTGTTGTCACAACCACCTGATCCGTTCGGGGCCGGGCGGCCGGGCCGGAGCGGTGTGGGGGTGGGGCGGAATTGTCGGAGGGGGGTGCGACTCTGGCCGCATGGCAGATAGTGACGCTGGTGCTACGAAGGGTCGCGGGGCGGCGCTGAACGAGTTGCTGTACGGACAGCACAATGTGATCACGCGGGCGCAGGCCTTTGCCTGCGGGCTGACCCGGAACGCACTTGATTACCGGATCCGCGCGGCGGGGCCGTGGCAGCGGATGCTGCCGGGGGTGTACCTGGCTGTCACGGGGCGGCCGTCCACCGAGCAGAACGAGATGGCGGCCTTGCTGTACGGCGGGCCGAGGAGCGTTCTGACCGGGGCATCGGCCCTGCGCAGGCACTGGTTGCGCGAACGGGGCGGCGGGATCGTCGATCTGCTGGTCCCATGGGTGTGCCAGCGCCAGAGCGTGGGGTTCGTGCGGCTGCACCGGACGTCGAGGTTGCCGGAGATGCACTGCTTCGACGGGCCTTTCCGGTGGGTGCTGCCGCCTAGGGCGGTCGCCGATACGGCGCAGTGGATGACAAACCTGGGCGATGTGCGGGCCATGGTGGCCGAGTCGATCCAGCGCGGGCGGTGCAGTGCCGCGCTGCTGAACGAAGAGCTGAGCAATGCCCCGATCCGGGGTTCGGCGTTGCTGCGGCAGGCTCTCGCGGAGATCGCGGAGGGGGTCAGGTCCTCGGCCGAGGGAGACCTGCACGACCTGATCAAGACGGCCGGGCTGCCGCGGCCGCTGTTCAATCCCAGGCTTTTCGCCGGCGGCAAACTGATCGCCGTGCCGGACTGCTGGTGGCCGCGGGCCGGCGTGGCCGCCGAGGTGGACTCGCGGGAGTGGCACTTCTCGCCGCAGGACTGGGAGCGGACGATGCGCCGGCATGAGGTGATGAGCGCACATGGGATCATCACGCTGCACTTCACACCCCGGCGGATCCGCAGGGAACCCAGCGCGGTGGCTGCCGCTATTCGCGAGGCGATCGCAGCCGGGGAAGACCGTCCGCCGCTCGCTATCCGGACGACGCCGGCCGCGGCATAGAGGCCGGGGTGGAGGTGGGGCGCCGTGACCGGTGGGCGTGAGGGCGGCACCGGCCGCGGGTTAGAGGTTGAGGGTGAGGGTGGTGTCGAGGGGGGTGAAGCCGTGGCGGCGGTAGAAGCGGAGCGCGGGTTCGTTGGCGGTGTAGGCCGAGACGCGGAGCGCGGCCACTCCCCTGGCCTGGCCCCAGGCCTTGAACCGGTCGACGAGCTGAGATCCGATGCCCTGGCCGCGCCAGCCGGCCATGATCTGCATGCTGAACAGGTCCGCGCGGGGGACGGTCCACATCGGCGAGACGGGCAGGAACGCGCCGATCAGGTGGCCGATGACGTCGCCTTCGTGGTCGGCGACCAGGACGAGCGTGTCCGGGCTGGCCAGGGCGCCGGCCACGAAATCGGCGGCGTGCCCGGCGGGCCAGCCCGGGTTGCGCAGCGGGTCCCTGACCGCGGCGTCGGCGGCGAACAGAGCCGTGTTCGAGGCGATCAGGCCCTCGGTGTCGGCCGCGGTCGCTTCCCGGATCGACACGGCCGGGACCGACTGGGCAGGCATGAGCGCGAGCGTACGCCGGCGTACGGCCAGCGCACGACCGGTTAAATCAGCCGGTCCAGGATCGCGGCGGCGAACGGGGCCGGGGCTTCGAGCGGGACGAAGTGGCCGGCGCCGTCGACCGGGCGCAGGTCCACGTCCGCGAAAAACTCGTCCAGGCGGTCAGACCAGGCGCGGGGAAACAGCGGGTCGTGCTCGGGCCACAGCACGGTGACCGGGGTGCTGATGCGATCGGCCGGGGCGGGCGGGCGTTCGCGGGCCGCCGTGGCTACCGTGCCGGAGCCCGCCCGGTACCAGCCGATCGACGCGATGAACGCGCCGGGCGGGCCATAGAGGCCGGCCAGGCGATCGAGGTCGGCCTCGGGCAGGGTGAACTCCGGCCCTGACCAGTGCGCCCAGAAGTGCCGCAGGTAAGCGCGCACCGCGTCCGGCCGGCCGTCGATGATTTCCGCGGCGAGATCGAGCTGGTGGAAGGGCTGGTACCAGAACTCACGCTGGGCGTCGATGCTGAAAACCCGGTCACCCGGGCCGGGGAGAGGGGGCGCGACCACGATCGCATGACACCGTGCAGGACCCAAAGTCACGACAGTCTGAGCGATACGGCTGCCGACGTCGTAGCCGGCGAGTACGGGGGACTCCAGGTTGAGTTCGTCGATCAAGCCGGCCACGCTGCGCGCCTGGGCAGCGGCGGAATAGGCGTCGCGGGGCGGCCCGGTGTGCTTGCCGGACTCGCCGAAGCCGCGCAGGTCCACGGTGATCACGTCGGCGGCGCCGGTGAGCAGCGGGAGCACGTGGCGGAAGTCGTGACGGTCGCCCGGCCAGCCGTGCAGCAGCACGACGGGCGGACCCGACCCGGCCCGGTCGTAGGCGAGCCGGAAGCCGTCCACCGGGGCACTGTGTGGCATGTGCCCCAGGGTACGGCCGGGGCGTCAGTCGCGGCCGAGTAGCTCGCTGGCGCGGGCGGCGGCGTGCAGCAGGACCGGGTCGGGCGACTCGGAGTACACCCGCAGGCAGGCCTCGGTCATCTTGAACGCGTGCACGTCGTCCGCGGCGACGGCGCGCTCGGTCACCGCGTCCGGTGTGAGCGGGTCCGCGTCCGGCAGTGGCTCCTCGACCGCATCGACGGCGTAGCCCGAGTACAGGCCGGCGGCCACCTGCCAGAGCGCGTCGTGGGTGGGCCGGGCCAGCTCCGCGGGCAGCAGGCCGAGCACCGACCGGGCGGCGACCGGGGCGGTCACGGCGTGCAGGAAGTCGATCGGCTGGGTGCGCCCGTAGATCAGGAAGATCCGGGCGAAGGTCCGGGCCAGCTCCAGCATGTCAGCGGGCACGTCGGCCGGCGGGCGCAGCGCGCTGACCGCGCCGGGGAACCGGGGCTCGGCGGCCAGCGCGGTCCGCAGCCGGATGGTGATCAGCCCGGGCTGGACCGGCCCGGCGGCGACCGGCAGTCCGTCCACTGCTTCACTCAGGTTCAGGTGACCCGTGGTGCGGGGTGAGCCGGGCAGTTCGAGGTAGCTGGCGGCCCAGTAGGCCAGGCCGCGAGCCAGCTCGGCCAGCCGTTCGCCGCTGGGCGCCTGGGCGAGGCTGCGGGCGGCGTGGGAGGTGCGGATGATTCCATGGGTCGCGGCAGCGGCCACGCCGGGCAGCAACCGCGACCACCAGCGGGCCAGCACCTGCTGCCAGGGCTCGCCGGCGAACTGGTCACGCAGGTACCGCTCCCAGTCGGCGACGCGGCGCGGCTCACCGAGCGCCTCCCGCCAGGTCTGGTCCGTGATCCGCCCGGTGACGCCCGGCACCCCCTCGAGCCGCCGCATATAACCATCGAGCCAGGGTTCGATTCCATCGGCGCGGCCCAGCCGGACCAGCGCCTCGGCCGCCATCGGGCCATGATTGGAGAGGCCGCCCCGGAATTCGGGGCCGGTGGCGGCCAGGCGGCTCAGGCTCTCGTCCAGGATGTGCCCATCGGAGGGCAACTCCCGCGCCCGGGGCCCCGTGCTGGCCTGGGCTTGCGGCTCCGGGCCGGCCTCGTGTGCGGGCGCGGCGGTCTCGTCCGGGTGCGCGTCGCGTTGATCGGTCATCGTCGATCGCCTCCTTGATCGCCTCTACTCTATATAGAATGCAGGCTATATCAAGAGATGGCTATACACTGATGAGGTGCCCGATGAGATTGATGTGCTGCGCGCCCTGGCCCACCCCGTCCGCTGGGGCATCCTGAAGCGCCTGGCGGCCGAGCCCGGGATCTGCGCCTGCGACTTCACCGAGTTCTTCGACGTGTCCCAGCCGACCATCTCGGCCCACCTGAAAACTCTGCGTGAGGCAGGCCTGGTGACGACCCGCCGGCAAGGCACGACGATCTGCTACACCCTCGTAAACGACCAGCTCGCCTCGCTGGCCAGCAACCTCCACACCATGGCCGCCACCGCCCCCACCCCAGCCGGCACCACCCCGATCGCCTGACGGGCCCGCCCACGCGACCCGCCGTGGCTGATCAACGCCGTGCGCCGGAGACCTGGGCTTCCTCCGCGCCCAGGCAGGCTAGCTGGTCGGCGCGTTCGTTCTCCGGGTGCCCGGCGTGCCCCTTGACCCAGAACCACTCCACGTTGTGCTTCTGATCCAGCGCGTCGAGCTTCCGCCACAGGTCGTCGTTCTTGACCGGCTGCCGCTGCTTGGTCCGCCAGCCGTTGCGCTTCCAGCTGGATATCCACTCGGTGATGCCCCGGCGCAGGTACTGGCTGTCGGTGTACAGGTGAACGGTCGATGGACGCTGCAGCAGCTGCAGGCCCTCGATGGCCGCGGTGAGTTCCATCCGGTTGTTCGTGGTGTCCGGTTCCCCGCCGTGGATCTCCTTCTCGTGGGCACCGTAGCGCAGGATGGCACCCCAGCCGCCAGGGCCGGGATTGTTGAGGCAGGCGCCGTCGGTGAAGATTTCCACGACCTGATCCGCCGACGGCTGGGATTGTCCCTGCTGACCGCCCGTTCCGGGCGTCGCTGCTGGCATTGTCCGCCTTTCGTGTGCCCTCCCTGGCCAGGATGCACACGGAAGAATATTCCCCGTCGCGGCCCACCCGCCACGCGACTCGGCGGGCATCGTCTCAGGTCGATGCGATACCGCTCAGCACGGTCCCGGCCAGCCGGCCACTCGCCCGGCCGGAATCCGTCCCCGGCGGGCCAGCTCACCCGTGAACCCTATGGTTTAGTAGGAATAGGGCTGGGAGCCGACGTCGCCTCCCAGAACGGAGGAGGTGCGATGCACAGGGTCGTAACCATTGCCACTCCGGGGCTCGGGGACCGCAGTTACCTCGCCCACGACGGCACGAACGGCATTGTGGTGGACGCCCAGCGGGACATCGACCGGTTCCTGGCCGCGGCGGACGGCGAAGGTGTCCGCATCACCCACGTGCTCGAGACGCACATCCACAACGACTACGTGACCGGCGGCTGTGCGCTGGCCCGCGAAGCGGGTGCGGCCTACGTGGTGGCGGCCTCGGAGGAGGTCGGCTTCGCCAGGACCCCGGCCCGCGACCACGAGCCGTTCGGCGCGGGCGCCCTGGCCGTGACCCCCGTGCACACCCCCGGTCACACCCCCGGGCACCTGTCCTACG
>Ga0070737_10004894_pt1 | contig 13097 bp, 8 predicted proteins | sample Coa_R1_10_FD_66438 | JGI IMG/M metagenome (GOLD analysis project Ga0070737, IMG submission 66438) | Surface soil microbial communities from Centralia Pennsylvania, which are recovering from an underground coalmine fire - Coalmine... | ecosystem: Environmental > Terrestrial > Soil > Unclassified ... | reverse complement strand
GATGAGGGGAATGTTGCTAGCTCGCTGTGTATTGTGAGGTATGTTCTGAACTCCCCGACTGGCTGCCTGAACTCTGTGTCCTCGTAGAGTGAGCACGGCTGGTAATAAACGTATTTACCCCCTCTGAATACTGGTGCCTTCATTGAGAGCTCATCCATCTGGGTGTCAATGCTCCAATTCACCCTGAATTCGTCCGAGAGGTTCCTCCACGCGTTCCTCACGGCTATGCGTTCGGGCACACCGCTAACACGGTGGAGGTGGGCTGCGGCCACGTTTGTTATACCCGGCTCAGCCCCCATGCCGATGAGTGCAGCCAAACCCTCCCGCTCGAATTCGCCGTTGAGCCTCAACTGTTTCCTCGTCATCCAGAACAGGCCGCCGAGGTCAACATAGTTCACACCCGCTTTAAGGCAGGCGCGCATGGCTTGCAGGTTAAAGTAGTACTGCGCGGCGTTTATAGCGTAGTCGCACCCCTTAATGATTGAGGCCACCTCATTGGGCCTCCTCAGGTCGCCCTTCGCGTACTCCACGTCGAAGCCAGGCTTCCTGATGTCCACACCTAGGACATCCACGTTAGCCCTGCGGAGGTCGGCTATTGTGGCCTTTGCCACAAGGCCAGCGGCACCGATCACGGCTACCCTCATACCTCTCAGCCCACCACACCTGTTGTGACTATCCACAGTTCATATGGCTTCAACTAGGTCCATTGAGAGTTTGGATTCCCTGAGCTTAGCTAATACTTGGTCAAGCACCTCAAGGTGTCTTTTCACAGATTCCTCAGTGTGCTGAACAGATATAGTCCATTGCTCATCAGGCCCTGTGCCCCCAGGTATCACTCCCCTGTTCAACATCGCCACGTAGTATGTCCACCAGGCGCCCACGTCGCATTTAAGGAAGTCCCTCCAATTCTCAACCTTCTTACCGCCGAAGAACACCGCACCGCTTAGACCAATCCACTCCACGTAGGCGTTTATTCTATGGTCGGCGAGCGAATCCCTGTAGCCAGCTGCGAGCTCGTCTCCCAGCCTATACGCTTGAGAGTACGCCTGCTCCGTGAGTATTTGACTCATGGTTACAACCCCAGCCTTAACGGAGAGGGGGTTGGAGTTAAAGGTGCCCGCGTGCGACACTTTGCCTGGGACTATTGTCTCCATAACCTCCCTTTTACCCCCTACAACCGAGAGAGGGTAGCCCCCAGCTATGGCTTTACCGAGCACCATTAGGTCTGGTTTTACACCGAAGTAGCCAGCCGCCCCAGAGTAGAATTTACCAGAAGTCTTCACTTCATCAAATATGAGCACGCACCCCTCCCTGTCGCACAGTTTCCTCAGGCCTTCGAGGAAGCCTTTCTTAGGTGGCACGAAGCCCATATTCATGGGGATGGGCTCAAGGATCACCGCGGCCACATCCCCGCTGTTTTCCTCAACTATCCTCTCAGTGGCCTCAAGGTCGTTGAATGGTGCGACGAGTGTGTTGTCCACGACCTCTTGGGGTACACCCTGCGACGCGGGAACCCTGTTGGGTCTGCGGGGGTCGCCAGCCTTGTCGGCTGTTGGCTTAATGCTCACGAGAAGTGTGTCGTGTGAGCCGTGGTAGCATCCCTCAAACTTTAAAACCTTCTTCCTCGAAGTGTGTGCGCGCGCTATCCTCACAGCATGGTGTGTGGCCTCAAGCCCAGTGGTTGAGAACCTTACCATGTCGAGTCCGAAGCGCTTCGTCAATATCCCCCCAAGCGTGTATGTATCCTCGCATTCGAAGCCGTATATCGTACCCTCACCGACCGCATCCCGCATAGCGGATACGAGTGTGGGGTGGGCGTGGCCGCTTACGAGAACACCGAAACCCATGTTGAAATCGAGGTACTCGTTCCCATCAACATCCCACAGCCTGTCGCCACGAGCACGGGAAACGTAGAGTGGGTAGGGGTCCACGAACCTATAGTTACTGTGCACACCGAAGGGTGTCAGCTTACTGTTGTCCTCAAACAGCCTCCTAGAGAGTTTAGTCCTCTCTGCGTACACTCTTGCCTCCTCTTCGGGAACATTAACCATAATATCACACAATGAAAATACCTCCCTTGTATATCAGCCTTTTCAGGGTTCAAATCAAATGAGATAGAAATTAATAGGGTTATAAGCGAAATTTATCCATGTATTGGTCAAAACTTTGGAATCCATGAACAATATCTGGCTCAGTGAGTTGATCCGGTAGTCTCCAGATGAGCGTGAGTGTCTACTGCGCGTGGATATCACAGTTTTGGTTTGACCGCGTTGAGTGCGTGCTTCGTTGTGCCGGTGTGTTTTCGCAACAGTTTATTTATTCGTTGCATGTCAATAGTTGAGTGCTGGGTGTATGGATGCGAGCCTCGTTTATGATGGTGGGCGTATACTCATTCGTGGGGTTGATTTTAGCCCACCATATACTAAGTGGGATGGTGTCTTAAAGGCGTATGTGTGTGACGCCATCTACTACGGAAATGTTAGGGGGTATCTGGTGTCTCGGGGGGTTGCTTTTAGTGATAGAGTGCTTGAACCGTTGGGGTTTAAGCCGTTTGAATGTAAGTACTCTTTGAGGGATTATCAGAGGCAGGCCTATGAGGCTTGGGTTGGAGCCGGGCGGAGGGGCATCATAGTTTTGCCCACCGGTGCTGGTAAGACCGCTGTGGCGATTCACGCCGTCTCCGAGGCGGGTGTGCCCGCGCTTATAGTGGTGCCGACGATTGATTTGCTTAACCAGTGGGGTGGCCAGCTTGAGGCGCAGGGGGCTGAGGTGGGCTACTTGGGGGGTGGGATGAGTAGTGTTAAGGGTGTGACCGTGTCAACCTATGATTCTGCGGCCATACGCGCTGGTGAGTTGGGTAACAGGTTCAGGCTGCTCGTGTTCGACGAGGTACACCACCTGCCAGCTCAGGCGTATAGTAGGATTGCACGCTTCAGTGCGGCTGAGTATAGGTTGGGGCTCACCGCTACCTATGAGCGTGAGGATGGGCTCCACACTCTTCTCCCATTCCTGGTGGGAGGCGTGGTGTACTCCTCCACCCACTCCGAGCTTTCTGGAAGATATCTTTCGGAGTATACCACCGAGGTTGTAAGAGTGTCGCTGAGCTCTCGGGAGAGGGCTAGGTATGAGGAGCTCATGAATAAATATAGATCTATACTAAGAAAGCACAGGATTAGGATGAGGGGTCCAGCGGACTTTCAGCGGCTGATCTTCCTGAGTGGTTCGAACAGGGAGCTCAGGGAGGCTCTGCTGGCGCGTAACGAGGCGCAGAAGATAGCCTTTAACTCTTCGGGTAAGATTGAGGTTCTGCGTGGGTTGCTTGAGAGGTTCAGGGGGGAGCGTATCATCGTGTTCACACAGCACAACGACTTGGTTGAGCGTATAAGCAGGGAGTTCCTGATACCCTCGATAACACATGAGACGCCCAAGGATGAGAGGGAGGAAGTGTTGAGGAGGTTCAGGGAGGGGGTGTACAGCTGTGTTGTCACATCCAAGGTGTTGGATGAGGGTGTGGATGTACCAGACGCCTCCGTGGGTATAATCCTGAGCGGCACGGGAAGCAAGAGGGAGTACGTGCAGAGGCTTGGACGAATACTGCGTAAGAGAGATGGTAAAGTGGCCCAGCTCATAGAGGTTGTGAGTGGGGGTACAATTGAAGTCAACACCTCCTATAGGAGGAAGAGGGTGTGAGGGTTGCTTCAAACAGAGCTACTCAGGGTTAGGCGACGGGAGGGTAGGGTGCACCCCCTCTACTTGGATGCTGAGCGGCACGGTGAGTTGTGCGGCACACTCATAGAGATATTCAACACACACGTCGGCGCAAAGAAGGCTTGGCTTGAAAGCAAGCTGGATGAATTCGAGAACTCATCGGCTGACTTTAAGCTGGTGCGTGGGCTAGCATCCCTACTCCTAAGGCGCTGCAACTTTCGTGTTAAACCCAACCTAACGGTTGAACCCAAGACGGCTCGAAGAGTTGTGTTCGAATACGCATCGCCCCCACCCCTGAGCGGGGAGGAGAGGGGTGAAGTGATCTCGAAGGCCGCGCAGAAGCTGGGCGTGAGCCCACAACAGCTTGAGGAAGCGTTGTGGGCTGACAGGGACTCGGAGCTCATCCTGGAGTCCTTCACGAGACCTGACCCCAACACACTCATAGCGGAATACAACTTGGAGTTGACAAGAACCCTTATATCAAGGGCTTCGAGGCTTAGAGTCTACTCTGCCCCCGAGTGGAAGAGGGTTTTCCTACTCGCCAAGAGGTGTGGGCTAATGTACCAAGCGGTTAGGGGCAGCGAAGGCTTTGGTATAATGGTTGAGGGCGCCTACTACACGCATAACTCCAACGTGTACACTGATAGGTTGATCACATTCTTCGACGGGCTTCTCAACCTGCGTGAGTGGATGCTTGTAGCGGATGTGCCCACTAGGAGCGCGAAGTACACCCACATATTCGAGCTGGACTCGCACACCTCCTCCCGACTGGGGTTTGGCTACTTGGGAAGTGGAGGGGGTCCGCCGAGTTTTGACAGCGAGGTTGAGAGGAGATTCTACTACGCCTTCAGGTCTCTGAACACTGGGTGGGAGATCCTGAGGGAGTCCGAGCCTCTTGTTGCGGGTGACGAGGTCTTCATCCCAGACTTCACACTCACGAGGGACAGCCTCAAGGTTTACGTGGAGATAGTTGGCTTCTGGACAAAGGAGTACTTGGAACGCAAGGCTAGAAAGCTCGCATCCCTACGTGGGGTAGACTTGATCGTGGTGGCCAGCAAGTCGCACTCCACCACGAAGATAGGAAGTGTGCCCGGCGTGGTTTTCTTCGAAGGGGACGTCCCACTCAAACCAATCTTAGACGTGTTAAACACTAAGCATCCCCCAGAGGCGGAGGCCGCCCCAGTTATGGGTAAACTGGGAGAAGTGGTCGATGTGGGCGCACTCAAAAGAAGGCTTGGCTCAAACTATGAGGAGGGCCTAAAACAACTCAGAGAAGAAGGATATATGCAGCTTGGCTCAACACTAGTAAAGAAATCATTGTTTGAAGAGGTGGCCTCCAAGATTAAGGCTGCCGGTAAAATCACGTACACCGATGCCGACAGATTGTGCTCAGCTCACGGCTTGAACACGCAAGAGGTTTTAGAGGCTCTTGGCTACCGTGTTAAATGGCTTAGCCTAGACCCCTCCAGCATAGTTGTTGAGCCAAGCACACAAGCCAGCTAGGCTCCACGGTGGCCCTACTACTCGAGCAAGACGCATCAATCTCCTGGGTAAAGAATACCAGCCTCTGCGGGAAAGTAACGCCCAAGGTGGGCCTTGTACAACGGTGCACACCCTATCTACCGTCAATCAAAAAACCGTTACCTCGAAGATGTTAGACGGTGTGTTTTTACCTGCGCTTTTAGTGTGGGTGGATGGATAGTTCCCCTTTAACCAGCTACCCACAATGTGATTAGCGTGAAGAAGAGCACGGGTAGCGCTATCAATATTCCCACCTTCATGTATTCGTACACCGTCACCTTGATTTCATCCTTCCTATCGAGCATATAGAGCCAGAGAAGTGTTGCGAGTGAGCCTATGGGTGTGAACTTCGGATCGATGTCGTTGGCCACAACGTTAGCATATACTAGCCGTGTTGAGTCGCCCAGCCTGCTTATTGCGAGGTTGCCCAGCATAACTGAAGGCATGTTATTCATTGATGCCGCAAGTAAAGCGAAGAAGGAACCAGAGAGTAGCGTGGATATTGGTTGCCCAGATTCGAAGCCCATCCAAGAACCGTGGAAAGAAGCTGTGTGAGTCCCCCGTTTCCTCAACGAATATGTCGGAAGCCATTATGATGGGTACGAATGTGTAGGTGAGTCCCAAACTATGCTCAACACCAATAGGATGTGTGATGGTTTGTTGGTGCCTAGGGGAGGAAGAGGATGATTTCAGACATCATTGTGGGGTAACCTATCGGGAGGTTCTTGGATCCCATTATGACAGAAAAAAGTGAGGGTACAAGGGTTGCTAGGGCAAATAGGAATAGTGGTTTCATTGTATGTTGAGGAGCTCCTTTACCCTCTCTTCCACTTGATTCCTTATCCTCCTCACTTCTTCTAGAGGCTTCCCTTTCGGATCCTCAATATTCCACTCAACTAGCTTTTTGCTCATTTTTGCTAAGAGGGGGGCGGGGCAGACCTCCTCCACCGAGCAACCCATCGTCACCACAACGTCAGCCCACTCAACCATCTCGTTGGTCATAGGCTTCGGGATGTTGGAGCCTATGTCTATTTCAACCTCCAACATGGCTTGAGCCACCACTGGATTCACTCGGCCCGCCGGCATCGTACCCGCACTCATAGCCTGCGCACCCAGTTTCTTAGCGAAGGCCTCAGCCATCTGGCTTCTGCCCGCGTTTTCAACGCATACGAAGAGAACCCTGTTTGGCCGCTTCATAGGTCAACCAGCCCTCCAAGAATCAGATGAGCGCGCGCGTTCAAGTTTACAACTCAAGCATAGCAGCCTCCTAGCAGCACCGCCTAGTATTGGTGGATTTGCCGATGGGTTTCTCTAACGCTAGGTCTATTTTAAGTGTAGATAGAGATTTTTCCTTGCCGTACACGATTTGGTTGCTACGTGTAATCTTAAACTCTCCACCTCTGCGTGGCTTAAGCTCCACTTAAATCCTTCGGCTCCGATGATCCCCACCCAGAAGGGCGAGATGTTTCGGAAAGTGTGTAATACTCAGCTGACTCCTATAGCTTCGTGGACTATATTATGCGCGTGGTTTTGCTTTTTGTGTTTAGTTTCAGGTTGTGTACACATGGCTCGGCTCCACACTTGTGTGACGCCACTTAGGTTTGCTGTGTAGGCAACCAGTGGGTTTTGTGCGTAAGAGTTAAACCACTCTTTGGAGATGTTTGTGTGTGTTGGGAGAGAGTAGGCTTGAAGGCTATCATGGGCTCGCGTATAGGAAGCTTGTTGAGGCAGGTGTTAGTGTGGGGGACACCGTGGAGGTCTCCTTTGGGGATGAGAGCTTTGTGGGTAGACTCATGCCACGTGTTGAGGCGGATGATGACAGCGTTATAACCATCAAGCTTCCAAATGGGTATAACATAGGCCTGAGTGTTGTGGACGCCTCAGTGAGGCTTGTGAGCCCCGCTGGGGGTGTACAACAGCAGCCACCCGTTGAGGAGGCGGTGGCCTTCGGTGCGGGGGAGTACGTTGCTCTGATAAGCACCGGTGGGACCATTGCGAGTAGGGTGGAGTATGAGACTGGCGCTGTGAGGCCGGCTCTTCGGGCGTCGGACTTGATGAGCCTTGTACCGGAGCTTGAGGGTGTAAGTCGACTCAAAACCCAGGTGCTCATGAGTATTCTGAGTGAAGATATGAAGCCCGCTTACTGGGAGAGGATAGCGCGAGCCGTGTACTCCGAGCTCGAAGCGGGGGCTGCGGGTGTGGTGGTGGCCCACGGCACAGACACCATGGGCTACACCGCGGCGGCCCTAAGCTTCGCGTTGAGGGGTGTGGATCGACCCATCGTGCTGGTTGGCTCCCAGAGGAGTAGTGATAGGCCTAGTAGTGATGCGTACACCAACCTGCTTTGCGCTGTGAAGTTCGCCAAGGAGTCCCTCTGCCCAGGGGTATACGTGTGTATGCACGCCTCCACCTCTGACCCCACGTGTGCGGTGATCCCCGGCGTCAAGGTTAGAAAGATGCACACGAGTAGGAGGGATGCCTTCAAGGCTGTTAACACCCGGCCCTTGGCGTTTGTGGATCGTGATAAACTCGTGTTTTTGGATGAGTCGCCGAAGGGTTTTGATGGGGGTGGCGGAGTGGTTTTTAAGCCGGGCTTCAGTGATAAAGCAGCACTCATAGAGTACTATCCTGGGTTTAGCTTGGATATTCTTAACTGGCTCGCTGAGAAGGGGTACCTGGGGGTTGTCTTGGCTGGCACGGGTCTTGGCCACGTGTCCTCCGAGCTTGTCGAGGGAATAGCTAGGCTGAGGAGGAGTGGGTTCCTGTTTTATATGACCTCCCAGTGCCTGTATGGCCGCGTCAACATGAATGTTTACACCACTGGTCGCAGGCTTCTTGCAGCGGGTGTTGTCCCACTAGGCGACATGCTCCCCGAGACCGCTTATGTGAAGCTATCCTGGGCTCTCGCCAATTACCCCCTCGAGGAGGTGGATGGAGTTATGCGCTCAAACTTGGTTGGTGAGGTCTCCACGCGTAGTGTGTATTCGGGTGAGTGGGCTTGAAGGTTGGCTTAGAAATACACCAGCAGCTCGATACACGTGAAAAGCTCTTCTGCGCTTGCCCCACTAGGCCGGCTACGGGGAAGCCCGACTACGAGTTCAGGCGTGTGTTGAGGGCTACTAAGAGTGAGCTTGGGGTGGTTGACCCAGCCGCACAGTTCGAGGAGGTGCGCCGCAGGGTGTACGTGTATCAGGGGTTCAGGGATCACACGTGCCTTGTGGAGATGGATGAGGAGCCACCACACGAGTTGAATACGGAGGCATTGGAGATCGGGCTTATGTGCGCCATGCTGCTCGGTGCGAGGCCCGTGGATGAGGTGGTTGTTATGCGGAAGACTGTTATTGACGGCTCAAACACGAGCGGTTTCCAGCGCACAGCGCTAATCGCCCTCGGAGGCGGCATAAAGCTTGGGGATAAAACGATTGGTATATCCACCGTCTGCCTCGAGGAGGACGCGGCGAGGCTCGTGTCCTCGGACGCCTCAACTGGTGTTGTAACCTACAGGTTGGACAGGCTGGGTGTGCCCCTTATCGAGATATCCACTAAGCCGGATATAACCACACCCGAGGAGGCGGGGGCGGCCGCGTACGAGATTGGGAGGATTCTGAGGAGGTTGCGGAGGGTTAAGCGGGGGCTTGGGACGATTCGGCAGGACATCAACGTCTCCGTTGAAGGAGGTGCGAGGATTGAAGTGAAGGGGGTGCAGGAGTTAAGCCTGATACCTAAGGTTGTGAGCTTCGAGGTAAAGCGCCAGGAGGGTCTACTAAGGCTAAGAGAGGAGTTAAGGCGCAGGGTCTCCACGGTGATTGTTTCAGACCCAGTGGACCTCACCTCCGAATTTGAAGCCACGCGCTCCAACACCATAAAGCAGGGCTTAAAGGGTGGTGGGGGAGTTTTCGGCGTGCGGGTTGAAGGCTTCTCGGGCTTCTTTAAGTTCGAGGTGGCGCCTGGAAGAAGGTTCGGCTCCGAGCTAGCCGACTACGCGAGGCAGATAGGGGGTGTGGGGGGTCTATTCCACAGCGATGAGCTACCAGCCTACGGCGTCACCCAGGAGGAGGTTGACGCGGTGAAGAAGAAGCTGGGATGCGGTGATGCTGACGGCTTCGTGCTCGTAGTAGCCGAGAGGACTAGGGCTGAAAGGGCGCTGAGCGTCGTGGCCAAAAGGTGCGCTCAGGCTATTGAAGGTGTGGTTGAGGAAACCAGGGCCGCTCAGCCAGACGGCACCACGAGGTTTCTGAGACCAATGCCTGGCTCCGCCAGGATGTACCCGGAGACGGATGTGCCCTACGTACGGGTGACGGGTGAAAGCCTAAGCAGGCTTAAATCAGCAATTCCACCTCCCCTCGAAGAGCTCGAATCCAGGCTGGTATCACTCAAGGTGAGCCGCGAGCTCGCTAGGCAAGCCGTTGAGTCGGATTGGCTTAACGTATTGGAGACGATGCTAGCCGAAGCCCCTGAGGCGGCGCAGCTCCTATGCTCCGTTCTCACCCAAGACGTGCGTGAGCTAAGCCGTGAGGGGGTCGGTGTTGATGAGCTCCCAGACCAGGTTGTGCTCGAGTTGCTGCGTGGCGCTGTGCGTAGGGGGCTGCTGAGGGATCAGGTTAAGCAGGCGTTAAGACTCTTAGCAACTTCATCTAAGAGCGTTGGTGAAGCCTTAGAGGAGGTTTCAAGCGCCACGATGAGTCTTGGTGAGCTCGACGCCATAATTGATTCCGTGATTGATTCGAACAAACAGCTCATCAGCGCAAGGGGCGCGGAGGCTTTTAAGCCGCTTATGGGTGATGTGATGAAGCTTGTACGGGGTCGGGCTCCAGGCTCGATTGTATCCCAGAGGCTAGCACAAAAGCTGCGCGAGCACACGGAGCGTGTCAGCGCTCAAGGGTGATGGTGTCAAAAACTTCTTCACCTGTTCCAACATACTTGACTGGTACGCCCACTTGCGCCTCAACCTCCTCAATGAACCTCTTCGCATCCGCTGGTAGCTTAGAATACTCCCTCACACCCTTAGCGTCGGGGTAGACCGCGTCGATCTTCGCGATCGCGCACGAGGTTGCACCATTCAGCCTGACAGCCCTCCTCGCGAGTTCGAAGTCGAAGGGCGCGGCCCGCCGAAGCCTACCCGTGACTGTCCCCCTCTCAACCCAACCCCTCCTCTCGAGTTCAGCTGGTTCCAGCTCACCCCGCAGCGGCCCGTTCCCCACCCTCGTAACATAGCTTTTGAAGACCACAATCACTTCGCCGACGTGCTTGGGGCCAACCCCTATGTCCGCGCATATGGATGACGCCGTGACGTCCTTGCTTGTCACGTATGGGTAGGTGCCATGGTAGAGTGAGAGGAATGTCCCTTGGGTGCCCTCCGCCACCACTAGGCCGCCACGTTCAAGCTCCTCGTGAATCATGGACACAGTGTCCGCTAGGTAGGGTTTGAGGCTCTCCGAGGATGAGCACAGCCTGAGAGTCCTAGAAACCCTCTCCTCCATGGCTGGACCACTCCCACTCCCAGTTGTGCCTATCTCCTGCTTGAGGTGGGAGCTACCCCTATCCTTCTCGATGTGCCTTTGCTCGATGAGGCCGCAGTTGTTATCCACGTGTATCCTCCCACCCACGTCTAGCTCCCCGACCTCCTTGGTCAGAACAGTCTCATCCACGAGCACTCCTGGCCCAATCACGAGTCTGGTGTCCTTGTTCACAAAGGCTGAAGGCACAAGCCTCAGCCTGTGAGCTTGGCCGTTGAACACAACTGTGTGCCCAGCGTTAGGCCCAACCCCCCCTCTTGCGGCTATCCTAGGCTTCTCCACGAGCGAGTAGTAGGCGATTATCTTGCCTTTACCCTCATCACCGAAAAAGCCCCCCACGAATACTGTGACGCTCAACCCAACAACTCTTCGAATGCCTATATTTAAGACATTATGTGTAGCCAAATCGGATCTCATGCTAAGGTCGAGCGTTGGCTCCACACGGCTCGTGCACACCTCGCATGTTTGCTTTATAGAGTCTCCAAAACCTAGCCCTCCACAGTAGACCAAAAATTCGCGCTTAGCGCTGATTGTATCCCACACGTGAATTTTGGTTCCACGATTTAGGGAGTAGCTCACTAGATGGGTTCTTAGTTGAATATACTATTATCAAATGTGGTATACTTCCCAATGGAAAAACTAGTGAGGTGTGACCTATGCTTCTATTGAAAAGTTATAAACAAGTGACCCTATTATGTTCATGGTGCAATAGTGTTTGTTTGGGCACACTCCTAATTTGGGGAGCTGGAGGCAACCCAGCCATACGGTGGGTGCGGCCTCACGGTTGGGTGGGTTTTTACACGCCTTTTCGTATAGACTTAAAAGTGTTTTTTTAATTGTTGTTGGGTGCACTGTTAAAGGTGTTTAGTCATGGCTCAGCTTGAGGAACAAAAAGAGACTAAGCTCGAGATTCCGAAGGAGACGCTTGACTTTTTCGGTGGCGATGAGCTTCGCGCACGAGTCTTTTACGAGAAGTATGCGTTAAGGGACGAATTGGGCAGGGTGCTTGAGAAGACTCCCGTTGAGATGTGGCGACGTGTAGCGAGGGAGATAGCTTCTGTGGAGAAACAGGATAGGAGGTCTGAGTGGGAGGAGAACTTCTACTGGCTGCTATCAGAGTTCAGGTTTGTCCCGGGAGGTAGAATAATGTTCGGTGCTGGTCAGAAGGGGAGGAAGGCCACGCTCATAAACTGCTACGTTATCCCGATTAAGGAGGACTCAATAGAGGGAATATTCGAGTGGTGTAAGGAGGCCGCGCGAACCTATAGTTATGGGGGTGGGGTGGGCACCGATATCTCTATTCTGAGACCTAAGGGTGCGCCTGTTCACAACGCGGCGCTTCAATCCACTGGCTCCGTTTCCTTCATGAATGTGATGAGTGAGACCACTGGTACGATTGGCCAGTCGGGTAGGAGGGGGGCGCTCATGATCACCATAAGGGTGGACCACCCCGATGTGTTCGATTTCATCAAGGTGAAGAGGGACCTGAGGTCGGTGCGCTACGCCAACATCTCGGTGCGTGTAACAGACGAGTTCATGCGTGCGGTGGAGGAAGACCGCGAGTTCACCCTCTGGTATGAGAACGAGGTAGTTGGTCGCTTGGAGCGTAAAATTAGGGCGCGCGACCTGTGGCGGGAGCTCGTGCAGTCGGCGCGTGACTGGGCTGAGCCAGGTCTTATCTTCTGGGACACCGTGAAGAAGGGTTCACCGAGTGAGTATAATGGTATGGAGGTTGTCACAACCAATCCCTGCTCCGAGCAGCCGCTACAACCCTACGGTGCGTGCGACCTCGGAAGCATCAACCTCTCAGCCTTCGTGCTTGACCCTTTCACGGAGTCCGCGAGGGTGGATTGGGAGTCGCTTGAGCGCGCCATAAGATACTCTGTGCGCTTCTTGGATGATGTGCTCGACTACAACATGGGGAGGCACCCCCTCAGGGAGCAGGAGGAGGCTTCGCGTACGAGTAGGAGGATAGGTCTCGGTGTGACGGGTCTCGCGGACATGCTCGCCAAGCTCAGGATAAGATACGACTCGGAGGAGGCGCTCGACTTTATAGATGAGTTCTTCAACAGGTTCAAGTGTGTGGCCTACGATGCGAGCGTAGAGCTCGCCAAGGAGAAGGGCGCCTTCCCACTCTTCGATGCTGAGAAACACCTCTCCATGCCCTTCATCAGGACACTACCATCCGAGCTCAGGGAGAAGATTGCCAAGTTCGGGTTGAGGAATGTGGCTGTGCTCACAGTGCCACCTGTGGGCTCCGGCTCCGTTCTAGTTGGCACATCGAGTGGGATTGAGCCCATCTTCGCGTTCAGCTATACGAGGAGGAGTGAATCCCTTTCAAAGGAGTACTTC
>Ga0070737_10004891_pt1 | contig 13100 bp, 14 predicted proteins | sample Coa_R1_10_FD_66438 | JGI IMG/M metagenome (GOLD analysis project Ga0070737, IMG submission 66438) | Surface soil microbial communities from Centralia Pennsylvania, which are recovering from an underground coalmine fire - Coalmine... | ecosystem: Environmental > Terrestrial > Soil > Unclassified... | reverse complement strand
CCGGGTCGGGGGCGAGATCCTCTGCTACGTCTGGTAGAGACCATGTCCCGCATTGGAAGATCGCCGATACCCCTACCTGCCGGAGTCGAAGTGAGCGTCGCTGGCCGCGAGGTGACCGTCAAAGGCCCCAACGGCGCATTGTCGCGGCCTCTGCCCGGCGAAATCACCGTCCGCCTGGAGGACTCGACCCTGCTCGTCGAGCGGCCCGACGACCAGCGTCACAACCGCGCCCTGCACGGCCTCACCCGCAGCCTCGTCAACAACATGGTGGTGGGCGTGACCTCAGGTTTCACCAAGGAGCTCGAGATCGTGGGCGTCGGCTACCGGGCGACCGCGCGCGGGCCGGCCCAGATCGAGCTGGCCCTGGGGTTCAGCCACCCCGTCGTCGTCGAGGCCCCCGAAGGGATCACCTTCGAGGTCCCCCAGCCGACCCGTATCGCGGTCAAGGGGATGGACAAGGAGCTGGTAGGCCAGGTCGCGGCCAACATCCGCAAGATCCGCAAGCCGGAGCCCTACAAGGGCAAAGGGGTGCGCTACGCCGGTGAGCGGATCATCCGCAAGGCGGGGAAGGCCGCCAAGTGACCGGGGCGCGTGAGGAGGTGAGCCGGTGAGCACGTCGGCGAAGGACAAGCAGGTGGGCCGCCTGCGCCGCCACCGGCGGGTGCGCAAGAAGGTGACAGGCACCGCGGAGCGCCCCCGCCTGGCGGTCTACAGGTCGAACAGGCACGTTTCGGCGCAGGTGATCGACGACCGCAGCGGGCGTACCCTCGCCGCCGCGTCGTCGCTGGAAAGGTCTGTGCGCGAGGCGGGACCGACCGGCAACAAGGCCGCCGCCTCGGTGGTCGGCCGCCTCGTCGCCGAACGGGCCCGGGCGGCGGGCGTGGCCAGCGTGGTGTTCGACCGCGGCGGTTTCAGGTACCACGGCCGGGTCGCGGCCGTGGCGGACGCGGCCCGCGAGGCCGGACTGGAGTTCTGAGGACCATGCCCGACCAGCAATACGAGGATCGCACCATCAAGGTGAACCGGGTGGCCAAGGTCGTCAAGGGCGGCCGCCGCTTCTCGTTCGCCGCGCTGATGGTCATCGGAGACGGGCGCGGGAACGTGGGGCTCGGCTACGGAAAGGCCAAGGAGGCCGGCTTGGCGGTGCAGAAGGGCATCGAGGAAGCCAAGAAGAACCTCTTCTCGGTACCGCTCGCAGGCAGCACCATCACCCACCCCGTTCTCGGCGAGGCGGGGGCCGGGAGGGTGCTGCTCAAGCCGGCGGCGCCGGGCACCGGGGTCATCGCCGGAGGCGCGGCCCGGGCCATCCTCGAGATGGCAGGCATCCACGACATTCTCGCCAAGTCGCTCGGCTCGTCGAACAGCATCAACGTCGCCCAGGCGACCGTTGCCGGCCTGCGGGCGCTGAAGCGCCCCGACGAGATCGCCGCGCTGCGCGGCAAGTCGCCCGAGGAGGTCGTGCCCGCCGGGGTGTGGCGGGCGTACAAAGAAGCCCAGCGGGGACGCCACGCTCCCGAGGAGGTCGCCTAGATGGCCGGCCGCCTGCCTGAGCGGTCCGGCGAGGAACGGTGGCCGGGAACCCCGACGCTCAGGGTCACCCAGGTCCGCTCCGCCATCGCCACCAAGCCCAAGCACCGCGGAACCCTGCGGGCCCTCGGCCTGCACGGCATCGGCACCACCAGCACGCTGCCCGACCGTCCCGAGATACGTGGGATGATCGGCCGAGTACCCCATCTGGTCACCGTGGAGGAAGCCGGCAAACCATGAAAGTGCACGATCTCCAACCGGCCCCCGGTGCGGCCAGGTCACGGCGGCGGGTGGGCCGGGGCATAGCCGGCAAAGGCGGCAAGACGGCCGGCCGGGGCACCAAGGGCCAGGGCGCCCGGGACAACGTCAAGCCCGGCTTCGAAGGCGGCCAGCTGCCGCTCACTCAGCGCATACCCAAGCTGAAGGGTTTCAAGAACCCCTTCCGCGTGGAGTACAACGTGGTGAACCTCGACACCCTGGAGCGCTTCGACGGCGACGCCGTGACCCCCGAGGCGCTTCGAGGGAGAGGGCTCGTGCACAAGCACGGGCTGCTCAAGGTGCTGGGGGGCGGCTCGCTGACCCGCCGGGTCGACGTCTCCGCCCACGCCTTCTCCCGCTCGGCCGTCGAGGCGATCGAGCGGGCCGGCGGCACGGTGACCGTCCTGCCTCCGCCTTTCGGCCATGGACGCCCGCCGGCCAAGGGCAACGCCCTCACCAACAGGTGACGCCCCGCCAGGGGCGTCTCGCCGGACCGTTCGACCTCCCTGGACCGGTCCTGGCGGGATAGCCTTGTGCGTTCCCGCGGTGGGATCGGGAACGGCAGCACCCTGAGAGAGAGGACCCGATGCGCAGCACCTTCACGAACCTGGCGAACATGTTCCGGGTTCCGGACCTCCGCAACAAGGTCCTCTTCACCGTCTTCATCATCGCCGTGTACCGCTTCGGCTCGAACATCCCCTGCCCGGGCATCAGCTGGAGCCAGGTGCAGTCGCTGGAGGCGACCTCCAACCACGCCGGGGTCGTCGGGTTCCTGTCCCTCTTCTCGGGTGGCGCCCTCACCAAGATGGCCGTCTTCGGCCTGGGGATCATGCCCTACATCACGAGCTCGATCATCATCCAGCTGATGATCGTGGTCATCCCCAAGTTCGAGCAGTGGCGCGACGAGGGGGCGGTGGGCCAGAAGAAGCTCACCCAGGTCACCCGCTACCTGACGATCGCCCTCGCCATCATGCAGTCCACCGGCCTGGCCTACGTGTTCCACAACGGCGGCGGCGGCCTGCTCGGCAACGGCGGCAGCCTGAACATCGACCTTATCCCCGACTTCACCGTCCCCCGGGTGCTGCTCTTGGTCCTCACCATGACCGCCGGGACCGTCGTCGTCATGTGGCTGGGCGAGCTGATCACCCAGCGGGGCGTCGGCCAGGGCATGTCGGTGCTGATCTTCACCAACGTGGTCGCCACCATGCCGAGCGGCGGCGCTGCGGTGAAGGCCGAAGCCGGCTGGTTCAAATTCGGGATCATCCTCGCCGTGTCGCTGTTCCTCTTGGTGTGCATCGTCTTCATCGAGCAGGGCCAGCGACGGATCCCCGTGACCTTCGCCAAGCGGGTGGTCGGCAGGCGCATGTACGGCGGTCAGAGCACCTACATCCCGATGAAGGTGAACACCGGCGGCGTGGTGCCGATCATCTTCGCCAGCTCGGTGCTGTACTTCCCGATCCTGATCTCCAACGTCCTGCCCAGCACCGGGGGGTGGAAGTCGGTGCAGGACTGGATCAGCCTCCACCTCGCCCAGCCGTCGAACTGGGTGTACATAGTCCTCTACGGGCTCCTGATCGTCGGCTTCGCCTACTTCTACGCGGCGGTCACCTTCGACCCCGCCCAGCAGGCGGACATCATCCGCAAGCAGGGCGGCTACATCCCGGGCATCCGCCCGGGGCCGAACACCGAGCGGCACCTGCAGCAGATCCTCAACCGGATCAACCTGCCCGGCTCCCTGTGGCTGGCGTTCGTCGCGCTTCTGCCGTCGCTGATGCTCGCCTGGTGGGGGATCCAGAACTACCCCTTCGCCGGTACCAGTCTTCTCATCGCCGTGGGGGTCGCTCTGGAGACCATGAAACAGGTCGACAGCCAGCTGATGCTGCGCAACTACGAGGGCTTCCTGCGGTAGTGGCGAGATGTCGTCGCCCCGGGAAAAGGGGCCCTCGTAGGTGAACCCCGGCGCCCGGATCGTCGTCCTGGGCAAGCAAGGAGCGGGCAAGGGGACACAGGCGGTCCGCCTGTCGCGCCACTACGTCGTGCCGCACGTCGCTACCGGCGACACGTTCCGGGCGGCCGTGAGGGCGGGGTCGGAGTTCGGTCGGGCCGCCCGACGCTACCTCGACGCCGGCGAGTTGGTGCCCGACGAGATCGTCATCGGCGTGGTACGCGAGCGGCTGACCAAGGACGACACCACCCACCGCGGCTTCATCTTGGACGGGTTCCCCCGAACCGTCCCCCAAGCGGAGGCGCTGATGGACATGGTCGCCCCGCGGGCGCTCGACGTGGTGCTCAACCTCGAGATCGCCACCACCGAGGTCCTGTCGCGCCTTGCGAGTCGGCGGGTGTGCACCGACTGCGGGGCCAACTACAGCGTCGCCGACAACCCGCCTCGGGTGCCGGGAATCTGCGACGTGTGCGGAGGGGATGTCGTGCAGCGCGACGACGACACCGAAGCTGCGATAAGGCGGAGGCTCGAGCTCTACGAGCGCGAGACCGCCCCCCTGATCGAGTGGTTCGACAAGAAAGGGTTGCTGGCAACCGTCTCGGGCACCGGCTCGCCGGACGAGGTGACCGAACGGCTCGTCGCCGAGGTCAACCGGCGCAAGCAGAGGGCGCTGTCGGGGTAGCCGACGCGTAGGGCGAAAACGCGGGTACCGCGGGGTGGAAACGCCATTCTCGCAGCTGGTAGGATGAGACGACCTGTCAGAGCTGAGTTTGGGGAGGCCCCGCCGTGCCGTCACGAGATCTCGACTTCCCGGTCTGCGACGCCGACAACCACCTGTACGAGACGACCGACGCCTTCACCCGCCACCTGCCGCGCGAGTACGAGGGCCTGATCCGCTACGTGGAGGTCGAGGGGCGGACCAAGATCGCCGTTCGCAACGTGATCTCCGACTACATCCCCAACCCGACCTTCGACGTGGTCGCCGCCCCGGGCGCCCAGGAGGAGTACTTCAAGGTTGGCAACCCGGAGGGCAAGAGCCGCCGCGAGATCATGGGCAAGCCGATCCGCTCCATCCCGGCCTTCCGCGAGCCGGGGGCCCGCCTGAAGCTGATGGACGAGCTGGGGCTCGACCGTGCCCTCATGTGGCCGACGCTCGCCAGCCTGCTCGAGGAGCGCCTGGCCGACGACCCGCTCGCCACCCACGCCGTCATCCACTCGCTCAACCAGTGGATGCACGAGCAGTGGACGTTCAACTACGAGGACCGGATCTTCCCGACGCCGGTGATAACCCTCCCCATCGTCGAACGGGCCATCGAGGAGCTCGAATGGGTGCTCGAGCGGGGGGCCAAGGTAATCCTCGTCCGGCCGGCCCCGGTCCCCGGGTTCATGGGCCGGCGGTCCCCGGCGCTGCCCGAGTTCGACCCGTTCTGGAAGATCGTCGCCGAGGAGGGAGTCCTCGTCGGGATGCACGCCTCCGACAGCGGCTACCAGCGGTACATGAACGAGTGGGAAGGGGTCCGCGGAGGCGAGTTCCTCCCGTTCAAGAACAAGTCGGGCTTCGCCACGATCATGCACCACTTCTCCCGGCCGATCGTCGACACCGTCGCCTCGCTCGTCACCCACGGGCTTTGCACCCGCTTCCCCGAGCTGCGCTTCGCCCCGGTGGAGAACGGCAGCGGCTGGGTGCGGCCCCTGCTCGAGGCGTTCGAGCACGGCTGGGAGTTCTCGCCGAAAGACTTCGACGAGAACCCGGTGGAGGTCTTCAAGCGGAACATATACGTCCACCCATTCCACGAGGAGGACCCCGTCGGCCTCGTCTCGCTGATCGGAGCGGACCGCGTGCTGTTCGGGTCCGACTACCCCCACCCCGAGGGGCTCGCCGACCCGCTCACCTTCGTCGACGACCTCGAGGGACTTTCCGACGAGGACGTGCGCAAGGTGATGGGCGGCAACCTCAACCACCTGCTCCACTACGACCAGGTGGCGGCCTAGTCCCGTCTCCGGGCGCCGAACTGCGGCCGTCCCAGGCAGGAGAGCGCCTCGGTCGCATCGAAATTCCCGCGCATCAAAATTGTTTTCGTGCCGCCTCGGCGACCCGAGTATGACGTTCCCGTCAGCAACCGGAGGGAAGTGGTTGGGTAAGCTGATAAGCGTTCCGCCCTGCAGCGTGGGGGCCGCGCCGAGCCATGGGGGGTCCGTCCATGCGGCTGCTCGCTAGGCGTGCCGACCCGGGGGTGCCGGCGGGAGCGGGTCGCCGGCGGAGGAGCCGTTCCGTCCCCTCGGTGGCGGTGCTCGTCGCCGTGGCTCTCGTCGCGGCGTCCTGTGGTGCGAGGGTGCCCCCCTACTTCCCGGCGGCGGTCGCCAGCGGCGCGCAGAGCGGGACAGGCGCAACCCAGGCCTCCGGTCCCAGCGGCGGGTCGAGCCAGGTGGCCAGCCCCGCCGCCGGCGCGAGCGCGGCCACAGGCTCCGGCCAGGCAGCCTCGGGCGGCGGTTCCCAGGGCGGCCAGGTCGCATCGAAGGGGCCTTCGAGCGCGTCGGGCGGCGGTCAGTCCCAGGTGGCGTCGGGCGGCGTCGCAGCGCTCACCCCGGCCAACTTCAGCTACGACCCGCAGACCCAGGCGTCCTATTGCACGGGCACCGCGGGCAACACGGCGTCGGCTCCGGGGGTGACCGCTTCGACGATCACCGTGGGCAACGTGAGCGGCCTCACCGGAGCGGTTTCCGACAGCTTCACCGCCGGCGCGCAGGCGGTCACCGCCGTGTTCGACGCCATCAACCGCTTCGGCGGGATCTGTGGCAGGCAGCTCAAGGTCCAAGTCGAGGACGACCAGCAGTCGTCGAGCAACAACGCCGCCGACGTGCAGTACCTGATCCCTCACGTGCTCGCCTTCGTCGGTTCCCTCTCCGACGCCGACAACGGGGGAGTCAACGCCATGGTCGCCGCAGGCACCCCTGACCTCGGCCCGGCCATCAACATCAACCGGTCCAACTCCCCGGTGTACTGGTCAGCCGACGGCGGCAGCGTCACCGTCAAAGGCGGACAGGCCTACGTCGGCGACGCGTGGATCAACGGCATGAAGCAGTACGGGGCGGCGCCGAGCAACATCTGCGTGCTCGCCTACAACATCCCCATCAGCGCCCAGGCCGGCCAGGAGTACACGACCCTGTTCGAGAAGGAGGGCATCCCCTCCCCCTACCAGGACTACAACGTGCCGCCCGCCGGGGCGGGCACGGTGATGAGCTCGGTCGTGAGCACGATGCAGCAGAAGGGCTGCACCGGGGTGTTCACCACCATGGACGTGGTCGGCAACGACGCCATGATGCAGGCGATGCAGAACCAGCAGTACCAGCCGAAGCTGGTCGGCACCACCTACGAGGGTTACACCCCCGACCAGATCTCGACCTCCCAGGGTGCCGCCGCCTACACCCACCTCGACGTGTTCCTCTCCTCCGTGCCCCTCTCCGACCCCGTCCCCGGCGTGCAGGAGTACCAGCAGGAGATGTCTACCTACGAGCCGGGCCAGCCGCCCAGCGAGTTCGGCCTCGAAGCGTGGGACGACGCCGAGCTGTTCGTGTACGCCCTCCTCAAGGCGGGCCGCAACCCGACCCGCCAGTCGCTCACCTCCGCGCTCGAACAGGTGACCAACTGGACCAGCGACGGGGCTTTCGGACCCTACACGCCGAGCAACCGAACCGGCCCGCCGTGCGTCACCAATGTGGTCGTGCAGGGCAACAACTTCGTGGAGACGTGGCCCCCGTCTGGCCTGTACTGCAACAACACCTACGTCGACGTCGGTCCGGCCAGCGGGTGACGGGGGGGTAGGCGCATGGCCGTGTACATCATCCTCGGGCTCTTCGGCGGCGCCATCTACGCCCTGGCGTCGATGGGCATCGTCCTCACCTACAAGACGTCGGGGATCTTCAACTTCGCCTACGGCGGCATAGCCATGTTCTGCGCCTACACGTTCTGGCAGTTCCGCGACCGGTGGGGGTGGTCCCAGTGGATCTCCCTGCCGCTGCTGGTGGTCGTGGTCGCTCCGCTGCTGGGGCTGGTGCTGGAGGCGGTGTTCCGGCCGCTGGCGACCGCCGCGGTGGAGGTGCAGGTCGTCGTCTCGCTCGGCATCCTCGCCTTCTTCATAGCCCTCGTCCCCCACCTGTTCGGCGGCACCACCCGGGACCTGCCCACCATCTTCCCCCACGGCAGCGTCCGCCTCGTCGGGGCGATAGTCACCTGGAACGAGCTCGGCACGATGATCGTCGCCGTTGGCTCTGCCTTGGCCCTGTACCTGCTCCTGCGGCGGACCAGGCTCGGCACTGCCACGAGGGCGGTCGTGGACAACAGGGAGCTGGCCGGGCTGATCGCCGTCAACGCCGGGACGGTCGGGCGGGTCGCATGGATCACCTCCACCGTGTTCGCGGCGATCTCGGGCATCCTGCTCAGCACCCAGGTGGGGCTGGTCAGCTACGTCCTGCCGGCGCTGGTCATCTACGCCTTCGCCCCAGCGGTTCTCGGAAGGCTGACGAGCCTCCCGCTCGCCTTCGTGGGGGCCATCGTCCTCGGCCTCATCCAGAACATCCTGGCCAAGTGGAACAGCACCGGCTTCGTGGCCAAGCTCGAAGGGTCGATCCCCTACCTGGCGCTGTTCCTCCTCCTCGTCGTCTACGGGTCGCGCCTCAAGGAGGTGCGCTCCTCGCTCACGTCCAACCGGGGCAGGCAGGCCGGGCGGGAACGCTTCGGGCTGGGCTCCGGGCTCGTCGCAGCGATCGCCGCGGGCGTCGTCCTGCCGCTCGTGTTCAGCTCTTCGATCCAGCACGACATCGCCGAGACGATGGCCTTCTCGGTGGTGGCGCTGACCCTCGTCGTGCTCACCGGCTGGACCGGCCAGATCTCGATCGCCCAGATGAGCTTCGCCGGCGTCGGGGCGTTCGCGGTGGCCCACATCGCCGGCACCCACGGCGGCCTGTTCCCCCTCGGGGTGCTGGTGGGCGCCCTCATCGCCGTACCCCTCGGGCTGCTCGTGGGGCTTCCGTCGCTGCGGCTGTCAGGACTGTTCCTCGCGCTCGCCACCATGGCCTTCGCCCTGCTCATGGACAACCTGGTGTTCAACGACAACGCCATCAGCGGCGGCCTTACCGGCCTCAGCATCACCGCCGCGTCGATCGGCCCGCTGTCTTTCAAGTCCTACACCGCCCAGTTCTACCTGTGCCTGGCCGTGCTCACCGTCGTCGGCGCCGGCGTTTACCTCCTGCGGAAAGGTCCCGTCGGGCGGCGCCTCAACATGGTGCGCGACTCGCCGGCGGCCGCCTCCACCCTGGGTGCGAACCTCACGCTGACCAAGCTGGCCGTCTTCGCCGCTGCGGCGGTCGTCGCCGCCATCGGCGGGAGCCTGCTGGCCATGACCCAGCAGACCGTCGACCCGTCCAACTTCGCCTTCAACAACTCGCTGGAGCTTCTCCTGCTGGTCGTCGTCGGCGGGCGGAACCTCGTCAGCGGGGCGCTCGTCGCCGGCGCCCTCAACCTGCTCAACCTGCTCCCCGGCATCCCCGCCTCGGTGCATTCGTACATGCCGCTCGGCGTGGCGCTCGTCGTGATCGGGATCGCCAAGGGATCCGAGGGCCTGCCCGAGAACATCGCCGCCCAGACCAGGTACACCACGGCCGTCCTCTACCGCCTGCCCCGGCCGTGGGCGTCGGGCGTTCAAAGCCCGGTCGCGGCTGAGCCCGCCCCTAGCGGCTCTCTCGCCGCCGTGACCACCGAGATGCCCGCCCTCGCCCCCTCCAGAAGCCATGGCTGAGTCGCTGCTGTCGGTGCAGGACGTGACCGTCCGCTTCGGGGGTCTCACCGCCTTGGACCACGTGGACCTGGAGGTGCAGCCGGGGAGCATCACCGGCCTCATAGGGCCCAACGGCGCTGGCAAGACGACCCTCTTCAACGTGATCACCGGTTTGCAGGCTCCGACCAGCGGCCACGTCAGCTTCGGCGGCGAGCTGATCGACCGCTGGCCTCCCCAGCGCAGGGCCAGGGCCGGTCTCGCCCGGACGTTCCAGAAGCTCGAGCTGTTCGTCGGCCTCACCGTTCGGGACAACCTGCTCTCGGCTTGGGAGGCGAGCGTTCCCGGCGGGGTGTTCGGCCGGCGATCGGCGGAGGGCAGGGAGCTCGTCCAGCACGTCCTCGAGCGGCTCGGCCTCGACCACATCGCCGGACGCCGAGCAGGGGAGCTGCCCACCGGTTTGGGGCGCATGGTGGAGCTCGGCCGGGCGCTGTGCACCGAGCCGAAGCTGCTGCTCCTCGACGAGCCGAGCTCCGGGCTCGACGCGGTCGAGACGGACGCCTTCAGGCAGGTGCTGGAGGAAGTCACCGGGGCCGGCCCCGACGCGCCCGCCGTGCTTCTGGTCGAGCACGACATGCGGCTGGTGATGGAGTGCTGCCACGCGATCACGGTGCTCGAATTCGGCCGGCGCATCGCTTGCGGCACGCCGGGACAGATCCGGCGCGACCCGAAGGTGATCGCCGCCTACCTGGGGGAGCCGGCGGCATGAGCGCCCTACTGTCGGTCGAGTCGGTGTCGGTCTCCTACGGTGGTCTGCGGGCACTCTCCGAAGTGAGCCTCGTCGTCCCCGACGGCAGCGTGGTGGCGCTGCTCGGGGCCAACGGGGCGGGCAAGACCACAACACTGCGGGCCATTTCGGGCCTGGTGAGACCCGACAAGGGCAGGATCGTCTTCGCCGGGGCCGACATCACCCGCTGGCCCCCGCACGGCATCGCCGCGGCCGGCGTGGTCCACGTTCCCGAGGGGCGGGGCATCTTCCGAAGCCTGACGGTGGCGGAGAACCTGTCGATGGCCTCCTACGCCCGGGTGGCGGGCCAGTCCGGTTCGATCATCGACCAGGCGGTCGAGCTGTTCCCCGTGCTCGGGCAACGGCTTTCCCAGCAGGCCGGCACCCTTTCGGGCGGGGAGCAGCAGATGCTGGCCCTCGCCCGGGCGCTGGTCACCAGGCCGCGCCTTCTCATGCTCGACGAGATCTCCATGGGCCTGGCCCCGCTCGTCACCGCCGAGCTGTTCGAGCGGATCCGTTCAAGTGCCGCGGCCGGGACGTCGATGCTGCTCGTCGAGCAGTACGTCGACGCCGCCCTCGAGCTCGCCGACTACGCCTACGTCCTGGAAAAAGGGAGGATCGTCGACATGGGCGAACCAGCGGACCTGCAGAGCTCCGCGGCCCTCACGGACGCCTACTTGGGGGCTGCCAGATGATCAAGCTCGACGCTCGCCGCGCCGCCGCCGCTGTGGCCGTGTCGATGTTCGTCGCCTTCCCGCTGGCCGCCTTCGAGATGGCCCCAGCCGCCCACGCCGACGGCTCGCCCGGCGCCAACCTGGCAGGGGAGAACGCCACCGCCGTCGCCACCGGCGTCGAGCTCGCTCCGCTCACCCCCGGCATCGTCGGCGCCGGCAACATCAGCCAGGGGAACCTGATCGACGCTTCGGTCCCGTACGCAGCGGCGAGTACGTCGACTGGGTCGAGCACGGCCACCGCCAGCCCCGCCTACCCAGGGTCCACGGCCGCCCAGGCCGGGACCGACATCCAGACGTTCAGCTCCCAGTTCCCGAGCGCCCTCGCCAACGCCCTCAACGACCCGGTCCAGGCCCAGGCTGACTACCCGCCGCAGGTGAGCGTGGGAAGCTCCTCCTCCTACACCCCGCCGGGGGGCTCCACCACGGGCGTCGGCACCGCCAAGGCGGACGCCACCGACAGCGGGGCGTCGGCCAGCTCACAGGCGAGCGCCGAGACCATCAGCTCCGCTCTGAGCGTCGCGTCGGGGGTCACCTCGGCGACCACCGAGTTGCGGTCCTCGTCGGTCACCTCGACGGCCCACAGCGAGATCGGCACCATCAAGCTGCTCGGGGGCCTCGTCACCATCTCCGGCCTGACTAGCGACGCCACCGCCACCTCGGACGGCTCCTCGGGCCAGCCGACCACCGACTTCAAGATCGGCTCGGTCACAGTCGGCGGGCAGGCCGCCTACATCGGCCCCGACGGGATCCACCTCGGCCCGGCCAGCCAGGGGTCTCTGCTGGTGCCCAGCGCCAACGCCGCGCTCAGCGCTCTCGCCCAGGCGGGGATCGAGGTCCGCACGATCAGCCCCCAAACCCAATACGACGGTGCGCAGGCGACGGCCACGAGCGGCGCCCTGCAGATCACCTTCTTGGACCAGCACATCCCCAACCCGCAGGGGGCCGTGCCGGTCAGCGCCATCGGCCTCGACGTCTACCTGGGCCTCAGCCAGGCCAGCGCCGACGCCAGCGCCCTGCCGCCGTTCGCCCCTGTTGGCGGCCTCGGCTCCACGGGCGGCGCGCCGGCCGGCGCCTCCACGTCGGCCGCGGTGGGATCCTCGGCGCCCCTGGGAGGTGCCGTCCCGAGCGTGGGGGCCCTGCCGTCGCCGGGCCAGGCCCTCGCCACTGGGCAGACCGCCGCCCCGACATCGTCGGCGACGGCCTCGCCTTCCGCCCCCCAGCAGGTGACCCTGCTCGGCCTTCCCGTCAAGGTCGCGTGGGTGGTGGTAGCCATACTTCTGTCCATCGTCGCCTCCGGGCCGCTGCTCGGCTTCGCCAACTGGCAGCTGCTGAGAGGCCGGAGAACCTGACCAGTGCGGGAGAACCCATGACCAACGAACCAGCTCCTGAGCAGGCCGCCGCCCCCTCCCGACGACGGGCGCGGCTGCGCAGCCTGCTGCCCCAGGACCTCGACCTGCGCAACACGGCGCCGATCATGGCCGGGGCCATCCTGCTGCCTTTGGGGGTGGCGGTGATCGTCCTCGGCTGGAATGGGGCCGCCCACGGCCGAGTCGACCAACAACAGATCCCCTACATCATCAGCGGCGGCATCCTCGGGCTGGCCGGTGTCATGGTGGGATGCTTCTTCTACTGGGCGCACTGGTTGTACCGCATCTACGACCAGGCGGACCTGCACCACCAGCAGGCGCTGCGCGAGCAGCGGGAGATGATGCGCGAGCTGCTGGAGACCCTCGGGTCGCGCGTCCGCCCCGAGGCCGCCTCGGCGGGGCGCTCGCCGAACGGAGCGGGGCGCACCTTCGTCGCCACCCGTTCGGGTACCAACTTCCACACGGCGGGCTGCCCGATGGTCGCCAACCGGGTCGGAGAGCTGCGCGTCGTGGGCGAGGAGGAGGCGCGGGGCATGAAAGCGTGCCGCGTGTGCGAGCCGCTCGCCCACGCCAACAACTAGGGGCACGATGGACCTCCAACCCGACGACGACCAGGAGGAGCTTCGCGGCAGCGTCCGGGCCGTCCTGCGCCAGGCCTGCCCAGCGTCTTTGGTGCGCCAGGTCTTCGAAGCCGAACAGCCCGACGAGGGC
>Ga0070737_10004889_pt1 | contig 13102 bp, 15 predicted proteins | sample Coa_R1_10_FD_66438 | JGI IMG/M metagenome (GOLD analysis project Ga0070737, IMG submission 66438) | Surface soil microbial communities from Centralia Pennsylvania, which are recovering from an underground coalmine fire - Coalmine... | ecosystem: Environmental > Terrestrial > Soil > Unclassified... | reverse complement strand
AGCCTGGAAGACGCCGTGGATTCGCATGCAACGCTGGACGGCTTTTACGCCATGAACAATATCAAGCCGTCGGAAGAGTTGGAGCGGGAAGCGCGGGAAGACCAACCCGAGGACCGGGAAAAGGGGCACCCCGTTCCCTAGCAGCCGGCTGCGTGCGATCTGTGCTACTCGTATCTTGGCTGCTAAACTAAGATAACTTTCGCGTGAGCAGCTCTACCGTTACTCCTGCGTTTGACGAATCCGCTTTAGTGGTCCGTGCCAAGGCCGGGGATGTGGACGCATTTTCGGAACTGGTGAGGCACTACGACCGCCGTGTGTTCCGGATGGCAAAGCAGATCACCCAAAATGACGACGATGCCGAGGATGTGCTGCAGGAGACCTTTTTAAAGGCCTATACTCACCTGGACAATTTTCAAGGTAACTCGAAGTTTTATACCTGGCTGGTGAGAATCGCGGTGAACGAAGCGCTCATGAAGCTCCGCAAACGGCGCTCGGACCGCACGGTGCCGCTCGATGAACCCATCGATACGGGCGAAGACGAGATGGTCCGGGAAGTTGCCGTGTGGGATGAGAATCCGGAGGAGAGTTATTCACGCGAAGAGCTGGGCGATATCTTAGATCAGGCGATACAGAGCCTGAAGCCAGCTTATCGAACCGTTTTCATTCTGAGAGACATCGAAGAAATGTCCATAGAAGAAACTGCCGAGGCGCTGGGATTGTCTATTTCAGCCGTCAAGAGCCGCCTGTTACGAGCGAGGCTGCAGTTGCGCGAGAAGTTGACCCGGCAATTCAGACGAAAGGGGGACGACGCGTTTGCTTACCTGTAAGCAGTTTCTGCAGGAGCTGAACGAATTCCTGGACGAGAGCCTCGATCCGGGGCTGCGTGCCGAGTTGCAGAGACATGTGAGCGAATGCCCCAACTGTTGGGTGGTCTACGACACCACGGAGAAAACTCTGAAGGTGTTCAAAGGCATGGAGCCCCAGGCGGTGCCAGAGCCCATTCGAGCCCGGCTGATGGATGCGCTTCAGCGCAAGTTCAAAGCCAAAGGTGGAAAGTGCGACGGCGGCAGCGTCGACTCTTGAACAGAGCTATTGAAGCGGAGAGTTCGGCAACAGGGACGGGTTTTTCAAGAGTTCTAGAAAACGCCTCTTCTGTTGCGGGTCGAGCACGCTGAGAATGCGTTGTTTGCCGTGTTCGGCAACGTCTTCCCGTTCGTCTTCGATGTTCTGGTAGTACTTGCCATAATCGTCGAGCACCTTCATCACCGTTTCGTTCTGCTCGGGACTCAGCTTCAACTCCTCTTTGAGGTGCTGCACGCCCAAGCGCTGGGCGCTCTCCATGGTGGTGCGACGATCCACGACGGACATTCGGGCGTGAAGGAAGAAGCTGGTGGTGGCAGCGCCGAGAACAGCTCCGCAGACAAAAAACACCGCGAGAATGGCCAGTACTTTCGGGTTTGACCAGCCAGCGTCATTGTGCCGCAACATAGGCCGGGACCGGGTTGTGAATGAAAGAGCTATTGGGCCTGTCCTTGATGGAACACGAAGTTGGCGAGAACGGCATTGCGCTGCTGCTGCTGGTCGCCGATCACCGGCACGTCATTGTGAAACTGCTGGGCGATTATGCGCTCGCCGGTGAGATGGCCGTCTCGAGTCTCCTGCCCGATGACAAACGAACCGAGCAGTAATGCCGCGGCCAGGGATGCATAGGTGAGGCGCTTGGCGAATGGCGAGTAAATGAAACCCGCCCAGATAGAATCCTTGGCGCGCTCTTCGATACGCTGCATCACTCGTGCGTAGAAGCCGGCGGCGGGCTCGAGCTCTTCCGGCGCGCGCAAGCCATGCAGGGCATCCAATTGCTCTTTCATGGCGGCCAAGTCAGACGAACATTCACTGCAAGACGACAAGTGTTTGATCAACCCCTGATCCCTCAAGGCAGACCCCTCTGCCGCAAGCAGATCCTCTAAACGATCCCGAATGGAACCATGCATGTTTTTCCCTCAAAAAGCCCAACCAATTGGCGGATCTGCCGTCCGCTTTACTTCATCACTCTACACCCAAACGGCCGTTTCCTGTCATGGCGCAGGCGGAATCAGAGGCGCCTTTTCCAGACGGTGAGCGGCCTTTACCAGCTTTTGTCGTGCCCGAAACAACTTCACCTTAATGGTGTTCTCGTTCATGCCGGTCATGGCGGAAAGCTCTTCGACGGAATGGCCCTCCACCTCTTTCAATAAAATGAGCGACCGGTCCTCTTCGGAAATCTTGGAGAGTAGCTTTAAGATCAGGTCGTGCTGCGCCAAGCGGCGATCGACGGCCGGCGCCTGGTCGGTTGCCGGCTCGGAGTTCTGCATTCGGACTGAGTCGTCAGCCGAGAAGTCACTCTCGTAAACCAGCTTTCGAACGCGCTTTTTGCGGAGATAGTCGTAGCATTCGTTGACGGTGATCTTATAGATCCAGGTCAGCAGCGAGCTGCGGAAATCGAAGTTCTTGATAGAAAAGTAAATCTTGGCGAAAACCTGTTGCGCGATGTCTTCGGCATCGTTGCGGTTGCGAAGGATGCCGTAAATGATAGAGAAGACCTTGGCCTGGTAGCGTTCCACGATCTCGCGAAATGCCAGCTCGTCCTGGGCCTGTACCCGACGGACTAGCGCCGCTTCTTCGGTGCTTCGGTGATCCAATTTGGTCTTCGCTCGGCTTGCCTCTCCGGCTACGGCTGGAAAGGGAAGAGTCGCAGTGAGCCCGTCCATATAACGCAGCCGACGTGCTGCTATATGAGTGCGTTACAAAAAGCTGCGCTGGGGAGGGCGAACTTTGTCAACTGCTTCATTATCCCAGACCGACCGCCTTCCACCAGAGGATACGGGCGGCGCCCCACAGCCGGATTGACCTTTTCAACGGAAGCTTGACGACAGAAAACAGCATCAAAAATCTTGTCAATTGGTTGTACACTAGAAGCACAGCCACACTGGAGGAGATTTTTCAATGATTCAGCTAACCGAAACGGCCGTGAACAAGGTCAATGAAATCTTGAATATGCAGGAGCCGAAGCCGGCCGGGTTGCGGATTGCCGTGGTAGGCGGCGGCTGCTCCGGGTTCAGCTATTCGATGGCGTTTGAGAACCAGCCGAATATGCTTGACAAGACATATCATTTCGGCGGCCTGCAGGTATTCATCGACCAGGCGAGCATGTTGTACCTGGACGGCGCCGAGGTAGATTACGTGGAGACGCTGGAAGGGTCCGGATTCAAGTTCAACAATCCGCAAGTGAAATCCACCTGCGGCTGCGGCAGCAGCTTCAGCGCATAAGGCTGTCGCGCGAACTGGGTTTGCGCTATTCGGGCCGCGAGGCAGACGCTTCCGCGGCCCTTGTCATTCTATGCGCCATGATCGAGGCGATGATCTGCGCAATCAGCTGACCACCGAAGCCGCCAATCCGGCATCGGAGGCGATCGATGCCCTGTCGACGGAGGAGATGCTGCGGGTCATCAACGCGGCCGATTGGGAAGTAGCCGCGGCCGTCGAGCGGGAATTGCCGAACATCGCCGCGGCGGTGGACGCCATTGCAGAGCGCCTGGACGCGGGAGGGCGCTTGTTCTATCTGGGCGCCGGTACTTCGGGGCGGCTGGGAGTGCTCGATGCATCGGAATGCCCGCCTACGTTCAACACGCCACCGGAGCTGGTGCAGGGGCTGATCGCGGGCGGGGACCGCGCGTTGCGGCATTCGATTGAACGCGCCGAGGACGATCCCGAGCAGGGGAAAGAGGACTTGCGCGACCGGGAGTTCCGCAGCGAGGACGCGCTCGTCGGCATTGCTGCAAGTGGCCGGACACCGTATGTGTTGGGCGGGCTGGAGTATGCGCGCCAAGTGGGCGCTTTGACCATCGGCCTGAGTTGCACGGCGAACTCGCAGGTGGCGCAGGCGGCCGAAATCGCCATTACGCCCGTACCCGGTCCCGAGATCCTTACGGGCTCGACGCGGATGCGCGCCGGAACGGCCACCAAGCTGGTGCTGAACATGATCAGTACGGGCGTGATGATCCGGCTCGGGTATGTGTACGGCAATCTCATGGTGAACGTGCAGCCGACCAATGGCAAGTTGACGGACCGCGCGCGCCGCATTGTCGCCAGCATTACCGGCGTTTCCTATGAGGAGGCGTCCGCGCTGCTGGCGGAAGCGGGTGCGGTGCGGACCGCGGTGGTCATGCACAAGTGCAAGCTCTCGAAAGCCGGGGCCGACGGCCGGCTGGCTGCGGCAAGAGGCCGCTTGCGTGTCGCCCTGGGCGAACTGCCAATGGGCGAATAGCCGGACTCCTACACTGTCGTTATGTCCGTCTCCCGGCGTAGTTTTGTGTCTTCTTGTTTGGTGACGGTAGCTGCTGCCAACCAGCAGTCGCCGAAAAAGGACGATTTCGTGCGGGTGCATGGAACGAAGCTGGTGACACCCGCGCATGACAAACTCCTGCTGCGCGGCATCAATCTGGGCAACTGGCTGGTGCCGGAAGGCTACATGTTTCTGTTCGACGGAGGACCGCAATCGCCGCGCGAGATTGAGGCGTACTTCAACGAGCTGATTGGCCCGACGGCCTCGAAGGCGTTCTGGGCGGCATACCGCCGCAGCTATATCACCAATGCCGATATTCAATTCATCCGCGATTCGGGGTTGAACTCGGTTCGCATTCCGTTGAACTACAGATTTTTTCTCGGCAGCGACGAAGGGTTCGCGGTTCTCGATCCGGTGATTGACGGCTGCCGCAAAGCGGGAATCTGGGTGATTCTCGATTTACACTGCGCGCCCGGCGGCCAGACCGGCACCAACATTGACGATAGCTGGGGGTACCCATGGCTGTTTGAAAGCGCGGGAGACCAGCAATCGACGATCGATGTCTGGGTGCGCATCGCGCAGCACTACCGCGAGGAACCCGCTATTCTCGGCTTCGACCTGCTGAACGAGCCGAACCCGCAGTTCCCGGGCACTCCGAAATACAACCACGTACTGGCATCGCTTTACCAGCGCATCACCAAGGCGATACGCGAGGTGGATCGCAATCACATCATCATTCTGGGCGGAGCGCAGTGGGACACCAACTTCAGCATCTTCGACTGGCCCATCGATTCGAAGGTGATGTATACGTTCCACAACTATCAAACAGCACCCACGCAAGAGAACATTGAGCCGTATGTGAATTTCGCGGACCAGTACAATGCGCCTCTATGGCTCGGCGAATCAGGCGAGAACACCAATCAATGGATCCAGAAGATGGTGCAAATCGCGGAGAAGAACCACGTGGGCTGGTGCTTCTGGCCTTACAAAAAGATAGACAGCACAACGTGCATGGTGTCGGTGGCAAAGCCGCTGTACTGGGATGAGATTGTAGCGTTCGGGAAACGGCCCGGCGGGACGGGGAATGCGCCGGCGCGGATTGCGGCGCGGCCTTCGCTCGAGCACTCGCGGGATGCGGCTCAGCAGCTTCTTGAAAACGTTCGTTTTGAGAAATGCCGGGTCAACGCCGGGTATTTGCAGGCGCTCGGGCTGACGGTGCCGGGGGGTAGGGATCAGAAGCCGGCTTTGAATCTACGTACACCCGACGCGCCTAAGTAATTCGTTCGTCGATTCACTCGTATTCCGCTGCGCACGGACGATATGTAGGCTAAGCGGCGGCCTACATGAATACGCGTCAGTTCCTCCTGATAGCCATCTGCGCGGTAGTGAGCGCACTGAGTCTGCACGTCATTGTGCGCAGCCTGCGGCAGACCGCGCCGATTACGCATAGCGCGGTAGCCTCCGGCGCCAAGATTTCCGCGGCGGCGCGAGCGCTGCGGCCCAATTATCCGTACTCGGTCATACCCGGCGGCGCTTATTCGCCAGCCGAACTGCGGTATGCCAATCAGCACGATGCGCTGGTTCGAGATCATTACTCAGATTTCGACCTGAGTGCCGCGCGATTGGTGGTGCTGACAGCGGACCGCTATCAGTATGCATCGTTCCGAATGAAGGACCACATCTTCTGGACGCGGCGCCGGCTGCTGATCCCGAAGGGCGAAGTGTTGCTCACGGATGGGTACAATTATGCGCGTACGCGTTGCGGGAATCGTTTATCGGATACGGCGAAAGCGGAGACGACGCCCTTGCAGCCGCCGGACAGCCTACTCTCGCTGCCGCCCTTTCGCCCCGAATTGCTGACCAAGAGCCCGATACAACTTGCGGCCGCGCCACCGCCGGGTGAACTGGCGCAGCAATACCCGGTGCTGCCATTTGAATCGCCGCGGCTGGCGCCCTATTTGCCGAGCGGAACCGAAGCGAGTTTGCGCCTGCCCGAGGGCTGGCCCGCTGCGCAAAGCTTCTCCCCGGTGGGAGCGATTGCGCCGGCGTCCTTCGCTACCCCGAGCTTGGGTTCGGTCGCAAGCTCGCTGCCGGCACCGTATATTGAGAAACCGCTCACCCCGACGACGGTGGCGGCAGAGGTTCCCGAACCGGGAAGCCTGGTGCTATTCGGGATTGTGCTTTGCGGCTCCGGTTGGCTGCTGGGGAGGATGGCGCGCACAAATCGCCGCATCGCTTCTCGCACTAAAGAAGGTGAAAGGTAACTTCGACGTTCACGCGGACGTTCACCGGCTCTCCGGCCTTGGTGCCGGGCTGAAACTTCCATTGCTTCACGGCATCCATGGCGGTTCGATCTTCTTGTGCGTTCAAGCCGCTGGTCACCTTCAGGTTCGTTGCGATGCCATCGCGCGTGACGACGGTTGAGATCTTCACGGTGCCTTCGACGAAAGCCTCTTTCGAGGAAGGTGAGAACGCCGGCTCGACGTAGTGCACGAGCTTGGGAGGCTTTACGTCCCCGCCCGGTTCGTAGATGGCATCCTGCCGGTCTTGTGTCTTGGCGTCTTTGTCGTTCTTAGGCGTCTGCTCATCGGCACAAAGAATCCGGCCAAACAATAGAACGGCAGAACACGCACGGACCATTTGATACGAGAATTCCCGTCTGCTTGCGCTTGGATACACTCCACCCTCCCAAAGCAAGCGAGTGTCAGAAGAGACGACGCTCTGCCGAGCGAGGTTTCAGGGGGAGGCGCAAAGTTCTAGATTTTTCAAGCGGCGCTGACGGTGGGTTCGACCAGCAGTTCCACGTTCACTGAATACAGAGCGGGCTTACCATCATGATCGCTTTCGTAATACACGCGCCGGCTATCGGGGGAAAAGACCGGTGATGCCAGCGTGGGATCGCTCGCGCGGTGCTCACACAAGGTCAGTTCCCGCTTGACCGAGCGGAGCAGGAGAATAATGGTCGGCTGCGCCTTGCTGCGGCTGGCGCCGACAAAGACCGACGCATCTCCATTAGGAGCGAAGGCGGCGAATTGGCTGGTGGGCGCTACGCACTGTTCAGCGCCGCCGTCTACGGCGATTTCATGGATCTCGGACAAGAAGCCGTTGGCAGCGGGGACATCGCGTAGAAAGAGCAGCGATTGGCCGGTAGAGGACCAGAACGGAAACGAAATGCGCCCCTGGGCGAGCAAGACCGGTTTGCTTTGTGCGGATAACGCGGCAAGCCAATATTCCCGGTGATCCGCGGATACCTCGCGCAGGAAGAGGCAGCGCTCGCCGCCGGGCTCGAAGAGGCAGAACGGGCCGACATCTTCGGCGAGCGGAGTTCGGCGGTCCAAGAATTCGAGCCGTCGGCGCCGAACGACGGCAAACTGACCGGCGCCCGCCGGGGCGAACGCATCGACTCCTTCCGCGATGGTCCGCACATGCCGGTTGGCGAGCGTGATCTCCTTCAGCACCCCGCCATCGATGAGATAAAGCGACCGCTGTTTCTCATCCAGGCACAACGAGCGCGGCGCGAGTGCGGATGTGTCGCCCAGTTGTTGGGGCAAGCCTGTGCGCAGATCGACCTGGAACGGCGCGGGGCGTCCGTTTCGGTCCGATGAAAACACCAGAAAGCGGTCCTTCAGCGAGACGAAGCGATTGGCTGGCGCGGGCAGCCAGCTCGTGCTCGCCGGATTGGTCAGTCGTACGACGCGCGTTTCGGTGGTTGGATCCAGGAATGGGACGAACTCTCCGACGCGCGCCAGGGGCTTCGCTGTTTTGGCGGGACCGGCAGCTAGTCCGGCCGGGAGGAGAGCGAGCAGGCTACGGCGGGTGATACCATTCGTCACTACTACGAAAGATGCGTTACGGAAAAGACGGTTGCGCTACAGGCCCAAATCGCTGTGCTCCGGTTTGGCGGTCTCAGCCGGTTGAGCCTTGATCAGGTACTTGTAGGGGTTGACCGGGGTGCCACGCAGGCGCACCTCATAGTGCATGTGCGGCCCGGTGACCCGTCCCGTTCCGCCCGACAGAGCGATCACCTGCCCGCGCTGGACCTCCTCGCCGGGGATGACCAGGAATTGCGACAGATGCGCGTAGTAGGTTTCGATTCCATTGCCGTGGTCGACGATGACGAGCTTGCCGTAGGCGCCGTCCCAACCCGCCTTGGTCACCACGCCATCGGCCGTGACGTGCACCTGCGTTCCGGTGGCAGCCTCGAGATCGACACCGGTATGAAAGGTGCCTTCGCCGGAAAAAGGATCGGACCTGCCGCCGAAGGAGCTGCGGAGCGCGCCGTCTACGGGCCAGAGGCTCGGCAGGGCGTGGCTCTGCCAGGCGTAGGCGTAGCGGTGGAAGATGCCGGAATAGGTCGCCGCCTTCAGGAAGTTGTATTCCTTCATGGATTCCTTCACACTGGGCGCGCTGGTTGCTTCCAGCACGTCGGGGGATGCCGGGGAAGGCGGGCCGCTGATGCCGTAGGCGACCGTGACCTCGCTGGCCAGCGCCTGGAGGGAGGCGATCTGTTGGGTATGCAAGCCCGCGACTTGTTGCAATTGCCGGTAGCGCATCCGCAAATGGTCCAGGTCCGTTTGCAGCTGGTTGTAATGCGATACCTGGCGGCTCATGCGCAGGTAGCTGGAGACGAGCGCAAAGGTGCAAACTGAAAGGACCAAAGCCGAAAACAGAAGATAGGCAATCGATTTATAGCTGACCTGTATTCGCCTGACTCGCCCATCGACGGCATGAGCGAATTCCAACACGAAGCACTGCTGATTCATTCCACTCCTCTGAAGTACCTACAGAGATGTACCCTCAAGACGCACGGTTTCGCACCGCCCAGGGTTACTCCGATGTTAACGAACCTTCAGGCTAGCCCTGCCAAGGGCGAGTGTCAATCATCAAAATACGGGAGTTCGTGCAGAACCGTAAGACATAGTACGGACTTCTTCGAGTGCGCCCACCACCGGTTGAAGCCGACGGTACCCTGTTGAGCGCGACCTTCGGGAAGGTGTCACCAGGAAATAAACACTGGGGATGTGATGAACTGAACTATATATGGGTGAATACCTGGACGCGGCGATCGAAATAGCGCACGAAGCTGGACAGGTGTTGCTGGCGCATCGCGGAGTCGGGTTTGAATTGAAGGGCGCCTATGACTTGGTGACGGCGGCCGATCGCGCGAGCGAACAACTGGTGATCAAACGATTGCGCGAGCGCTTTCCGCAGCACGGGATCGTGGCCGAAGAAGGAAGCCGGGCGGAGATGGATGCGACGCTGCGGTGGTATGTCGATCCGCTGGATGGAACCACGAACTTCGCGCACGGGTTTCCGATGTGGAACGTGACACTGGGGCTGGCGCGCAACGATGAAGTGATCGCCGGGGTGGTATACGATCCGCTGAATCGCGAGCTGTTCGCGGCCGAACGGGGCGCGGGCGCGCGCTTGAACGGCGCTCCCATGAAGGTCAGCAACATAGGGGTGCTGAACGATTCGCTGGTCTCTACCGGATTTCCGAGCCGCAAGCGGCATCAGAACGTGAACATCCATTTTTACTATCAACTGGCGATGGTGACGCACGGTGTTCGGCGCGGCGGGTCGGCAGCGATCGATCTGGCGTATACGGCTTGCGGGCGGGTGGAGGCGTTTTGGGAGTTCGGATTAAATCCGTGGGACATGGCAGCGGGGACGCTGCTGGTGGAAGAAGCCGGAGGCGCCGTCTCGGGCATGCGGGGCGAGCGGTTCGAACTGAACGGCAAATATGTGCTGGTGGACAATGGCTTGATTCACGGCGAGATTGTGGAGTTGTTCGGGGAGATTTTCGCAGGGCGGTATCGTCACGAGATGCCGTCGCTGCCTGTGCAGGAGTGGGAGATGCAACATGGCTGAGGCACCAGCTGTTCCGCTGACGCTTGAAGGCGCATACGTTTTGCACCAGATGTTCCGTTTGCGGCGGCAGGCCTGGCGCGCGCTGGATGAGCAGAGCCGCGGGCGTATCGGAGCGGAAGCCGTAGAGGTGCTGAGTGCGATGGGAGAACGCAGGCCGGCACAAGGGCATCGGAACCAATCGGCGCTTTACTCGCAGATCGGCCACAAGAGCGACCTGCTGGTGCTGCACTTTCGCGATTCGCTGGATGAGCTGCACTGCGCGGAACTGGAGCTGGCGCGGCTGGAAGTTTCCGACTACCTGGAACCGGTGCACTCCTATTTGTCGGTGGTGGAGCTGGGCCTGTACGAATCGACGGTCAAGACGTACGGGCAATTGCGCGAGCAAGGGATTGAGCCGCACACGGCGGAGTGGAATGCCGCGGTGGCGGAAGTGATTGCAAGGCAAACGGGGGCGATGGAGCCGCGCCTTTATCCGGAGATTCCGGCAGCGAAATATCTATGTTTTTATCCGATGGATCGCAAGCGTGCTGAGGAGAAGAACTGGTATCAACTGCCGTTGACAGAGCGGCAGCGGATGATGCATGAGCACGGGCTGGTGGGGCGGCGCTACGCCGATTCGGTGCGGCAGATCATCACAGGCTCGATCGGCTTCGACGATTGGGAGTGGGGCGTGGATTTGTTTGCGGACGAGCCGCTGGTGTTCAAGAAGCTGATCTATGAGATGCGGTTCGACGAGGTGAGCGCGGTGTATGCGCTATTTGGGGCGTTCCACGTCGGGGTGCGGGTGAGCGCGGCGGACTTGCCGGGGCTGTTCGTCGGAGCGCAGCGGCAAGGATTGCGAGCTGAAAAGCAGCCCGGATAGGCGGTTCTAACTAGTTGAAGATGGTACGCTTAGAATTCGAAAAATGCGTACTGTCGACCTTATTCACCGTAAGCGGGATGGCGAGGAATTATCGCCTGAGGAAATACAACATCTCGTAGACGGCTACACTCGCGGCGAAATTCCCGATTATCAGATGTCGGCCTTTTTGATGGCCGTGTACTTTTCGGGGATGTCGGACCGCGAGGTCAGCGCCATGACGGAAAGCATGGTGAATTCGGGCAGCCTAGTGGATCTTTCGTCGATCCCGGGGATCAAGGTAGATAAGCACTCGACGGGCGGCGTAGGCGATAAAACCAGTTTGATCGCGTCACCGATTGCCGCGGCGGCGGGCGTTACTGTGCCGATGATCTCCGGGCGGGCGCTGGGCCATACGGGCGGGACGCTGGACAAGCTCGAATCGATTCCGGGTTTCCGCACCGATCTTTCAATCGACGAGTTTCGCGCTCAACTGAAGCAACATCAGCTTGCGTTTATCGGGCAGACGCCGGAAGTGGCTCCGGCGGATGGAAAGCTGTACTCGCTGCGGGACGCGACGGCGACGGTGGAATCGATCCCCTTGATTGCGACATCGATCATGTCGAAGAAGCTGGCGGTGGGACTGGATGCGCTGGTGTTGGACGTGAAGGTGGGCTCGGGCGCCTTCATGAAGAAGCAGGTGGAAGCGCGACGGCTGGCCCAGATGATGGTCGGCATCGGGCGGCGGCTGGACAAGCGGGTACAGGCGTTAATCACGGACATGAATCAGCCGCTGGGATATGCAATCGGCAATGCGCTGGAGGTGATGGAGGTTTCGCAGACGCTGCAGAACGCCGGCCCATCGGACTTGACGCGCATTTCACTCGAGCTGGCGGCGCGAATGATGTTTCTGGGCAAGATTACGAAGACGCTGGAAGAAGCGCGCGAGCTTGCGACTTCGAAGCTGCTGGACGGCTCGGGGTATCGGAAGTTGAAGGACGTGATCGCGGCGCAGGGGGGCAATCCACAGGTGCTGGACCGGTTCGAGCTGCTGCCGAACGCGACCGGGGCGCAAGAGATTACGACGGCGCGGGGCGGCTATGTGAGCGGCATCGACGCGGAGCTGATCGGGCAGGCGTCTTCGATGATCGGGGCCGGGCGCAACACAAAGGAAGATTCGATCGACCCGGCAGTGGGCGTAATTTTGGAAGTGAAGGTCGGGCAGAAGATCGATTCGGGCAGCATTTTGTGCCGCATCTATTACACCAACGATGAGCATCTGGAGGAAGCGGCGGAGCTGGTGGAAGGCGCGTTTCGCATTTCGCAGCAGCCGGTGGATGAGCGCGACTTGATTCTGGAAGTAGTCAGCTAGACGCGGAAGCGGATGGCCAGATTCGACGGGCTGGTCGGGCTGATTGCGATTGTTAGTTCCGCGTATTTGTTTTCGACGCGGCGTTCCGCAATTCAGAAGCGCGTCATTTTGTGGGGCATCACGCTGCAATTCACGTTCGCGTTTCTGGTTTTAAAGACCAGGCTGGGCGAAGTCTTCTATGCGATCAGCCTGTTTGTAAATGCGTTGTTGAATTACACGGCGGCGGGCTCGAGTTTCGTGTTCGGCGACAAGCTTGGCCTGAAGAACGACCAGTTTGGAGTCATCTTCGCGTTCCAGGTGCTGCCGATCGTCATTTTCATCTCTTCGCTGTTTGCCATTCTTTACTACCTGGGAGTGATGCAGGTGTTTGTGAAGGGCATGGCGATCGTGATGCAGAAATTCATGGGCGCGAGCGGCGCGGAATCGACATCGGTGGCGGCGAGCATCGTGATGGGTCAAACGGAAGCGCCGCTGACGATCCGGCCTTTTCTCGAGACGATGACGCAATCCGAGCTATTTACGGTGATGACCAGCGGCATGGCCCACGTGTCCGGATCCGTGATGGCGGCCTATGTGGCGATTGCGCATGTATCGATTGCGCATCTGTTGACGGCGGTGATCATGACCGCACCGGCCACAATCATGCTCGCCAAAATGTTCGAGCCCGAGACGGGAACGCCGGTGACGGCGGGGAACGTGA
>Ga0070737_10004888_pt1 | contig 13105 bp, 15 predicted proteins | sample Coa_R1_10_FD_66438 | JGI IMG/M metagenome (GOLD analysis project Ga0070737, IMG submission 66438) | Surface soil microbial communities from Centralia Pennsylvania, which are recovering from an underground coalmine fire - Coalmine... | ecosystem: Environmental > Terrestrial > Soil > Unclassified... | reverse complement strand
TCGCTGCTCGACGGCGACGGCGGCTTCCCGCGGACCCTCGACGACCTGTGGGAGCACGGCGACACCGACGAGGTCCGCCGGGAGTGCCGGGCCCAGGTCGAACGGGCCATCTACTGGGGCTTCGACATCAGCCACCTGAGCACCCACCTCGGCGCCCTCGAGCTGCGGCCGGAGTTTTTCGATGTGGCCGTCGAGCTGGCCGCCGAGCTCCGGCTCCCCCTCCGCCTGCCGCCGGTCGAGGTGCAACGGCAGGCCGGCTTCGAGTTCCGCCGCCTGGCCGCCGAGGAAGGGGTGCTCACCCCCGACCACGTCCTGCGGGCGCCCCGCAACGCCAGCGCGGCCCGCTTCGTCGACAGCCTGCTGGCTGACCTGGCCCCCGGCGTTACCGAGATCGTGCTGCGCCCGGCGGCCGACACCCCCGACCTGCGCTCCGTGGCGCCCGACTGGGCGGCCCGGGTCGAAGACGCCGACCTGGCCGAGCGGAGCGACACCCTGCGATCGCTGGCCGCCCGGTCCGACGTCGACCTCATCGGCTACCGGGCCCTCCGGGAGCTGCAGCGGGCCCTGCCGGCCCCGGCCGCGCCCGGGCCCGCCCTCACCTGAGCCCGGCCGCGCCCGGGCCCGACCCCGCCTGACCTGAGCCCGGCCGCGCCCGGGCCCGACCCCACCAGCGAGTGGCTGGGCCGCCGGCCGGCCTACTCGGCGAGCAGCGGCACCAGCCGCTCGAGCCCGACGACCCGGCTGGCCTTGACCAGCACCGCGTCCCCGTCGCCGAGCGGCCCGACGGCCTCGACGGCGGCCTCGAAGCTGTCAACCGGGTCGACGCCGTAGCGGTCGGTCCGGTAGGCGACGAGGCGGACGCCGAGCTCCTCGGCGAGGGCGGCGACGCTGCGGTGCTCCTCGTCGGTGAGGGTCCCGAGCTCGGCCATTTCACCGACTACGGCCACCCGCCGGCGGGCCGGGAGGGTGGCCAGCGAACGGAGGGCGGCGGCCATGGAGGCCGGGTTGGCGTTGTAGGCGTCGTTGACGACGGTGCCGCCGCCGGCGGTGTGGTGCATCTCCATGCGCCACGGCGAGATGGCGGCGTCGGCGAGGGCGGCGGTGATGTCGTCGAGGGACACGCCCAGGCCCAGGGCCGCGGTGGCGGCGGCGAGGGCGTTGCCCACCTGGTGGGCGCCCCTGGCCCCGAGACGGAGCTTGGCCTCCCCCCACGGGGAAGCCAGCACAAACGAGGCCCGCAGCTCGGCGTCGACCTCGACGCCGGAGGCGACCACGTCGGCGGTCGACCCGTCGGCGGTCGAGCCCGACGGCGAATACCGGAGCACCCGCGCCGAGGTGCGCCCGGCCATGGCCGCCACCCGGGGGTCGTCGGCGTTGAGCACGGCGGTGCCCGACTCCGGCAGCGCCGCCACCAGCTCGGACTTGCCCTTGGCCACCCCCTCGATGCTGCCGAACAGCTCGGTGTGCACGGCCGCCACTGCGGTGACGATGCCGACGGTCGGGCGGCCCACATCGCAGAGCAGGGCGATGTGCCCGGGTCCGCTGGCGCCCATCTCGAGCACGGCCACCTCGGTGCCAGGGTCACCGTTGGCCAGGGTCAGCGGCAGGCCGAGCTCGTTGTTGAACGACTTGGTGCTGGCCGTGACCACGAAGCGCCGGCCGAGGGCGGCAGCCAGGAGGTCCTTGGTCGAGGTCTTGCCGACCGAGCCGGTGATCCCGACCACCGGCCCGGCCAGCCGGTCCCGGGCGGCCCGGCCCACGTCGAGCAGGGCTTGCCCGGTGTCGGCCACCTCGATGGCGGCGGCCGATCCAGCCCCCTCCGGGCGGGGATGTCCCTCCTCGGTCAAGTAGCCGGTGGCGCCCCTGGCCACCGCGTCGCCGATGAAGGCGTGGCCGTCGCGCTGACCGTGGATGGGCACGAACAGGGCCCCGGGCTGCACCAGCCGGGAGTCGATGGCGACAGAGGTCCAGCTCTCCGTGCCGTCGGCGCCCGGCTCCACCAGGCGGCCTGACGTGGCGGCGAGCATGTCAAAAACGGTCCACAACATCACCGGTGATCATGCCAGCCACGGCTAGCGTGGCCAGTCATGCCTCCATCGAGTGAGTCCGACACCTCGCCGGAGCGCCGGGCCCGCAGGCCGGTCCGCCTGGTGGTCCTCTACGGGGGGCAATCGGCCGAGCACGAGGTGTCCTGCATCTCCGCTTTTCATGTGCTGCGCGCCGCCGACCCGCAACGCTACGACGTCCGGGTCGTGGGCATCACCTCGGACGGCCGCTGGCTCGACGCCACCGCCGCCGCCCGCAGCCTGCCCGCTGGGCAGGCGTCGCTGCCCTCGCCCGACAGCCTGCCCGCCGGCGGGGCCGCCCTCACCGGCCCGGAGGCCACAGGCGCGCCCGGCGCGGCAGGCCCGACAAGCGCCCTCCCGCCCGCCGCAGCGGCGGCCACGGCGCCGGCGCCGAGCGCGCCGGGGAGGGCCCTGGCCGACGCGGCGGGCGCGGCCGAGGAAGACGATGACCGCGCGGTGGTCGTCTTTCCCCTCCTCCACGGACCCAAAGGAGAGGACGGCACCGTCCAGGGCCTCCTCGAAGTGGCCGGCTTGCCCTACGTCGGCGCCGGGGTCGCCGGGTCGGCGGCCAGCATGGACAAGGGGATGGCCAAGCTGGTGCTGGCCGCCGCCGGGCTGCCCCAGGTCCGCTCGGTGACGCTGCGGGAGCACGAGCTCGACGACCTGACGGCCAAGCGGGTCGAGGCCGAGCTCGGCTGGCCGGTGTTCGTCAAGCCGGCCAACCTCGGCTCGTCGATCGGGATCAGCATCGCCCACGACCGCGCCGAGCTGGCCGAGGCCATCGCCCTGGCCCGCCGCTATGACGAGTGGCTGGTGATCGAGGAACGGGTCCACGCCCGGGAGGTCGAGGTCGGGGTGCTCGGCTACGGACCGAGTATGCGGGCGTCGGTGCCGGGCGAGATCCTCCCCAGCCGGGAGTTCTACGACTTCGAGGACAAATATCTGGCCGGCCAGTCCCGCTCCAAAATCCCGGCCGATCTGCCCGAGGAGGTCACCGAGTCGGCCCGCGCCCTGGCCCTCACCGCGGCCCGGGCGCTGCGGGTCGACGGCATGGCCCGGGTCGACTTCTTCTACGAGGAGCACGGGCGGGGGTTGATGGTCAACGAGGTCAACACCATCCCGGGCTTCACGCCCATCTCCCAGTACCCGCAACTGTGGGCGGCGACCGGCGTCGGCTACGCCGAGCTGGTCGACGAGCTGGTCCACCTGGCCCTCGAGCGCTACGAGCGGCGCCGGCAGTTCGAAGCCCGCCGGGTGCTCTGAGCCGATCGACCAGGGCTCGGCGTCAGGCGCCGGCGAAGGCGTAATGGCGGGCCGGGTCGAAAATCGGGCGCTCCTGGTAGCGGTTGACGCCAAGGGCACCCCGGAGGTGGAAGGCGCTCGGGTACGGCTCGGGTTCGGCGGTGATTTTTGTGCTGGTCGGGATGTACCGGATGGTGAGCCCGCAGCGGCGATGCGGTGAGCGGTTGGCGTCGCTGGCGTGCATGATCCCCGGATGGTGGACCTCAACGTCGCCGGCGGCCAGCACGAGGGGCGTGCCGGCCGTCTCGTCAACGGCGGCCACGGTGCGGCTGCCGAGCACGGAGTCGACCTCGGTGTCGGCTTCGACCTCGTAGACCTGGCCCTTGTGGCTGCCGGGAATCACCTTCATGCAACCGTTTTCGGTGGTCGAGTCGTCGACTGCCACCCACAGGGTGACCACTTCCATCGGGTCGAGGGGCCAGTAGGAGGCGTCCTGGTGCCACAGCACCGGCTGCCCGGAAAAGGGCGGCTTGGAAATGTAGTGGGAGGCAAAGAGGGCGATATCCGGCCCGATGAACAGCTGGGCGATGTCGAGGAGCCGTGGGTCGCTCACGACCCGCAGCCAAAACGGGTCGTCGCGCAAATAGATGTGCCCCAGGTTTTCCGGTCTGACGTCAGGGTGCTGGGTCTGCAGCCAGTCGACGTGCCCGCTCATCTCGTCGAGGAGGGGCCGGTCGAGCACCGCGCGGAAGATCGTGTAGCCGTCCCGCTCGAACTCGGTCAGATGGTCGGTGCTCATTGCGCCGTCCTCCTGGCGGAGGCGTCGATCCGCACGTCGAATCCGTTGTGGGCCACGGCGTCAACAAAAGCGGTTTCGTCGAGCTCGATCCCGAAGCCGGGGGCGTCGGGCACGCTCATCCGGCCCCCGGAGAGTTGATAGCCGGAGGTGTCGAGGCCGGGGGTGGTCGCCTCGTCCCATTCCACCCAGTGCATGCCGGCGATGGCGCCGACCAGGTGGGCGGACACGTGGTTGCCGAGGTGGAGGCCAAAATTGTGCGGTGCGCTCTCCAGCCCGGCCCGCTCGACGTCGGGGGCGAGCGAGACCCACCCGCTGACGCCGGCGACCAGGACGTCGCACTGCACGATGTCGACGACGTGGTCGGCCGCCAGGCGGCGGCAGTCCTCCACCGAACCGCTCTCGCCGTCGGCCAGCGGCACCGAAAGCCCTTCCTCGGCCATCCAGGTCCGAAGGGCATCGAAGAGGACCCGGTCCTCGTGGAAGGGTTCCTCCAGCCAGCCCACGTCGTGCGGAGCGGTCCGGGCCAGGAAAGCCCGGGCGGCGTTGAACGTGAAGCCGTTGTTGGCGTCGGTGAAGACCGGGCATTCCGGCCCGACCGCGTCCCGGACGGCGGCGACGACGGCCACATCCCGGTCCAGCCCGGCGTCCGGCGCCATCCAGCGCCCGCCCCTGCCGACCTTGACCTTGAAGGCCCGGTGGCCCCGCTCGTAGCCGGCCCTGGCTTCCTCGGCGATGACGGCGGCGCCGGCGGCATGGTCGGCGTCCGCGACTCCGGCGTCGAGGTCGTCGAAATACAGGGTGGTGTCGTAGCAGCTGACCGACGTGGGCTCATCCTTGCCGCCAAGGAGCCGGTAGACGGGCTGGCCGGAGCGCCGGCCGTCCAGATCCCACAGGGCGATATCGAGAGCCCGGACCGACGGCCGCACCCCCCGCTGTTCGTCCCACACGTCCGAGACGGGCAGGCCGACCACCCGCTCGGCCAGATCCTCGTCGATCCGCCCCAGCCCGAAGCCGGCCAGGCCGTCCGAGGTTGTCACCCGCACGACCGGCACCCGCACGTGCAGGCCGTGGGAGCCCAGCCGGGCGTTGCGGCCGCACGAGCGCGGCCGGCTCCCCTCGAGGACGGCCCATTGCACTCGCTCGATCCGCAGCGTTCCCCCTGTCACGGCAGGCAGGTTATCCGGCCCGGACCCGGGCCCGAGTGGTCAAAGGTTTCTCCTCAGGGGCGGGCCGCGTCCCGTCCAGGCCGTGCTCCTATTTGCCCGGCTGGCCGCCGGCGACCGTCGCGGACTCCTGGGTGGCGACGGTCGGGCTGCTCGGGGGGACGGCCAGATCGGCGGTTGGCATACTGACCTTGACATCCAGGCCGCCGGTGGGCCGGGGCCTGACGGTCACCGCCCCGGCGTGGATGGCGGCGATCGAGCTGACGATGGCCAGCCCGAGCCCGAACCCTTCGTGCGAGGTGCGGTCGGTCATCCGCTGAAACGGTTGCAGGATGCGCTCGGCGTCGGCCGGGGTGACGACCGGCCCGGTATTGGCCACGGTCAGCTCGCTGCGCCCGGCCCCGCACCCGGTGCTGATCCAGATCTGCCCGCCGGCGACGTTGTAGCGGACGGCGTTGTCGACCAGATTGGCGATGAGGCGCTCGACCAGGACCGGGTCGCCGCAAACCACGGCGGGCTCGAGAGTGGCAGCCACCCAGCGGTTGCCGGTATCGGCCGCGTCGAGCACGTCCTCGGCCGCGGTGGCCAGATCGACCGGCTCATGGGCGCTCAGGCCCCGGTCGTTGCGGGCCAGGATCAAGAGGGCGCCGATCAGCTGCTCGGCGTGGGTCACGGCGGTGCGGATGTCCACGGCCATGGCCCGCAGATCCCCCGGGGGTGCTGTCGGGATCGTCGAGCACCACGTCGGCCGTCGTGCGCATCACGGCGAGCGGGGTGCGCAGCTCGTGGGAGGCGTTGGCGATGAACTGGCGCTGACCCTCGAAGGCGGCCTCCAGCCGGTCCAGCATCTCGTCGAAGGTTTCGGCCAATTCACGCAGCTCGTCGCGAGGCCCGCTCAAGGCGACCCGGGCCGAGAGGTTGCGCTCCGAGGCGGCCCGGGCGGCGGCGGTGATCTGCTGCACCGGCCGCAACGACCGGCCGGCGACGATCCAGCCGAGCACGGCGGCCAGGGCGATCACCACGGCCAGCGTGATCAGCGAGTAGAGCAGCAGATGCGACAGGGTCAGCTCGCGCTGGTGCTGGGCGCCGAGCTGCTGGATGGCGCCGGCGCATTTGGCCAGGAGGCCTTTGTCGGGGCTGCGGCCGGCCTGGGCCTGCCGGCAGCGGGCCACGAACTTGATCAGGGCGGCCGACGAGCCCTGCCCTTGGGCGCCCTCCACCCCCGTCCGGGCCACCAGGACGTAGCTGACGGCGACCACGATCCCGCCACACAGGGCGAACAGCCCGGTGTAGATCAGCGTCAACCGGGCCCGGACGGTCAGCCTCGGCCCGTTGGGCGCCCCGCCGGTCACATCCGGTAGCCCTTGCCGACGACCGTCTCGATCAGGGGTGGATCGCCCAGCTTGCGCCGCAGGCGGGTCATGGTGACCGAGACGATGTTGCTGAACGGGTCGGCCGCCGCGTCCCACACGTGCTCGAGGAGCTCCTCGGCGCTCACCAGGGCCCCGTCGGCCGCCACCAGCGTCTCCAGGACCCCGAACTCCTTGCGGGTCAACGACAGCGGGCGGGGTCCCCGGCGGGCCCGGTGCCGGGCCAGGTCGACGGTGAGGTCCCCGCGGTGCAGGACGGGTGGCGCCGACGGGGCCCGGCGGGCCAAGGCCCGCACCCGGGCGACGAGCTCGGCGAAGGCGAACGGCTTGCCGAGGTAATCGTCGGCTCCGAGCTCCAAGCCGTCGACCCGGTCGTCGACGCCGGCGGCCGCGGTCAGCATCAGGATCCGCGGTCCCGAACCGGCCACCGCCCGGCACACCCGGTCGCCGTGCACCACGGGCAGGTCCCGGTCGAGGACGATCACGTCATAGGCCGTGCGGTCGACCTCCTCGAGGGCCGCCGCCCCGTCGGGAGCCAGGTCCACAGCCATGCCGGCCTGCCTGAGCCCCTGTGCGATCCGATCGGCCAGCGTGGTGTGGTCCTCGACCACCAGCACCCGCATCTCCTCAGTATGCGCCCGCCGGCATGACATCTGCCCTACATCGGCTGTCGCGAGGATGTCACCCCGCCGGGCGTACAAGGAGCGGCATGAACCCAATCCCCATCCCCATCCGACCCGCAGCCCGGACGCTGGCCGCCCTCGCCGGTGCCGTAGCCCTGGCCGTGCCGGTGGCGGCCTGCGGCGGCGGCCCCGGCACCGTGTCCACCGGCGCCGGCCAACCGCCCGCCGCGGCCAGCACCACGACCACCCTGGTGCTCAAGAGCAGCACCAAGGCCAACAAGCCCTCACCGACCGGGGCGCAGCAGCACGCCTTGATGCTCACCTTCGCCCGCTGCGTCAGGGCGCGGGGCATCAGTAACTTCCCCAATCCGAGCCGAGGCGGCCAACCGTTCACGGTCACCGCGCCACAGCTCGGCGTCAGCGCTTCCCGGCTCCTGGCCGCTGAGCGGGCGTGCAAAACGCAGCTGCGGGGGCGGGCCGGTGCCAGCGGGCCGGCCGCGACCGGCGCCAGGGCCCGGGCCAAAGCCGCCAGGGCCGAACAAACCCAACCGTCCACCAGCGACAACAGCCGCAAATTCGCCCGGTGCATGAGGGCACGGGGTGCCAGCCTGACCGGGACTCAGAGCGCCAAGGACCAGGCCGCGGCCAGGGCCTGCAAGCAGGCGCTGGCGCCCTGAGCGACCCCGCCCGTCCGCCGCCGATTACGCGAAGTCGATCCGCATGACGACCCGACGCTTGCTCGGTTGGCTGACGGGCCGGAGGCCGGCGGCCTCGAAGACCTGCACGGCACCGTGGTGCAGCTCGCCCCAGGTGATCTCCCGGCCCGGCTCGGTGAGCATGCCGTACCCCTCGAGGGCAGCGGCGCCGCGGTCGCGGGCGTAGTCCACCGCCGCGGCCGCCAACCCGTAGGTGATGCCCCGCCCCCGGTACCCCCGGCGGGTCACGAAGCAGGTGACGGCCCAGACGCCCTCGTCGGCCTTGTCCTCGTCCCGCCCGCTCCACACCGTCCGGGTGCGGAGCAGGCGGGGGTAGGCGATGCGGGGCTCGACGGCGACCCAACCGACCGGCTCGTCCTCCAGGTAGCCCACGAGTCCGGTCGTGCTGGCCGCGGCCGGGTCGCCGCAGTTGGTCCCGTTCCGCAGGGAGTCACGGCGGCTGTCGACGGCGACCGCCGCCCAGTCGCAGTCCCGCACCTTGTAGGCCTGGCAGTAGCAGTGGCCCGGATAGTCGGTGGTGCCGAAGATGGCCAGCAGGTCGGCCCACGACGCCTCGTTGGCCGGCACGACCCGCAGCTGGTCGGGCCTCACCGGCCCGGAATGGTGGGTGGTCACTGCACCGGGTCCTCCCCGACCAGGCCGTCGACCGATTCGCGGAGCAGGTCGGCGTGGCCCACGTGACGGGCGTACTCCTCGATCATGTCGATGACGAGCCGCCGGGCGCTGGGCGTCCGGCCGTCGGGCCAGGTGAAACCGGCCGGCGCGTCGAGACCGCCGGCGGCCAACGTCTCGGCGAGGAGGGCCCGGCTGCGGTCGGCCGCGTCGCGCCACAGCGTCATGAGCTCCTCGGGGCTGTCGTCGGCGGCCGACTGCCACTCCCAGTCCGGGTCCGCGTCCCAGTCGACCGCGTCCCACGGCGGGGAAAGGGGCCGCCCGCGAAGCCGGCGCCCGAACACGTCGTCCTCCACCAGGGCCAGGTGCTTGAGCAGCCCGCCGAGGGTCATGGCGGACGGCCCGAGGGTGGCCCGCAACCCGGCGCCGTCCAGGCCGCCACACTTCCAGGCGAGGTAGCCGCGCTGCCGCTCGAGGGCACCCAGCAGCGTGTCGATTTCGGTGCCGGCGACGGGTGGTTCCTGGGGGAGGTCCATAACCGGAACGTAATCCCCATTGCGGACGATCGACTTCCGCAATTTCAGGAATTTATGATGGCGACGGCCGTGTCGGACCACAGCCGGAGCGCTCCGAGCCTCCCGGGGTTACAGACCGCTACCGACCCGGTCTCGACCAGCTTTCTGAGCCGGCTCCGGGAGACGGCCAGGGCGCCGGCGAGGAGGTCGTCCAATCGCACGAGCAGCGGCTCGGGAAACTCCATGGCGAGCTCGACTCCGCCCGGGCGATCCAGCAACGGGTGGGCCGGCCCGATGCACTCCCAGTCGTCGCCCTCGGCCACCGCAACGCCGTTGGTCCGGATCAGGGCCAGGTTGCGGGTGAAGCGCCGGGCCACGACCGGGTCGTTGCCCTGGGCCGCGTCGAGCAGGCCGGCCGGCAGCCGACGAACGGGCGTGCGCTCGACGACAGTCAACTTTTTGGTGTCGTCGCAGCGCCGGCACCGGTAGATCAGCCAGATGTCGACGAGCTTGCCGTTGGCGTTGGCCCGGAACAGTTCCGTGCATTCGAAGATGCCCGTTCGGTGGCATTTGGCGCAGGGCCAGGCCAGCGTCGGGGCGCGACGGGACAAAACGCGAACAATCTCGCGTTGCACGATGACTCCTTTGCGCTCGGGTCCGGCAGACCGAGCGGCAAAGGAGGCGGCCTCGGTGCTGACCGGGCCGCCGGATCAAGGGCGCGACGAAAAAAGCGTCGCTACTACTTGGGGGCGGGCTCGATCAGCGGCGGGAAGGAGGCATGCGCGGCGGGACGTTAGGCGCCAACCCGCCGGCGCTCGACCCATTTATGGGAACACGTGTCACGTCCAGTGCACGCGAGGCGGGGCACGTGTCACGAAACTGCACCGACGGTGCGCGCCGGATGGGACAGGTGACCCGGTGGATGTACACCAAATGTGACAGGCCGCCGACGTGTTGCGGTCCGTGTCGCTCGGGCGGGAGACGTGTTGCGCTTTTGCGTGACTGGTCAGCAGGATCGCAACACGTCGGGGGCGAGACCGACACAAAGCGCAACACGTCGCGCCCCCGGCGCTCGGCCCGGGCGGACCTCAGCCGGCGAGCTTGGCCGCCTCGCCGGCCCAGGCGGCGAAGGCGCTCTCGGCGCCGGCGTCGGCGCCGCCGCTGGAAGCGCCACTGTCGACGGCCCCTAATACGCCGAGGACGAGCCCGTTGCTCCCGGTGGTCTTGAGGGTGCCCCGCATGAAGGCCACGCTCGGCCGCACCTCGCCCGAGACCATGGCCCGGGCCAGGTCGGCCGGGATGGTCAGCGTGAGGTCGGCCGAGCCGACCGCCGGCTCGGAGGCACCGGCGGCTCCGGCCCCGGCGCCGGCCCCGGCCCCGGCGCCCCTGGCGCGAGACGAACGGGCCTTGGTGGCGGCGCCGGCGGGCAGCGGCGGCAGGGCCGAGGCGCCGGTGACCCGCCCGTCGGTCCACTCCAGCCGGACCCGCCGGTCGGCGTCGGAGGTGCCGACGATCACGTCCACCGTCCCCGACACCCCCGCCTGCTCGGGGAGGCGGCCACCGTGGGAGACGGCCAGGTCGGCGAGGGTCTCCTCGGCGGTGGTCACGACTGCCCCGCCCGCTCGGCCAAGCCGGCGAACAGGTCGCCCTCCGACCCGTCGGAGCCGGTCAGGTCCCGCAGCTTCAAGTACTCGTCGTAGGGATAGAGCGACTCGGCGATGTCGTCGGGCAGCCCGAACCAGTGCGGCGAGGTGGGGTCGACCTGCGTCCGGTGGGCCCGCAGGGCGGCCCGGCGCACCGAGGTGAATCCGGCCACGTCGACGACCGTCACCGGCTCGGTCCGCTCGGCCTCGGCCGCGATGGCCTCCTCGAAGCGGGCCATGCGCTTCTCGTCGAAGGGCGAGGCCAGGCCGAGCTCCAGGAACTTGTCGTGGGTGGCCTTCATCTGCCGGGCCGACCAGTTGGTGGCGTACAGCTTGAGCGGCTGCCACGGCTCCCCCGCCTCGGGGTAGCGGTCGGGGTCGCCGGCGGCGTCGAAGGCCAGCTCGGAGATCTCGTTGACCCGCAGGTGGTCCGGGTGCGGGTAGCCGGACTGGTCCCGGGGGTAGGTGACGATGACCTGCGGGCGGGTGCGGCGCACGTGGGCCACGAGCCGACCGACGGCCTCGTCGAGCGGCGCCTGGGCAAACGAACGGGGGTCGGCGTTGGCCTCCGTGTCCGGCATGCCGGAGTCCCGGTAGCCCAGCCAGACCACCTCGTCGTAGCCGATGATGCGGGCCGCCTCGGCCAGCTCCTCCCGGCGGATCTCGGCCATGCGCTCCTTGACGCCAGGCTGGTTCATGGCCGGGTTGAGGATGTCGCCCTGCTCGCCGCCGGTGCAGGTGACGAGCACGGTGTGCACGCCGTCGGCGTGGTAGCGGGCGACGGTCGCCGGCCCCTTGGACGATTCGTCGTCGGGGTGGGCATGCACGGTCATGAGGGTCAGGCGGTCCACCCGGCACATGGTACGGGAACAGGGAAAGGTGGCCGCAGTGGCTACCGGTCGAAGCGGCTGACCGTCTCCACGTGGGGGGTGTGGGGGAAGGCGTCGATCAGCTGGACCGACGAGAGCCGGTAGCCGGCGGCGGCGAGGAGGCCGGCATCCCGGCCGAGCGAGGCCGGGTCGCAGCTGACCAGCACCAGCCGGGGCGCCCCGGTGGCGGCCAGGGCCCGGCAGCCGGGCCGGCCGAGGCCGCTGCGGGCCGGGTCGGCGACGACCACGTCCGCCGGCACCGCCGGCCAGCGGCCGACCTCGCCCACCGCCACCTCGGCGTCGAGGTCGCCCAGGTTGACGGCGGCATCGGCGGCGGCGAGCCGGTGCTGCTCGATGGCGATCAGCCGGGCCTCCCGGCGGCCGGCCACGATGCCGCCGAGGACGCCCACCCCGGCGTAGGCGTCGACCAGGACCCCGCCGGCGCCGAGGGCGTCGCCCACCGCCGCGTCGACGGCCGCGGCGATGGCCTCGGCGGCGGCCGGGCCGGCCTGGAAGAAGGCCCGGGCCGACACCTGCCACGAACGTCCGCCGACGGTCTCGTGGATCCAGGCCCGCTCGCCGGGGCCGACTGCCCGCCACTCGTCAGGGAGGTCGACAGGGCGCTCGGCCTGCAGCACGGCCAGCCGCTCACCTCCGGCCGCGCCGACCCGCAACGACACCCGCCGGTGCCCCGGGAACCGGCTGGTGGCCAAGGCGGCCTCGATCCAGGGGTGGGAGACCAGGCAGGAGTCGACCGGTTGGGCGGCCGGGTCGTGCCGGCGCCGGTAGCCCGGGCGGCCGGCCTGGTCGACGGCCAGGTGCACGGTCGTCCGGTATCCCGACGCCGGCAGCCGGACGGCGGGCAGCACCTCGGCCGCCTCGACCCGCCCGATCCGGGCCAGGGCGTCGAGGACGATCTGCTCCTTGAGCCCGACCTGCTCGTCGAGCGCGACCTCCTGCCAGCCGCAGCCGCCGCAGCCGGCCCGCCGGTGCGGGCAGGGGGCTTCGACCCGATGGGGGGACGGCTCGAGCACGGCGACGGTGACGCCCCGGGCGAAGTCCCGGCGCTCCTCGGTGACGTCGACGGTGACCTCTTCGCCGGGCAGGGCGCCCTCGACGAAGATCACCCGCCCATCCGGCAGGCGGCCGACGCCGTCCCCGCCGGCGGCCGGTCTCGGGCCTAGGCGGACGGCAACCGGTCCACCGCCGCCGCCAGCTCGTAGTCCTGGTCGGTCAGGTGTCCGGCCGAGTGGGTGGTCAGGGTGAGGGTGACGCGGTTCCATGCGATGGCGATGTCGGGGTGGTGGTTGCGGGCCTCGGCCAGCTCGGCGACGCGGTTGACCCACGCCATGGCGGCGGCGAAATCGGCGAAGGTCCGGGTCGTGACCAGCTGCTCGCCCTCGCGCTGCCAGTCGAGGTCGGCTTCCATGGTCAGCCACTATGGCACGCATGGGTTCGATCCGGTTCACCACGCGGCTCGAAAAACG
>Ga0070737_10004887_pt1 | contig 13108 bp, 11 predicted proteins | sample Coa_R1_10_FD_66438 | JGI IMG/M metagenome (GOLD analysis project Ga0070737, IMG submission 66438) | Surface soil microbial communities from Centralia Pennsylvania, which are recovering from an underground coalmine fire - Coalmine... | ecosystem: Environmental > Terrestrial > Soil > Unclassified... | reverse complement strand
ATTTTACTACTTCGCCTCAGCGCCGGCGTTAGCCGCCTTGCTGATCCTCAGATTAATGTGCGATAGAAACGGGATTTTTTCAACCCCGCCGCCCGGCCAAATTATCGCAGCGTTAGAAGGGGCGGGCGGCAGCACGCCGCGAATGGACTGCGTGGATCAAGTGAGGCACTTCCAATCGGGGGGACGCGGTTCGTTTGCGGGGCATCCAAAGCGCTCGTCAATTGGTATCTTCTGACCGAACCCGGCGCATGATTTCGCTTCGCTGCGCCGCCGAAAATACATCCATCGCAGCCTAAGTTTATTGGAGCAATGTGAACGATGCAAGCGGAAGTGGATTCGTGTGCATCCTAGCTCTGGCGGCCATTTGGGAGAAACATGGCCCGCAGCAGGGGGAGGGAAAGCTTTTGGAAATCGGAAGCTACAAGGTCTGCTCCGGTTCTGGTTCGCAGTTCTTGGGCGGGAAACGTGGAGGAGATGGCGATGCACTTCATGCCTGCCGATTTTACTGCCTCGATTCCCACGAACGAGTCTTCGAAGGCGACGCAAGCGTTAGGCTCGACGCCGAGCCGGCCGGCCGTCTTGAGGTAAATTTCCGGATGCGGTTTGGGCAAATGAACGTCGTCGCCGCTCATCATACTGCTGAAATAGGGGCGGAATCCGAGCGTGTCCACTACAAAGTCGATGTTTTCCGGCATGGCCGAGCTCGCAAGCGCGATGGGAATTCCTGCGGCGCGCAACTGCACGATCAAAGCTTCCAGGCCGGGCATGGGCTTCGCGTGAAGCCGGAAGGCTTGCCGGAAGTTTTCCTCAAGGCTCGCTTCGAGGCGGCGCATCTCTTCTTCTTCCATTTGAGCGCCGAAGAATAGACGAAATGCATGATCGTTGCGCTGGCCCAGAATCTGGCGCGGCAATGCTTCTTCGTTGAACGGGATCTTGTGATTGTTCAATAGCTCCGCCCATTTCTGAACGTGAAATGGGTTGCTATTTACCAACACGCCGTCCATGTCAAAGATCACGGCAGCGGGCAATTCCGCCTTGGCCTGCATTTCTCTCCTGAAAGTGGATATCTTTATAGATAGAACGTTGGCGTCCCCGACGGGATTTGAACCCGTGTTACCGCCGTGAAAGTGCTTACTAGAACAATGCGCTACAGTCGGTTCCAGACGGCAGGAAACGGCTTAGCGCATTTTTACTGCCTTTCCGAATATGCTCAAATCGGCGCAAATTTGCCCGGCTAAGTCCCCTGAAAGTCCCCGGAATTTTAACGCCTCTCAATTCAGGTTGGATTGTCTTGCGCCCTCGCGCGTGCTCTCCACGCATCGAAAACAAAAATTAATATTATCGCCGCAGCGAGGGCTTGAAAAGCCCCAGGAAAGCCGTTGCAACGCTTTTACGGGGCATCGTGGGCGCAGACCGGGTGAGCATTCGCGGATTAACGGTTACTCGGAGGGCAGCTTGACGGGCCTGGGTATTTTTTCAAAAAAACAGCACGAATGGGAAACAACGGCGTTGGACGGCTACTCCGCCTGGGGGAGTGGCGCAGCTTCGCTGTTTTCGGGCGGCAGTTCACCGTCGCGCGGTTCGGGCAGCGGGCCGGGCCGTCCGAGGGTCCATTCCAGGATAAGCTTCGCGGCGGCAAGATCGCCGTCTTTGGCCGCCGCCACGATCTGGCGAACAATGGCCTTTAGGTTCGCCTGAGAGACCACGGCAAAGAATGCCTGTCGGCGCGCGAATACTTCGGCGGCGAGCGGATTTCCGGTTCCGAATTTATTCCCCTTGGTAAACCTGCCGGACGAATCGCGCCCACCGTTTAGCCCGTTTGGTGACGGCTCTTCGCTCATCGCGTTCTCCAAGGGCATTATATCCCTTTTTGTTGGGCCATCACCTCAACCTTGGATCGGGCTGGCCCGCTCATCCGCACCGGTCAATCCTCGTTTGCAGTTCGAGGGCGGCGGTCGTAAACTTTTCGAGGATATGCGGACGAAGGCGAGAATTCGGACGTGCTGCCCACGGGCCTCGTTACCATGCATCGGCAGAACGTGGCCCGTAACGAGACCTGACGGGCAATTTGCGCCGCTTTTTTGGGGCACTCAGGAAAGCCGGCGTGATTCGCGCCCTCTTCCAAGGCGGTAAGCTTCGACTCGGCGGGGGTGATCTGTGCTGGTTCTGAGGGATGGACTGCTTGGATTGTCCGCCGACTGGTCCCTGATTGCGATTGGACTCTTGTTACTTCCGCTGTTTGTCGCCTCCCTTCGGCTGTGGAAGCGAACTCCGAAGGGGACTCCATCTGAGCTGAAAAAAAACGGCACGAGCCCGCGCGTAATTCCACTAACTGCCGAAGGCCGCGCAGACAAGGAAGACGCCGGGCTCGCTGCCAAGGTTTTTGCCCTTGCAGCGCCCAGCGTCGTCAAAGTGGAGGCCTTCGACCGGAACTCGGTCACTTTACTTAGAATCGGAAGTGGAGTTGTGCTGACTCCAAACCACGTGGTGACGAACAAGCATGTCGTTGAACATGCGTTCTCGCTCAGAGTTATACACCGCAGTCGGGTTCTGCCGGCTACTCTCTCGCACGTTCACCCAGACCTTGACTTGTGCCAACTCAACGTCGAATCCTTGCGCGCGCCGACCGCCTCTCTGCGGGACGCTGGGGATTTAGCGGTCGGGGAGAGAGTCTTTGCGATCGGCGCGCCTCTAGGATTCGATCTGACCATTTCGGATGGCTTAGTTTCCGGGCTTCGAGTGTTAAATGGCGCGAACATGATACAAACCACCGCGCCAGTCTCAGGAGGCTCCAGCGGCGGCGGGTTGTTCGATGCCAGAGGGAAATTGGTTGGAATAGTCACCTGCTTCATGGAGCGGGGACAGAACTTGAATTTCGCTATGCCCGTCGGGCAGGCGGCCAAGCTCGCGCGATACCCGGTTACCCCTCAGCGCGAACAGTTTGGGGTTGTAACCGCCCCCGCCCACGCCGATCAAGCCGGTCTGGTGCTCGCTCGCCTCAAAGTGGGGTTTCCATCCGCTAGGTTTGAGGTCTGTGCTGACAAAGAGTACGTGATCCACGTTACGTGGCAAGGACATCCGTCTGTAGAGGACGTGCGCGAATATCTGCGCTCGCTGATTCTGCGGCGGGAGCTCCCCAATCCTGAGTTTGAGTTTCATTGGAAGTAAGCTGCGTCATCGAGAAACCGTCAGGTGGGCCTTATGTTCGAGAGAGAGAATAACCCCTTAGAAGGAAGAGAACCATTTCGCGTGTATCCTGGTTTGCAACAATGACTTGCAGGGAGCTTTGCAGCAAAATCCGCACGACCTTGCAGCAAAAAGCGCCGGGTGTTTGCAGCAAAATCCGCCGCATGGCGAAGTCTTCACAGGCCTCTCAAATAAGATTTCGGTGTTTTGCTCGGCGGGTAGGGATGCCCGTTACGATCGCGCCATTCGGAGGGCAACAACACGACGTAGGTGTAGGGGTTTGTGTTCCTCTCGATGAGGACCATGCCGCGCTCTTCAAGGTGGGGATGAATCTCATGCGCTCTGCGAGGCGAAATGCCGTCTAGCTTTTCGAGCTCCGGGAGCGTGGCCCGGAATGAATTTCGCTTGTAGTAGTTTGCAAGGCGCAAGAAGGTGCTGTATCGCTTGAACTGCGAAGCCGTGAGCTCGCGCGCCAGCCCGCAATCGTGGAGCTTGATCGGCACGCAGTAAAACGGTTCATCGGGGAATGGATTGCGCCCGGCCCCAGGCTTGGCTTTTGGGTCGCCGCGCCCGCTCACTAAAGCCCCTCAGAAATAATTCGCTGAATTTCGCTGGCGGGGATTAAGACGCGCCTGCCGACGCGAACAGCCTTTAGCTCGCCAGCGGAAATCTTGCGCCGCAATGTGTCGGGACACACCCCCAGAGATTGCGCCGCGTCCGCGATGCCAAAGGCGGCGCGATTGGCCTTTTGCTCCATCACCGTCAGGTTTTCGACTTTGGTTCTCATCTTAAATTCCTCCCTTCTTTCTTCTTGACGAGCATAGCTCTGCATATGCTAGAATCAAGTATAATATGATTGTTCTAGATAGAACGTCGCAGATTGGCGAGAATGGTTCTAGACGCGAAAAAGCGCGGCTTGAAAAGGCGATTGTCCGTCTGGCGAACGCCAAAGACCTTGGGGACATGCGCGCCCTCGTTAATGCCTTCCCCGACCTGATGCCGCCAAGTGCGGACAAGATTGACTGGACTGCCAAATTCAATCAGCAACCCAAGTCCGCCTCGGAGGCGCTAAAACGCATAGGCCGCGCCCAATTGAAGCTGCGGGCCGCGTGGAAGGTTCCACATGGAGTCTTTCGCCGAATCCTGTTAATTGAACTGGCCGGAGCTGACATCGTGCGGGCGCTGGACCACCCGCTTGATACTTTCCATTCCGTAGTTGGCGCGCCCCCGGAGAGAATCTCAACCGGCGAATTGATCTTCCCCCCTGCCCTATTGCCCCGTCACGAGGCGAAGCTGCGCGGACTCGAACCGGCCTTGCTTTCCCGGCAGAGGTTCTTCTTTCTCTTGGCCGCTGCCCTTGACGCCGCGCCCAAGATGCGCATGTGCCACAACCCGGAATGCCCGCACCCGTTCTATCTGCGCAGCGAAGGCGGAAAGAAGTTTTGCTCGAAGGCTTGTGCCACGCCCTCACAGCGCGCGCACAAGCTCAAGTGGTGGAATCAGCATAAGAAAGAATTGCTCGCCATACGGCGGGCCGAGTATCGAAAGCGAAGCAGGCGCGCATCAAGGCGCATTAAATCTCAGCGAAGGGAGAAACGAAAATGAGAGGTGACGGAATTTTTAGGCGCGGAGATCGTGACGGTTATTTTCTTAGTTGGGTTGACGCGCAGGGCGAGCGCCACAAGCGCAAGGCGAAGGGGCAGACATTGGGCGAAGCGCGGGCCGAATTGGAATCCGAGCGCGTCCGCACGCGGAAAGCAATCGAACTAGGCTTCACGCCGCCAAGCAGGGATACGTTTGCCGAGCTTGCGGTCCGCTACATTAAGCATCAAGCGCCGCGCCTCACTGACAAGGGATTTGAGCGGCAGTCCCAGATTGTCGAAAACCACCTGAAGCCGTTCTTTACCGGCAAAGTCCGGGACATCCGACGGCCCGATATTCAGCGGTATGTTACCGAGCGCAGTTTGAAGGCAAAACCGGCCACTGTCCGCAAGGAAGGGAACGTCCTGAAACACATGCTCGGTCTGGCCGTGGAATGGGAGATTATTCCTTGGAGTCCCGCCGACAAGGTTAAACTGCCCAAGCCGCCCGCTGGCCGCGTCCGCTACGCGCAGCCTACCGAATTGCGGGCCTTATTCGAAGCCTGCCCGGAATGGCTCCGGCCCGTTGTGGCGCTGGCTGTCACAACCGGAATGCGCCGTTCTGAGATTCTCGGCCTTCGCTGGCTGGACGTGGACCTGGAGCACAACCGCATCATGTTGCCGCAGACAAAGAACGGTGAGGGGCGAATCGTTTACCTGAATCGCGGCGCGGTTCGGACTCTGCGGGCCTTGCCCTTCGGCCCGGAAACTAAAGCCACAGACAGACTCTTTCCCGCCCTAACCCCGCCACAGGTGAGTGTCGCCTTTCAGCGGGCCTGCCGTCAGTGCGGTTTGCTTGATTTCCATTTCCACGACTTGCGGCATACGGCGGCGTCTTGGCTCAGGATGCAGGGCGCGGACATTCACACCGTGGCCCTCTTGCTCGGCCACAAAGACCTGAGAATGGCTGCCCGATACCAGCACCTCTCGCCCGCATTCCTTTCGGAAGCCGTAGGCCGTTTGGACTCGATTTTTTGGTTTGAAAGTCCCCTGGAAGTCCCCGAAAAACCGGCATTGCCCGCCGCTATCGGGTTAAGTGCTTAAGAATGTTGGCGTCCCCGACGGGATTTGAACCCGTGTTACCGCCGTGAAAGGGCGATGTCCTAGGCCGGGCTAGACGACGGGGACGACGATTTAAGACGATCACCCGGCACGACATGGAGGAGGGCCGCCCGCCGCGCCAAAAGTTAGGTTGGAGCCGAAAAGAACGCTCACTTTGCCCGTTGCGCATAAGCAGATTGCGCGTTAACGAGCCTACGTTATCGATCGTAGCAGCCACTGTTCGGACCTGTCAATTCGATGTGCTCCTTCACATGCTTGTGACACTTTTTAAACCAGGACATAACACTATGTAGGTGTTCGCAACAGCCTTACTCAAAAGCGCTTCCCACCTCGTCCGCAGCGAGTTGTAATCAACAATTCATTTTGCTGCCACGTTGCATTAACTTCCGCAAATCATAATTCCCTCATCAGCCAACTGAAGTTTTAAGGAGGGTTTGTGAGTTTAAGAAAATTGATGTGGATATGTGTAAATGTTGTATGCCTCATTATTGCAAGCAGCGCGCTGCTTGCCTGGGCCGGAACGGCGAGCAGCATTAGCGGACAGGCGCTGGACGCATCGGGCGGCGCTGTCGCGGGAGCCCGAGTCTCCGTAACCAATCTCGCGTCCGGCGCTGTTGTCCAGACGACAACCGGACCCGACGGAACGTTTAGCGTAAACGGCTTGGCGGCTGGCAGCTACCAAGTGGCGATTCAGAAGACCGGTTTTGATGTTTTCAAGCAGCGGGTTTCGCTGCAAGCCGGGCAGTCGGCTACCATCCAGGCCGCGCTCGTGGTTCAACGCGCGGTGCAGTCGATGCAAGTACGAGCGAAAGCAGGGGCGGTGCCGGGAGCCACGCCTCAACCGAGTCAGCAACAATTGTTCAACTCCAGCCAGACCATTAGAGTGCTCGACCGCAAGATTATGGATGCCGCTGGACCGCTCGCGGGCGCCGCGCAGATTGTCTCCTATACGCCGGGCGCGAACGTCACCGGTTACGGCAATACCGGAGCAACAAAGTACACGATTATGTTGAATGGAATTCAGCAAGGTTGGGGAGGCTATGGCGGCTACACGAGCAATGGCTCCCTCGGAATCACCTTCGATGGTATACCGGTCGTCGATCCAGCAACTGGCCTGTGGCAGTCGCCTACTATTCCTCAAACCAGCATGATCCAGAACACCTCGGTCACCTACGGTCCTGGTGATTCGGCGAACCGCTGGTACAGTAATGTCGGTGGTGGCGTGGAGTTTACCCCCGTGCAACCCTCTGCTAAGCCGCAGATCGACGGCGCGTTGACATTTGGCAGCTATAACCAAAAGAACCTCGCTCTCAACATGTTTACCGGCCTCCATCACGGCTGGTCTGCTGTGGTTTCGGGCGGCATTGGGAAAGGTGACGACTACCGCCAAGGGCCGGATGGTTTTGCCAACCCTAGCAAGGACGGCGCGATTTTTGCCAAAACGATCAAGACGTTCCAAGCGGGTAGCGTTGAGTTCGGTGGCTATTATGCCCGAAGCGGTGGCTACCGCTCTCAGGTGATTCCGGGCGCCGCCAATCCCGATATCACCATCAATGGCCTTCCGGGCGGTCCCATCTATAGCCAGCAAACATCGGGCTTCTACAGCACCTTGCCCTATGACAGCTACAATAAGTATGACGCGAACGAGATGGGGCTGATCTACGGCCGGGAGAACCTGAGCCTGGATGCCACAACCGTTCTTCAGAATACAACCTGGTATATGCATATCCGCCGGTTCCACGAGCGCAATAACGACGTCTACAGCCTCGGTCCGCAACAGAACGAATGGAACAACCCGCACACGGACTCGATCGGCGACCAAGTCTCTCTGAGTAAACACGTCTCGTTCAACGTGATCACTGCCGGAGCTTATTACATCCACGGTCTCTACAACAGCCGGAATAACTTCTACAACCCAGCGGATGGGGGCAGTGGCCCAGGGCAAGTGGTGAATATCGGGGGCAAGATCCGTTCGTCCTACTTCAGCCAGGACGATGCCGTGGCTTTTATACAGGACGAAATCAGCCCGAGCCCGATCCTTACAATTACCCCTGGCATCCGCTTTGCCGCGTTCCAAACCGCCTATTCCGCATCGCCTCTGCAGGACTTTTCCTTCGCCCCTGGCGTGATACTCAGCAGCCATTGCCCCTCCACTCTAACCTCCACGCCAGGAAACGTGAGCGTCCAGAGCGCGTCCTGCGATAGTCACCAGAACCGCTCCGGCGTCGAGCCCTCAATCAACCTGACGGTTCGTCCGCTCTCCTGGCTCTCCTTCTATGGCGGCTTCTCAGAGGAACTTCACTCGCCCCAGATGGGTGGCGGAGGCGGCCTGTTCCAGTCGGTCGATCCGGCTACCTACCATCTTGCGCGCGGACAATACGCTCAGGGTGGATTCAAGGCCCATTTCCAGCAGGTTGGACCGCTCAGGAACGTGCTGTTCGGCGCTGCGTACTATCACCTGACCTACTTGGACCAGGAGATCGACATCGGCCTCTCCAATGGCAATAGCATTGCAGCCAACGGCACGTCGGTATATCACGGCGTCAATGCCTACTTCGATGGCGACTTGGTTCGCAATCTGCACCTCTTCGCCAACGTGAGCGGCGAAGCGGCGAAGTACACCACTTACGTGACCGGCTTGAACTCCCAGAACCTTCCGGTTTCAACCTACAACAACCTCCCGGTATCGTACGTGCCCTCGTCGACTGCTAATGCCGGTCTTGATTACGACTTGCAGCGTCATGACCTAGTTGTGTTCGAGCCAGGTATTTCATACCAGTTTGTCGGTTCGCAGCACATTTTTGACAATTCAATCGGCGCGCCGAGCAATCAAACCATGCCGTCGTATGGGACGGTCAACCTTTCGTTCAAGGCTCCCATCAGAAAATTTCTGGACCTCGACCTGATGTTGCTCAACGTGCTGAACAAGAAATATAACGAATACGAGTACATTTCTTCCGGCGGCTACTTTGGCACGCCGACCGGCGGCTACACGCTCAACTATCCCGCACCGCCGTTCACGATCTATGGCAGCGTGGACATTCACTTCTAATCAAGCCAGCCAGAAATCGCTCTCGCACAGCATGGGCAGCCGCGGCGACTATAAGTCGCCGCGGCTGTTTGGTTGTGGCGTCGTCCCCCGGCATCTTGATTGAGCAAGATCGCGGCGAACCCGTGCTTCTTGCAGCTATAATCTAGAAGCTTTCGCCAACGCGCCGGTCCGGCGCAACGTGAGGAGGAAAAACACAATGGCCACGCTGGGACTTGTTGAATATCAGGACGCCAGCCCTGAAGTTCGCGCTGTCTATGATGACATCATGGCGGCGCGGAAAACCGATTGGATTAACAATTTCTGGAAGGCGCTCGCCCACGACCCGGCTACGCTCCGGCGCACCTGGGAGAGCGTCAAGCAAATCATGGCGCCGGGGGCTTTGGACGCTCTCACCAAGGAGATGATCTATCTCGCCGTCAGCGTTTCGAATCAGTGCGGCTACTGCATTGCATCGCATACGGCGGGCGCTCGCAAGAACGGCATGACCGACGCGCAATTTGCCGAACTCATGGCCGTGGTCGGAATGGCCAATGAGACCAACCGCCTGGTGAGCGGTTATCAGGTGGAAATTGACGAACGGTTTCGCACCCCCTGATGCCGGGGGTTCCCGCCCCAGAATTGCAACCTGTGAGAGGCCGACATGGCTTAAAACCCCACCTTGTGTTTTCAATAAGATGCAGGTTTGTCCGGTTTGCCGCCGCTTTCTAATAATCAATCTAACTATTTTGTTATCATTTGCTTAGTTGTTCATCCTCATCTCCCAACCCGCCTTCGGCCGGTTCGATTCGGTTCGTATTTTTCCCCGGCGCTTTGTTTTCATAGAATTGCCGGTTCGTTAGGCCTAAAAAATAACATCTTTTGTTTTTTCCAAAGCTCCCTGCGTGGCTCTCCCCGCAAGCCCTCGGTTTTCGGCTAACACGATTAGCCCCTGCCTCGCCCTTTGCAAGGCACATGGCAGGCGTGAGGTGGGCGCGATCTTCATATACTAGCGTATTATACTACGCTAGCCTATTCGGGTCAAGGGCGTGCAGAGTGGCTCCTAATCCAAAGGGAGTTTCCCCTGCTCCGCCGCTTTGCGGGATCGCCAGCCCTCGCCCCCGCGGGGCGAGGGCTGGATTCGCACTGTGTTGTAGTAGGGGTAGGGCTTGCCCTACCCAGAAGGACTGCCGGGCCGATTCATCGCTTGTTCGGGGCTGCGCTACCCCGCTTACGTGTGCAAGCGGCGGCGGCATTCTGCGAACCCCCGAGATCGCAGACCCAATGGTCTGCGCCAGCCAGCCAAAGGAGTTAGGCTTTTGCGAGTTTTGCTGTGAGGTAGTTGATGAACGCGGAGCAGGCTACCAGCATGAACTTTGCGTCTTCAAAACGAAGGTTCGACTCGCTCATGAGTGCGTGGCGGATGCCATTCTCATCGCTTGTGTAAGCATAGATCTTGACAAAAGCCTGCTCTAGAGCCGGATGCAGGTGGACTTTATTCTTAAGGCTCCTGAGAGCTTCTGTGAGATCGTTCGCCTTGCTACCGGTCAAAATTTTGCATGTAGCCTCGACCGCGCTTATGGACTCCTTGATGGAGTTTCTATAATCCGGAGACTTTTTATCGGATAGGAATTCCAGTGCTGTCTTCAAATGTGACGCCGCCGGCTGAAGCTTGCCGCCTGCTCCTAACGCTTCTTTAATCTCAGAAATCTCCTCTGCGGATGTAATTTCTACGATTTTATCGTCAACGAATCTGTATGCCGACAGTTCTCTCTCTAGGATCTTGTTGCATTGCATCTTAAAATTTTCGTTGACAGCAGTATGAGGATGCTCCGAAGCTACAAACTCTATGAAGTCGTACACCTCAAACCAAGTGCATTTGAAATAATAATTTCTCAGGAAGTTGTAGACTTCGCTCCAATATTTGGGAAGTGTATCCAGTGGGTGCTTGAAGTAGGAAAGCCAAAGCCGACTGCATAAAATTCTCATTCCCGAATCGGAATCTGCGTAGCGATCAAACGGATCCAACACAACATCGTTGAAATAGCGAAGGCAAAGCACACTCCAAATGCTGTTCCTCAGATCCGTGTCAATGCTCTCAGTTTGCAAGACGGCCTTCAGCGGACTCAATCCCTTTCTCTGGGAAAATCGCATTGCGTCTGTGGATTCCCTTCAGTTGCTGTAGAATTCCCGTAAGGACCGACCTGCCTGCAGGCTAGGGTAGCTCTGCGGGCGGGCAGCGGCAATAGGTGGCACGATCGGAGTAGTCCCCCGTTGGCGTATTATCACAACTCAAACCACGCGCATTATATCATCGTCTGCCTGCGTGGCACGGCCTTCCAGTCCGTGAGTGCACGCAGCAGCGAGGAGTCACGACAGTGAAGGCCGTGCCATAGCAGGAAAAGCTGGTAATGGCATGCCATCCGCCAGTGCGAAGATAAGGATTTGAACGGTTCTGACGCAAAGAGCTGCTGAGTTACAAGACAACTCGGCGCTAACCCGCTCCTGAAAGAGGCGCTTCATTAGTTGTCCTTCCGCAGCACGGCGCGCCCCACCTCGACGCCAAAGGATGGATCAGATTCAGTTCCAGTAACTCTTATGGGCAAAACGGTTCCGACTCCTTTTCTGCGAAAGAGCGGGTCCAGCGGTTTTAGGAGCAGAGATTTCCAGCCCGTTGTGGTTTGCGAAACCTCTGCTTGAAGGCGGAGCGTCCCATGAAAATTCAGAGTCTCATCGCGAACTTTGTATGCGCCTTTCAAATGGACGGATGCTCCCGGTACTCTGAAGACCAGCCTTGAAAACCTCATCGTGCCGTCCGCCAGAGCGAATTGTCCGCGAAAGCTGGAAGCAGCCACTGCCTGATTATCACGATCATGTTGGCCTGAGCCTCTTTGACTGAGAACGTCGACTTTCCCTTGCACTTCCAGCTTGGTAAACAGCGCTTTGTTGATGCTGAATGATCCGGCGAGTTTCAAGCGGTCAATAAGATCGCCTTTGCCGGGCGGAATTTTCAGTTTGGCCGCATAGCTGATCCGGCCTGTAATCGGAGGGTTGCCGAATTTCAGGGCAAGGGGCAGCAGGTCCTCAAGCCGGTTATGAAGGCCCTTCACATTGAGGACGATTTCGCGGCGCGTCGATCCCGTCACTTTGAATACGCCGCCGCGGACTTCGAAAGATGACCGGTAGATTTGCGCGCGGACCGGGTACAGCAGGGTGTTTCCCGTCGTGCCATCGACAATCGCGTGAAATTGCGTTTCAAGCGGCACGGGCTTGCCGCCAACGCTGAGCTTGAAGTCCGGCGTCGTGGTTTCGCCGGACACTTCGATCCGGCTCAGAACTCCGCCGAACTTGCCTTTGGATGAAAGTACGCCGGAGATGCCGCGAAAAGTGGCCAAACTCGCATTTGCGAAGGTGTAGGCGGCGTTAAGCGGCGTAAGGCCTGGCTCGTCTGTTTGCCATGGGCCGAAGCTGCCGCGCGTTTGGATTTCACCTTTTGGCTCGGGATTAGTAAGCGTCGCAGTGAAGGACATCGCGCGGCCCAGCCCTGCGTCGCGCAGAATGAGATGGTGGATGAAGAAAATATGAGATGGCTTGCCGCTCTGCTTCGGCAGGATATCCAGCTCGGCGTTGCTGGCAATAATTTCATCGGCGACAACTGGGAATCGCTTGAGCGAATGCCCCGGCGCTTTTCTTCGTTCGCCTCGCGGAGGTATGACGATCCGCAGACCTTCGAGACGCACGCGGCGCAGGTGATGAGTCGGGCGCAATACTTCTTCAATTCCTGTTTCGGCAGAGAACTTGCGGATTCGAATCAAAGGTGGGACGTCCGTGCGGCCGCCATGCCGCAGGATCATCCCTTTGCCTTCGATTTCGATGCGCGGAAATACCGAAACCTTAAAGGCGGCAAAGCTCACGCTGCTGTCGAATCGCTCACCGAGCGCGCTGACTGCGCGCCGCCGGACGTAGCGAGGGAGATAGATTCGAAGTGCGAGAAACGCCGCACCGCACAACGTCAACAACACACCGCAGACAAACACCCATTTACGCATGTGATTTACGGCGAACGCCAAAGCAGACTGCACAGAGCTAGGGCCTATTGAGTCATTTAAGAATGTAACTTTGGGTGTAGCTGTTGAGACATCTAAAATGTAACCCGTCGTCCGCCTCTCGAAGGAACCCGAGGGCTCTGCCG
>Ga0070737_10004886_pt1 | contig 13109 bp, 12 predicted proteins | sample Coa_R1_10_FD_66438 | JGI IMG/M metagenome (GOLD analysis project Ga0070737, IMG submission 66438) | Surface soil microbial communities from Centralia Pennsylvania, which are recovering from an underground coalmine fire - Coalmine... | ecosystem: Environmental > Terrestrial > Soil > Unclassified... | reverse complement strand
GGGGCGTCAACGGGCGGGGGATGGGGGGCCGCGGGGGGCAGGTCGCCGCGCTCCGCCAGTTGCGCCTCGACGGCCGCCTGCTCGGCGCGCTGCTGGGCGGCCTCGACCTGGGCGACCACGACGGCGAGGCGGCCCTTGACCTGAGCGAGCGCCTCGTGCTGGGCGGCGAGCGTCGCCTGGGCCTGGGCCCGGGCGTTGGTCGCGTCGGCGAGGGCGATCTTCGCTTGGCGCACGGTGGCGGAAAGGCTCGCAGCTCGCGCCGCCTGGGCGGCGAGCAGGGAACGGTAGCGGCTCTCGGCCCGCTGCTGACCGCCGGCGACGATCTCGGCGTAGGCCACCATCAGGCTCGGGTCCCGCTCGGGACGGCCCGGCACGTACGACACGATCCCGTCGCCACCCGTGATGTAGGCGAGGATCGCCTCCTGCTTCAGGTGGTCGCGAGCGACGGCGACCTGCTCGGCGGTCGCGGTCATCTGCGACCGCAGATCGGACTGACGGGTGGCCAGCTGCTGGTAGCGCATCAGCGCCGCCTGATAGGTGCCGTCGAGCTCGTCGAGGCGCTCCCCGTCGGCGAGTATCTGGCCGGCCAGCTGCTGCGCCCGGATCTGGAGGGAGGAGGCCGCCTGCGAAGGGCTGGAGGACCCCGGGTCGGCGGCGGCAGGGGGGGCGAGACCGATCACGGCGACCCCCGTCACGAGCAGAGCACTGGCGCACCAGCGGCGCACGTCACGCAACAATAGCCACTCCTCTCACAACAGCAACATCGGTCTCCGCGGCTGTCCGCTTGACCGCGGCTTCGGCCGGCTCCGGGCGCCGGTGCTGTAGCTTCCCGGGCATGAGCAGCGACCGCGAAGGCGCCTTCCGCGTCGAGCACGACTCCATGGGCGACGTGCGAGTGCCAGCCGCCGCCAAGTGGCAGGCCCAGACCCAGAGAGCCGTCGAGAACTTCCCGATCTCGGGCACGACCGTCGAGCGATCGTTGATCGCCGCCCTCGCCTCGATCAAAGGGGCCGCCGCGATGGAGAACGCCCGGCTGAAGGTCCTCGACCGAAAGACGGCCGAAGCGATAGCCGAGGTCGCCCGGGAGGTCGCCGCCGGCAGCTGGGCGGAGAACTTCCCGATCGACGTCTTCCAGACCGGTTCGGGCACCTCGACCAACATGAACATGAACGAGGTGCTCGCCACGCTCGCCTCCGAACGGCTCGGCGTGCGGGTCCACCCCAACGACCACGTCAACGCCTCGCAGTCGTCCAACGACGTGTTCCCTTCGGCAATCCACGTCGCCGCGGCCACCGAGATCGAGCAGAAGCTGATCCCCTCGCTCGAGCACCTCGCCTCCGCTCTGCGGAAGAAGTCCCGCCAGTTCAAGTCGGTCGTCAAGTCGGGTCGCACCCATCTGATGGACGCCACCCCTGTCACCCTCGGCCAGGAGTTCGGCGGTTACGCCGCCGCGGTCGAGCACGGGATCGAGAGGCTCAGGGCCTGCCTGCCCCGCGTCGCCGAGCTGCCCCTCGGTGGCACGGCCGTTGGCACGGGGATCAACGCCCCCAAAGGCTTCGCAGCCCGGGTGATCAAGAGGTTGTCCGACGAGACGGGCATACCTTTTTCCGAAGCAAGGGACCACTTCGAAGCGCAGGGAGCGCGTGACGCGCTCGTCGAGGCGTCGGGAGTGCTGCGGACGATCGCCGTGTCGCTCTACAAGTGCGCCACCGACCTGCGCTGGATGGGCAGCGGACCGCGCACCGGCCTCGCCGAGATCCGCATACCCGACCTGCAGCCCGGCTCGTCGATCATGCCGGGAAAGGTGAACCCGGTCATCCCCGAGGCCGTCTCGCAGGTGGTCGCGCAGGTGGTCGGCAACGACGCCGCGGTCGCCTTCGGAGGGGCGGCGGGCAACTTCGAGCTCAACGTCATGCTCCCGGTCATCGCCCGCAACCTCCTCGAGTCCATCCGCCTCCTCGCCTCGGTGAGCACCGTGTTCGCCGACAAGTGCATCGCCGGCATCGAAGCCGACGTCGAGCGCTGCAGGACCTACGCCCTGTCGTCGCCGTCGATCGGGACGGCCCTGAACCCCTACATCGGCTACGAGGAGGCGGCCCGGGTGATCAAGGCGGCGGTCGCCGAAGGCAAGGATCTGCGCACCGTCGTCCTCGAGAGGGGCTTGCTGAGCGAGGAGGAGGTCGACCGGGCGCTCGACGTCGAGGCGATGACCCGGGGCGGGATCGTTGGCTGAGCACGCCGGCACAGGCTTCGAGATCCTCGTCCTGCTGCACGTGCTGTGCGTGATCGGCGGGTTCGGGGCGCTCGCCTACAACGGTCTGTACCTGACGCTCGCCCAGCAGCGGCCCGGCGGAGGCACCTCGGCGGTCCTCGACGTCAACCGCCTCGTCAGCGTCCTCGGCGAGCTGCTCGTCTACGCCTCTTTCCTCTTCGGCGTCGGCGCCGTCGCCGCCAGCGGCTCGTCCATCCGCTTCGGGGACCCCTGGGTGTCGGCTGCCATAGGCGTCTACGCGGCCCTCGTGGGGATCGTGCACGGATGGCTCCGCCCCAACCAGCGGCGACACGCCGAGGTGGTCAACCGTCTCGAGACGCCCGGTGAGGTCGCCGGCGGACGGGACGCGGACGTGGCGCTCCTCAAGGCCCTCGAGCGCAAGGTCGGCGCCGGCTGGGCCGTTTTCGACGCCCTGGTCATCGGCGCCGCGTACTTGATGGTGTTCAGGCCGGGGGGTTGATGCACCCGATAGAGCACCTCCGCTACATCGCCCGGGCGACGGGGGCCGACCCGGGGCTCCTCGCCCGGGAGGCGGCGGACTCGCTGGCGGAGATCGCCCGGTCCCAGCCGGCGGGCCTCTTGCCGGCGTGCCGCAGGCTGATCGACAGGCACGTCGCGGCGGGACCGCTGTGGTGGCTTTCCGCGAGGATGCTCCGCGACGCGGATCCCGTCGAGGCCGCGCGCCGTTCTGCGGAGGAGCTCGAAGCCGACCCGACGTCGTCGGTGCTGGTCGATTTCCTGGCTGACAGCGCCACCGCTGTGGTCGTGGGGTGGCCTGACGTCGCCGCGGAGGCTCTGCGGAGGCGTGGGGACGTCGAGGTGCTCGCCGTCGAGTGGTCCGGGGAGGCGGAGCAGCTCGCCCGGCGGCTGCGCGGCCGGGGATCGTCGGTGTCGGTCGTCCCAGAGTCGGGCGCGGCCACGGCCGCCGCGGTCGCCGACGTCGTCCTGCTCGAGGCCACCGCCGCCGCGCCGGCAGGCATCCTCGCCGCGCCGGGATCCCTGGCCGCTGCCGCGGTCGCCGCCCGCAGCCGGGTGCCGGTGGTCGCGGTGACCGGGGTGGGCCGCGTCCTGCCCGGCGAGCTGTGGGACGCGCTGGTCGAACGTCTCGATGCGTCCGGGGTGGAACCGTGGGAGCGGCCCGTCGAGGTGGTGCCGGCCGAGCTGTTGTCGGCGGTCGCCGGCCCGGCCGACGTGGCGGCCGCCAGCGAGGGGCTGGCAGCGGCCACCTGCCCCGCCGCCCCCGAGCTGTTCCGGCCCGCCGGCTGAAGCGTCACCCGCCCGGGTCGACGGCCTCGGCGCGTGGGCGGGGCGACGGCGAGGGCTAGCATCCGCCCGATGTCCGAACGTTCCCGCCGCCTCCCCCGCCGCTCCTGCCACGCCGTTCCCGGGTCGAGCGAGAAGTTCCTGGCCAAGGCGCCGAGCCTGGGCGCCGACATGTACTTCCTCGACCTCGAGGACGCCGTCGCGCCCCTGGAGAAGGAGACCTCCCGGGCGAGGGTGGTGGACGCCGTCAAAGGTCAGGACTGGGGAGAGGCGGTCCTTTGCGTCAGGGTGAACGCCTGGGACACCAGGTGGACCTACGGCGATGTGATCGAGGTCGTGGGCGGCGCTGGCCAGCGCCTCGACGAGGTGATGCTGCCGAAGGTGCAGAACGCCGCCCAGGTGGTGGCCCTCGACCTCCTCCTCACCCAGGTGGAGGTCAACCACGGCCTGCCGCCGGGGCACATCGGCATCGAGGCTCAGATCGAGACCGCCCAGGGCCTCATCAACGTGGAGGAGATCTGCGCGGCGTCGCCCCGCCTCGAAACGGTGATCCTCGGTCCGGTCGACATGTCCGCTTCGATGGGGATGCCTTCTTTGTCAGGCGGGCTGGCGATACCCGAGTACCCGGGCGACTACTTCCACTACGTGTTCGTCAAGATCCTGATGGCCGGCAGGGCCAACGGTCTGCAGGTGATCGACGGCCCCTACGTCAAGGTCCGCGATCTCGAGGGTTTCCGCGACTACTCCCGGCGCACCCAGATCCTCGGCTTCGACGGCAAGTGGAGCCTTCACCCCGATCAGGTGGGGATCCTCAACGAGGTCTTCTCGCCGACGCAGGAGCAGTTCGACAAGGCTTGGCAGGTCCTCGAGAGCTACCGCCAGGCGACCGAGGGGGACCGCAAGGGGGCGGTGATGTTCGGCGACGAGATGATCGACGAGGCCTCGCGCAAGGTCGCCGCGACGCTGGTGGCCAGGGGTCAGCGGGCGGGTCTCGTTCCGAGCCCCGGCTGACCCCCTGCGGACGGGCAGGCGCCCGTCAAACGGCCCGTTCGGCCAGCCGCCGGGCGATGACCTTGAGGGCAAGGGTTTCGTCGGCCCCTTCGAATATGGACAGGACCCGGGCGTCGACGAAGTATCGGCTCACCGGGAACTCCTCGGCGTAGCCCATGCCGCCGTGGATCTGCATGGCCTCGCGGGTCACCCACTCGGCCGACCGGCAGACGTACGCCTTTACCATCGACGCCTCAAGCGACCCTTCCCCGAGGGCCATCGTCCGGGCGACGTCGTACATGTGCCAGCGGGACGAGGCGATGATGGCGGCCATGCGGGCCAGCTTCACCCTGGTCAGCTGGTAGTCGCCGACCGGGCGCCCGAACACGACCCGGCCGGCTGCGTAGGCGCAGGCCGCCTCCAAGGCGGCCTGCATCACGCCCACGGCCCGCGCGGCGGTCTGCAGCCTGCCGCTCTCGAAGCCCTCCATCTGCAAGTAGAAGCCCCTGCCGAGCCCGGCGGGCCCGCCGACCAGGCAGTCGCCGGGAACCCGCCACGAGTCGAAGGACAGCTCGTAGGAGTGCATCCCCCGGTAGCCGATGGTGTCGATCGGGCGCCCCTCCAGCCTGCCCCCGCCCGCCTGCTCGAGCAGGAAACCGCCTCCCTCGGCAGGTGGCTTGGGGACGACGAACAAGGACAGCCCCCGATGGCCGAGCGCCCGGTCCGGGTCGGTGCGGGCGAGGACCATGAGGACGTCGGCCCTCGCGGCGAACGTCGACCACGTCTTGGTCCCCGTGAGCAGCCACCCGTCGCCGTCGGGGGACGCCGAAAAGGTGATACCGGCGACGTCCGAGCCGTGGTCGGGCTCGGTCACGGCGACGCCGGCCATCACCTCGCCCGACGCCAAGCGAGGCAACCAGCGGCGTTTCTGGTCCTCGGTGCCCCCGGCGAGGAGGGCGCGGGCGAGGATCTCGGGCCTGGTTATGAGCGACCCGCCGGCGCCGAGCGACGCGCGGGAGAGCTCCTCGGTGGCGACGACCATCCCCAGGTAGTCGTGCTCGCCACCGGCCGCGAAACCGCCGTACTCCTCGGGGATGGACAGGCCGAAGGCGCCCAGGCCGGCCAGGCCGGCGATCACGTCTTCGGGGACGTCCAGGTTCTGCCGGTGGATCCTCTCGGCCAGAGGGGCGATCCGCTCCTCGGCGAAGCGCCGGAAGGTGCTGGCCACCAGCTCGAACTCTGCGCCCAGGTGGCGGGGGGCTTCGACGGCGGCCAGGGAGGCCAGCCACGCCGGGTCGCGGTGGGCGGCCAGGAAGTCGGCGCAGCCGTCGAGGGCCCCCGGGGGGACGCCCCAGTGCTCCTCGCGGCCGATCAGTCGGGCCTGCAGGTCCCAGACCGCCTCGGCGGCGAATGCGGCTGCCAGGGAGGCCTCGGTCTCGCCCCTGCCGGCGTGCCCGAGAGCTGCCGCCGCGGTGGACAGCCCGGCGGCCGAATGGGCGAGGTCGTATGCGACCGCCTGGTGCTCGTCCACGGCGCTGCGGCCGCTGAGGCGCCGCGCCGCGCGCTCTACCACCGAGCGAGCCGCGTCGACGGAGCGTCGGGCAGCGTCTACGTCTGGAGCGCTCCGGGGCACGCGCCGGAGGCTAGCCTCCGGCGCCCGCCTAGGTTTCCGGTGCGGGACGGCGGGCGACGACGGTGACCAACGGCGGGAGAATGACCGGTTCGGAGCCGGGGTGCACCTCGGTCAGGGCCTCCAGGTAGTCCGCTACGGGTCCCGGGCCGGCCCATGCGGGCGCTTCGGCCCACGCGTCGACGAGGGAGAGACCGGCCTCACCCACCAGTGAGGGCAGCAGCGCCCCGACGTCGGGTCGGCGGGCGCCGGGCATCGACAGGGGCTTGCCCGAGATCCTGCCGGCCGAGGTGACCGGCTCCTGGGCGACCACCCATCCGCCGGGGCGGGTCGCGGCGGCCATCCTCGCCAGGACGGCGGCGGGGCTGTGCACGTGCATCAACAGGAAGCGGCAGTAGGCCAGGTCGACCGGCTCGGGCAGGGTGAGCTCCTCTCCGGCTTGGGTGAGGGCGACGACCTGCGCCTGCGCGGCGGCGGCCGCCGCGGCCGCCACCTCGTCGCGGCGGGCGGGGTCCGAGTCCACCGCGTAGACCCTCCCTTCGCGGCCGACGACGCGGGCCAGCGCGACGGTCACGTCGCCGCCGCCGGCCCCTACGTCGACGCAGCGCCATCCTTCCCGCAGTCCCAGGCGGTCCAAGGCGGTGGCGAGCGGCCGGCGGTACACGTCGTTGCGGAGCTCCAGGTCGATCACGGGCTGCACGTTACGGTCGGCGGTTAGCTTGGTGCGCCGATGAGCACATACGACCGGCCTTTCGGGCGCTACTTCGAGGACTTCGAGCCTGGCGACGTGTACCGCCACTGGCCGGGGAAGACGATCACCGAGTACGACGACCACCTTTTCTGCATGATCACGATGAACCACCATCCGCTGCACACCAACGCGTGGTTCGCCGAGCACGAGACGGTCCACGGCCGCAACGTGGTGGTCGGCAACCTGGTCTACAGCGTGGTCCTCGGGATGAGCGTCCCCGACGTGAGCGGCTCGGCCATCGCCAACCTGGAGGTCGAAGAGCTGACGCACAAGAAGCCGACCTTCCACGGGGACACGATCTACGCCGAGACGCGGGTCCTCTCCAAGCGGGAGTCGCAGAGCAAGCCGGACCGCGGCGTGGTCACCGTCGAGACCAAGGGGTTCAACCAGCGGGGGGAGGAAGTCTGCTATTTCCGTCGCCGGGTGATGGTGTGGAAGGCGGGCGCTGCGCCACCTCGGAGGCGCCCGTACGGCGATGACGTCTGGGGATGAGTGCCACACGTCACAGCGCCCGCCTACCCCGCCGGTCGAAAGTAACGTCGGAGGCAATGGCAACGGGGGGAGCTCCGCCTTGCAGGTGACCTTCTACGGTGTGAGGGGCTCCTGCCCCTGCCCCTCCGAGGGCAATCGGCGCTACGGGGGCAACACGGCCTGCGTCGCCGTCACCGCAGCGGGCGAGGGACCGGTCATCTTCGACCTGGGGACGGGGTTGCGGGCCTTCGGGGACACCCAGCCGCTCGACGGCACCTTCAGCGGCACCGCCCTGGTCACCCACATCCACTGGGACCATGTGCAGGGCCTGCCGTTCTTCCCGCCCGCCGACCGGCCCGGTGCCGAGCTGCGCGTCTACGGTCCCCCGCAGGAGGAGGGCACGCTCGCCGAGGTCTTCGACGGGTTCATCCGGCCCCCGTACTTCCCCGTGACCACCTCCGAGCTGCGTGGGCAGATCACCTTCCACGAGGTCCTCAAAGACGAGCTCCAGATCGGCTCGGCGAGGGTGGCGGTTCGCCCGGTGCCGCACGTTGGGCCGACCGTCGGCTACCGGCTCACCTGGCACGGCAAGGTGGTGACCTACGTCAGTGACCACCAGGCGCCGAGGGACCAGCGCTCGGTGTGCGAATCGGTGCTCGAGCTGGCCGACGGAGCCGACGTGTTGATCCACGACGCCCAGTACACGCCCTCCGAGTTCGAGGAGAAGGCCCATTGGGGCCACTGCACGATCGACTACGCCGTCCGGGTCGCCAAGGAGGCGGGCGCCCGTCAGCTGGTCCTCTTCCATCACGATCCCGCCCACAGCGACGAGCGGATCGACGAGCTCTTGGAGGAGGCCCGCCGGTCAGCCGGGACGGGGGGTCTCGAGGTGATCGCCGCCTTCGAGGGTCTGCGCATAGACCTTTAGCACTTTGCGGCAACCCGCAGAAAACGCGGAAAAAGGGAACGACCTCTACGGAGGTCATCTGCCCCGGGGGGATTAACTCTTTGGCATGGAGTCTTTGACGCTGGCCCGGCCAGAAGTGCTTCGCAGCGGCGACGTGAGCCGGGCGCGTGAGCAGATCCGCCAGCGACGGCTGCGGAGGCTCGCCGTCGTGCTCGCCGCTGTGCTCGCCCCGCTGGCGGCCAAGGACGTTCTCGGCTTCTCCTGGCCCCACCTTCACCTGCCGGCCGGCGCGGGCATGTACGTCCCCTCAGCCGTGCTGATCGTGGTGCTGGCCGCGGTGCTGTTGGTCCCTCTCGTCGGAGCCGGCCGCTCGCCCCACGTGCTGTTCCGCCCCGAGGAGATCGGCGTCACCCTCGCCGACGTGAAAGGTGCCGGGGTCGTGGTGGAAGAGGTCGTCAAGACGCTCAACCTGTTCCTCGCCCACAAGACCTTCAGGGAGTCGATGGGTGGCAACCCGCGGCGAGCGGTGCTGTTCGAGGGCCCGCCGGGGACCGGCAAGACGTACATAGCCAAGGCCATGGCTGCTGAGGCGGGCGTGCCGTTCCTCTTCGTGTCCTCCTCGGCGTTCCAGTCCATGTTCTACGGGCAGACGAACAGGAAGATCCGGTCGTACTTCAAGGCGCTGCGGATCTACGCCAGGCGCGAAGGCGGCGCCATCGGCTTCATCGAGGAGATCGACGCGATCGGCGCGACGCGCGCCGGCCTGAGCTCGGGCGGCGGCCGGGAAGGCATCGCCGGTGTGGTCAACGAGCTGCTGATCCAGCTGCAGTCCTTTGACACGCCCCCGGCCTCGGCCCGGCTGAAAGGGCATGTCGTCGACATGGTGAACCGGTGGCTTCCCGCCGAGCGCCGAATCCGCAAGCCGGCGTCCAGCCCCGCCAACATCCTGGTGATCGGGGCGACCAACCGCGCCGGGGATCTCGACCCCGCCCTTCTGCGGCCCGGTCGCTTCGACCGGACCATCACCGTGGACCTGCCCGGCAGATCCGGCCGGAGAGAGATCATCGACTACTACTTGGCCCGCAAGAGGCACACCGCTGACCTCGACCGCGACGACTACCGCGACAGCCTGGCCGCCAGCACCTTCGGGTACTCGCCGGTGATGATCGAGCATCTCCTCGACGAGGCGCTCGTGTGGGCGCTGCGCAGGGGCGCCGACCGGCTCAGCTGGGAGGATCTGCAGAGGGCGAAGATGACGTCGGAGCTGGGCCTGGCCCAGCCGGTGGCCTACGCGGAGAAGGAGCGGAGGACCATCGCCACCCACGAGGCGGGCCACGCCGTGACCGCCTGGCTGGTGGCCCCCGAGAGGAACCTGGAGGTTCTCTCCATCGTCAAGCGCAGCGCGGCGCTCGGGCTTCTCGCCCACTCCGAGCCCGAGGAGCGCTGGACGCGCACGAAGAGCGAGATCGAGGCGTTGATACGGATCGCCATGGGCGGGATGGTCGCCGAGGAGATCTTCTTCAGCGACACGAGCAGCGGTGTCGCCGGGGATCTGCAGGCGGCCACCGAGGCTGCCGCGCAGATGGTGGGCAGCTTCGGCATGGCCGGGTCGCTCGTGTCCCTCGACGCGGTAAAAGGGCCCGGCTCGGCGAACATCGTCGCCAAGGTGCTGAGCGACGAGTCCTCGCGCGAGAAGGTGGAGCTGATCCTCGAGTCCGCCCGAAAGGACGTCCGCGCCTTGCTGAGGGAGAACGTGCACCTCGTGGAGGCGCTCCGCGACGCCCTGCTGGAGAGGGACGAGCTGATCGGACCGGAGATCGACGACGTGCTGTCGGCCGCCTCGGCAGCGGTGGTCGCCGGGGTGGTGGACCTGCGCGACCGCGCCAAGTCGAAGCCTCCGGCGCCGTCGCGTTGATCGTCTACGACGACGCCGACGCCGCCCTGCGGCTCGTGGCGGCGGGCGAGGACGTGGTCCTCGTGCGGCCCTCCGGTCTCGATCCGGTCGGTCCCGTCGAGCAGGCTCCCGGGCGACTGGGCCTCATGAGCGGAGACCCGGCGGACCCGGCGGTGCGCGAGGCGGCGCGGGCGATGGACGCGGAGCTGTTCAGGAGCGGATCTCGACGCCGACCTGCTCGCCCTTGACCCTCTCCTCCCGTCCGGCGATCGACTCCAGCTGGCGAAGGTCGGCCGGCGTCAGGTTGCGACTGGTGAGCGAGCGTGGCCACAGCGACCTGGCCTTGACGACGCTGGCCTCGACCGAGAGGATCGTCGCCCGGGCGCAGAGGTAGATGTAGCCGAGTAGGGCGAGCACCGAGGTGAAACTGCCATAGAGGGGGTTGGAGTGGTTGAGCAGGGGGACCAGCGCTACCCCGATCCCGGTGAGGACCGCCCAGGCGACCCCGGCTGCCACCGCCCCGGGCAGCATCTGACGCATCCGCACGCCGGAGGGGGTGAGGATCCGGAAGGACGCCGCGAACATCGCGATGTCCACGACGAACGAGGCGACCGTGGAAAGAACGTCTCCGCCGGTCCAATGAAGGAGCTCCCCGGCTGACGACACCGTCGTCGACACCACCACGCCGAGCCCGAAGGTCGCGTACCAGGCGAAGCTTCGCAGGGTGCGGGGAAGAAAGCCGAAGCGGTTCTTGTCCTTGATGTTCCAGGCTTGTCCCATCGTGAACTGGGCCGCCTGGGCGAGGCCCTGCGCTCCCCACACCAGCCCGGCCACGCCGATCACCAGGGCGAAGGGCTGACCGTGCATGCGCTTGTTCTCGAGGGCTCTCGCCGCCGGCCCGACGATCGGGTAGCCGGCGATGTGCCGTTCGAGCGAGGCGACCGCGGACCGGTCGCCGGACAGGACATAAGCGACGATCGTGAAGGCGGCGAGGATCAGGGGGAAGATGGAGAGGAAGCCGTAGTAGGTGACGAGGGCGGCCAGGTACCCGCCGCGGTCGTCGCTGTACTTCTTCTGCACGGCCCAGAGGAACGCGGTGACCCGCCAGCGCCGCTGGAGGGCGTCGATCCGGTCAACGAGTGGGTCCATGTGCTAGTAGATGTACCCAGGCGGCGTACGATTCGCCAATGAAGATAGCGACGCAGCTCTCCTACGCAGGCGGCTTCCACGAATCGGCCCGCCAGGTGCGGGAGATGGAGAAGGCGGGGCTGGACCTGGTGTGGGTCGCCGAGGCGTACGGCTTCGACGCTCCCAGCCTCATGGGGTTCCTGGCGGCCCTGACCGAACGGGTGGAGATCGGGTCGGGGATCCTGCCGATCTACACCCGCACGCCGACGCTGATCGCGATGACCGCCGCCGGGGTGGATGCCCTCTCCGGAGGCCGTTGCCACCTTGGCATAGGTGCGTCGGGGCCCCAGGTGATCGAGGGCTGGCACGGCGTCCCCTACGACGCGCCGATCGGTAGGACACGGGAGATTGTCTCCATATGCCGCAAGGTGTGGGCCAGGGAGGAGCCGCTGCGCCACGACGGCCGGTACTACCACCTTCCGCTGCCGGAGGGGCGCGGCACCGGCCTGGGGAAGCCTCTCAAGATCATCGCCCATCCCGTCAGACCGCGGATCCCGGTGTGGGTCGCGGCGTTGGGGGAGAAGAACGTGGCCATGGCAGCGGAGGTCGCCGACGGCTGGCTCCCGATCATCTTCATCCCCGAGAAGGCGGGCGAGGTGTGGGGGCGTTCCCTCTCCGAGGGCAAGGCGAAGCGTGACCCCTCTCTGGAGCCGCTGATGGTGGCAGGAGGAGGCCTCCTGGCGATCGGCGAAGGGGACGAGGTCGCCGCCATGCGCGACCTGGCGAGGCCCATGCTGGCGCTCTACATAGGCGGCATGGGAGCCAAGGGCCGGAATTTCTACAACGACCTGGCTTGCCGCTACGGCTACGCCAAGGAGGCCGCCCTCATCCAGGATCTGTACCTCGCGGGCAAGAAGGAGGAGGCGGCTGCTGCTGTGCCCGACGAGATGCTCGCCCTCACCTCCCTCTGCGGCCCTCGGGGATGGGTCGCCGAGCGGGTGTCCGCCCTCCGGGATGCGGGGGTCACCCACCTACAGGTGACCCCTCTGCCCGTCGGCGGCCAGACCCCTGCGGAGCTGATAGCAGAGCTGCGCGACATCGCCGGGTAGGGCGCGGGCGGCCTCGTTTACCGCCGGCGAGGCGGGACGCTTATGCTGCGCCCATGCGACCCGCGATCCTCTCCTCCCCCGGCGAGTACCTCTTCGCGCTGCTCATGGCCGCCTCGCCGGTGATCGGCTCGGTCTGGGTGACCCCGTCGATCACCAGGTGGACCGTCTTCGGCGTCGGCTGCGCCATGGTGGTCGCCACCTTGGCGGTGGCTCTACGTCCCGTCAGGACCGGCTCGTCGGGCTGACACCGCCGGCGGGCTTCGGGCGGCCACGGCGGGGCCGCAGGTCGATCACCGTGGGACGGCCGGGTTCCACGGAGGCGAGCTCGTCTACACCGGCGGCGATCCCGTGGGCGAGAACCTCCACATCCGGGGCTCCTTCGTAGTCGCCGGTGACGCCGAAGCCGACCGTCCCGTCGTAGGAGAAGACGGCGACGGCGACGCGCATCTGCATGCCCAGCGGAACGAAGGGGTAGACGCGCAGCATGCGCCGCCCGGCCGCGTAGAGGGGCAGCTGGGGGCCGGGCACGTTGGTGGTGACCGTGTTGACCCTGCTCTGGGGGATCTTCGGGAGAAGCCTGCCGGCCAGGGAGAGGAGCACGGGGGGCGCGAACCCGGTGAGCGAGGTGAGCGCCTCACCGGCGAGGGCACGCTTCGATTCCTTCAGGCTGGCCATCTGCTCGGAGATCGCCCTC
>Ga0070737_10004884_pt1 | contig 13117 bp, 5 predicted proteins | sample Coa_R1_10_FD_66438 | JGI IMG/M metagenome (GOLD analysis project Ga0070737, IMG submission 66438) | Surface soil microbial communities from Centralia Pennsylvania, which are recovering from an underground coalmine fire - Coalmine... | ecosystem: Environmental > Terrestrial > Soil > Unclassified ... | reverse complement strand
GACTCTGTACATGTATCTTGCTCTGATCCAGGCCCAGTGCATCGGCAAGGATACGCCGCGTCAGGTAGACTGCCTGCGTGGAGAGCCAGGCCGAGAGTTGACCTGTAGCCGGGTCAAAGTCGAACAGGCAGGCCCGTCCCTCAAGAGCGCTGGAGGCGACACGCTGATTGACAACGCGCAGACGCACAATCTGATCGGCCTGCTTAAAAGCGGCGTCTATATCGCCCCCTCCACTGACGATCTGAACGGCAAGATTTGTGCCGAACTCCTCGTAGAGCAGTGGAGCATCTGGCGCGAGGGCCGCCTCCGGGTCTACCACAGCAGGCAACACCTCATAATCAATCTCAACCAGGTCACGTGCATCCTCGGCAAGATAGCGATTCTCTGCTAGCACAACCGCCACCGGGTCGCCGACGTAACGCACACGGTCAATCGCTAGCGGTTGCCGTTGCGGTACCTTGAGGCCGGGCAAAGAAGTCATCAGTTCAAGGAGGGGCATATCCTGTGCCAGTTCTGCTCCACTGAAGGCTGCCACAACGCCAGGGTGCGCCCGTGCGGCCTCAAGATTGATGTTCTTAATGCGTGCGTGAGCATAAGGGCTGCGCACAAAGACCAGATGCAGCGTGGCGGGACGTTTCTGAGGTAATCTCAGATCGTCTACATAGTGTGATTGTCCTGTGATGAGTTCATAATCTTCTTTACGGCGTTCCAATCCTGCCGGAACGAGTGTTTCTTTCATGCTTCCCTCTGAAAGGAGATGGAGTGTTCATACCTGAATCTTTATCTAGCATATCACAGTTTTGTCGTTACCAGCTTTCGAGCCGGGTAGATTGACTCCAGGTTTCCTTCAGAGTCGTTTGATACCGACCTGGGTTATCTCCAGCTTGGCCAGCCAGCCACCATGCTTTCAGGTCGGAAGGCGCAGCGCGTCAAGCGGGTGAAGAAGTTGGGCCGCCGAGCTAGAGGCTTATCCTAACTTGTTTGCTACGGCTGGCAAGTTATGGGTCAGCTCATAGTCGCTGAACAGGCGTACCGGTTTTGTTTTCACGATATCAAGTGGGTGTCCTATAGCTTCCAGGTGCTGTTGCACGGGATAGGTGCCAACGGCGTAACTCCCCTGTGGTGTCCTGACGAGCAAGGGAATGCTCTGGCCTTGCACATAGGCCAGTGGTTCACAGGTGACTTCGCCGGAGAGTTCGAGAAATTGATGTAACATCGTCAGTTGGTTTGCCTGCTGTTCGATGGAGAATGGGGCCGGTGGTTGCCCACTGATGATAGCCCGCAGGAGGGTACCCGCCAGGTGGCGGTCGAGATGCTGATGCTGGATGCGATTGGTGTAAGTACGCAGGCAGTGGTAGCAGGAACTTTCGCACTGTTGTGGACAGGTGTCGAGAATGTGCTGTCCTTCTTTTAGTAGTGGCTCGATGTAGCGGCCCACTTGCGTGGCATAGCCTGCGCCACCGGATAGTGTATCAAAGAGGAAAAAGTCTGCCATGCGTAGTGGCTCACTATGAACTTTGTGTGGAGCTGCAACCGTATAGCTCCAGCCAATCTGCAATTCAGAGGACGCAATATCGAGCAAATGGGTGGCGGCTAGTAGGAAGGCTTGTGCGATAGTGTCAAGAGCATCACGCATCCAGGGATGCCCAATCTGGTAGGCCACACCTTGTGGCCAGTACAAACGGAGTAGAAGCAGGTCGCTGTGAAAAATGTGGCCCAGATAGCCTTGCCAGATACCGTCGTTGCCATTGCACAGACGCGAAGCTGGCATCCAGGAGGGCACCAGAAAGGGGCGTTCGTGTGCTTTGCGCAGCCAGAGCGGGTCACCGAGAGCCGCCGCCCCGCATGAGCGGCAAACCGAAAAACCTTCATTGTTCTTGCCGCGATTGGTGATCAGCAATTCACGATGTTCCGCGTAGCTCCATGCCACATGTCCTCCAACTGTCTTTTGTCCGAAATCTTCTTCCTCTGTGAGTGGTAAGACAAGTTTGGCTTGTGTTACTGTGCTGTTATTTGAACCGTCGATGTGTTGCTGGCTTCGCTCCAGCGATCTTGCCCGTTCTGGTGCGAAAGCGGGAGGGTCAATAATTTCTTGCAGGCTCAATGGTTTCTGACAGAGTGGGCATTGTTTACTACCGACAGCAGTAGACGACTCTTCACGACGAGTATATCCACAATGGGTACAAAACGCGAAGATGGTTTTAGCTTGTTGGAAAAGTGATGAGAGCCGATTGGCGACGGTTGCACCGGGGAAAGGATCAACGTAGATACCCCCCACGCGATATGTCTCTTTGTCAACGATTAATTCGCGCCCTGGCGCATATTCAGCCAGCGCTACATCAACGCTCTGCTCCGGTCGTTGTTTGATGCTGATATGCCTCTTACCACCGCTAATGATTTTCCACTCCTCTATGACAAAGCTGCGTACTTCGCGTGGGAAGGCGTAAGTCGGCAACAGCCCGTGTTCAAAGAGCAGATCAAGCAACATCAGCTCATCAGAACACGCCTCGAAATCATCTTTGTCTTTTGCTACTTCGCCTGAAGGGAATAGTTTCTCACCAATGTGCTGTAGAGTATCGATTAGTCTATTTGCTACATCTTGTACATATCGTATTTTGACTTTTGCATCAAATGCCTCTTCAGCAAGGTCATTGGGTAGCCACGTAGTAATAGTGTGTGCCAGTGGAGACGCTGGATCGGTAAGTATATTATCAAGCCAGCGTGCAAAGGCGGCCAGGTTATAAGAAGTGGAGGACGCAAAGAAGGTTTGGGCCGTACCGAGCGCCTCGGCAAGATACCCCGACTGTTTCTCGCTAAGCGTGCCTGCCGTTTTCGTTTGTTCCAGAAAAAAAGTTTGTAACAGTACGGCCTGAATGTGCCGTCGCGCCAGGCGTTGATTGACTTTCGAGATGTGGGGACAAGGCAATGCACCTGCGATCATTTCGTCAGGGTGGCTGAAATAATGCGCATCATGCGAGCCGTTTTCACTATAGGCCAGGACGGTGGCGAGCGCCGCGCTACGACGACCGGCCCGTCCGGCCCGCTGCTGGTAGTTTGCTCGTCGTGGCGGCATAGTGCGCAGACCGATACCGAGTAAGGAGCCGATATCGACGCCAACTTCCATCGTGGTTGTGCAGCTTAGCACATCGATAGCAGGCTGCTCCGATGTGATAGCGATATTCTGGAAGCGTAGCTCGTATTGTTCGGTGGTCGCCCAGACTTGTGCCTGGTCACGGTGCGAAAGTTGTGCGGTATGTTCCTCGGCGGTCATATGCATAGGAGTGTGCTGGCCCTCGATCACCTTGCGAATTGGTTCACGGTAAAAGTCGGTGCGGGCGTGCAGGCTGGGGTCATTGCCAGGGAGTCGAAGCAGGTGTGTACTACCGCAGCGCGGATTGGGACACCGACCACGTAAAGGGAGCCAGATGAGTTGGGCACAATCACAACATTGATACCAGGCGTCTTCGATGGTGAGGCGCAGAGCCAGTTTCTCCGGTCTGAGAAAGCTTTTCCCTTCCTTTGTCTCGCAAAATTCGTCGATGAAGAGCTGACGTAGTTGTGATAGCTCGCTACTACTGTAACCCAGCACTTCCTCAGCAGCTTTTTCGGCTTCATTCCAACTTGCCCCTTTTGTCTCTTCTCCGTTTTGTGCAAAGCCTTCGCGTGGCAATAGTTGCGTGCGGTCAGATGGAGCGATATTGGCATCAAAAGCCCCATCTGCTAGCAATGCCTCGATCCAGGCTATAGCGAGCGCACGGATATCTTGTGCTTGCAGGCGGGCGAAGAGCGGTTTCTTGCTCAAGCTGCGCAAACTGGCGGTGGTAGGCTCAACGACAGCCGCGCACATGCGTTGCATAGAATAGAATGGATCGGCTACCTGGCGCAAGAGTGCTAGCCGATAGCCTTGTACTATAGAAGGTTCCCATATATCATTTTCAGCAATGTTGATATCCGCCTCGTATTCTGTACGGAAACGTTGGATCTGCTTCAGCAAGTCTTGCTGTGATTGTCCATCGAAGAAGTGTAAGCGATGGTGTGCGCAAACGGCTACGAAGGCGCGATACAACGCCTGATCCATACGAATGAGTTCCTGTCCTTTGCGTTGACTCTCCTGGGAGACAGCAAGCAGCAATGCCTGGCGGAAAGTGTCTAGCTCAACCTCTCTGGGCAGATCACGGGCCAGGCGTGCCGCGCGCTGTCTCCCATCGGAAAAGAGCAGCACTTTGCGACCCATATTGGGTGCGGCGTCGGTTGCAGCGCTATTCGGGGGTTGTAGCTCGAATTGGCGTCGTACCAGATTCACGAAGGGTTGCTCACCTCTTGTTGAGAGACCGGTGATTGAACCTGCGTGCAAACGCTTACGGCAAACAGGGCATGATTTCCAGAGTCGTGAGGTATCTTCATCACCTTCATCTCCCTCTGTATCTTGCCTATTCTGTTGCCTCTGCTGTGTACGTTTTTTGCCTCTAGCAACGGCTGTTTGGGTCGGCCGGTAGACGATTAAAGAGTCCTGCTCATCCTCGTGATGGGAATCTGCCAGAAGATGTAGGCGTTGCGGGTGTATAGCTGTCGCTTGCCCGGTGGCGATATGGAGTTGTAACGGTTCAGCATCGCGCGTTTTTGGATGAGGTTGCCCGATCAGTAGTAGCGTCTCTTTGCTGTGCCTGCCTGAGTCAGCATCGCTATCGTCAGGCTCGTGCCAGTAGAAGGAGGCTGGCTCGGCAGGGGCGAAGGCACGCAGGAAGATGGCCCCACAATAACGGTGGGCATACAGTTCGTAGACCCGCCCGCCACAGGTACAATGCAAGCGTGGGCTAAGCCACAACGCACCAATCTCGGCATGTTCATCTTTTACCCGCCGCACCTGACAGTGCGGATTGATGCAGGCATACAGTGGTGGTAGACCGCGAAAAAATAGGTGTGCGCGCACCGGCAGTAACGAGGTGGCTTCTTCCGTCTGAGCGGTAGCGGCGAGAACCAGCAATATACTAAGGGCTATTCCGCGCTGTTCCTGCTCTAAGTCTGGAAAGAGTTGCTGAGCCAGGCGTGGAAAGGCGATAGGCTGAGTGGCTGTGATCTGCCAGAGTTGTTGAAAGCTTAGCAGACGCGGTAAGTGTTGTCCCAGATAGAGGGCAAAATCTTGCTCGTCTTGTGGGGGGGTGGGCCAACCGAGCTGTTGTGCCAGTGTTGCCAGCGCGCTCCGACCATCTTCAGGTGCTATGACGCGATTGGTGAAGGCCGATAGATCAAAGTGGCTGAGGATAGCGGCCTCTTGGGTGCGCGTGATAGTTTGAGTATGGGAAACGTGCGGTGCCTGTGCGCGTTGTCCTTGAATCAGAGCAAAACTTGATTGCGGTTGACCAACCAGCGTGTGTGCAAAGTCAAAGATAGCCTGTTGCCCCTCGGTACCGGTATCCAGGCTAGCGCTGGTGAGAATGTAGCGGACACGCTCACGGCTAATGCCCAGACGAGCCTGTAAGCGGCGCAATAAGAGGCTGATTTCCGTACCCGTGGCACCGTTGTATAGATGTGCTTCATCCAGTACAATCAACAGGCTGTTGGCGGAATCTTGTGCCAGCCAGTGTGCTGTCTGCTCAAAAAGAGTACGTTCAATCGGGCGCATGAGCATATATTCCAGCATGGAATAGTTAGTGATGAGTAGGTCGGGGCACCAGACTTGCATCTGCTGGCGTGTGTATAGCTCGTAATCATGGGGACCGATATTGTTCTCGCCAAGCACCGCCCGCTTGCAGAGGTTGTCCAGGTCAAGGGCAGGCCAGTGCCCCAGGTCTTTGAGTTCTTGCGCCTGCTGTGGTGATTGTTTTTCAAGTTGAAGATAGTAGGTAAGCAAAGGAAGCAGTTGTTGCACGTTTTTCTGTTTGCTCATGATGCCAGGGTAGGGTGTACGTGAGGTATACATGCCGAAGCGAACAGGACGCGGGACCTGATAACGCTGTTGAAACCAGGATGCCAGTTGTGGATGGCCGAAGAGACGGCGCAGGCGGGTAAGCTGGTCGTTCACCAGGGCATTCATCGGGTAAAGGAGCAATGTGCGCATACCTGGGAGTCGAAAGCTTGCAGGACGCTGTTGGGCCTCTGTCATCGAGCGTACCAGGATAGGTAGCAAGAACGTCTCAGTTTTACCAGAACCGGTGCCGGTAACAACGATCAGATCGCGCTCATCATTGAGAAAGGCTTCCAATGCGTTTGACTGATGGGCATAAAGATGTGTGGGCAGTGGAAATGCAAGAGTTGCCATTTCATCTAGCGTGGCAGCCATACCGTTAGGCAAAGCCAACTCTTGATACGTTTTCCCTTTCGTGTAACCAGGCATACTTTCGATATATGGTTCTTGCGAAATGACACCTGCTTCATCGAGCAGAGCATGACGCTCGGCGATGACCGATGGATGACGAATGGGATATTGGGCCTCAATATAACGTCGTAGCTGTATATGCAGCTCACGCGCCAATGCAGGCATATCATAGGTGAATATTTCAGTGGGGATTGCCTTACCATTATGGCTATTCATAGCAAGTATCCTTCTAGCTAACACATGATTTTGAGCCCAAGATCACGGAGCATCTTTTCGACCTTTTGATGGTGTTGTTGAGCAATTTGTGTCCATATGCGCGGATAATACTGTTCTTGCGGCGTGTATAAAACCGCGATGGAGGCTAAATATTTGCGTTCATATACCGGTAATTCGCTATGTAACGTTAGTCGTCCTTGTGAGGGAAGCCATTCTACTGACGTAGGCGTATTGCTGTAATAATCAAGTGCATAACAGAGCCGTCGAATATCCATGAAGTGCAGTGTTTCGCTCTGTTTGGTGAGAAGGTGATTCTGTACGTGTCCGATGCTATATTCTCGCTTACCCCACATTGGTTGTGTTCTCAGTAGGTAACGACCATCAGTCACGCGCTCAAGCTTTTGCCAACGTACTGCTTGTGGTTGGTTAGTTTGAGTAACGTAGGCTTCCATAACATGGCTGACCGCTTGTGGCGAACTGACTGGTTGCAGAAGGTGCGCGCGAAAATCGTTGATTAACTGCTGGAGCGTCGCTGGTGCTGGCCCTAACCAGTTTGAAAGGTTTTGAAATTGCCACGTGCCGAGCGATTTAGTTGTAGGCGGCGTATCAGTACGCGAATCCAGCCGGATGTGTCGAAAACTGCCGTGCAGATGAAGGGAGCTATGCAATTCTGAGAGCATGCTGGTTGGCATACCCCCAACCAGGAGATATTGTTTCTCGGCCAGTGGCACAAGACGGCCTGGCGCGGGAAGCCAGTAGCCACCGGCTAAAGAGAACAGATCGCCCTGGTCTTCTAAATTGTCCAGCATGTCTCGTTCCACCTCTTGCGGCGGCTTCTCGTTGGTTGTATCTGCTTCAGCAATTATAGAGGATTGATTTGTATTGAAAATCGTGTCCAGTAATCGGCGAGTTTGATGCAAAACCTGTTGGGTAGACATGCCTGTCTTTGGAATGCATCCTTGCTGGCGGCTGGTGTTGAGTGACCAGATAGCGATCCGTACAGCTTCTGCCTGTAAAGCCTGGTGAGAGGCTTTCTCGCCCTGGGGGCCTAAAAGAATGTGCCGAAGCTGGCTGGCTATCTCTGTAGAGGGTAGCGGCCCTTGCCAGACTGTATGTTGCATAGGCATTAGTTTTTTCTCCGTCCTTCTTGCTTAGTAGATGGGCTGTTTTCAGATCGTTCTGGCCATAAAAGCTCTCGTATTTTCTCTACCTCATGATCTTTTACCTGGAGTGATAATAATATCTGTATGAAGGTTTTTTGTCTGTTATTGAGTCCTTGCAGTTCCTCGATGCTATGAGCAGCAGTTTCCCAGTTAAATTGCTGCCACCTTTGCCACTGCTGTAGCGAAACATGTGAAGGTGTGAGCTGGCCATGTTTGTGAATGGTGGTTATTCGTCTCACTTCTAGCCGTTCCAGGTGGACAATATATGGTTCGCAGGCGGCAGGTATGGGCAGGCTGGTGATATCATTGTCACGGGTTGCCATGAGTAATAGATTTTGAGGCCAGCTAAAACATGCCAGTTCTCGATATGGATCATCAGGCACGAGTGCGCGCGGATGGAAAAGATTGAGTGGTGCGATCTGAGATGCCGATGTTTCTGTGCATGCTTGATACTGACGCAGGAGTGGGGCGTAAACGGGTAGACCAGGCACACGGTCAAGCCCTTCCAGCAGCACAAGCCCCAGTTCCTGGGGGTGGGTTCTGGCTTGTAAAACAATGTCCGCCAACCCGCCTGGTGCTGGAATAAAGAGTTGTCGATCTGTATCAATAGTACCGAACAGGTCGAGCGGAGAGACGGCTGTAACTGGCACCGGCACAGTCCATACCCGGTTATTAGTAAGCGTTTGTCCTATCACCTGTAAAAACGCATCAGCAAGTATGCGATTGATCATGGGTACGAAGCCGACGAGCAGGGCCGCAATGCAGGCTATGATCCCATCGGGTTGAAAACCTACGTGGTGCTCAGGATGAAGCCAGTATTTTTTCTGCAAGTAAGTTACATTATCAGGTAGAGCGTGTGCCGGGTTATCGGTATGCCAGTCAATCATGTTACCAGCAAGTGGGTATTGCTGTATTACCCGGTTGCCGTGTGCTGGAAGCTTCGAGGTGTAAGAAGTAAAAACAGTTTGATTCAAGTTTTGATCACTTTGCATAAGATATGATAGCAAAGATGATGTAAATTGTAATTCGGCGAAAACACGTAATGGTTCCTGACGTAACCGCGTCAATTGGCCTTGAAGCTCTTGTTCCAGAGCGTCAATAGTTGTCTGGAGTCGTTCATGTTCTTGCTTAGCTTTATCAATAAGCTTTTTAGTCTTTGCCAGTTGCGCTTCCTGGTCTGCTATTTGTGTTTTTGTCTGCTGTAAATTTTCTTGAAGTTGCTCTAGCTGTTGTTGTGCTAGCCTGTTTGCCTCATGCTGAATATCAATCGCTTTGCGTTGAATTTCTTGCTCGATGGCAGATTTCAACTTAGGATGGTCTGCCAGCACTTCCTCAAACAGAATCCTTGCATCATCTAGCCTGTCTAGCCGTTCTAGCTGATGTTGTACAATATACTCTGCTCGTTTGAGCGTGGCCGGTTCGATACGTAAGGCTGTCGGCCCTTCCTGGTTGCTTAACATGGCCAGGTCACGGATACATTTGTCCACTAATTGGATTTTCTCAACGGTTTCGCTATCAATGCTGCGTCTGGCCTGCAAGATTTTTTTTATAACAACCTGAGATAACGACCAATCTGCCTGATCTATGGGAGAAGCCAGAATATTCTCATCGAAGCAAAGAAACTGGTTAGGAGCATCTCCAAGCTGAAGAATATCGTGCGCTGGTAGTTGGTAAACGGAAACTAGCAATGCCTTTCCACCTGAAGGATTGCTCTGAATATATGCCACTGGTCTGAGGTAATCCCCATCTCTGTCGATCTTGATGGGTCCATATAATCGATCTTTATAGCGAATATAAATAGATTGACAAATGCAGTCCTTGACATCCAGGCCTTTATAGAGAAGATCAGGTGCCTCAAATAGATCACTCAGTTTATTTGTATAGTCAAGTATCTGAGAGAGAGATGAGTTTTGAAGATTACTGGTCAGATAAATGGAATATTTGGGATCTCCAGAGTTAGAAAGATTATGATTTTTTTCCGGGTAGAACTGATAGAGCCGTCTAGCCTGGAGATGAGATATATCCTTAAATAAGACAACTTTACCATTATTTGGAAAGTATTGGTGGACTTCGTGGGGGGTAATATGTTGCCACTTATTATTTTCGGAGAAGGCCAGTGGTGTGATAAGGGTGTGACCGGCTCTTATATTTTCTGGATAAACAATACCCAGCCACACCTTATCCTCTACAGCTATATCTTGTTTAACCGTTATATCCTGAAGTTTCATACCCATTTGATATCTCCTATCATATCTCTACCATTGTTCTCCTGTATGAGCTATCGGATAATGTTGAATTTTTGTTACCAGCCTCTGAACTCTTGGGAGAAGCCAGCGTGGCATGGTAGTAGCTCCCATCAGTCGCTCTAATGCGACGAAGAGAGCTGATTGTGCCTCTACTTCTCGTCTTAGTTGACCGAGGTAATAACGGAGTGAGGTCGGTACTTTTATCTGTTTGCTACTTGTGTTACGCACAATTACCTGGCTATACCAGAGTAGTTGCGCCGTTATGCACCTGTCCGTGAGCCAGGTGCGTAATGTTGATGCTTCAGATTCAACCTCTGGTTCGGTAGAGGGTATTACCTGTAGTTCGATCAGGCCAAAGCTACCCGCATCCAAGATGAGATGTATCGCTCTATTATCAGTGTTCTGGGGCCAGATGCGTTCACGCCAGCACCGCGTAAGTTCACTACCTGTCGAGATGATGTACTGATGCTTTGGCGATATTGTTTGTGGAGCAGAGAAATAATGCCAGCGCACCTTGACAGGCAGATGAGATGGTTCGTAAGACCAGCTTAACGTTGCCAACTCGTTGCGCGTGAAACAGGCCAGTTGAGGTGGCGTTACATGCTCATCAATAGGGATGGAAGCGGAAAATGCACTGATTACCTGTTTTTGAGCTGATGATTGTGCTGTGCATGTTAGACCTTTGAGCCAGGAGGGTGTCGGCAAGGGATTGGCATGGACGTGAATGTCTAATAGCTTTGTAGAGGCGTCACCTTTCAGACAAATACGATAACTGCCAGGTTTAGGGGCATACCAGCGAAAATAGTTGATTTGCTCTGTTGAGATAGTGACAGTGTTGATGGGCATTTCCGCTATTTTGTGCGAGTTGTTGTTGTCGAATGGCATGGAAGCCAGCTTAACTGTTCTAGTAATGCCATCACGTCGTTGAGTCGAGGGTCTAGTTTCAACGAAGATAGGAGCTTTCATTGTGCTGCAATAGCGGCCATCCGGGGTCTGTGTTCCCAGGGGATTAATGAGATGGATAGGCTGATAGAGCGGCAAAATGGCGATATCACGATAGCTAAACCATTTTTTGATATCTTCCCATACTACTGACGCCTCTTCATCAATATCTAACTGCCATAATTGCCAGCCATCTATAGGAGACCCTATTTGTGTAGCATCACTGACCCATTTAGGATCATATCCAACTTTTGCTAGCCAGAGAATAGTGTCAGAAAAAGAAATGCTACTCGGAGTAAGTATGCGCTCCCAAAGGCCTTCCGTTGTGCTGTGTTTAACAAAAACGTTCCCTTGCCAGTTATCGAGTAATCCAGGAGTGCGAGGTGCAGTTCTTAGTTCCTGTTTATTATTGTTGTGATCTAACCAGTAGTAACGATATGAGAGAGGTGATATCTGCGGACTCACTTTCATGAAATAAGGGGTATAAAGCCGTTTTAGTGCTATCGGGGGATAGACGGCACCTGATATATGGACTTTTTTGGCCTGATTCCTTTGAAGTTCGTTCCATATATTATCGTTTTCAACCAGTTCACTTAAATCTATTTTAAGTGACCATAATGTGTAATGGAGAGTCTCTATTTGCAAAAATAATGTTAAGCTGGTCTGGGACTGATGAGAAAAGTTTTCCGAAGATTCTGTTATACTTTTGGGCTGATAGGATATATTCTTTATATAAAGAAATCTTTTGTCTCGCAAGTAGCGGTACGTGCCAGCATCAAGTATGGTTTTTTCTCCGTATGATGGTATATGATAGCCACGAGAGCGCAACCAGGCTTCTGCTGTATCGTAAAGTTGCCAGGTGCCTTGACTTTGTCCAGCTATAATATAAAGATGTCCATCCTCTGCCCGTTTTAATTGCGCCATCTCCACTACCTCCAATACTTTCTCCCTTAGTGAATTGCACCTAAATAGACGAGTTTGTTTGCATATACGCCAGGCAGCCAACGTAAATTAATAGCTACTAGTCATAGAAATATCCCTGCAATATAGTTATATTTTAATCGCTGACCGACAAAATTACAAGGCGGAATTGATATGCATTCATTATATTGATGGATTTCATATCTTTTCTGTTGTCCATGTATCAGAGTGTGTGAGGATGGATGACAGGAACTATAGTTGAGGACGATGATAATAGGAAAAACTATCACCACGGAGAAGCGGAAGGCATCTGTTCCTTCCGCTTCTTTATCGTTCATCAAGTATATTTGTATCTTAAGAACTTGTGTGCCGTTCAAGTAAGAAAACAGGGATTTCGCGCTCGGTTTTCTTCTGATACTCCGCGTAGGGCGGGAACACCTCGACTGCTTTGGCGAAGGCTTTTTGCCGCTCCTCGCCGCTCAGTAGTCTCGCGGTGGCGGTGAACGTTTCGCTACCAGTCTCGACCGTGACATCGGGATTGACGAGCAGGTTGTTGTACCACAGGGGATTTTTGGGTGCGCCGCCTTTAGAGGCGACTGCGAGATATGACCCCTTATAGGGGACGGCCATCAGGGGATAGACGCGCGGCTGGCCTGTTTTGGCTCCTTTGATGGTGACAAGAATAAGTGGCCCCCAACCCTGCACCTTGCCTCCGTTAGCGCGAAACTCTTCAACGACACGACGATTATTTAGGATACGTGTATTCTCTTCCATGTTCTGTTCTTTTCCTTACACAACGACATAAAGCTGACCTACTATTGCAGCGTCAGCTTTATGGTACGCTACCAATCATCCGCCAGGCAAGCTCTGCCTTTTGTGTTTAAAACGCAACGGGCAGGCTCACCAGGCCGCGCAGGTTGAAGCCGCCACGCCACTGCACCGCTTCGCGTGGGCAATTGAGGCGCAGGTTGGGGCAGCGTGTGAGCAGGGTGGTAAAGGCGATTTCACCTTCCAGGCGTGCGAGTGGTGCGCCAAGACAGATGTGAATGCCCTGACCGAAGGCAATATGGCGGTTGAGCGTGCGCGCGATATCCAGTTCTTCGGCATCGGTAAATTGCGACTCATCGTGGTTGGCGGAGGCAAGCACAACGTTCACCATATCGCCCTTGTGGATGGTATAGCCCGCAAATTCGACATCCTCGGTGGCGAAGCGGGGCGCGGGCATCGTGACCGGCCCGTTGAAGCGCAGCAATTCTTCTACTGCGGAGGGTACCAGGCTGAGGTCGGCCCGCAGCTTCTCTAGTTGCTGCGGG
>Ga0070737_10004879_pt1 | contig 13125 bp, 11 predicted proteins | sample Coa_R1_10_FD_66438 | JGI IMG/M metagenome (GOLD analysis project Ga0070737, IMG submission 66438) | Surface soil microbial communities from Centralia Pennsylvania, which are recovering from an underground coalmine fire - Coalmine... | ecosystem: Environmental > Terrestrial > Soil > Unclassified... | reverse complement strand
GGACGGATCGAGGCGAGCACGGTCGGCCGCCGGGCCAGGATCATTCGCAACTTCGCCCTCCCGCGCGGGCTGCGACTGCACGTGGGCGAGGCGGTCGAGGTGGTCCTCAACTGAATGCGCTGAGCGGAGGAGGGGCGACAGCTGCATCCAACCGACTGGCGAGAGCCTGAGATCAGGCGCCGCCGGTCGGTCGAGGAACGAAAAAACGCCCGCGACTGCGCCGGAGGAGGCGGCGGCCCGGGTGCCGTCGCGAACTGCAGCAACGCCCGCTGCCGCCAACGGGTCTCCAGCGCCGTCAACGGTCGCGGTGGCTAGCCCGCTCCCGTCTGCCCAAGGCGCTGATCAATCCCTCATCCCACCCCAGCTTGGCCAGACGAGCCATCACCCGCGCATGGTCATAGGAGGTTCGGCGCAGATGTGCACGGCCGCTACCGAGGTCGAGCAGCGCCCAGGAGGCGCCGGGATCGCCGTCGCGTGGCTGGCCAACCGAGCCGGGATTCAGCACCAGTCCGCTCGCCGCTTCCCCGCGCACCAGCGGGTGGTGCGTCTGGCCCAGAATGACGATCTGACCGGGTCGCGGCAGCCACCCGTAGCCAGCATGATCATCCGGATAGTACCTTCCGTTGAACGGATCGGTCGGCGTGCCGTGCGCGAGGCTGATGGCCCAACCGCTGCGTTCGAAGCTTCGTCGCGGTGCCAGTCCAGCCAGCCAGCCGAACGCCGACGGGGCGCCCCGGCGCAGCTCCCTCGCGTTGTGCCGGGCCACGCCGCCAGCCAGATTCGCCGGAGCCAGGTCCGCTCGCAGCACCCAGCGGTCGTGATTTCCAAGCACCGCCAGCGGCTGGGCTCTGAGCAACGCCCGGAACGTGGCGCTCGCCCACGGGTAATAGCCGAACGCGTCCCCGCACAGCCAAACCTCGCGGACCTCGCTCCGGCCCACCTCCCGCAGCACAGCGGCAAGCGCGAATACGTTGCTGTGGACATCCCCGATCACCGCCACCCGGTGAGGCCGCGGCCTGGCGTGGATCAACCCGACCATCGTCACGAGCCTCGGGCTGTCGGGCGAGCAGCGCTCCGCTGCCTGGCCGCGGGCCGGGCACCGGCCGGTTCAGGCCACGGCAACGCGCGGCGCCGGCGTTCGTCGCTCCCTCGGGAGCATCTCATCGATCGGTACCAGCACATGCTCGAAGGCGCGAATCGCTGCCACCTCGCTGCTGTAGTCCAGGCGGCCGAAACGCTCGCCGTGCAGGTGGTGACGCAGCAGGATGTCCGGCTCGTTAAAGCCGACACTGGCGCGGATCGCCGTCGTTCCCGAGAAGCGGGGATGGATTTCGAACACGTAGGGCTCTCCCTGGTGGACGCGCAACTGCAGATTCAGCGGCCCTCGGCTCTCCAGGCTTCTCGCCAACCGCTCGCAGAAACCCTGAATCGCCGCGTCCCGCACCACGTAGCCTTGGGAGATGCCGGTCGAGATCGCCACCGTGCGCCGTCCGCAGCGCCTGGCGTCAAGCAGCGACAGACCGATCAGCTTGCGGCGGATGACGATGCTGTCGATGATCGTGCCGGCGCTGTCGGAGAGCACGCCGACGGTGTATTCCTCCTCCGGGTCGCCGATGTATGGCTGCACGATCGGCCGGGAACGCGGGTCGACGCGGGGCACCAGCGCCTCCAGCTCCCTCTGGCAGGTGACCAGATGGACGCCCCGAGAGCCACCGGTGCCGCGAGTCGGCTTGACCGCCAGCGGGAAGCCGAACGCGCTGGCGGCGGCCTGCCGGCGGGCCCACGGATAGCTCGGAATCGACCTCAGCCCCAGCTGGGCCAGCCTCCTCTCCACCTGCCGCTTGTCGCTCATCAGCGGCATCAGGGCGGCGTCGTTGGCGATCACCGGAACGGGGAGGGCGGCTCGCTGAGCGGCAAGCAGCTCGGCCTCCGCCTCCGTCCCCGGGATCACCGCCATCACGTCGTGGGCGTCGATCAGCTCGGCCAAGCGGTCCACGTAGCCGGAGGCGCCGGCGGCGGGTAGCAGCGCGGCCGCATCCGCGACATACAGGCCCCAGGAGAACGGATCGCAGTCGGTGGCCAGCGTGCGCCACCGCGCGCGGACGGTCGTATCCGTGCGCATCAGGGCGTGCAGGATGCCGGCGCCCACGCTCCGGCCCCCGACGCCGGTGACCAGCACGGTCGCCGTCATCGCCGAGCGCTACGCCGCCCGCGCAAGCGCGTGCGCGGCGAGGCGATCGATGACATAGTCCTGCGCCTCCTCCGAGAGATCGGGAAACAGGGGGAGCATCAGCATCTCGTCCGCCGCCCGCTCGGTGTGAACGAGCGCGATCTCGGCCTCGGCGTAGGCGGGCTCGCGGTGGATCGCCATGACCCCCCTGCGCGTCTGGATCCCGTCCACCAGCAGCCGCCGCATCAGCTGGGTGCGCCCGATCCCGGCGCTCGGTCTGACGCGGACACAGTAGGACTGCCAGGTCCGCCGCGCGTAGATCGGGTCCTGAGGTGGTTCGATCCCCGGAATCCCGCGGAGCGCGGCGGTGTAGCGTTCCGCCAACCGGCGTCGCCTGGCCAGGATCACGTCGAGCGCCTTGAGCTGGCAGAGGCCGAGCGCGGCCTGCATGTCGGTCATGCGCATGTTGAACCCACGCTCGGGATAGCGTTCGATGAGGACCTCACGGGCGTTGTGGCGAGCCAGGTCTGAGAGGTCCATGGCATGCGCCCGCAGGCGGCGGAGGCGCTCGGCCAGGCCCGGCTCGTTGACCGTGATCATCCCTCCCTCACCGGTGGTGATCACCTTGCGAGGATGCAGCGAAAAGCAGGCCAGCGACCCAAGCGACCCAACCGGCCGGTCCTTGTACACAGCGCCGAGCGCACACGCCGCATCCTCCACCACGGCGATCCCGTGTCGACGACCGAGCTCCAGAAAGCGGTCCATGTCGGCGGGCAGCCCGACCTGATGGACGGGCATGATCGCCTTGGTTCGGGGAGTGATCGCCCGCTCCGCGGCGACGGGGTCCAGGTTCAACGTCGCGGGATCGACGTCGGCAAACACGGGACTCGCGCCGCAGTGCCATACGGCGTTGGCGGTGGCGATGAACGACAGCGAGGGCACGACGACCTCATCGCCCGGGCCGACGCCCAACGCATGGAGGGCCAGATGCAGCGCGGTCGTGCAGTTGGTTGTGGCCACCGCCTCCCGTGCGCCCACCCGTGCGGCGAATGCCTCCTCGAACGCTCGCACCCGCGGACCCTGGGAGATCCAGCCGGAGGCGATCGCCGCCCCGACCGCAGCGGGTTCCTCACCGGTCAGGTACGGCCGGGCGAATGGAACCTGCATCAGCTCGCGACGACCCGCAGTCCAGGACCGCTCTCAGCACGCTCCACCCGCCACCAGTCGACCAGCGATCGCAGCCCGGGCTCCAGTCCGATCCGTGCCTCGAACCCGAGCCGCTCGCGGGCAAGGTGCGTGTCGGCGAGCCTGCGGGGCACCTTGTTGACGTGGCGTTCGGGGCCAAACTGGGTGCTGAGCGGGGAGTCCATCACCGACAGAAGTGTCTGGGCCAGTTCGGCGAGGCTCGACTCCACGCCGCTGGCGATGTTGAACACCTCGTCGGTCACGTCCGCGGTGGCCGCGAGAATGTTGGCCCGCGCGACATCCGCAACGTGCACGAAGTCCATCGTGTGCGACCCGTCGCCGTAGATCAATGGCGGCAGCCCCTCGGAAATGCGCTCCATCCAACGGACGAGCACCTCCGTGTATAGGCCATGCACGTCCATCCGGGGTCCGTAGACGTTGAAGTAGCGCAGCGCCACGTAGTCGAGCCCGCTCATCGCGTGGAAGCTGCGCAGCAGGCCCTCGTTGAACGTCTTCGCCGCGCCGTAGAGGGTGTCGTTGCCGTACGGATGGTGACGCTCTGGAGTCGGGAACTCCTCCGCCAGCCCGTACACCGAGGCCGAGGAGGCGGCGATGACTTTTCGCACCCCCTCGCGGGCAGCGGCCTCGAACACGTTGAAGGCACCGTCGACGAGCACCTCCAGAGCAAGCCGTGGCTCCTCCGCGCACTGGGTTATCCGGATCGCCGCCTGATGGAAGACGATGTTGACGTCCTGCATCAGCCGTGCCACCAGCGCAGCGTCTCGGATGTCGCCCTCGACCAGCTTCACCCGGCCGGTCGCCAGCGCGGCCCTGAGGTTCTGGCGCCGTCCGCGCACGAAGTTATCCAGCACGACAATCTCCTGCGCTCCGGCGTCGATCAGCTGGTCGACGATGTGCGACCCGACGGTCCCTGCGCCTCCGGTCACCAGCGCCCGCTCGCCCGACAATGAAAAGGTGCCCATGTTCACTGAACGGGGAATCGAGCTCGAATTTTCACGCCGCCAGCCGGCTCAGGGCGAGCGCCGCCAGCTTCTCGGCCACGAGGCAGGGCGCGGTCACGTGCAGGAGCCGATCGCCTCCCAGACGAACGATCAGCATCTGCGAGCCAAGCCGGCCACAGTAGGCCTGATGCCCGCGGATGGCCAGCCGGCGGGGCTTGCGCAGCTGCCGCGTGAGGCCGACGAAGCTGGAGGGCTCGATGTCCAGCGTGAACTCTTGCCTGGAATGCGCGAGCCTGAAGACGCACGTTGGCCCCAGCGGCGCCTCGAAGCTGCCGACGACGGCCCCGTTGCTGAGCTGAGCAGCCTCCCGCGCGCTGACCAGCCGGCAGGGGTTGATCGCATTGGCGCTCGCCAAGCGCTGATCGTCGCCGGACAGAGCGGGGGTCGCCTGACCCCGTTGCGGGGAGCGGGCGCCGGAGACGTGGGGGGCGTCGCCCAGCTGCGTCCGCCCGCCGGATCGCCTTGAGCCGGCGCCTCCGGCCGCGCCGCTGTGGCTGCCCCTGCCCGTACCCAGTGGCTGACCGGGCCCATGGCCGCTGTCAAGACCGCTGGCGCTGATCGCTGAGGCGGGATGGCCAGCCCGCTCGCGAGGGGTGGCAGCTCGGAGCGATGCGCTGCCGCAGGCGGCAGACGCGCCGGCGGCGGCGCACACGGCGGTCAGCCGCAGGAACGTCGTTGTCGTCATCGGGACTCCCGTTCGTTCGCCTCGGAGCTGTGCGCCAGCACCCTGGCCAACCAACGGCCGGGCGGCCCGGAAACTCGCGGGCACTCTGCTAGGGTGGCCCGGCTTGCCCCGCCGCCCGCTCATCCTGGCGGTCTTGGTCTTCCTGACCGGGCTGCTTGTGACCACCGACCGGCGCGTCCCCGACGATCGCTCGCTCGCGAGGCTCGTCTCGACCGCACAACGGTCTTTTCGTGATGGTGGCTGCGGCGACCCGACGATCGCCGCGCCGGGCCAGCCGGCAGCCGACGCGCGGGAGCCTCAGCCCGCGGTCCAGCGGATCCCGCCCGGCGTCACGGCGATCTTCCGCCTGCCTCGCCTGGGCCCCGCCCGCGCCTCCTCGCTCTGCCTCTACATCGATCGGCGCGGTCGGGCCAGAGCCCTGGCGGCAGCCGTGTACGGCGGCCGCGCAGGCCGCCTCCTCACCACCGGGTTCGCCCCGGGGGTGCGCGCCGGGGCCTGGAACCGGATCCGCCTGCACGCCTTCCGCCTGCTCCCGGGACGCACTTACTGGATTGCGCTGCACAGCACTCGCGGCATCCTGGAGATTCGGCACGCACAGGGATGCCGGGCCGCCACGCTCTCGCGCGGCTCGCACTTTCCCCTCCGCCTGCCCGCGCGCGTCCAGCTGCGCGCGTGCGCGGCGCCGGCCTATCTAGCCGGCGGCCCGCCCCGCATCGAGCCGACCACCGGCCTGGCGGCTCCGTCGCCGCCCAGCCTGAAGCTGCCAGCCTGCAGCGAGCGACTCGGGCCCTCGGTCGACCTCGCGCAGCGCCTGCGAAGCGCCCCCGGAGGGACGGTCATCTGCCTTGAGTCGGGGGCCTACACTTCGGGAACGGTGGTCGGCGGGATGACCCCGTCCAGCCTGGTCACGCTGGAGCCGGCGCCCGGGGCCAGCGTGACGTTCACCCAGGGGCTGACACTTGTTGGCCCCGTTCAGCACCTGGCGGTGCTGGGCTTCCAGTCGCCCAGCAACCTTCTGGGCGGGATGACGATCAGCTCCCAGGGGGGAGCGATCACCGATGTGAGCGTCAGTTACGACAACTTCGACGGCAGCGCCCGCCCGGGTGACGCACAGCTGGTTCTCGCCGACACGCGGCCCGACTCCCACATCGCCATCACCCACGACACATTCATCGACGTCAGCCCCTGCCCCAGCGGCTGCGCCGAGGGGACGATCTCCCTGTACAACACGGCGGCCGACAACGACCCGGATGGCATCACGATCGCGCACAACCTGATCAGCGGCGGCCTGGCGGACGGGATCAACATCGGCGGCAACGAGTCCGGCACCCAGATTCTCGACAACGAGATCACGGGCAAGCTCCAGGCCTCAGCAGCTCAGTGCTCCGCGTATGCGGCTTCCGGCGGATGCCCGCACACCGATGGCATCCAGTTCGAGGGCGACGCCCGAGACGTCGTGATCTTCGGCAACTACATGCAGGACAACACCGATGACCTCCTGCAGGCCGATGGCTCCAACACCGACGCCACGGTCACCAACAACGTGTTCGCCGTCGCCGACGTCCGCCTTCGCGCCGTCCAGGTGGCCGGCTGGCACGGCGGCAGCTTCTCCCATAACACGGTCGGCTCCTATTCCACCTGGGACTGCACTCATGAGCAGACCTGCACATCCGGGGTGACGCTGACAGACAACATCTTCCAGCACGGCTTCGGCTACGGCGTGCAGACGACCGGCGGCCAGTTCTCCATCGAGAGCTACAACCTCACCGCCTACTGCCCCACCGCCTGCGGAGCGCACGACCTGCGCGGGAAGGCCACCTTCCGGGGTGGGGCGAGTCCGAGCAGCTACCTGGGCTGGCGGCTGGCCGCGGGCTCGCTCGGGACCGCTGACGCCTCCGATGGGCAGGACCGCGGGGCCGATAGCTTCTCGATCACTCCCGGTCCCTAGCGCCGCGACCAGCCGGGGTGGCACCCTCTCGCCCGTTGTCCGAGCGGCATCGAGTCGCCCGGGCCATCAGGCCACGCTGGCGTATACCTCGAGCAGCCTCCGGCCCGCCTCGGTCCAGGTGTGCCTTGGCGCATCGCGCAGGCATCCCTCTCGCAAATCCCCCAGCCGCCGGCGGTCCTGATCGAGCGCGGTCAGCTGAGCGCTCAGCGTGTCGACATCGCCCACCGCATGGACAAGCGAGTTCTCGCCGTCGACACAGACCTCCGTGCACGCATTGGACACCAACGGCACGCATCCGCTCCCCATCGCCTCCACGCAGGTGAGGCCAAATCCCTCCTCGATGCTCGGCAACAGCAAGACGTCGCTGGCGCGCATCAGCCGGGGGACGTCCTCCCGATGACCGAGCACCTCGACGCTCGGGTGGGCGAGCAGCGGCGCCAGCTTGCGCGCGTAATCGGGCACGAACTCGCCCGCGATCCGCAGTCGGCCTCGCCTGCTGGCGGGCGAGCGCAGCCATGCCTGCAGGGCGAAGTGCAGCCCCTTGCGCACCGCGCAGACACCGACGAACAGCGCCTGGAGCCCCTCTGATCGCTGCCGGTCCCGGTCGGGCCAGAATCGGCGCTCGTCGAATCCGTACGTATGGCGCAGCAGCTTCGCCTCCGGATGACCGTGCTGTCGGAACGTCCGCACCACGAACTCCGACGGGCAGAGAAGATGATCCGCGAGCCGGTACTCCTCCTCCTCCCTGGCCAGCCGACGCTCGTCATAGGCGTGCTCATGGCCGCGCGGCAGCGCCACACCGAGCCGATCGCATTCCCGCGCCACCACCTGGTAGGCGAAGCGCGTGTGCGCGTTTGGCCGCTCAAGCAGGGTCGGAATTCCCAGGCGCCGCGCCGCCCGTATGGTGTGGAGGGAGGCCAGCGGCCACACGTGCACCACGTCGATCTCGCCAGCCAGTTTGGGGAGGCTGCGGGCCACCAGCCGGTCGTGGAACTCCAGCGCACGCAGCGTCCCCACGACTCGGTAGGGGATGCGCCACCGTCCCCGGGACAGGGTGGTACGCACCGCGACCGCTGGTGGTAGCGGCCGATGCACGACGCCGGTCATGAGCGTCACCTCGGCCCCCGCCCGCGCCGCTCCCGCCGCCTGCTGCCAGGCCGTCGCGCAGATCCGGGCCGCCCCGATTTTGTGGGGAAAGCTCTGCAGGACACGCACGCTCACGGCGCCCCATCAACGCGCGCGGCTGGACTGATCTTGCGGGCTAGGCGGGTCCGCAGCGGCAGACTGCGATCACGCGCCTCCGCCACCAGCCGCCGGACCGGCGGCCAAGGATTGCGCGCCGGCGCCGCCACGCTCGCCGGATCCACCTCCTCCGGATCGCGGAGCCTGAGCTCCAGGCTCTCGCCTTCCGCCACCACGTCGGGCTGCTCGAACCGCCTGATCGCGCCGGAACCGATGGACCAGCCAAGGCTCCCAAGCTGGCCGTGGATGCTCTCGGGCCGCTCCACGCTGAGGCTGCACACACCGGACGGAACCTGCACGTGGACGCGGCGTGCGTACATCCTGACGTGCAGTCGATCCCCGACCACACGCGTGGCGAGATTGCTTGTGGCGATCTCCCCCACCGACATCCAGTGGACGTCGCCGAGGCGGCTGACGGCGGCCGCCGTCTCGGCGAGGCGGCCGAGCCCATCGGCAAGGTCATCGTGGTGTCCGTAGATGACAAGCGGATGGTCGAGAAACGCGCTCAGCGCGATCGCCGCCGGAGGTAGGTTGAGCGACATGCGCGGGAGCACCGCACAGCCACCCACGAACCCGGCCGGCCGCCAGGCTGCCAGCAGGGGCGAGCGCGGCGGCTCCGCGGTCCACGGCAGGGCGTGAATCGCGCACAGGGCATCGAATCCCATCACCGCAAGCGAGTGGCAGGCTTGCTCTGAGCACAGGCCGTGCGGCGGCATCATCACCCGGTCCACGCTGAGGCCGGTCCGGCGCTCTAAGCCTTCAATACGCCGCACCGCCTGCGCGACGATCGCCCGCGCGCGAGCGGCGTCCCGCGGCCTCAGCAACTCATCCCTGAGGTGGTCGTTGCCGTGGAACACGAGCGACAGGCGCGTCCGGTGGCGGCGAAACAGTGAGACGGTGGGTTCATGACGGCGCGCGGCGTCGAGCGGGATCAGGGCCATCGCCGCGTGATAGCCATGACGCTCCGCCTCCGCCACGAGCGTGCGGTAGTCGATGAAGCCGTACCGGCGCCAGCACAGGTTCGGGTCGTCGAACACGAACGAGGCCCGCAGCGGCGGCGGCCGCCAGTCCACCGGCTCACACGCCGATCGCAGAAACTGGATGAGCGCGACCGCGACCACCGGCCTCAGCGACAGCAGCCGGTAGAGAACCTCGCCCTCCCCCAGTTCGGGCAGCACACCCCGAACCCGCTGCACCGGCGTGGGACCCGGGGAGCGTGTCCAGACGGGCCCCGACCGTCCTGCGCCCAGCACGTCACCGGACGGCGCGCTCACCGCACCCACCGGACGCTCGGCCAGCGCGATGCCGTGCAGGCGGCGATCCACCCCCTCGCTGGTGCCCAGCACCACTGCTTCCACCCGCGACTCGCGCCCGCCGTCGTCCCCCACCACCAGCACGGGGAGCCCGTCGAGCTGAACACCGGGCGTCAGCGGTGCGGCGGGATCGTCGGCAAACATGATCAGGGCGGCCGGATCCTCCGCCTCGGGCAGGGCCCGCAGCCTCACCGGGAACGCAGCCTCGAGCGCGTGCCGTAGCCGCGGGCGCGCACGCAGGGCGGAGGGCGGGCTGACCGCGATCGTCACCCGCTCACATGCCGCGCTGGCGCTCATGCCCGATGAACGCCTCCGAGCGGACCCGGCTTTTGCTCGGCGGAAGACCATCCCCTGACGACACGTTGGTTTTGCGATGAGCGCGGTGAAGATTGTGCGTGCGCTGGTGGCGCGACGGATCGCCGTCGGCGTCGTGCTGGGAATCGCGATCCTGGCCGCCGTCGGCCTCAAGATCGAAACCGCCACCCCGCCGGGCGGCGCCGCCGAGGCGCTTGCGCTGGTTGACACGCCCAGCTCCCAGGTCGTGGATCTGGGAGGAGACAGCCAGCTCGACGCCAACATCACCACGCTGTCGATGCGCGCCACCCTGCTGGCCGGACTGATGACCAGCTCGCCGCTCAAGGAGGAGATCGCCGTCCGGGCCGGCGTTCCGCCGACGTCGCTGCTCGCTGTCTCGCCGGCCACCACGAGCACGAGCGCGGCCGGAAACTCGGCCACGCCGAGCCCGAGCACGTCCAGCGCCGGACCCACCGCCAAGCAGCCGAACTACCTGACGGCGAACGTTCCCGACCTGGCCACCGGGCAGATCCCGATCATCACGGTCGACACCCAGGCTCCGACGACCGCGGTCGCGCTGAGACTGGCCAACAGCTCCGTGGCGGTGCTGAGCGCCTACCTGAAGCAGCTGGCCGCCGCGGACCACGTTTCTGCCAGCCACAGCGTGGTTATCCGCCAGCTGGGCCCGGCGACGGCGACCGCCCCACCCCACAGCACAAGCACGATCGTGGTCCTCGGCGGCGCGCTGGCGGTGCTGGCCATGGGGATCGGCGTGGTGTTCGGGATTCCGGCGCTCAGGGCGAGTTGGCAACGCGCCGAGGCGCTCGAGGCGGCAGCCCGTGACGGCCAGCCTGGAGCGCGGGATGGCGTCCCTTCGCCGGCGCGGGTCGAGGACGCCGGCGAGACGGCCACGGCGCTGCCCAGACTTGCCCTGCGTCGCCGGGCCGCCCTCGCCCCGCTCGACGTGGGTCTTGAGCCTGACGCACGATGATTGCGCGCGCGCGGGCGCACCGCGTTCTTGTGATCCTGACGATCGCCGCCGTTGTCGGTCTGCTGCTAGCCCTGCACACGCGGCCGGCGCCGGTCGCCGCCGCTGCCACCCACGTGATCGTCGAGCCGCAGTCCGGCCTCGTCTCTGACCGCAGCGCGACCGAGCTTCAGTTCGAGACCTACACCGACGAGGCGACGCTGCTGGCCAACATCATGGCCAGCCAACCCGTGCGTCAGATCATCGCCCGTCGCTTGCACCTTGCGTCCACGTTGATCACCAGCAGGACGCGCATCACCGGCAGCTATCCGGTGCAGCTGACGGACACCGTCTCAGAGACTCGGGCCAACCAAATCGCCGTCACCGATCGGCCCTACAAGCTCGAGGTGCAGCCCGATCCCAACCTTCCGATGATGGCGGTCTACGGCCAGGCACCGACCCCGTCGGCGGCGGCTGCGATCGCCGATCTGGCCGTGCCGGCGCTAACGCAGTACCTCACCGCCCATCCGGAGCTGACCGGGCTTGGTCGCAACCAGCGGCTGGCCGTCGAGCAACTTGGTGCCGCCCGCGGAGCGGTGGTCAACGGGCAGTCGCGGCAGGAGGGAATGGTGCTGGCGTTTCTGGTCGGCTTCGGCCTCACGGTTGGTGCGGCGTTCGCGTTCCTGCGCCTTCGTCGGGGGTTTTTGCTCCGCCCGCCAGCGGCCCGCGAGCTCCCGTCGGCGTCCTTGACGGCGGCATCCGCGGCGCGGTCCGGCGGCACTGGCCCGGGAGGCGACTGGCCGCACACGACCCGGGTCATGCCCTGGCTCGTCGCGTTGTTCCTGGTGATCATCTGGCTGGTCCCGTTCAACGACATCCAGCTTCCGGTGAACCTGCCCTTCGACTTGAAGCTTGACCGGATCGTCCTCCCGGTGATCGCCTTGATCTGGATCCTGTCGCTGGCGACGGGCGGTCCAGGCGCTCCGAAATTCCGGCTGACCCGCATCCATCTCGGCTTCCTGGTCTTCCTCGGGATCGTCGCCCTCGGGATCGTGGCCGACGGGGGCTCGCTGACGCAGATGCTCGAGTTCAACCTGGCGACCAAGAAATTGAGCCTGCTCATCTCCTATGGCTTGCTGTTCGCCGTCGTGGCAAGCAGCGTGCGCCGGAGCGAGCTGCCGGCCTTCTTCAGGTTCTCGCTGATCCTGGCTGTGCTCTGCGCGCTCGGCTCGATCTACGAGTACCGCTACCACTACAACGTGTTCTATGACCTGTCGGCAAAGCTGCTCGGCAAGGTCTTCCAGGTCGGCGCCTACAACCCGAACGAGCTCGATGAGCTGGGCCGACGCATGGTCCGGGGCCCCTCGGACCACCCGCTCGAGCTGACCGGCATGCTCGTGATGATGTTCCCGGTCGCCTTCGTGGGCATCCTCAAAAGCGACCGGCGCCGAGACCGCGTGCTGTATGCGCTGGCCGCCTGTCTGCTGCTGGCCGCGTGCGTGTCCACCGATCGCAAGACGAGCCTGCTGGCGCCGCTCGCGGTGGTGCTGACGGTCGGCTACTACTATCGGCGCCGGCTGTTGCGCCTCGCCCCGCTGGCGCTGATCCTGGTGCTGGGAATCCACATCATCTCCCCCGGGGCGCTCGGGACGGTGGTCAACCAGCTGAATCCGAGCAACCTAGACGTCAGCACGGTGAGCGACCGGGCCGCCGCCTATGACGCCGTGCGCCCCGACCTGTGGTCCCACCTCATCCTGGGACGCGGGTACGGAACCTACGATCACCTCAACTACCGGACGCTTGATTCGGACATGCTGAACCGGCTGATCGATATCGGTGTAGCCGGGATCTGAGCGCTGCTCTTGATGCTGGGCAGCATCATCACCGTCGCACGCCGGATGATCCGATCGCGCGACCCGGATCTTGGGCCGCTGGCGCTGGCGGTGGCGGCGGCCACCGTCAGCTACTTCGTGCTCCTGTTCCTGTTCGACGTCTCCTCATTTCCGCACGTGCCCTACATCATGTTCTCGCTCGCGGGGCTGCTGGCGGCGGGCGAGGGTGGGCAGCCCGCCTCGGACGGGGTGGCGGCTTCGCTCGCCGGACCCGAGGGCCGGACGACACCGGGGCCACCCGGCGCTCGCTGGGGGCTCCCGGTGTGGAACCCCAAGCGCGTGTTCGTCGGCTAGGAGCGTGGGTCAGTAACCGGCCGGGGTCTGTCCGGGGCGTTTAAGAGGATTCCTCCTGCAAGCGACCAGGAGGATCGTATGGCGGTTGTTCAGGAGCGGCTGGTGGAGGTGGA